>Ga0308157_10002609_pt1 | contig 28744 bp, 25 predicted proteins | sample PhyBR1_FD_201035 | JGI IMG/M metagenome (GOLD analysis project Ga0308157, IMG submission 201035) | Phyllosphere microbial communities from UC Gill Tract Community Farm, Albany, California, United States - DLSLB.R1 | ecosystem: Host-associated > Plants > Phyllosphere > Unclassified | place: USA...
TAAAGTGTCCATTTTGGGAAATCTCCTTTTTCAATAGCATTAACCAAATCTTCCTGAGAAAAATCCGGATTTTCACCTTTCATTTTTGTGGCCTCGTCATCAGAAAAATTCTTGATGCCTTGTTGTGTTTTGAAATGGAATTTGACCCAGGTTCTTTCATTGTTTTCATTAATCAAAGAAAAAGTGTGGCTTCCAAATCCGTGCATATGTCTGTATCCGTGAGGCGTTCCTCTATCAGACATTAAAATCAAAACCTGATGAAGAGATTCCGGATTCAGAGACCAGAAATCCCAAACCATCGTTTTGCTTTTCAGATTGGTTTTTGGAACACGTTTTTGGGTATGAATAAAATCCGGAAATTTTTTAGCATCCTTTATAAAGAAAACCGGCGTGTTGTTACCGACTAGATCCCAGTTGCCATCTTCCGTATAAAATTTCAAGGCAAAACCTCTCGGGTCTCTTTCTGTATCGGCACTTCCCATTTCTCCACCAACAGTTGAAAATCTAGCAAACATTTTGCAGGAATTCCCTACCTGGGAAAATAATTTTGCTCTTGTATATTTGGAAATATCGTGTGTCACGGTAAAAGTTCCGTAAGCACCGGAACCTTTGGCGTGAACTATTCTTTCAGGAATTCTTTCTCTTACAAAATGAGCCAGATTCTCCTGAAGGATGAAGTCTTGCAAAAGTACAGGGCCTCTTGGTCCTACAGTTTGTGAATCCTGATGCTCGTAGTAAGGTGCACCTACGGAATTAGTTAGTTTTTTCTTATTGTCCATATTTTTGATTTGATATTATTCTACTTTGAAAAACGAATTTCGACAAAAAAACTTATTTATGAAAAAAATTAATAATTATATTTGCAATAGATAAAATAAATTAGAACGCGTGAATATCCAACAGTTAGAATATCTGATCGCAGTTGATAAATATAAGCATTTTGGCAAAGCAGCACAAGCTTGTTTTATCACGCAACCGACATTAAGTGCAATGATTCAAAAATTCGAAGATGAATTAGATGTAAAAGTTTTTGACAGGACAACACATCCAATCAGAACTACGGATGCAGGCGGAGAGATTATCAAAGAAGCTCAAAAGGTCATTGATTCTGTAATGGAACTGAGAAACAAAGCGAATTTTTTAAATAATATCCTTGCCGGAAAATTGAATCTTGGAATTATTCCAACTGTTTCCAGCTATATTCTTCCTAATGAGATTTTCAGTTTTCTAAAGAAAAACCCTCAGATAGAATTGAATATCAAGGAAATGACGACGGAAAGCATCATTAAGTCTTTGAAATCCGGAGAATTAGATGCGGGAATTATTTCTACACCTTATTCTGCAGCAGATGAATTTTACCAGGATTTTCTTTTCAATGAAGAATTGATGCTTTATTCTGCAAATCAGGAAGAAGGAACTAAGAAAGATTGTTTCGTTGTTCCGGAAGATATCGATGTGAATAAAGTTTGGCTCTTGGAAGAAGGGAATTGCCTGAGAACGCAATTTGAGAACATCTGCCATTTGAAAGAAAATTCTTTGAAACCTAATAATTTGGAATTTGCCGCTTCAAACGTCAACACATTAATCCAAATGGTTGATAAAGTGGGTGGAATTACAATTCTATCAGAAATGGGCGTTCAGCAATTGTCTCCGGAACAGAAGTCTAAAGTCTCAAGATTCATCAAACCTTTTCCTTTTAGAGAGATGAGTTTAATCTATTACAAACCAACTTACAAACAAAAAATTATTGATGAATTGATTTCCGAAATCAGAATATCAATGGAGCAGAGACTTAATTATTATAAAGATTCTGAGAATTATAAAAGTATTAAACCTGAATAAATTCATACTCGTTTAATAGGAATTGATTTTGAAGTTTGAAAATTACTTTGTAAATTTGCCCTCGATTTTGAATAAAACGGAGGAGAACTTTGACTGATTGCAACCTCAATAAAAAATGCTAAAACAGATTATTTCTCTTTTAGTTCCTTTTTACAATCGGCAGTTTATCCTTAAACAAATTAATATAAAAGGAATCTATTTATGTCTTATTTATTTACGTCCGAATCAGTTTCTGAAGGACATCCTGATAAAGTAGCCGATCAAATCTCTGATGCGCTTATCGATCATTTTTTAGCTTACGACAAAAACTCAAAAGTAGCTTGCGAAACGCTTGTTACAACTGGTCAGGTAGTTTTGGCTGGAGAAGTGAAATCTGAGGCTTATCTAGATGTTCAGCAAATTGCTAGAAATGTCATCAATAAAATTGGTTACACCAAAAGCGAATATATGTTCAATGGTGATTCTTGTGGTGTGATTTCTGCCATCCACGAGCAATCTCCCGACATCAATCAAGGTGTGGACAGGACTTTGGACGAAACAGATTTCGAAGCCAGAGCAAACGCTCAAGGTGCCGGTGACCAGGGAATGATGTTCGGTTATGCGACCAACGAAACTGAAAATTATATGCCTTTGGCTTTGGATCTTGCCCATCAAATCCTTAAGGAATTGGCAGATTTAAGAAGAGAAGGAAACGCAATTCCTTACTTGCGTCCAGATGCAAAATCTCAGGTAACGATTGAATATTCTGATGATCACAAACCAGTGAGAATCGACAGTATTGTAGTTTCTACGCAACACGATGATTTTGGAAGTGAAGAAGCGATGTTGGCTAAAATCAAAAAAGATATTATCGAGATTTTAATTCCTAAGATCAAGGCTAAGCAAAAACCTGAGATTCAGGAATTGTTCAATGGTGATATCAAATATCACATCAATCCAACCGGGAAATTTGTAATCGGTGGTCCTCACGGAGACACAGGTTTGACAGGAAGAAAAATTATTGTGGATACTTATGGTGGGAAAGGTGCTCACGGTGGTGGCGCGTTCTCTGGAAAAGATCCAAGTAAGGTGGACAGAAGTGCGGCTTACGCAACAAGACACATTGCTAAAAACTTGGTTGCAGCTGGTGTTGCAGATGAGGTTTTGGTTCAGGTTTCTTATGCAATCGGTGTTGCAGAACCTTGCGGACTTTACATCAATACTTATGGAACTTCAAAATTGGACATCAACGATGGAGAACTGGCTAAGAAAGTTCAGCAGTTATTTGATCTTAGGCCTTATGCGGTTGAGAAAAACCTTAAGCTAAGAAATCCTATCTATATAGAAACTGCAGCTTACGGACATATGGGGAAAGATTATTACGTTGCTGATAAAACTTTCAACAAAGGCCTTAAAAACGAATTGACTTTGAAAGATTTGGAATTCTTCACTTGGGAAAAACTAGATCGGGTAGAGGATATCAAAAAAGAATTCGGACTATAATCTGATTCTTATATAAATTATAAAACTGCTTTGTCTTCGGATGAAGCAGTTTTTTTAATCTCTTTTGTTACTTTTGTCGTATATAAGATTAAATAGAAATGAAATTAAAAATATTTATTACAGTTTTGTCAGTTGCGGTTTGTGGATTTGCAAAATCTCAGTTGACAATGCATAAGTTCATCACAGCTGGTTACACTTACCAAAACCAGAGTTTTGGTGAGGTTGGAGGCAGATTATTATTTTTGAGCAATGACGATGTTCTCTTCCGCGTTGGCGCTTCTGCGATGATGGGTTCGGCTAATCAAAAATTTGCAATAATGCCAAAAGTGAGCGCTGATTTTTTGTTAAATTTTCAAAAAAATGTCGATTTTTATCACGCCCATTATTTTATTTTAGGAGCTGAAGCAACCACCAAGTATATTGCTCCCAAGGCAGGATTCAGTCTTTTTGGGATTTTAGATTTGACAGGCGGTTATGGATTTTCATTAGATAAAGAAGGGATTAATAACAAAGAACTGAAAGGTCTCAATATCAATTTCACAATAAATATCCCTTTGGTGGTAATAAAATGATTTAACTTTTTCATTTTATTTGAATCAAATGAAAGAAAAACAAAAGTTTAACAATTCATTAACGTTTTGTTTTGACTTTTTTATTACTTTTACAAACCTAAATTAAGCGTATAGAAAAAATTTACTTCAATTAAAAAAAAACCGCCGAGCACAGCTAATTAATTATTAATTTAATTAACAAGTTGCTGGGTTCTGCAATTAAAGAAGTAAAAGTTATGAAAACGCAAACTGATAGCCAACTGATTCTCAGTTACCAAAACGGTAATGAGAATTCCCTTTCCTTACTGATTACGAGGCACAAAAAAGACCTTTTCACATTCATCTATTATAAACTAATGGACGAAGATTTGGCGAATGACATTTTTCAGGATACATTCATCAAAATCATTGTTACACTTAAAGAAGGTCGTTATAAAGAGGAAAACAAGTTCATTCTTTGGGCAAAACGTATTGCTCACAATTTGATCATTGATCATTACAGGCTACAATCTAAAAATATCAAAATCTCCGAAACGTCTTATGAAAATGAAGAGTTTTCAATCTTCGATATCATCAAAGAACCGGAAAATAATATTGAAGACCGATTGATAGATAAGCAAATAAATGACGATCTTTTGAGAATGCTCGTAATGCTTCCGGAAAACCAACAAGAGGTAATCAAGCTTAGGTTTTTTGATGGATTAAGCTTCAAAGAGATTGCAGATCATACAGATACGAGTATTAATACGACACTTGGAAGAGTGAGATATGCGTTGATTAACCTTAGAAAGATTATGGACGAACATAAAATTATTTTGACAAAATAATAAATATTAATAATAAAGATTTTCTTTTGGCGTTATTGTTGTAAAAGTCAGCCTATGAAAAAAAACGACACTTTAACAACGAAAGCTTTGATGCCGAAAAAAGAAATAATCGATTTTCTGATGAGTTATTCCAAGAATATTCATCCGATAAAAACTAAGAACAGAAAAACCATTTTAGTTTCAAAGAACTAAGCATTTTTAGATTTTAAATAATTGATTTTTATGATTGAACTTTCCTACGTGGATCAAAAATGATTAGATTTGTGCCTTATGAAAAACGTAAGGCACATTTTTTTTGATCTCGACAACACGCTTTGGGATCACCGCAAAAACGCATATTTGACCATCAAAGATTTATTTTCTAAACAGAAAATAGCGACTCTATATAAAATAGATTTTGAGGAATTTCATACCGCATATCATATCATCAACGAGAGACTTTGGGAACAAATCCGGGATGAAGAAATAGATAAAGAATATCTCAGAAAGCACCGTTTCTACGACACTTTTCTGAAATTTGGAATTGATGACCAGATTCTTGCGGATTATTTCGAACACCATTTTTTGGACGAAATTCTGAAATACAATGAGTTGGTTGACGGCGCTTTAGATTTGCTGAATTATCTTAAAGCTAAAAATTACAAGATGCATATTGTTTCCAACGGTTTCCAGGAAGTAACCGAGAGAAAATGTATTCTGTCCGGAATTGCTGATTATTTTGAAACCATCACCAGCGCAGACTCCGTCAACATCAGAAAACCAAGGCCAGAAATTTTTCAGTATTCTTTAAACTTAGCAAATGCTGAAAAAACGGAAAGTATTCTAATCGGTGACGATTGGATTGCGGATGTAAAAGGTGCGCAGAATTTTGGCATTGATGTTATTTTCTTCGATGTTTTGGATGAGAACCCTTTAGAGGAAGGTTTGAAATTCATTAAGCATTTGTCAGAAATCAAACAATATTTATAAATACGCAAAGCCTTTCAAATTTGAAAGGCTTATTTTATGTCGAAGTTTTATTAGAATTAAATTCCCAAACTTTCTCTCACTCTTTTAATAGTTTCAGTTGCTATAACTCTGGTTTTTCCTGCGCCTTCTTGCAGTTTTGCTTCCAATTCACCCAGATTGCTCATATAATAAGTGAACGTTTCTCTTTCCTTGGCAAATCTCACTAAAATCAAATCCAAAAGTTCTTTTTTCGCGTGTCCGTAGCCGTAATTTCCAGCCAAATATTTCGCTCTCAATTCTTCAGTTTGCTCAGGTGTTGCAACCAATTCGTAGATGGCAAAAGTCTTATCTGTTGATGGATCTTTTGGTTCTTCCAAAGTTTTAGAATCTGTTTCTATGGACATCACTTGTTTCTTCAATTCCTTTTCTGGCAAGAATATATTGATAATGTTCCCTCTTGATTTAGACATTTTGTGACCATCGATTCCGGGAACATATTTGGTGTCTTCCTGCAACTCTGCTTGAGGTAAAACCAAAACTTCTCCCATTTGATTGTTAAATCTGGAAGCAACATCACGTGCAATTTCCAAGTGCTGCAATTGGTCTTTTCCAACCGGAACAATCTCTGCATCGTACAACAGAATATCTGCAGCCATCAAAATCGGATAGGTGAAAAGTCCGGCGTTCACGTCCTGCAATCTGTCTGCTTTATCTTTGAAAGAATGCGCCAAAGTCAATCTTTGGTAAGGAAAAAAGCACGACAAATGCCACGAAAGTTCGCAGGTTTCAGGAATATCACTTTGTCTGTAAAAAAAAGTTTTTTCTGTGTCTAGTCCGCAAGCAAGCCAAGCTGCAGCAATCTCGTAGGTGTTTTGTTTAAGCTCTTTTGCATCTTTGATTTGAGTTAAAGAATGCAGGTTTGCAATGAAAAGAAAAGATTCATTTCCAGCTTGTTTTGACAATTCGATTGCGGGGATGATGGCTCCCAAAAGGTTTCCCAAATGTGGGGTTCCGGTGGCTTGTATTCCGGTTAAGATTCTAGACATTTTAATTTTAGGTTTTAAAATTTAGTTTGTAAAAATAAGAAAGATTGAAGGCTTTAGCAATTTTTATTTAATTCAAAAACTGATTGGGCTTATTTTTTTAGCAACTACTTGCAGGTTTTGATTATATTAGTAAAAATATTTTTTCACAAATGGAGAATAACGACGTTTTATCATCTAAGATTTTCAAATCCATCCAAAGTCTCTGGATTCTGTTATTGATTTTTATTGTAATAGATTTCAGTTCCAATTATTTTTATCCAAAAGACAAAAGTTCAGCTTTGGCTGCGGTCTTAGATTTTTTGTCAGATGCATCAGCATGCCTGCTTTTTTCCTGGTATTTTATCATCAACAAACGCTGGAAATCCTTTCTCATAGTTATTCCTTTTCTGATTTTATGCTTCTTCTTTATGAAGGATCTTCGGAACATAATTGATTATTATTTACCTTTTGAAAAAATAATTGACTCAGATACAGTTAGAAAATATACTTATCTCATTACTGAATTTGCTGTCGTTTTTGTTCTTTCAAAAAGATATTTGGTGGAAGAGAATGTGACTGGAAAATGGTCATTAGTAAAATTATTTTTATTGAATTTAGGCTTTTTCTCTTTGTACAATGCAGATATGGGAATGGTGGAGCAGATTGTGTCATCAGCAAATTTTAATTCAAAATCAGCCGAGTTTTTTGTAACACTCATTTATTATATTTTGAGTTCTGTGAGGATCATTGCTTTCCTGGGAGCATTCTTATTTTTGACTAACTGTATAGCAAAACGGGAAAACATCTATACGTTTTCAAATAAAATATTACAGTTTACCAACCGGTATTTTGGTATTACAGTTTTAATTACTATCAGCTGTCTCCTTTTTTCTTTCGGTTATCTTCTGGAAAATGCAGTGTCGCTGGAGATGGATTTCTTTGGAAAAAAACTGACAATTTTCGGTTGGCTGAATAATATTTCGGTCATCATTTTCTTCGTGATCTGCTCAAGATTTGTAGGTCAGTTTTTAAGAGAACGAAGTAGTTTGAAGCAAAAATATTATGGTGTTATCGGAAGTGCTGTTTGGGTTCCTGTTATTAATATTATTTCTTTATTAATGATAAAATTCGATGATAAAATTAAATTTTTGTCGCCTTCGAATGTGGAAAAAGCAAAGAAAATTCATTTAATAATCGCCTCATTTCTGATTCTGTTTTATTACAAAAATGATATTCTGAATAATGATAAAAGGACGGAAGGTCTTTTGATGAGCGCAATTTATATTGCAGCGTTTTGGATTGTTGCTTATATCAAAAAATACAATTGGTTGTTCGCTGTGGTTTTAGCAGGAATTGTAATGACAGTCAAGGTTTTTCCTTTCTACCAAGGTCTTTACGCAACCGAATTTGTTTTCAAAGATTATGTTTTAGACCTTTTGGGACACACTTTTTCTATTGCAATGATTCTTACGACGATTGTCTTTTATGGTATTTACTACATTGCTTTTCAGACGATGAATAAGAAGTAGGATTTACTTTTTTCGTAGGATGACAGATACTTTTGTGAACATACTGTCTGCTGCTTCATCGCTGCTGCCAGCTTTGTAATCCAATGTGTATTTACCATCTTTTGTGATTGGAATTCTAATGATTTCCTGTTCAAAGCTCCAATTGGATTTTACAATTTTTACGGGTTTTTCTTCGGTATTTTCTGTCGGAGTTTCGGTGTTTTCTGCAGGTTCATTTACTGTTTCCTCTTCCTCGTCTTTTTCTTCGTCTTTTTGGATTTCGTAAGTGGAATTAATGATTTTATCTTCGTGAGCAAACATCGGAACCGTTTTGTTATCAATAGTTTTCCCGTCAAGGCTGAGGTTATAATGCAGTTCAAAAATAGGAACGTTATCATTTTTCAGGAAAGACGCATCCATTTTTCCCCAGATTACGAGTTCATCACCTTCTTTGAGATCAAGATTTTCTACAGTGTTTACCAATTGATTATCCAGCGGTTTTTCTTCTGAAACTGTTTCGCCAACAGGATTACAAGAGATTGCGGAGAAGAAAATTATTAAAATAGGAAATAGAGATTTCATCATTAGATTTTTAAATGTTTACTGAAATAATCATTCATCAAAGCAGTCAGATCATTGCCATCTTTGTTGGTTGGACTGATAAGGTAAAATTGCCCTTTTTCTGTTTTAATAGAGCTGATGATATAATAATTGGTTTCGTTCGAACTATAACCACTACGCGTTGCGCTCATTAAAATTGAGTGCTCGCTTATTTTCTTAACGAATCGGAATTCATCATTCGTATCATAAATTTGCTTGAAGTAACCTTTATGCAATCGGTTTTCAAAATTAAGGTCATAAAATGTTCCGGAGTATTCGGAATTGGCAAGAATCGTCACCTGATCAAATGTGTTCTTCGTATGATCTTCATCACGATAGAGATAAAACTGGATCCTATCTTTATTGATATTGACGCTGTCGTTATTCTTCAGAAAGTATTTCAGTTCTTTTTGCAGAGATTTATAATATACATCATAATTTTTCAGTTCCAGATCGGAAACACTTGGTTTGATCTTTTCCCAGGTCAGGTTTTCGACTAAACTTTCTTTGTTGAATGCAAGAAGATTCTGAGCTTTTTTATAAACCGAAAATAACTCGGCGTACTGTAGCTTTTGATCGTTGTATTTTGGGACTTCTACTGTGTAAAGATAATATGTAGAGTTCGCAGGATTGTACTGTCGGTAATACATTTTCTTACGGCCAAATGCATCTACATAAAGCAAAGCATCTTTATTCTCCAACAACACTTTTTCTATTTCATTGAATTTTTTAATATCAGAAACCGGGTAGATGTTAGGATTGTTTGATTTTCCTACAAGCAACAACTCTGCAGAATCGCCATCAGAAAAATTATTTTTAATGCTTATAGTCGTTGGGACTTCCGCCTCGTTTTGTTCTGATGTTGAGTTTGGATCTGTTAAATTAACATTGCCCGAAAACGAATATTCTTTCAAATAATTACTGATAGGAAGCATTAAATCAACAGAATTGGCCGAATCGATATCAAAAGAAACTTTCTTCAGAATAACTTGCTTTTTCTCTTCACTCTTTCGGATAGAATCTATCTGTGCCTGCGGAATTCCAAGCACCATATTTTCATATTCATCAGTTTTTGAGAAATCTTCGTTTTCCTTATCGTTTTTGCAGGAAAATAGGAATAAAGAAATTAAGAAAATAAAGTAAGTTTTTTTCATCATTAAATTTATACTTTAAAAGTACTAAATTTAATTGATCAAAACCTTCTCTCCTCCAAATTTTGGATCTACATCAAACAAAAAATCCCAAAAGACTTTTACTCTCGCTAGTTTCTCACGAGCATTGGTTTTGAATCCAACCTCTTTATCGACGTCTTTTGCGTTGAAACCATAAGCCTGAATTCCGTTTCTGTGTGCCAGATAAACGGCACGTTCATTATGAAAACGCTGGGAAATTACGATAAAAGATTCCTGTCCGAAAATTTCCTTCGCCCGAACCACAGAATCCAAAGTCCTGAAACCGGCAAAATCTTCATAAATTTTGTCAGCTGGAACGCCCAATTTGATGAGTTCGTTCTTCATATCCTCAGGCTCGTTGTAGCTTTCACGGGAATTATCGCCGCTTGCAATAATGTTTTGGATTCTTCCGGAATGGTAGAGTTTCGCAGCCGCTTCTATCCTGTAAGTGAAATATGGATTGGGACTTCCGTTATTTAAAGTTTTGCTGGTCCCCAAGAGTAGTCCGACTTTCTCATTCGGAAGATTTCCGATGTCTGAAGTTACATTGTCTTCTGCTTCACTATCAATAGTGAAGTTTGCCCAGAAAATAAATAGGGCTGATAATCCAAAGAAAATCAGTCCTATAAATATTATTTTTTTGAAAATTTTCATCGGTTAAAAATCCAATCCGTTCGGGAAAGCTTTCTTTCTAAAAATATAAAGGAACAAGGCTCCAACAGTTATAGAACTGTCAGCAACATTGAAAATGTATTTAAAAAACTCAATTCTGTTGCCTCCTAAAACAGGAACCCAATCCGGCCAGGTTGTGTCAACTAAAGGAAAATGAAGCATATCAACAACACAGCCTTTCATCAAATCTGAATAACCGTGTCCGATTTGCGTGAGTTTGGAAACACCACCGTAATCGATCCATCTTTCAGAAGCGGCATCGTAGAAAGTTCCGCTGTCGAAAATGATACCGTAGAAGATTCCATCAAAAACATTTCCGATTGCTCCGGCAAAGATCATTGCCATTGGAATAATCAAATAATTAGAAGCACCTTCTTTCAGCCATTTTTTGAATAACACAATCATTCCGATTGCAAGAACAATTCTCAATAAAATCAAAGCATATTTCCCCCATAATCCGCCGAAATGAAGTCCATAGGCCATTCCGGGATTTTCTACAAAAGTTAATTTGAACCAGCTAAGGCCAAAAACATTTACACTTTCACCAAGATAAAAATGAGTTTTGATATATATTTTCGAAAACTGATCTATGAAAAGGATCAACAATGTAATTGCAACTATTTTTTTCATTACAATCCTTTTGGTTTAGGCGTTCTGGTTATTTTTTTGTCTTTTCTATCGTTGATTTTCTGAACCGTTTTCTTATTGTGAAAATTATTTTTGGTGTGAAATTTTTCAAACTCGATGTTCATATCTTTCAGAACGCTTTTTAGTGCAGTCAGTTCCATCGCGTTTTTTGTATGTACAATGATTGATTCCATTTTTTTAATGTTTTAAGTTAAATTTTCCCCGAAAGAAAGATTTTTGCAAATGTACTTAATTTACTTATTTCTTAGACAATTCGTCCAGCCTTTTACGTTCTTTTTCAGACAAATCCGCTAAACCGTTTTCTCCTATTTTGCTCAGTAATTTGTCGATTTCATCTTGTCGTTCTTTCCGTTTGGCGTTGAACTCATCATCAATCGTATAATACGTTTGTTCAGGTTTAAATATGTTTTTGACCGATTTATTTTTCATCAATACAAATCCAATTGCCAAAACCAAAAATAAAATAATTAAATAAGTCATTTTGTTATAAGGAAAAAGTCCCAATTTCCAATTTTTACAATCAGAAATTCGGACTTAATATTTTGATAATTAATTGTTTATCGTTGCATGTTTTTTGCCTCGATGCTCAAAGTTGCGTGAGGAACTGCTCGCAATCTTTCCTTCGGAATTAATTTTCCTGTCACTCGGCAGATTCCGTAAGTCTTGTTCTGGATTCTAATCAATGCGTGTTTCAAGTCACGTACAAATTTTTCCTGTCTTCCTGCCAAGATAGAATTTTGCTCTTTACTTAACGTTTCTGCACCTTCTTCAAAAGCTTTGAAAGTTGGTGAAGTATCATCTGTTCCATTATTTTGGTCGTTGATAAAACTTTCTTTTATTAAAAGTAAATCTTTTTCTGCTTTATCAATTTTTTCTTGAATTAATTGTCTGAATTCTTGTAAATCAGCATCACTATATCGTAATTTTTCGTCGGCCATTTCCATTGTTATTAATTGTTCACAAAATTATTTTTTTGGCTTTTTATAAATTTCAGCAGCCACGCTTTTTTTATTAATTGACAAGTATAGAAATAAAATTTTAAAAATATTAATAAATAATTATCAATTCACAATTTCTTAACAATAATAAAAAATCGTTTATTTTTTCTCAACTTTTACCCTGAATTTTTCTTCATCTATCTCTATTTCGTCAAAATTCGAGAGTGAATTTACAAATTCTATTTTATCTGACAATACTTCTTCAGAAATATATGCATCATTGTTAATAAGTTCTGTCTGGAACGGCGAATTCTCTTCCAATTGGATTGATATCCTGTCCGTTAAATCAAAATCCTTTTCTTTTCTTAGATTCTGAACCCTGTTGATGAACTCTCTTGCAACGCCTTCTGATTTCAATTCATCCGTCAGCTTCAAATCTAATGCCACAGTTGTTTTGCCTTCGCTTGCAACCGTCCATCCTGGGATGTCTTTTGTGAAAATTTCCACATCTTCAGTCGTGATTTCGTATCCGGAAACTGTTGCTTTTCCTTCTTTTTCTAATGAAGCAATTTGCTCAGAAGTGAAATTGGAGATTTCTCCAGCAACAGTTTTCATATCTTTTCCTAATCTTGCTCCAAGGGTTTTGAAATTCGGTTTGATCTGTTTTACAATAAGATGTGATGCTTCTTCGGAATTGATGAGTTGCAATTCCTTCACATTCACTTCTTGTTTGATTAATTCTGAAACGGCTAAAATTTGTTCCTCAGTTTTTTTATCCAAAACCGGAATCATCACTTTTTGAAGTGGCTGACGAACTTTTATATTTTCTTTCTTTCTCAATGAAAAAACCATTGATGTAATTTGTTGAGCCAAATGTGTTTTCTCAACCAAATCCTCGTCAATCAAGCTTTCATCTACAACTGGGAAGTCTGTCAGGTGAACAGAGTTTACCACTTCTTTTCCAGTGACTTTATTCAAATCCTGGAACAATTGGTCCATAAAGAATGGCGCAATTGGTGCAGAAAGTTTCGCTACAGTTTCCAGACAAGTGTATAAAGTTTGGTAAGCAGAAATCTTATCGTCAGAATAGTCACCTTTCCAGAAACGTCTCCTGCAAAGTCTTACGTACCAATTTGACAAGTTGTCATTAACGAAATTATTGATTGCTCTTGAAGCTTTCGTTGGCTCGTAATCTTCGTAGAAAGATTTCACGTCTTTTATTAATAGATTTAATTCAGACAAAATCCAACGGTCGATTTCCGGTCGGTTTTCAATGTTACTTTCCAGATATTTGAAACCATCAACATTCGCATATAAAGCAAAGAAGGAGTAGGTGTTATAAAGTGTTCCAAAGAATTTTCTTCTGACTTCATCAATGCCTTCAATATCGAATTTCAGATTTTCCCAAGGATTCGCATTGGAAATCATATACCAACGCGTCGCATCTGGTCCGTAAACTGAAAGTGTTTCAAATGGGTCAACGGCGTTTCCAAGACGTTTGGACATTTTCTGCCCGTTTTTGTCCAAAACCAAACCGTTCGAAACCACGTTTTTATAAGCGACAGAATCAAAAACGGTCGTTGCAATCGCGTGTAAAGTGTAGAACCATCCACGCGTCTGGTCAACGCCTTCTGCGATAAAATCTGCCGGGAAAGCTTTGTTGTTATCAACTTGCTCTTTATTTTCGAAAGGATAATGCAATTGCGCATAAGGCATCGCTCCGGAATCGAACCAAACATCGATGAGGTCACTTTCACGCTTCATCGGTTTTCCGGATGCTGAAACCAAAGTGATTTGATCCACAATATTTTTATGAAGGTCAACCAAAGCATAATTTTCCTCAGACATATTTCCAATCTCAAAACCTTTGAAAGGATTTTCTTGTTGGAAACCAGCTTCGATGGATTTTTCAATTGCGTTGTACAATTCTTCCACAGAACCGATTAAAACTTCTTCTTTTTTATCTTCAGTTCTCCAAATTGGCAACGGAATTCCCCAATATCTGGAGCGGGAAAGATTCCAGTCGTTGGCGTTTTTCAACCAATTTCCGAAACGACCTTCACCTGTAGATTTCGGTTTCCAGTTGATGGTTTCATTCAAATCGAACATTCTGTCTTTCACATCAGTCACTTTGATGAACCAAGAATCGAGCGGATAATACAGCAAAGGCTCATCAGTTCTCCAACTGTGCGGATAACTGTGAACATATTTTTCAACCTTGAAGGCTTTATTTTCTTTTCTTAATTTTAAGGCAATTCTCTCATCAACAGAAAGATACGCTTTCAAATCAGCGATAATTGACTTTAAATTTTCTTTCTGAATATTGAATTCTGTGCTTTTTTCTTCTTCATTGAGATATTCACCTTTCACGTATTCATTTGCAAAACCATAAGTCTCATCTTTTACAATCGATAAAAATTTACCTTGCATATCAACCAACGGAACTGGATTTCCATTGTCATCCAAAACCAACATTGGCGGAACTTCAGGCATTGCTTCTTTTGCAACTTTCGCATCATCTGCACCAAAAGTCGGCGCGGTGTGCACGATTCCTGTTCCGTCTTCCGTCGTCACGAAATCTCCGGCAATCACTCGGAAAGCATTTTCCGGATTTTGATAAGGTTTTGCGTAATCTAACAATTGTTCGTATTGAATTCCCACCAAATCAGCACCTTTGAATTCTGCTAAGATTTTATATGGAATTACTTTCGTTTCAGAAGTGTAATTGGCAAAATCTTCATCAGTTCCTTCCGCATATTTTTTCGCAAATTGTTTTCCAACCAAAGCTTTTGCCAAAATAATATTAATTGGCTCAAAAGTATATTGATTGAAAGTTTTCACCAAAACATAATCGATTTTTGGTCCAACCGTCAAAGCAGTGTTAGAAGGCAAAGTCCAAGGTGTCGTGGTCCAGGCAAGAAAATAAACATCAGATTTTGGTTGCTGATTGTCAAATTCTGCCCAATGCAAAGCGCCACCGCACGTTGCACCAGCAATTTCATCCGAGTTAATTTCTGTATTTGGAGAAGTGATTTTAGAAATTTCTTTCCAGGTTTCGCTTGCATTTTCTGGTGCTTTTTTGATTTTAAATTGCGCTACAACTGTTGTGTCAGAAACATCACGGTAAGCGCCTGGCTGATTCACTTCGTGGGAAGATAATCCTGTTCCCGCTTTCGGGGAATATGGCTGAATTGTGTAACCTTTGTACAGCAAACCTTTGTCATAGATTTGTTTCAAAAGCCACCAAACCGATTCCATATATTTTGGCTTGTAGGTGATGTACGGATTTTCCATATCCACCCAATAACCGATTTTTTCGGTCATATCGTTCCAGACATCGGTGTAGCGCATCACGGCACTTTTACAAGCTTCATTGTATTCTTCGATGCTGATTTTTTTGCCGATATCTTCTTTGGTGATTCCCAATTCTTTCTCAACGCCCAATTCTACTGGAAGTCCGTGCGTGTCCCAACCCGCTTTTCTGAAAACCTGTTTTCCGGATTGCGTTTGGAAACGACAGAAAATATCTTTAATTGCTCTCGCCATCACGTGGTGAATTCCCGGCATTCCGTTAGCGGAAGGCGGTCCCTCATAAAAAACAAATTCCGGTTGTCCTTCGCGGATTTCTACGGATTTTTTGAAAGTATCGTTATTTTTCCAAAATTCGGCAATGTTTTTTGCAGTTTCGGTAAGGCTGAGGTTTTTATATTCTGCGAACTTATTCATTTTCAACGTCTAAAAATCGTATTCTTTGTTAATTAAGTTTGCGAATTTAGTGAAAATAGTTAAGACTTAGAATATCAAAACCTCACTAATTTCTCCATAAAACCAATAATATATATAAGGTATAGATAAGAGAAATGATTGTTAAAATGTTTGGTTACAAAAAAACGCCTACTTTTGCAAAAATTTTCTAGGATGCCAAAAAACTTAGTGATCGTCGAATCTCCGGCAAAAGCAAAAACAATTCAGAAATATTTAGGCTCAGATTTCGAGGTTAAGTCCAGCTTCGGACACATCCGCGATCTGCCTAAAAAAGGAATGGGAATCGATTTATCGAATTTCACTCCCGACTATGAAGTGTCTGCCGATAAGAAAAAATTGGTCGCAGAACTGAAAGCCTCAGTGAAAAAAGCTGATATGGTTTGGCTCGCTTCCGATGAGGATCGCGAGGGAGAAGCAATTGCGTGGCATTTGGCTGATGAATTGAAGCTGAAACCCGAAAATAGAAAAAGAATTGTTTTCCACGAGATTACCAAAAACGCCATCCTGAAAGCGATAGAAAACCCAAGAGATATTGATCAAAATCTAGTCAATGCACAACAAGCAAGACGGGTTTTGGACAGAATCGTAGGGTTCGAGATGTCGCCGGTTCTTTGGAAAAAAGTGAAAACCGGATTGTCTGCAGGAAGAGTTCAGTCTGTTGCTGTAAGATTGGTTGTAGAGAGAGAAAAAGAAATCAGAAGTTTTGTTCCGAAACCAAGTTTCAAATTAGAAGGAACTTTTCTGAACAATGCAAAACAGGAAATCGCTGCGAAACTGAAAAAAGATTTCGAGAAAGAATCTGATGCGGAAAACTTCCTGGAGTTGGCAAAAACAACCAACTTCAAAGTTCTGAATGTGGAAACCAAACCAGGAACAAGAACTGCTTCGGCACCATTTACTACTTCGACATTACAGCAGGAAGCATCATCCAGATTGGGTTATAACGTAACTTCTACAATGCGTTTGGCGCAGAGACTTTACGAGGAAGGATTCATCACTTATATGAGAACCGATTCTGTGAATCTTTCTCAGGAAGCCATCAACGGTGCAAAAGCGCAGATTATTTCAGAATACGGCGATAATTATTCTAAACCAAGAAATTATACCACAAAATCATCGTCTGCACAGGAAGCGCACGAGGCAATCCGTCCGACAGATTTTTCTGTGAAATCCGTTAGTGATGTGCAGTTGAACAAATTGTACCAATTGATTTACCGAAGAACTTTGGCTTCTCAAATGGAGAATGCAAAGATCGAGAAAACAGTTATCGAAATCGGGAACGCCAAATTGCCGCAACATTTCGAAGCGCAAGGTGAAGTCATCATTTTTGATGGTTTCTTGAAAGCTTACGGCATAGTAAAAACGGAGGATGAAGATGACGAAAGCAACGAAAAATTGTTACCGAAAGTTTCCATCGGCGAAACGTTAGATTATAAAATAATTACAGCAACAGAAAAATTCACAAGACCGGCGGCCAGATTTACAGAGGCCATGTTGGTAAAGAAACTGGAAGAATTGGGAATCGGTCGTCCGTCGACTTATGCACCTACAATCCAGACCATTCAGAATCGTGAATATGTTGATAAAAGAGAAATAGAGCCACAGACGAGAGAAATCGTGAAAATGACATTGGGAAAAACCGGTGTTAAAAAAGAAGTTCTCAATGAGAAGTTTGGAGGTGATAAAAATAAATTCGTTCCCACAGATATTGGTGAAGTTGTGAATGATTTCCTGACCAATAATTTTGCTGAGATCCTAGATTATGGATTCACGGCGAGAGTGGAGGAAAGTTTTGATGAGATTGCCAATGGTGACCAGAAATGGAAGGAAATGATGACGGACTTCTACTCCAAATTCCATCCAAGAATCGAAGATGTTGAGGAAAATGCAGACCGTGCGAATGGCGAAAGAATTTTAGGCGTGGATCCTAAAACTGGTAAAAATGTTCATGCAAGAATCGGAAGATTTGGCCCGATGATTCAGATTGGCGAACAGGATGACGAGGAAAAACCAACCTTTGCATCGATAATGTCTCATCAGAATATTGCAACCATTACATTGGAAGATGCTTTGGAATTGTTCAAATTACCATTTGATTTGAAGGATGTAGATGGTCAGCCTGTTGCAGTGGGTGTTGGGAGATTCGGACCTTATGTGAAATGGGGCGAAACCTACATCAGCATCCCGAAAGGTGAAGACCCGCTTTCCGTAGATCAAAACCGTGCGGAGGAAATCATCAACGAAAAGAAAGTGGCAGACGCACCAATTGCAAGCTACAAAGGTGAACCAGTAACAAAAGGCACCGGAAGATTCGGACCGTTTATCAAATATCAAAGTATTTTCATCAACGTTCCGAAACGTTATAACTTCGATAATCTGTCTCAAAGCGACATCAATGAATTGATTGATGCGAAATTGGAGAAAGAAGCTAACAGATACATCCAACATTGGGAAGCAGAAAAGATCTCCATCGAGAATGCGAGATGGGGACCAATCGTGAAACACGGCAAGAACATCCACAAGATTCCGAAAAAGAAAGACGACACCAAATACGAAGCAGACGAACTGAAAGACGTTTCCTTGGATGAGGTGAAAAAATGGATCACGGCGCAAGACCCAAAAGCCTTCGTTGAGAAAAAGAAACCTGCAGCCAAAAAGCCAGCCGCCAAAAAAGCGACAACTGCAAAAAAAGCACCGGCGAAGAAACCTGCTGCTAAGAAATAAGAGTTTTAAATTAATAATATAACACCACTTTTGATTATTTCGAAAGTGGTGTTGTTTTTAGTATATTAATTGGGAGATACGAGCGTGACGCTCGCACCAGCGGGGTCCGCATTATTGATTCCTACTGCCGGTCAGGAATAGATCCCGCCAGATTCTCCGTCACCGGGTTTGTCATAAGTCAAAACTGCAGTCCCATTTTGAGGCAGTGTGGTTCTAAAGGGCTTGACTTTTGTAAGTAATAATAAATTCTTTAGCCTCTTTCAGCGTTACAGGATAATCTACAGCATAATATGAATTTCCTTTATCATGTTTTGAAAGTATTTGTTGATACTTAAATCCATTTTCAACAAGTAGTTTTACTACTTCCCACTCTTTGCTTTCTAATTTAGGAGGTCTGAATTTGTGATTTAATAAAACCATTTTTTGTCCGCATTGAGGACAAGAAGATTCTCTTAAATTTTCAAAATCAGTTCCAAGACTAAAGGATTTATGACAATCCAAACAAACACTTTTATATCCCATAATAATTAAGTTAAGTCACGGATTGCAAATCCGCGCCATCGGGGGTTCTCTTTTCAATATTTTCTCGAACTGGGGTAAGCGTCCGAATCTCTGCAGGTGTATACAAAATCGTCGAACCAGCGGGAGACCAGCGTGCTTTGGAACTTCCGTTGCTACGACCTCCCGAACTGCTCGACGACGATGTGTAAGATGGTGATGAATACGATTGGTATGAACCGTATCGAGATCGACTGCTACAAGCTGGGCACGCTGCTGCTGCGCTCGCTGTTCGATGCCCATGTATTGGTGCTGTACATCTTGCCATATTTTTTGTTTTAATTGGTACTTTAAAGTGGTTATTTGATTATTATATTCATAGACAGATTTAGTTTTGTTGTATCTGTAAATCAATTATTTTGTTGATTTGTTCTACACGATAATTTTGAATTGAGGTGGAGTCACGCTTATTCATTTTTTTTAAAAGTTGTTGATATTTTTCCATTAATGGATTAATTTGTTTATTAACTTTTTTAGATGTGAGTGTTTTTTTAACGCCTTTTTCCATCCATTTGTTAACCTCATCTAAAATTTTTATAGCTTCTTGTTTCTTTATTGAGCTTGAGTCAATTTTGACTTCAGCTGTATTTACAGTGTTCTTAACTTGTTCTTTATTTTCATTTTGACAAGAGATTGCAAAAAGTGAAATTCCCAAAATTGGTAGGATTATTTTTTTCATAATATATATTTAGAATTTAAAATTAGTTTTTAGTGTATATATAAGATTACGGAAAACCGTATTTGGGATATTCTTTTTTAAATTTTACAAAAACTTCATTGCCAAGAATAAGAAAATTAATGAAGTAATATACCCACAATTCCCACTCCGCCCAAAAACACTCACAAACCAGTCTTTTACACTCATCATCCAGTATCCGAGACTCAAAATTGAGTCTTTTATACTGAAATTCGAGTTTTTTTTATTCGGCGTTGAGTCTTTTATACTGAAATTTGAGTCTTTTATACTCAAAAACGACTCTTTTATACTGGTTGATGAGTGTAAAAGAGTCGTTTAGTAATTAGGAGAGATGTTTTCCTCCCATTAGAATTGAGGAAAGAAGATCTTACTCTGTGTCAGGTTTCTTTTTGTAGCCTTTTCTTGCAAATCTTGCGCTGAGGTCTTCGTAGATTGGGGTTGCCGCCGCTACGCCTTTACTGGAAGCTTCTTTTACTGAGCCGTAGTAGAGTAGTGCTGCCAATAATGCCTCGTTGCCGGCAATGGTAATGGTATCACTAAGGTCGGAAGCCAGTTGGGTAGCCAGATTGCGAAGGGGAGAAAGGTCTGTGACTACTGACACATCTTTTACGAACTCCGGTTTGTCCATATAACTTGGAGCAAATTCCGGATTGGTTTCTGTGTAATCTTCCACTTTCTGAACTGTCGCCACCGTTTTGTCGCCCATTTTGAAAATTGATTTTTTCTCTCCTGGTGCAAGAGCCTGCAGGTAAGGTGCAAGCAAAGTTCGGGAATTTTGTAGATTTTGTGTTACCTCATCTATAACAGTTTGAGGGATGTCGATGCTGATTTGATTTTTTGTACTCATCGTTTGTGAATTTTAATTTGTTAATTGGATAAAACTAATAAATTAAAACATACAATAGATTTACATAAGTTAATTTTTTATTGATTTACTAAGTTTTGCTAATAAATATCTTAAAATCAAAAAATTAAATTTTGAATTTTCAAAGTCAAGCCGAAACCGCAGGATACTCCCCACAAGCATTTCCATTAATTTAGCTGAAAATCAAATCAATGAATCCATCAAAACATATCACACGAAAAGACTTTTTACAGACCTCAGGTTTAGCCTTTGCTGCTGTGGTTTTTGGATCATCATTTACCAAAGCATTTGATATTTCTGATAAGCCTTATTTCAATTTAAAACCGATTGGGAGACAGTTTTCCTTGGATGGCTATTACATTTGGTGCAGCTCTCCAATATGGGGCGACGACGGGAAAGTTCATCTGTTCTACTCCCGATGGAAGAAGGAAAAAGGAATGGGCGGCTGGCTCAACGGCTCCGAGATTTGCCGAGCAGAAGCAGATTCGCCTTTCTCTGAGTTTCAGCATAAGCAGGTGATTCTAACACCAAGAGGTGAAGGATTCTGGGATGCAACGACTTGCCACAATCCATTAATCAAAAAAGTGGAAGGTCAATATTTACTTTTCTTTATGGGAAATTCCAATGGGAAAACCAACACCAAAAGAATAGGATTGGCAACTTCCCAAACCCTTGATGGCGAATGGACAAGACCAGAACAACCATTGCTGCTTCCCGGAAAAGAAGGCGCCTGGGACGATCATTGCACCACCAATCCCGCTTTCGTAAAAGGCAACGACGGCAAATACTGGCTGTTCTACAAATCCTGGAACACCCACGAATATGAAACCCAAAAAGGCTCCGTCCGTGGCAACCGGAAATACGGATTGGCAAAGGCCGATTCGCCAATGGGACCTTACACCAAAGTCTCAGAAAATCCCGTCATCGACTTCTCAGCCTTACCAAATAATGCCCAATTGGAGGACGCTTTCGTATGGAAACAAAACGGAAAATTCCATATGGTGGCGCGCGATATGGGATTCTACAACCACGAGTACGGTTTGCATCTCACGACAAAAGATGGCTTGAAATGGACAAATCCAGAGATCGCCTATCTGGAGATGAAACATTATATCACAGAACCCACACCTCCCAAAAACCTGAACCGTTTCGGAAGACTCGAGCGCCCGATGCTTTTGATGGATAAAAAAGGAGAGAAGCCTCAGTTTCTGTTCGGAGCTACGCAAGGTGGAGCGTTTGAGACTTCTACCACTTTTGTTTTTGAGATTTTATAAGATATACTTTTAGTTTTGTTCTCGCAGATTAAGCAGATCTGGCAGATCAAAAATCCTGTCTTCATATCTGCTCGATCAGCAAACCTGCGAGAGCAATCTTTTCAAGGTTAAATTTATCATACACTCGATTTTAGGTTAGGAGCCGGGAACCTGCTGTCCGTTGCAATCTTTTGCTTTTTCATAGGTGAAAAAAAAGCAAAAGGATTTCCACTACCATCAGGGCTAGGGTTTTGGCGGGAAAATCTGCATTTTCAGTAGAATTGAAATATTATAAAATTTGAAACATTTATAAATTAATGAACAATCTGAAGTTTTATTAATATTTTTGACAATTCTAAAACCTGAAAACACATCTTGAATGGGAGAAAAATTACAATGGGCAACGCTGAAGAACTTTCCTTGGATCGTCTTTTTTGTTGCAATTTTTATCTGGGTTGCTATTGCGGGTGCTAATTTCTACTACCAATTGCAAGGTGGTTTTACAGGAACAGGACCACTTTTTCCAATATCTGTCATCTATCCCAATCAATTTTTGTGGAGCGGATTTGTCTTCGCTTTTCTGTTTTTGCTAAGCGGAATTTTAGCTTTCCAATATTCGGAAAAACTGAACGTCTATCTTTTGTTTCTGGTTGCAATCGTTCTGGTAGTTTTAGGAAATCTGAGCCAGGGAGATTTTGATACTGCTTTTCTGCAGCCATTTTACCTGAAAGGAAGACAATATTATACAGATGCCATTCATATTACGGATGGAAGTATCTGGCTGAGAGATTTCACAAAAAATCTGGAGCATTTCCAAATGCATACCAAGACGCATCCGCCATTTGTGACGCTTCTGCACTTTTGGATTTTGAATATTTCTAATATCGAAACACTTTCCATTGTGTTCTTTGCGATCGGTTGTTTGTCTTTTCCGATCTTTCATCAGATCCTGGTTTATCTCGGATTCGAAGAGAAAAGACGAAAATGGCTTTTGCTTTTGTTTGCGGTAATTCCTTCTGTCAATATTTATCTTTTGGTTTCCATAGATTCTTTGGTTCTGACTTCTACTTTAATATTTCTTTTAGGATTTACAAGGATATTTAATCAAAATAAAATTGATGCGGTTGCTTTTCTATTAATAAGTTTAGGATTGATTTTAACCAATTTAATAACATTCTCCGGACTATTTCTATTTGCATTTTTAGGCTGTTTCAGTTTCTATTTTGTCTTGAAAGGAAAATGGAATTTTGTCTGGCTGAGTTTGATGGTAATGGTTGTTTTTGTACTGAGTTTTCTCGTTATTTATTCAACAACAAGTTATAATCATTTAGATGCATTTTTACAAGCTTCACATTCCGAGAATCCTGATGGTTTTAGGCTTTTGCATCAGCCATTTGTTTATTTGATGACAAGATTGGAAGATATTGGCGAGATTTTTCTGTTTCTCTCTTTCGGATTTTTGGCGGTTTTCTTTTCTAAGAAATCAGGAACCGAGGTTTTTGAAAATCAGAAGATTAATATTCTATTTTTCTCTGCGGTTTCAGCTTTATCGGCAATGCTTTTAACTGGTGCTTATGGAACCGGAGAAACGGCAAGGGCTTGTTTGTTTCTGGTGCCTTATTTTTTGATATTACTTAAGGATATTAATTCTGATCAATTCAAAATACTGTTTTATCTGTGCCTTTTCCAGACGTTTGGGATGCAGATGATCGGGAATTTTTATTGGTAATTTAAAGTGTGATTTATGCTAAATAATTTAACAGGATTAAGATTTTATACCGCACTTTGGGTTTTCCTTTACCATTTTTGTGTTTACACCGGTGGGTTGAGCAATTTTTTCTTCAAAAAAGGTTATTTGGGCGTTGATATTTTCTTCGTTCTAAGTGGCTTTATTTTGACTTATGCTTATAATAAAAGCTTCTTTTTAGAAAAGGTAAATACTAAGAAATATTATAATTTTCTGGTCAAGAGATTTGCGAAAATCTATCCGCTTCAGATATTGACTTTCGGGATTGTCGGGATTCTTTTGTTAGTCGGGAAGTATGTTTTTCATCAGAAAGATTTGGTCATCAGGCCAGATCATATTGTTTCAAATCTATTGATGATTCATGCGTGGAATATCAATGATGCGCTGAGCTGGAACACACATTCCTGGAGTTTGTCAGACGAATGGTTTGCTTATATTTTTCTTTTTATCCTGGCTGTCTCAATCATCAAATTGAACAAAATAATTGGCCGGATTGTTCTCGGTTTGATAGTGCTGTTTTTTATTATAAGATGGTTCAATATTGAGAATTTTGACCTTAATGAATATACTTATAACGGCATCGAAAGAATTGTTCCGGAGTTTTTTCTGGGTATTTTTATAGGATTGTTGAGGTTTGATTTTAATATTTCGAAGAAAATAGCAAGTTCTATTTTTGGGTTGAATGTTTTGGTGTTGTTCATTCTCACAATAACGGATTATAAAGTAGATGCGCTTTGTATGCTTCTGTTTGCGGGGATGATTTATTCGCTGTCGTTTCCTACATATTTTGATAAACTGTTCAATTCAAAAAGAATGGTTTATCTGGGCAATATTTCTTTTGCTTTTTATATGTTCCAGCTCACGGCGTTTTATCTTTTCAAACCGTTTCAAAATTATATTGGAAGACTGCAGGTTTCAGAATATATTTCCAATCCGATAGAGTTGCTGCTTTTGTTTTTAATTAATTTGACGATGGCTTCTCTTGCTTTCAAATATTTCGAAGAACCGGTGAGATTTTATTTATTAAAGAAAATGATTAAAAAATAATTGAACATTTGAAAAAATTAAATCCAATTAATAGTTGCTCAATAATCTTAAAATAAGAATTATATTTGAAGATTCTAACCAGAAAAACACATAGCGCAAAGGCAATTAATGGCATTTTTACACCCCATTTTCACCATCATTTTTGTTTTTTTAATTTTTTACAGTTTTGTAGAGGTTAACAGAGACGAGAATTCTAAAACTCCAAAATTTATTTTTTGGACTATCGGAGTGTATTTGGTTTTGACAATCGGTTACCGAAACTATGTTGGTGCAGATTATCCCGTTTATTTATCTATGTATTCTGAGTATTTGCCAAGTATTGATTACGGGCAGTTGGTAGATAAAATGCTCTTCCGACAATCCAGAATCGATATAGAATGGATGTACGCCATGCTCAACAAGTGGGTTTATGCAACAGGTTTTCCCTTCAAAGAATTTACACTTATAACAGCGATTATAACAATCGGTGGAAAGATGATGGTTTTCTACAAAGATTCCAAATATCCGGTTTTTGCGATTCTTTTGTTTTTCATTCCGGGCTATTTCATTGCGGATAGTGGACATATGAGACAAGCATTGGGGATGACGATGTGTATGCTTTCTTTCAGGTTCATCAAGGACAGAAAAGTCTGGTGGTATCTGTTGTGTCTGTATGTTGCTTATGGATTTCACAAATCGACGATTATCTTTTTACCAGCTTATTGGCTGGCCACAATCCCGATGAACTCCAGCAGGATTTTTTATTCGATTTTAGTTTGTGTGATATTGTCTCCTTTTCAGGTTTATAACTTATTTTCTTCGTTTTTAAATACGCTAAATGTTCAGGATGTTTCCAATGGTTACAACGGCTATATCAGTTATGAAGCAGCAGGTTCCAGTTTTATGGATGGTCAGATCTTGGTATTCAGCTTTTTACTGATTACTTATGACAAAGTCGCCTGTCAGAAAATATATTATTATGAGTATATGCGGAATCTTCTCGTTATGGGAGTTTGCCTCTATTTTATAATGAGGAGCAATCCTGTATTTTCAACAAGATTGGTAGGTTCATACCTGGCATTTGCATCGTTGGTGATAACTAACATTATTGCGGCGATGGATAATAAAAACACAAAAAAAATGGCGCATCTTTTCTTTGTGCTTTTTATGATTTTCTACTATTTTGTATTCGTAAAATATCAGGGAAATGCAGGTCGATTCACGCCGGATAAATATCAAAATTTCCTTTGGAGTTATTAATTAAAAAGATGAAAAATAATCTAACACTTTTACTCATATTTCTGATTCTTGGATTATTGATTTTTTTCAATATTCAAATGGTTGTTGATTTTGCAGGACGATATATTTATCCGTTGGATGATGCCTATATTCACCTTTCTATGGCGAAGAACTTTGCCGAATTCGGGACTTGGGGAATCACGCAGTACGAATTTTCATCTACGACTTCTTCTCCATTTTTCACATTTCTGTTAGCGGTTTTGATTAAAGCTTTTGGGAATTGGGAATATATTCCTTTGATTGCCAATACGATTGCTGGGATTGGGTTGATTTTTATTTCTCATCAATATTTTAAGCAATTTTCAAAAACAACCTATATTGTTTTTCTTTCAGCCATTGTTTTACTAATGCCATTGCATCTGATGATTATGACGGGAATGGAACACGTTTTACATACTTTGGCGATGATTGTCGCTTTGCTTTGGTTTCAGAAATATCTGAAGGAAAGCTCACCCAGGAATTTTTCTATTCTTGCATTGTTGTCAATTTTATCAACAGGTTTCAGGTATGAAAGTTTGTTTTTTATATTCTTCATCTGTGTTTATCTTTTCTTCATCAGGAAAGAATATGTGAAGAGCATCGCTTTAGGCTTATTTGCAATTGCTCCAGTTTTGATTTACGGATGGATTTCTATCAATCACGGCTCATTTTTTCTGCCCAATTCTTTGATTTTAAAAGGAAATACCAATGACGGAATTGTCGGTTTTTTCACCAGAGTTGCAGGAAACGCCTATCGTGGAATTTCTGTTTTGATATTGGTTTTGATATTAATGACTCAGATTTTCATCAATTCAAAAAGTCAAAAATTGATGACGGACAAAATTTCCAAAAATGCGCTTCAAATTGTTGTATTTTGCGGATTTGTCGTCCATCTTCTGTTTGCTAATTTCGGCTGGTTGATTAGATATGAATCTTATTTAGTTGTATTGATTTTATTCGCCATTGCACCTTTCGCTAATGATTTGTTTCAGAGAAAAATAAGAAACGGAATTCTGAAATTTGCAATGATATTTCTATTGCTGATGACTTTCTATATGCGTTTTGTAACGATTCTGAAATATCAACCAATCGCATCAAAAAATATCTTCGATCAACAGATTCAACTGGCAGATTTTCTTCATCAATACTACAGAAGTTCCAATGTTGTCGCAAATGATATTGGAGCAATCACTTACTTCAACAACATTCATCTTTTGGATACCTATGGCTTAGGAAGTATAGAAGTAGCGAAGCTCAGAAAGGAAGATCACGGAAAATTTACGGATAACAAAACCCTTCAGGATTACATTTATAAGACATCCAAAACTCTGAATTTTGAGGTGGCTTTGGTTTTTGATGAATGGGTAAAAATGCCGGATTACTTTACAAAAGCTGGAACGCTCACCATTCCGGATTTGTATATGGCTGGAGGAACTACGGTTTCTTTTTATTCCGTAAAGCCAGAAAATACAGACAAGCTTAGAAATCAATTGATTGAATTTTCAAAAGAGACACCAAAAGACGTCATTATAAAAATTGTAGATTAGAATTATGGAATTCGAAGACTTTATTATTGCGCCAAGACCATTCCGAACCGAGAATTGGCAAATCGGAAACAAAATCACGAATGAAATCAAAGAAGACAGCATTGTTTTGCTTTTCGTCTCAGATTATCGTGGTGCGAACGGCGATGCGGAAAGTCAGGATTTCACAGGAATAAGAAGAGAATTTTACAAATTGTCTCAACTCGATTTTGAGATTCCGATTATTGATTTAGGAGATTTGGTTTCCGGAAAAACGCCTCAGGACTCACATTATATTTTACAGGAAGTGTTGTCGGCTTGTCACAATAAAGGTGCGATTCCGGTCATTGTGGGTGGAAGCAATGATTTGGCTTTTTCCCTTTTTTCTGCTCTCAATTTTCATCAAAAAGATATTAATTATACCCAGATCAGCAACATTGTTTCTCTTAAAGAAGACGAACAAATCCACGAATCCACTTTCTTAAGCAAAATTTTAGGCTCCAAGGATTTTTCCATAAAAAATTACCATCATCTTGGTTATCAGAAACATTTGAACGAAATGGATTCTGTAAAACTTATCAAGGAAGTTCAGTTCGATATCATCCGTTTGGCAGAAATGATGAGTTCTACCGAGAAAACCGAACCTTATTTCCGCAAAGCAGATTTGGTAACCATCAACTGCGACGCCATCGAAACTTTTGCCGAAGCTTTTTCTATGAATCCTCAAGTGAATGGACTGAACAGACGCGAGATTTGCGCTTATATGAAGGAAATCGGACTAAGTGAAAGACTGAGATCTGTCGGGATTTTCAATTATAATATTTACTCAGATTCTCAATTGAACCATCAGCTTTTGGCGCAGATGATCTGGTATTTGATAGAAGGGATCAATATTCAAAGGACACATCCGAAAGAGAAATCGTATGAGACTTTTTATGTTTTGATTAATGACGAACAATATGCTTTCAAGCGCGATGTTTTCAGTAATCTTTGGTATTTTGGAGAGGATGAAGATATTGATAATTGCATCCCGTGTTCGCGGTCAGATTTTGATGAAGCAAAAAGAGGATTTTTAGGTCCGAGATTCACAAGAAA
>Ga0308157_10002612_pt1 | contig 28726 bp, 28 predicted proteins | sample PhyBR1_FD_201035 | JGI IMG/M metagenome (GOLD analysis project Ga0308157, IMG submission 201035) | Phyllosphere microbial communities from UC Gill Tract Community Farm, Albany, California, United States - DLSLB.R1 | ecosystem: Host-associated > Plants > Phyllosphere > Unclassified | place: USA...
GCCGTGTTGAGAAACACCTTTGCGGCTGCAGGGGAGGCGAGAATATGCAAGTAGTTATCAAACCCCACCCACTGCGGCTGGTCAAAAATCTGCCAGCGCGTGAACGACATAACAAATGCCCAAACGATCGGGACAAGCCTGAAGACCGTCAGTCCGAGAAGAGTCGGCAACAAAAAGCACAGCGCGAGCCATGGATATGATCGTGTATTACTTTGCACGGATGGATCCTTTCGTTGGAAGGTTGTGGAAAAACCAACCTCCCAACGCTGAGAGAGATTTAGCGCTTCAACACATCATTGGAATAGCTAACGAAGCTCTTGACTGCATCATCCAGCGATTTGCGGCCGTTAAAGACTTCGTCCAATTCCCCATTGACACCGCCGGAACCGGACGCACCGTATCCGCGCCACCCATCCCAGTTCTTAGCAAAGCCGTTGTAAAGTTTGCCTTCGCCCAACTGTAGAATGACTTCTTTGTTGTCTGGCTGCTGATCCCGCTCAAGCCATTCAGGCTTGGATGCCACTTCCTTGAAAGCCGGAACCTTTCCGCCCTTGAAATCCTTGGCACTCCGAGAAGCTTGCGTCATGTGTTCGATGAACTCGACTGCGAGATACTTCTTCGTCGAAGTCTCAGCAACAGACAGGAGATCTGGCCAAGCATAATTTCGGACCGTTGCATCGGTTGCATCGGGACCACGCGGAATTTCTGCGATACCCCATTTGAATTTCGAGCCGATAGTGGTGCGATTGCTGGAGATGTTCCATGCGCCATCAACCCACATCGCTGCCATGCCGAGTGGGAAGACATCGAGAAAACGAACCCCTTCCAAATCTTTGGGTTTGGGGGCGACTTTGTCCTTGACCACAAGGTCTGTAAGAAACTTGAGTGTTTTGAGCGCCGCCGGATCAGGATCCATTGCAGTGGAATCGGGCGTCAGATATCGCCCACCGTTCCGATAAACCCACCCGTCAACCTGAGCATAGCGACCAGTGATGTAATAACCCCATTGCTCCGGTTCCCCGTCGCCATTCTTATCGACTGTGAGCTTCTTCGCAGCGTCGCGAAACTGGTCCCAGGTCCACGTTGCGGTTGGGTAGGAAATGCCGGCGGCGTCGAATGCATCCTTATTGTAGTAAAGAACCGCTCCAGACCAACTTTGGGGAATAGCATATAGCCCCCCCTTGACCCGGGCAACATCCACAGCGCTTTCAGTATAACCCTCAAGGTTAAGTTCTCCGGCAAAAGAATTTAGGTCGGCTAAGTTACCTGATGCGGCCCATTGATAGATGTAAGCTGACGACATCATCATCACATCAGGCAAGGTTCCAGAGGCGGCTTGAGCGGACACGTTCGTCCAGTAGTCTTTTTGAGGTAGTGCCTGGGCTTGCACCTTCAAGCCCGGATGCGAGGCTTCGAAAGCAGCGATTGCCGGCCTCTCGGCCTCCAGTTGTACCGGATCAAAGCTCATGTAGCGCAATGTTTCTGCTGTAGCGCTATTCGCTGCAGCCACTGCGAGTCCAAACGTCAGGTAACCTCTAATCATCCCAAAACATCTCCCTCGGTTAGCTTCGAATTTATTTCCATCACGGAAATTATTTGATGTCAACTGGGCAATTACCATTTACTTCCACCATGGAAATTATTACACCTAGCCACAGGCGAATGAGGGTGAACATGATTGCGTGCTTCGACATCGGCGGAACGGCTATTAAAAGTGGATTTGCTAACTCAATTCACAATGTGCGCCCGTTCCGACGCGAAATGACCCCAAGATCCAACTTCGGCGACTTCATCGCTTGCTTAACGACTGTCCTTGATGAAGCGCCAGAGAAGCCGGAAGCCATCTCAATATCGTTGGCAGGAAGCGTTGAGCCGAGAACCGGGAATTGGAAGGTTGCTAATATTCCTTGCCTCGATGGGCTCGCAGTGGAAGAAGAGATCGGGCGCGCGCTCCAACTTCCCGTCACCGTTTTTAATGACGCTGACTGCTGCGCTCTGGCAGAGAGCGCATTCGGGGCAGGACGTGGTCATCGAATTGTTTTTTCGATCATCCTTGGCACCGGTATCGGGGGAGGCCTTGTTGTCCAAGATAAGCTGATAAATGACACTGATGCTTTTGCTGGAGAATGGGGTCACGGTTTCTCTCAAAACGTTAGCCAAATTCCTCAGTTTGCATGCGGATGCGGATTGTTAGGATGCCTCGACGCTATGTGTGGCGCGCGAGGTATTGAGCGCCTGCACCATCATTTTACGGGTGATGATCAAGATGCTCAGACAATTCTCCAGAACTGGGAACTGGGCGAAAAGGGAGTAAGTCACACCATCGAAGTTGTTTTGGAAATGCTAGCGGGTCCGCTGGCGCTCGTCGCCAACGTCACGGGTGCAACGGTAATACCGGCAGGGGGCGGCATGTCAAATTGCGTTCCGCTCGTTCACGCTCTGGATCTGAAGGTGAGAAGAAGGACGTTGCGTGACTTCGATCGGCCTCTGGTGGTCCCGGCTGAGTGCCGCGTCGAACCAGGACTAATTGGCGCGGCACTTGTCGGGTTCACTAAACGAAACCCATGCGTCACGAGGTAAATCTATGGCGTGAAGGGCAATCCGTAAGCCTCCGGTGAAGGCCACAGGTCAGGCAGCTTGAGCGTTGACGGTCGGCGGCGTCCAATTCCACGGAAGCAACTGCTCCAGCCTGATAATCGGCGTGTCGGCGGGCAAGAACGTCGGCCAGCCACGCCTGCGGATCGATGTCGTTGAGCTTTGCCGTCATTATCAACGTGGCCATGAAGGCTGCACGATCCGCGCCGCGATCTGATCCGGCGAAGAGCCAGGACTTCCTACCGAGTGCGAAGCCTCGCAAGGCTCGCTCCGCGGTGTTGTTCGTGAGGTAAATCCGGCCATCCTCCAGGAATGACGTGAAGCCATCCCAACGCTTGAGCATGTAATCGATCGCCTCGGCGACCGGAGAACTGCGCGACAGTTTTGCACGCTCGGTTTGAAGCCAGACCTGCAGACTGTCGACGAGCGGCAGGCTTTCCTTGCGGCGACGTTCCAGGCGTTGATCGGCCGTAAGCCCGTTGATCTCCCGCTCGATATCGAACAGGCCGTCGATCCGTTTGACGGCTTCGAGCGCCATAGGCGAGATCGGCGCGGCGTTCTTTCCACGCTTGGCGTTCGCATTAATGTCTGCGAGCACGAAGAACTTGCGACGCGCGTGTGCCCAACAAAACGCCTGTCTTAGCGGATTTGGATCGCGATCACCCTTGAACAGCGGATTGTAGCCGCCATAGGCGTCCGCCTGCAGAATACCGGTGAAGGTCTTCAGGTGGCGTTCCGGATGCTCCTGCCGTCGATCGCGCGAGGCATAGTAAAGGGCTGCCGGCGGTGAGAGGCCTCCGAACGGCCGATCATCCCGGACATAGGTCCAAATGCGGCCCGTATCTGTCTTTCCCTTGGCCAGGATTGGCACGGTCGTGTCGTCGCCGTGCAGACGTTCGGCGGCAAGGACATGCGCTTCGATCAGAGAATGAAGTGGCTTCAACGTCGCGGCGCAAGCTCCGACCTGATCTGCAAGCGTCGATAAACTAAGGTCGACGCCCTCGCGAGCATAGCGTTCGCTCTGACGATTGAGCGGTTGGTGCTGGGCAAACTTCTCGAACAGGATCATCGCCAGCAGGTTTGGCCCGGCAAAGCCGCGTGGCGTTACATGGAAGGGTGCTGGTGGCTGCGTGATCTTCTCGCACTCGCGACAGGTAAACTTCTCCCGTACCGTCTGGATGACCTTCCACTGGGGCGGGATGACCTCCAGGGTCTCGGTGATGTCCTCGCCAAGCTTCGACAATTTGGCCGATCCGCAGCAGGCGCAATTGGCGGGAGCGGCGATGACGATGCGCTCGCGTGGCAGATGTTCGGGAAAGGGCTTGCGTGACGGACGCCTGCGCTCGAAGGCTTTGACGGTTGAAGCTCTGGCTGCGATCTCCGCGGCCAGTTCATCTTCACCGGCGTCCGCTTCCAATTCCTCGAGTTGCAGTTCCATCTGCTCCAGGAGCCGCGCCTTACGCTCGGACCGGCTGCCGTAGAGTTCACGGCGGACCTTGTCGATCTCCAGCTTCAGCCGAGCGATCAGCGCTTCGGAATGCGATACGAGTGCCTTTGAACTGGCGGCTTCTGCCTTGGCGGTTGCCGCTTCTGCTTCGGCTGCAACACGTCGAGCGCGTTCCTGGGCCAGCAATGCGAGGGCACTGGCAAGGTCGTCCGGAAGCTCTTCGGTCGCGTCGCTCATGACAGGATGGAATCATATTTGACCCCATCATTCCAGTGTTTTTGCTCATCCGGCCGACGTTGGCCGCCAGGTCTTTTGCGGCATCCGCCAGTCGATGCCCTCCAGCAGATAACCGAGCTGCGCAGGCGTGATCACCACCGCTCCATCGGCTGCCGAGGGCCAGATGAAGCGTCCCCGTTCTAACTTCTTTGTAAACAGACAGGCTCCCTGGCCGTCATGCCAGATCACCTTGATCAGACCGTCACCGCGGCCGCGGAATACGAACAAGTGCCCACACATCGGGTCACGCTTCAGCGCCTCCTGCACCATCAACGACAGACCGGGGAAGCCCTTGCGCATGTCCGTATAGCCCGTGGCCAGCCAGACCTTCACACCACTCGGAACCGGGATCATCGCAGCCCCAGCACGCAATCGAGAATCCGTCCAAGGGCCTCCTTGTCGATGTCGCTATCAATGTGGACACGCCGACCCCGACCAAGTTCAATCATTACATCGCTACGCTTCCGACGAAGATGGGATGTGGTGGGCGATTCCGCTTGAACCGGAGACGCTGTCGAAGCGGCCTCGGACACGATCACCGGCACCAACACGGTTCCCGTCTCGGTCTGCGGCTCCTCGATCCGGCATAGCTCCTTACGCCAACGGAACAACTGGCTGACATGGATACCAGCCGTGCGGGCAATCTCGGAGATCACCGCATCAGGCTCAAGGCAGGCGGCGACAAGCCCCTCTTTCTCTTCGCGAGACCAACGGCGGCGGCGCTCCACAGATGTGATGACTTCGATCGGATGCTTCGTCATAGGACTATCCCTAGTGTTACCACTAGGACTGGCAGTCAGCAGGTTGTCATCGCAAGACGGCCTTCACCGTGGGCTTACGGCAATCCTCCGTATTGAGGCCATTCATCGTCGATCGGAGTCGATGATGCCTCACGATCGATAATCAGTGAGCGTCCGGCTAGTTGGCTTTTTACTGTTTGCTAAGTTTTATGTATCGCGTTTACATTCGTCAGCGACGATGCGCTCTATCATTTCGCATCACTTTTTTCACAGATTGGAGTTTGAGAACTCCTCCATCGTAACTTCCAGTGTCACCAAGAAGATACTGGAGCCCGTCGATTCCGTTTCCGGCCAAACCTTTGGGACCGCGTTCGCGGCCATCATAGGCGCAGATCAGTTCAGCGCCGACTCGCCAATCATGCTGGCCGCTTTTCTGATATGTAGATGGTGTCGGGGGGGGCAGAAATCCCACTTATCATCGCCCTGCAGATTTCCCGATCTACCCCTGTCCCAATAGCTGTTCTATCCGGCGACATGAGGGGCAGTTCAGGGACACACCACCGGCAGACTGATACGCTGTGATCACACGCTAGCTCCTGACTTTAAGCCAATCAACTAACAGACCCACGAACATACAAACCTACGAATTTATGAATGATCTTACAAACTTACAAACTTACAAATGAACTTATGAACTTATGAACTTATGAACTTATGAACTTATGAACTTAGTAATATTACACACGCATATATCCTGCACTTTAAAAAAACAATAGTGGTCGCGGCCCCCAAAATGAGAGCTCACAACCACTATGACTTCCTAAAAATGCCCTTCCCAACCGTCTACTTTCTATAGGCCTATTTTACCACTGTTAGCTGCGTTCAAGAAGTGGGGTAAGTAAGCTCACCTCAAGTTCCTCCTCAAGCTGAGCGACGCGGTCAATTATCTTTTGGACAGCCTCCTTCGTCTCGTCATAAGTGCGTTTGTCCAACTCCTCCAGCGTCTCCATCTCCTCTAGCCTCTCCAACTCCTCCAGCACTCGCTTCAAGTTAGCAACACATGCTTTCCACTGATCTTCAGACTTCTTAATCAGTTTATTGGCCTTGGCAAACGCATCGGAAAGAATGTCCAGCGTTTCGCGGTCGTCGCAGAGGAGTTGATTCCCGTTGAGGTTTCGCTTTGATTCGTAAGCTCGTTTCACAGCTTCGAAATTTTCTTCGAGCGATTTGGTAAAAGCAGAAAAGTCATACATGATTGGGTGGTGGTTTGAGTGGTGTGATGAAGTCAATGAGAGAGATGAAATACCGGAAGACTATGCGTCGCTGAAGAGGGGAGAACAGCCCTTTATATCCGTTGCATCGGCCAATATCATTTTTGCCTCAGGAGGAATTCTCAATCATGTGCCGGCCGCATTGATGTCGGTGGAACTAGTCAGTTGACCCATCTCAAGCCAATCCAAATAACACACGCGCACACGACGCGCGGCCTGCCTGTAAGGGACCAATGATACGAAGACGGTGGAGGACAATTTGTCCTATTAGGCGGACATCATACCTGATGGGGTATAGCGATCCGTATGACAGTCCCGGATATCCCAAACTCCGGCTTGGCGGGATCAGGCAGCAGGATCGAACCAATAGTAACAGCAGAAGAAACGTCCTGTGACCAGTTTTCGATCACCCGACCTATGAAAACTTGCTCAAAACCGCGCATGGCGTGACAGCGGACACATGACCGTAAGTTGTTGGTATTGTCATAGGCTCTCTCTGAAGGCGACAAAGCAGGAGCCGTGTCCGAAATACAAAAGGGCGACGAATCACTGACATTTTTTAAGCCATTACCCTTCCAACTCATCTCGCTTTCCACCAAAGTCTTTTTACATTTGATCTGCCGTTACAGAGATGCCCGTTTCCACCGCTTCCAGCCACGACAGCCTTCATATTGAAGAGCTTTGTCCCGGCATCGATCATCTCCGTTTCGAACGCACGCCAGGCTGGCAAACCGGCCATAATGATGAGCGCGTTTCGAGGGTCTTGTCGATGATGAAAGACAAGGGTGCACTCAGCGTTGTTCAGGTCTCTAAGCCTGAGACCACTATTAGCAGCCCCACTGGTGGTATCGCTGCGCCGCTGGATCTCATCAAGCGCCTCGAAGGACCATTCCTTGCGGTCAATGGTGGTTTTTTTATCCACCTGCCATACTTGTTCCGCACGAACGAGGGTCATTTAATGACGCACGACAAACTCAACTTCACTGTCGGCCCCACCTCTGCGACTGAAGAAACCGGAAAATATGTCCCAATCCCCGAAGCATACGCCGATGAACTAAAAAAGCGTGAGATGACGGACAACACCTTTCTTCATACCGGCCCGTCTTTGAACCAGCTCATGGAGTTTGAAGATGTTTCGTTCAAAGACATCAACACTCCGTTGGGCCGCTTTCGGTATTTCGCTATGTCCCCTGAGGGTGAAAAAATTGCGAGCCCGGTGTTCTTCGACTTAAAGAAGTTCGACGAGCAGTACGAAGAATGGGCCAAGGACGAAGATTTTCAAGGTGCCACCACGATGCAGCGCAAAACCGAAGAAGAGTGGCTGGCAGACGCGATGAAAAAGCAGACGATCGGAGATAATGGCGAACTCGCATATGCGTCACGTCCCCCTGCCAATGCCCACATCAAATCAGTTTGGGCCAGCATCCCTGGAAACCTCTCTCACCTGACGGAGCCTAACGAACGTTCCGGCGTTTCCCGCCACAAACGTGCTTGGGTATTTGCGGCTTACAATTCAAAGCGGAACGAAGGATTGACCATGAACGAGTTCAGTTCTCTCTTCAAAGAGGTTCTTGCCCTGCTCGGTCATACCATTGGCAACGATGACGATATCTGGGCCAATGACGGTGGTCCGTCCATCTTTCAGATTTTTAAGGACAAGGATGGATCTATCAAGCTGCTCGCGCAGGGTGATCTGTCCCAGCAGAAGCGGGTTATGGCGCTTGATCCTTCCACTATGCGTAAGGTGCCCAATGCCATGGTCGCGTTCCCAAAGGCGACTGAGGGGGAGGAAATTTAGGTTCAATTCCTTGTTTAAGCTCTCGGATCATGTTGCGATCAGAATGGCCACCACACATTTCAACAGAGGCTTTCCTAACGCAGTTCAACACTGCGCGTTCATTTTGTAGTTTGCCGTTCAAATTTATCCATTCATTTACGTATTGAATTAAACATTGCTTTTACAATTTAAGATCTGAGCAGATTAACCTGCATATCCTTTGAATGTGTTGTTTTAATTCAAATACGCGGCGCATCTTTTGATAATCTTGACGGGAGGATACGAGATGATCATCCTGCTTTAGCCTGATACAGACTTCATCTGATGTCCAGGAGACGCCATTATTGGTCAACTGCCCAGCTTCGCCGCGCTTAGCTTTGCGGCGGGATAAGGACGCGTCAGCATTAGGGTAGAACGCTATCAATGACTCACACCAAATGGCCAATCGCACGCAGACACGAATATCAGATGATAACCCTGTGGGGACGATACGAGACGATCATCCCGCTTTAGCCTGATACAGACTTCATCTGATGTCCAGGAGACGCCATTACTGGTCACCTGCCCAGCTTCGCCACGCTTAGCTTTACGGTGGGGTAAGGGCGCGTCAGCATCATGCATGAGCGCAGGCAATAATTCTCGATCCTCCAGCTATATAGAGCGCGGCCGTCCTCCTTACTGAAGTTCCTCAACAACATCAGTTACCAACCAACTCACACAAACATCTTTGCTTCCAAACCCACAACATCAAACAATGGCCGCCGCACTTGTCTACGAAAAGGTCCTCAAGCACCTCAATTTTATTCAAAATCTCGAAAAAAAAGACAGCTCCCGCGCCCACAGCCTGCTCTCCGCTTTTCTTAAACAGGAGACCGAAGGACGCGATCTGCCAAACGATGTGATTGTGTCGGCCAACGCTCTCAATGAAGAAGACTTGGAGGTCGTTAACTCCCTCCGCAAGATTGCTGCCGAGTGCCGCGAAATCGAAGCGGCCCTTAACCGGGAGTGGGCCGGCCTGCCAGAGGCAGCGAAGAGCATACTCAAAAAAAATGCACGAGAGACATACAATAAATGCGTCGCGTTCAGCGATGGTATGCCCCTCTGGCAAAGTTTGCTGTACGGGGCTTCCACCACGCTCTCCATCGTGTGGGATCTTTGGACGGTAATCAAGGTCCCTGACACTTCCCTTTTTCCTCGTGTGGTCCCTTTCCTCGTCGGTACGGTGCCGATCACCATTGGTTACCTGATCGCTCCTGGCGCAAACTGGAAACAGTTTTACGAGGCGATCTTTCAAGACCGAGTCATCCTGGGTATCCCCGCCCGAGGTGTTCTATCTTACGGAATTGAGCATTCCGAATTCTATAGCGACAAGCCGAAGTACCTGGCAACAGTAGGGACGCTCTCGGTTTCTTTCATGTTGGCACTGAATATGCCACGCCCCATTATTGAGACAAAGGATAACCGCACCATGTCTCAGATTGGACGATCGGATGGCGGGGAAGAAGCAGGCGGTCGTGATGTGGCGATGACAGCGCAGCTAGAAGGAGCAGCTGCTCGACTTGACGATCTGCAGCAAAAGCTGAAATCAGTGGCGCTACACATCGCACTTGGCCAAGGGACGAGCGACGCGCTCAGTCGGATCGCCAGCCAGACAAAGCGAGTCTCGGCACTGCTGCTTAGAAGTGCCAACAAATACGTCACTGTGAAGCACAACGATCACGGCAAAAAGTTCGCGATCGTCATGGCATGGGACGCGCTTCTCGCAACGATGATTGGAGCGGCAAGCGGCAATCAGGCCCAAATCGGAGCCCTCATTCCTTACATCGCCTTCGCCCAACGACGCATGCTGGAAGTCCTTTTCGATTCTAGCCAGGGTGTTGAAGAGATGTCCAACCTCTTCGCGAGATCTGGTGCGACTGCGTTTTACCAGTTCTTCGGTGTGTCCGTTCCGCTACTTGCGCGTGGGCGCACGGCTTTCGACGACGGAAAAATGAAGGGAGCAATGACCGGCTCACTCATTTTTATTACTTTGTCTGTCATGCAATATACTCCGGACGTTATGTTTTGGGCTGGCGGAGTAGCACGCCGTCTTTGCCGACGCCGCGCCATCAATGACGCCTCGCACCATAGCGATGACGCTTCGCACAACAGCGACGACGACGAGTTCTTTGACGCAGAAGACGGAACGGACATTGAGGATTTCTTCGATGCTCTAAGCGATCTTACTGCTCATCAACACTCCGAAGAGGAAGAGGAGGACTTTTTCGATGCTCTTGCTACCCAAGCTGGCGCTGAGGCTTCGCAGACCATCGCCGACCTTGTTAGTGAAATCAGGACTGGAGGAGAACGATCTGTGACCCAGTAAGCGCAACCAAGAAGACAATGGTTAATCCATGCGCTAGAGGCGAGATCAAACGAGGTGCTAGGTAAGTCAAGAAAGGAGAGTGAACGAGAGATTTTCAACATCGGTAAAGCGAATTCAACATCGCTTTGGAGCAGATAGGGGTAGGGTTGAGGTTAGGGTTAGGGTTAGGGTTAGGGTTAGGGTTAGGGTTAGGGTTAGGAATGACTACACATCTATATATCCTGCCGTGGCAATGCGGAAGCGCAAGGCCATAAAAATTGAATTGACGCAGCGTCACTCCGGACGACCGAGACACGATACACGCTAAATATGTCTCGATTGCACGACGGGCGCTCGCGGCTTTGCGCTCGTCAAAAAATATCATGGCCACATTGAGCATCACCGCAAAGCTCAACAATACTCGTCAGAAGGCGCGGCTTGCCAAACGGTCTTTCAAATACCGACGTGTACCAGGTCGGAGTATTGCCTTCTTAGAAACTGGACGCCGCCATTTATTGACGCGCAAGCGGCCTGATCTGCGCTCTTCACCGTATGCGTACTGATCGTTTGGGCAATCGCAACAGCATCTTGTTAGTCATCGCTCAACCGTCGTGATCGGTCAAATGTGAAATGTTCTTTACAATTCAAATGATAGCTTTTTCCACATCGCCTGATGGTTAAAAATTAAGGTACCAACCGTAATCCTTCACGCTGTGTAGATCGATATTGGCAGCCCCGCGCACTCGCGATAAGATGACCTATGGCCGTACGAAAATTAAATCTGAAACCACGCGAGGCTTTTGCTGAGCTCACCCTCCATGAGAAAAATTCCTACCTTCAGGACATCGCGACACAGATCGCAGATGCCAAAGGCGACGAATATCTACCTCTAGACAAAGACGCCTTGGCTCGCTTGAGGCGCTATTACAGCAGACGATCGATGGCAGACCTTAAGCTTGCCGAAGTGCCCGGTCCGTTGCGAGGACGGTTACAACGAATTGCTGATGGGATTCGTACGGACGAAGTCCAAAAGATTTTTAGCCATGAACTGCATCCGAAACTTAAGAGATCCACTTTCACTCGAGCCGCGCCCATTGACGACGATCAGCTCATGTTTTTTGTTCCTGCCGTTCAGGACGCACCGATCAAAGATGATTTTAATTTGATGGACATTGCTCCTTTCTCTCTTTCGAAATCGGGAGGGACAGGGGTCATCAGATACGAACTTAAAGACTCTATTATTACAATAGAAGGCGGTGCAGAGGTCGGACTAGCGACCGCGTATGACTACGATATTGTGATCAACATGATTTCACATCTCGCAGAGGCAACTCGACGATATCGTGTGGATGATTTGAAAGGTTTAAAACCGAGTATCCCATCGAACCTATATCGGCCATCAGCCTCAGAGATCCTAAAATTTTGCCGTCGAGAGCTTGGAGGGAAACAATACGAGGATCTCGAGAGGGCTCTTGCCAGACTTCAGGCAACTCATATCCGTATAACCAATATCAAGGGTAACAACGGTAGAGAACGCCGAGCGACTGAGTCATTCAATCTGATAGGTCGCTGGAAAGTTGTAAGCCGAACGAATCAAGACCGTATTGACCGTATTGAAATCGAAATACCTACCTGGCTCTACGAAGGTGTCGTACGTCCGGATGGCAAGCCAACAATTCTAACCTTGAACCCAGATTATTTTTTGCTTTCGAGACCTATCGCGCGTTTCATTTATCGTTTGGCCCGCAAGGCAGCGGGCGAGACATTTGCTTGTTATTCCTTGACTGAACTTAAGAAGAGATGCGCCGCAAAGGTACCAATGAGGAAATTTCGCAAAACTATTGAGGATATCGTCGAGACCTCAAGAACGACACCGCTCCCAGATTACGACTTGTCACTCGAGGACCGCGGCCATGACATCATGCTGCACATGACTAAAAGGAACCGAACTAATTCGCTGGAAATGGCATTTCCATCTTTGACATAATTTTTGTCAAAAACGTACTTCGATCCGAGTCGTTTTGACAAAATCATTTCATCTGTAACTTTCGAAAATCTGACAAATTCGTATTTCGATCCGAGGTGCGCTGCCAAAAATGCACGCCCGCCGTGACCGTACTTTGATCCGATTGTACCGTACTTCATTCCGCCAATTCCGTACTCCGGTTCGGCAAAATCCGTACATCGTTCCGCCAAAATCGTACAACGTTCCAATAAACTCGCATAAGCATCTGAAACCGCTATGCTTTATAACGGCAAAACTGGGGGAAAACTCTTTTTTAAAAACTATGAAAACTAAACTTAAAACGAACGATTGACAAAAAAAGATCTTTTTGTCGGGCAGAATTTCGAACGATTTCAAATTTCTTAGAGACGCCTTAGCGATAACTTTTGATAATTTTAGAAAAACTAGGGTCGAAATTCATTGATGATCTAGGTTGACGCCATACGATGAAAATTTAATGTGGCATTTGTTATCGTTGAGTCCTCGTAAACTGATTGGACTAACCAAGCATCTTAAAAGCTTCTACGTTTTTTGCCATTACGGAACTTTTTCGCTTGAGGCACCCTTGGCGAGCGAAGCGATATGTTTCTCGCTTTTAAAAAACCTGCGAGACAACCGGTTAATCGCAAGACGAACCGGGTGGACAGCTTGTTTAATTGGGAAAGACGCGATCATCTAGTATCAGGTCCTTGTCGTGTCTACCCGGTGAGTTTGAACGTTTGGTCCGGCGGTCTTCAACAAACAGTTTCTCTACAACAACCCAGAGTACGAATGATGCGGCTCTCACCGCGAAAGCCGAATTCGCCAACTGTGCTAGTCCTTCCCCATCGTCGTCGTTGGTTTTGTTAAGTGTCTCATTCAGAATCTTGCGAGGATGCCGCGAGCCTGCCCGGAGGATGGGTAAGCCATCCACTTTCCACGCACGCTCGGACTACGTTGATTGTTGATTTGCGCTGAGAGCTGACCCGCCTTTAGGTATCGTTTGTGTCCGCCGTAGTGGTCAAGTTCCTTCGTTTCTCCTTCGTCACTTTAGGCCCATGAGCGGAACTGTTTTTGAAGCGGAAGCTGTCATTTCCGGTTTCCAGGATGTGGCAGTGATGGGTTAGCCGGTCGAGCAGTGCGGTGGTCATCTTTGCATCGCCGAAGACGCTGGCCCATTCGCTAAAGCCGAGGTTGGTGGTGATAATGACGCTGGTGTGCTCGTAGAGCTTACTCAGCAGATGGAACAGCAGCGCACCGCCTGAAGCACTGAACGGCAGGTAACCGAGCTCGTCGAGGATGACGAGATCGGAGTGTGCCAGGCGGTTAGCGATCTGGCCTGGACGACCTTGGGACTTCTCCTGCTCGAGCACGTTGACCAGTTCCACGGTTGAGAAGAACCGAACCCGCTTGTGATGATGTTCAATGGCCTGGACACCGATGGCCGAGGCGATATGTGTTTTGCCCGTGCGCCACTTCCTCCTCGTGAACGATGGCGATACGGTCACTGTCATGCTCGTCGCGGAACGTCGCAATCTGCAGTTTGTTATAGACAGACTGGTCCTTTGGCGTGCCTTTACGGTTGTGGCTACCGTTCCCATGACAAAATCGGACACTTCAGCAGATCTCCTGCCGCCAGAAGATCAATATCTTAGCCTGTTTTCAGGGCGGCGAATTACAAATGCAACGACATTCAAATTGGTGCCGTGTCGAGAATGACGTTATTGTCCCTTTATTGTATTCACGTTGTTTGATCGGGCAAATATGAAAAAATCTATTACCATCGCAATCGCCATTAGCGCTTTGTCTTTTTCTTTCGGGCGTGCCGCGGATCTGATTGAACCTCCACTGATTTTAGCTCCCCCCTCCCAAAATGCGCCTCAGGGATACGACTGGGGTGGCGGTTATGTTGGTGTCAATGTGGGATTCGGCAACCTGCAAGGTGTTTTTACGGATAGCTGCAATTGTGAAGATGCCGCCGAGGCTATGGGCAGGCAGGTGGGTCTGTTCGTTGGTCGCAATTGGCAAATTTTGGACGGGACCTGGATGGGTATCGAAGGCGATATCAGCCGCAAGTGGACCGAAATCCATTATTTCGGATCCCGGGTGGGCACCGATCTTGCCGGCTCCGTTCGCCTGCGTGTCGGTGAGGAAGTCGGGAACGCTCTCGTCTATGCTGCTTTCGGATGGACAGGCGCAAACATCTATGTCCAGAATCCGGGCGACACGACCTTCACCCAGGGCTGGACTCTGGGAGCGGGTATTGACTGGGCACTGACCGATAAAACAGTCCTACGGGCCGAATATCGCTTCAACAATTATTCCCCCGCAACGTTGGCCGGCGTCGACGTCGATTTCGATGAGGATGTTATCAGCATCGGCATTGCTCACAAATTCTGATCGGCCAAAAGACCACCTATCCGTCCATATGGTGTCTTCTGCTGCATTTAGCAGGAGACTTCGCCGGCTCGCGCTGAATAATTCGAGGAAAGCTCTTTATGACTAAATCCACCAATACCCCATTCAACATCAGGGTGTTTGATACGCTGTACCATCTGAAAAGTCCGGATACATCGGTTGTTCCTCCAGAAAAGTCCGATAGCGGCGCTTGGGAAGTGCTCGACTTGGCTAAAGAAAAATTCATGGAACTTTATACCGACCACGATTTTTCCTCGGAACAATTTGTCCAATTGCTGGCGGCTATGGAAATGGCCTTTAATCTCGGTCTAAGTGAAGGACGCGAGGAATGCCAGGCCGCCGCGATTTCGCTCCTGCAATCATTCGACGACGAGGTAATTGTAAGTGTCCTGAATAATATGGACGAGGACGACAGCGAACAGCCAGCGCCTGAAACGGTCTAGTGACAATCGCCGCTAATAGACTCTGGGATTCCCAGCGCCGACGGATCTTCTGTGGCTGCGGGTCGTGATGCGACAGGTGCTTGAACCGATTGACACGCGATCGAGTGCGGTTTCCTAGGAAGTCAGTAAACGCTCGTAATTTCAAACTCCGCAGGCAGGCTCTGCAGATCAAGTCAAAGCATGAATCGAGGATGCTACGGAATATGATTCAAGGCTGGTTTTCCTGATCCAGATCCAGATCCAGATTTTTTCGATCATTTCGCCCATTCAGGTTGGGATTCTGTTAGACCTCCACTGTCCGCTGCAAGCGGATTACGACACCACATAGCTATGCCGGCGTCAGATGCTCAGATCGTGCAAGCGATCCTGTGGCGAACGCTATCGCGACCAACATTCGCGGCATTTGCACTAGCAAAGCTGACCTAGGCAATCTGCACAGCGCGATATATGTATTTCTGCCTAACTTCGGCTTAGATGCCGGGATCAGGAAATACTTCGACGAGATAACCGCGCCGGAATCTTAAATGGGATTGCAACGAGACGGCAACTGCCCGGCGCTGGCCGGGGTTGCAGAGGGTAGGCCAAGTGCAGGTGATGGTGATCTTCTGCTTTAACTTTGAGAGCGATTTTTCAAGCGCCAGGATTCGTTTCCGGTTCCACGATTTCGCAGTGGTAGGTGAGGTGGTTGAGGAGTGCGGTTGTCATTTTGGCGTCACCGAACACCGATGGCCATTCACCGAAAGCAAGGTTTGTCTTGACGATGATACTGCCGCCCAGCCGGTGAACCTCACCTCAAGCGTTCCCGGTCATGAGAGCCTCCGCGTGCTCTCCATGGACAAACTCCCGTTGCTAGCCCATAGATATTCGATCACAGATCAGAGTGGCGAGACAACGTGGCATGGAACATGCGGTTACTCCGCACGTCCCTCCATCCTACGAGATCTTTCGAGTAAGGTTGCTCTTTTTTCACTGGAAGAGATGGTTTCTCTTGTCGCAATCACAAGCGATTTTTCCGCTTCCCGATAGCTCATCACATCATAAAGTTCTTCTCTGATCGCAAGCGCGGCGTCTTCTGTTTTGACCCCTTCATCCGTCCCCCTCAATCCTACCGCGGCTTTAGTAAGCAGTTCTGCCTCAACTTCCTTCTTAAACTCCCCCCTGACCTCACGCTTAAACTTATCCGCGATTTCCTCTTTATAGCTATTCCATGCACTTCCATGCGCCGATCTGTAAGACGCAGCGTCCCGGATGCAATGAAGATCAATACACTTGCGCTGCGCTTCAGCGCTCACACCCCCTGTCGTGGGGACAGCTCTCTCCTCTTCAGCACGCCGAAAAACACTCCGAAATTTGTATTCCAGCTCCGGATCGAGAGTGCGAAGATGATTTTGTAGCGCCTCATCGTCGCTCAAGTGATCTCTCAAGTGCAAATATGCTTTCGCGGCCGGGATTTGGCCACCTTTTCTGCTCTCCAGTATCTCGACGGATGCGTCAGCGATAGCCTCTCGCTCAGCGCGATTGAACTCCTTGGCATTTAAAGCAAAACGGTACAACATCCCGCCTTGAGATTGTAAATTCACTTGACCGGCTTCCTTGAGAGCCGCTCTCAGCAAGGCAGAGTTATAGTCAGGATCACTGAACTTCATAACCGCATAGATGTCTTCTACGTGGCCATGGAGATAGCCTTTCGTCCAAGTTTCCGGATCACCGTTACCATCCTCTTTGGAATATTCGAAGAAGTCATCTTGCCGTTTTCGTTTGATATGGGCACTCTCGATGAGATATCGTGTAGTTTGGACGGCATGTAGGGTTGGCTCTACCTTTTTTATCTCCGGTAAATTATCTATCGAGGCTTTTGAAGCCCGATTCAGAAGGCGTAGCTTCGTCAATTCGTACCGACCCATCTCTAGCGCATTCAACCCCACATAAGCGCCAATCAATGCAAAAGTTTCTGCTGGAATCGCGTTGATGTCTGTCTTTCTGGGGCTGGTATCTGGGGCCGTCGAAGCACGATTAAGGGCGGCATCTACGGCATCGATTGCGATATTTTTACTGTACTGAAGGCGTTTGATCGGGCGGCGATCCGCGTCATTTCCAAGCCGTCGCCGCTTTCCTCCATCAACCACTCGCGCTTGCGAGGTGCCGGGTTGCGCTGGCGCTTCGCTCGATACTATGACCGACGCGGCCGAGTCAGGCCGTCCAGAACTCCCAGCCGATCTCATTTCATCGGCGAGCGCTTTATGTTTTCTTTTTTTTTCTTTAATTGTCGTGTCCATGAGGATGCCTCGCATACGCGCAAAGGTCACCATATTTCCCACGAAATTGTGCTGCCGTCTCAATCATTTCGGCTACAAGTGAAACCAAGCTGCTCTGGGCTTTTGTGCGCTAGACGGCCTGTTCTGGGGCAACTTCCTGTTACCGGATCAGTGCCAGAACCCGAGGATCTGGCCCGTTCGACCGTGGCGGCGACAGCGGCAAGCGTGCAGGTTTGCCAAATGACGTGGCGGAGAAGATAAAGGCCCTGGAGCGGGAGAACCGCAAGCTTCGTCAGACCAACGAGATTTTGCGCAAGGTGTCAGCTTATCTCGCGATGGCAGAGCTCCACCGCCCCTTCAAACGATGATCGCGTTCCTTGACGAATACCGTGGCGAATTCGGGGTCGAGTCGATCTGCAGGCTTTCGCCGATTGCTCCACCTACCTACTACGAGAACGTCGCCAAGGACCCGGACTTGGATCGCCTGTCGCTCCGCGCCCGCAGCGATTTCGGCCTGGAGATCGAGATACGCCGAGTGTTCAATGAGAACTCCAGGTCTATGGCGTGCGAACGTCTGGCGGCAATTGAAGCGGGAGAGCTTCGACATGGCTCGGCTTACCGGCGTAATTGGATTGAAGGGTGCCCGCTCAAGCGGACATACCGCAACAAATATTCATATTAACGAAGTAGCAACCAAACATATGAACATACAATGCCTTCTTATATATCCTGCAATAACTCAGGGCCATAGTTGCATTCCATGTCGAACCAAACGACGCAGGCAAGACCTTATGGGTGACAAATCGAATGAAGCGGCATGCAATCGGTTTCCACCGTTGGCTTCGGTGCGCCTTGCGTGATACGTTATTGGCTGACTTCGCTTGCGCATTGGGAAGATCGTTACGCACAGTCGCTTGAACTCACGCAGTGCATACCGGACGTGACGCGTTCCAACTGATCCACCGCCAAGCCAATAGTCCGAGCACTGACCCTTCCCCCCATTGAAAAAGGCGCCACGTCATCTTTTTACGTAAACGCTCAATAACGGGGTAACATTAGACCGATTGGTATGTGCCATGACGGGCTGATTTGCCACCTGAACCACCGGAACAAGAGCATTCCGTCTGACACTAGCGGCACAGCCCCACACGATACTGTTGCCATTGGTCGGAACGCGGTGGAAAAACGCCAGCGCTGCACCGGACCTCGTATTTCTCAATGCCAAGATGCACCAGCGACGCCCGCATCGCAGCCACCTATTCGCGTAGATGGCCTGATCTTTAAGAGGCCTCCAATTCTGTCTCTCAGCTGAAGCGCAACTTCGACTACTTAAGAAGTCACTCAGCCAAGCCAGACAACTGTTCTAAGCAACAATACCCAGACGTTATCTAACCATGAGTCATAGCGAGCCGCGCCCTGCGCAGCGTCGGTCTCTCTGTGCCTTCGCCCCGGATAGCCTCATGGCACCACCCTCGCTCGCTTCTGAAACGACAGCATGCGACGAGTTCCCTCTGCGCGAACTAACCGGGACTGACAAAAAACACCTCGCGCGGTTTCTTAGGGAGATTCCAGGTCTATCCAAAGTAAGATTATCAGTGCCGCCCGACGTCGTAGCTAACCAGCACAGGTTCGCTGCCATTTCAATCTGGATAGGTTCCTCGAACAACACGATCGGCCCTTGTCTCCGTTTGTCAGAGAACAAATTCGTCAGAGATCTTACACATCTCTCTCTGCATATACCGACGAGAAGGCGACAAACGTCCGTTCGGAGATATTTGACGATCGAACCCACAAACAATCCGGCACGATCTCGATGGACAACATGCAGTTGAGCTTCTCGTTTGTGTCGCTCCAACCAACCAGCAAGGCTCTCTTCGATACCATTGTATACTCGAGCGGTGACGCGATTGATTTCAAGATCGCTCGAACCTGGCTCCACGGTTTTCCTTTTCATGAGCCGTCTAGTAGCCACATTGCAGACGCCTTCATACTGCGGGATAGACTGACCACCCAGCCGGCGATCGTTATCGCGACGTCATGGAGCGACATGCTGATTTTTGAACTGTTCGACAAAGTTGAGGATATCCTGCTCGTTATATCCGCTGACGACAACGCTCCCCGCGCCAGAATGCCTCATTCAAGAATTCTCCTGCTGCGAAGCGGGTATTCTGTTCCAGAAATTTATAGGGCAATCGACAGAGCCATGGGTCCATATATGGAGGAAAATGAGCACTACGGGACGACAGATGACGAAAGTATTGGCAGTCAGGAAGAGGATAGCGACTAAAGATCACGGACAACTATCTGTAGAAAATCTCATTGAATTTTATCCTGATTTTGAACGCGATACGCCTGTGTAGTACCCACTCATGTGAAGCCTCCATTTGCGACCACTCCTTCTCCAGGCCTGGGGATCACATCTCAAACCGTCTGTCCCTTTCCGAATTTAATGGATGTTAACATAGCGCAAGCCTCCGAAGCGGGAGATCGGTCGCCAAGTCGGAAACCCTGAGGTAACTACCTCCATATATATCCTGCCGTCGCGCCGCGGCAGCGCAAGTTTATGAAATTGAATTGATGCTGCCTCTGCACGGCACCCCGTTTCGACCGGACAGTCGCCGCATAAGCAGAAATGCTCAAGAACAGACCTGAGGATATGCTTATGTCTAACGACTCTCGACACGTTGAATTGCTGACGGGTGATATTCGCCGCAAACGGTGAGCATCCGAGCAGGAGGGCAAGAGCCATCTCGCCATTGCGATTGCCCGCGCGCTCATCCGTAACGGCACGCGTGGGCGCTTCTAAAATGTCGTTGACTTGGTCAACCAGCTGGAAACAGAGACACGCAACGGTAAACAAGGTCGGATGGCTGATTACCTTACGCGCCTCGACTTCATCATCCTCGATGAACTTGGCTATCTGCCGTTCGCGCAGGCCGGAGGTCAGCTCCTATTCCACCTCATCAGCAGGCTCTACGAGCGCATCTCTATCATCGTCACGACAAACCTTGCTTTCGGTGAATGGCCGTCGGTGTTTGGCGATGCGAAGATGACAACCGCACTCCTCGACCGTCTCACCCATCACTGCGAAATCGTGGAAACCGGAAACGAATCTTGGCGCTTCAAGAACCGCTCTCAAAGCTAAAGCCGAAGAAACCCATCACCCGCACTTGGCCTACCCTCTGCAACCCCGGCCAGCGCCGGGCAGGCCAAGCGCTGATCGCGTACAGGGGGGTCAAAATTGGATAAGTAAAAGGGGGATGCGGACGAAATTTTGGACCACCAAGAGGTAGTTCATGTATTCCTACGCAGACAGACTTCGAGCCGTTGAGCTTTACATCAGGCTTGGCAAGCGGGTTAAGGCGACCATTCGCCAGTTAGGTTATCCACCAAGAATGCTCTAAAAAGCTGGTACCGAGTACGAGCAGCGGCGTGATCTGTGTGTTCGCTATCCGCCTCGAACGCCAAAATATTCCGATGAGCAGAAGCAGGCGGCGCTCGACCACTACCGCACTCACGATCGTTGTATCTCTGCGACGATGCGAGCCGTGGGTTATCCCGGTCGTGGAACCTTGACGGCATGGGTTCGAGAAGCGTTTCCAGAATCGAAGACATCCATAGTCGGTCGATCGTGGCGTCCGGCCTATCCTGAGAGCTTGAAACAGGTCGGTGTCATCGAGCTTTGCAGTGGAGAGGAAAGTGCCCAACGAGTAGCGGACCGCTGGGCGTATGTAGGCCGACGTTGTACAACGGGAAAGATCAGCTACTCGGTCATGAGGCTACTTCATCTATGAAACGCCGCAACACCAAATCCAAGATACCAGAACGCGAGGAGCTCGAACGACAGCTTGAAGCCCTCCAGCGTGATATCGCCGGTTACAGCTTGAGCATGATCTCCTGAAGAAGGCCAATGAACTTTTAGAAAAAGGCCTGGGAGTCGATCTGCTGACCCTGAGTAATCGAGAGAAAACAGAGCTGATTGACGCCCTTAAAGATACCTATCGCTTGCCAGAACTGCTTGCCCAGTTGCGAATTGTCCGAAGCTCATACTTTTACCATCGTATGCGCTTGTGTCTGGCAGACAAGTATGCTGCCGTCCGGCACAGCCTTGTGGAGATCTTTGAAGCAAACCGTCGTTGTTACGGCTATCGCAGGCTGCAGGCGTCACTGACTAGGAAAAGTGTGATCATCTCGGAAAAGGTTGTCCAGCGATTGATGAAGCAGGAACGCTAGGTCGTACCCAGACCGCGCCGACGGCGTTTTGGATCATACCTGGGCGAAATAAGTCCAGCACCCGAGAACCTGATCAATCGCGACTTCCATGCACAAGCACCGAATGTGAAGTGGCTGACAGACATCACCGAGTTCCAAATCCCGGCTGGGAAGGTGTATCTTTCGCCCATCATCGACTGCTTCGATGGCATGGTCATCAGTTGGTCGATTGGAACGCAGCCAGACGCGGGGCTGGTCAATACTATGCTGGATGCAGCTATCGAGACCGTGACAAACAGCGCGGAACGACCAATCGTCCATTCCGATCGCGGAGCCCATTACCGTTGGCCAGGCTGGCTTACGCGGATCAGTGACGCGAAACTCGTTCGTTCAATGTCCCGAAAGGGCTGCTCACAAGATAACGCCGCTTGCGAAGGGTTCTTCGGCCGATTGAAAACGGAGCTCTTCTATCCACGCGACTGGAAGGCCATCACGATCGACCGTCGTTTGAGAAGTGGATGCCTATATCCGCTGGTACAATGAGAAGCGTATCAAAATATCACTGGGATCACTCAGCCCGATCGAGTATCGAAGAAGCCTTGGTCTTAACCCATAAAACAGTCCAACTTTTTATCCGCACCCCCCCGCAGAGTGTATCAGTTTTTTCGTGTCCCGTGGTCCAGCCCGAGGGGTTCACTCCACGATAAATCACTTGCGCTCGAATTCTGAGACCTCGCTCAAAGCAAAATCACATTCAATCTGACGATACCGTTGAGGTTGTACTGCCGAAAACTAAGCATATGCTGCAATCGAAAATCGGCTTTGGGATCGAAAAGCAATGCTCCGATATACGGCGCCGAGTCATGTCCTCGCAGACCACATCAGAGAGAAGTGGGCAGCCAAAACCGGGTCCTCCTCGATATGCTTTACCCAATCCGAATGCTCGATCTGCCCCGAGATGAAACAGAGCATCAACATTTGCTGCGACATTGAGAGAGGGGCCACCGCCCCTGACAGGTTCCGTTCATTAGAGGCGGAGCCAACGGTAATATTTGATACCGATGAGATGGAATGCCCCCCCAGATCAGAATATGAGGAACAACCCACGTAACAATCGTTATGCATAAAGAACTCCACCATAAGAATTGATATTTTCTCGAACAAGAAATCGTGCTTTGACAAACATAGACTTTACATGAGTGCAAGTCGCATTAAGGATCGTTTCAACTGAAATAATATTAAAATTTCTGCGGTTCTGCTAGCGCGAAGGCGATCTGACGGATGATCTTACTTTGCCGCCTAGATCGTGGCGCTGGACAGGTTGCACAGTACAATCTTGGTGAGGTCGTGATGCGTTGCACTACACCACCACGGCGGTTACCGGTGGCGGACCACGTTTGTGTCGTCATGACCTGGCTCCGGGGGTGAAAATCCGTCAACGACCCAACGATGAACGCTCGCGTTCGACAAGCCCTCCACTGTCCGCGTTGCGGGTCCGTGAGGACGGCCGGGCAGCTGTGGAATCTGTGCCTACCCGGACACTATCGGCATGCTCGCCGTCTGCCATTGTGGATATCCCGGCACTGGCGCTCACCCCATGCTTGAACCTGTCTTCGGGCTCATTCGAGCCGAAATGCAAAACTTCGGTCGAAGGGAGAGACCACTTGACGCTCGGGGGACATCTTTGCAAGTCGCAACAAAATCCAGCATATGTGTCCGCATTTCTAAGGGCCTCGCAAGACGTCAGACCGCTTTCGCGGTAGCGCATTGGCTGCCCGGCTGTTAGATAGCTGTCAAAATATCCTCGCTCCCCGTGGTCATCAAGAGCCGCAACATTGTGCGCGGTTTCATGGATCATGACTTGGGGACCTCGTTCCGCGTCGAAAACCTCCACTGTTCTTATCCGAAACGAAACTCGAGGCGTCTCATCTCTGGAAAAACGCATCCGGGCAAGTCCATCAGTATGCTCGGTGGCTTCAGGAGATCGTGTTCTCAGATCGTCGAGCACCTTTATTTCGACGTTTGGACCGTCCAGCCCCGCCGATATTTTCCTCAATCTGCGCAATATGTTATCAGTAACCAACATCGTATCTGGTTTTGGATCTGGATTGCCATCTGCATCGAAGTCGTCACCCGTCGCGCCTTTATCGACATCGAGAAGGAAATGTCGTTTCAGCAACGCGGCGGTTCTACTGTCGTATTGGGAGCTGTCCTTACACGCCAGAGCGTCAATCCCGGCGGCTACATTCGCCCTTGCGCGGCCGACATTGTGACGAATCTGATCCAATTGCCGCTCGTTGAACTCATATTCATGCAACAGCAGGACGCTGTTCCCATCCGGGATGGCGAGTTCCGTGTACAATGGAAGTTTCGTTTTCCGGATATGGGGAGATAGTAGCCGCCACCCCACCTTATCAGGTAGCAACGGATCTCGAACGGCCTGCAACGGATCGGACTGCTGTCCGTCAGCTTCATGGCCTGCCCTGCGTCCCAAGCGAGGTATGCTGTTTATCAGCCTCGCGATTTTGTCATCAGCCATTGCTGCTTACCTGCTTACAGAAACCTCATTTCAGATATCTATCCCAGAATGCCGCCTGCATGGCTATTTGGATTTGCGTTACAGTTGGAACCAACGATTTTCGGGTCGAAGAGCAGATCACCGTCAGGGCCATCGTCGTTCGCTGGGGCTATGATGCGGGGCGACGCGAAACTTTAGCGGACGTTTGACAAGCCCGGCGGCAGTGATCTCGGTCTTCGGCGAGCCCCGCGGAACGACGGGACACCTTTGTCTTTTCATGTTTTCGGCCAGTGTAGGATCGAGGTTCATCAGACTGCCAGCGCCATGCTGTTAAGGCCGCGCGCAACATGGCTCGTGACGGAGTATCAGCAAGGCGACTGCCGCCTAGTCTTCGGTAGGCAGTTCGTGTGCATATTCGTTTGAGAGAGCGGACGCCGCGATCACCATGGGGCGGCTTCTGTGCGCGCGAAAAGCCGCGCTCAGCAGAGAGTCTGGCCATTGCGGGACAAGTATAGGACAGATCTGGGTTTACGAGGATGTTCTTGACCTGACGCTCGGCCATAAAGGAGCGATCGTCCTTATGAAGGACCAAAAAAGTGATTTTCAATGGGAGGAAACACGGCCAACGGAATGCTGTTTTACCGGGCTCCTCGGAAACCTCAATCGGTGCTACGACCCACCGACGGCAGCAATCACTGCGTCGGGACCTCGATGTAATTTAGCCGTCTACTTGATTTCTCAGAACGGACCTCCTTTGGGCTCAACCTCGACTCAAGTCTCGGGAACGGCTACGCCCATTGTCGAACGGCGGGGACGGAGATGCCTGCCGCGTAATTGTCTCGGCAGAAGTTCCGCGACTGGCAGCCCCTTCAGCTTGATGCCCACGTGGTGAATATAATTTTGCCGGATTGGCCGTAACAGATGAGTCATCGTCCGAACTGGCGGAGAGCCAGGCAAACTGGGGAGCCTGCGCAAGTCGCCTCTCCATGACTGGATTACCATTGGTTTTCCCCCGCCCACCCACAGAGTTAGCCTGGGGTACCGAAGGCTGACGCATCGTGATGGAAGGATGAGACGTTCCTCCATCAGATTTGGCGCCTGGAGGCCTCTCCACCGAACCCCTGTCAAGAGCTTCCGGTTCATCATCGGAACTGTCAGGCGGCAGAGAGCCAAACCGTCGCCTTCTTGACGAGGGAGCCGACCGGGTTTCATCGTCGGAGGTGTCCGGTGGGAGCGAGACCGAACTCTGCCGTACAAACAATTCATCTTCCGAAACCTCCGACTGCGCCGGCGAGGGCGAAGGCGTTTTGACTATTTTACGTTGCTCATCGGTCATCAGCCGTTTTGGTTTCTGCAGCGCGCTGGACGTATCAAAGCACCATTCGCTCTGATTGTTCGCATCTCTGAATTTCTCTTCCCGTCTAATCGATCTCCAATTACGTGTATAATTGCCAGTGTAGCCAGATTTCTCGCTGACATTTTGTGGGTATATCTGGTGGTGTTCAGCGTCTTTAGGGACTTTATCGATCGGCTCCAATTCCTCCCTTGAAATCTGCATCAGAATTGGTGCGCTGGAACTATTATTTTTGTTTGCCAAGATGTCGGATATGGCTTCCATCTTAACGGCTCCTCTTGAAGAAGCGAATGATGTGTTTGTTGGAACGTATCCTGTCAGATGAGCCGCTCTCATCCTCTGCTCGTAGAGCTCAGGATTTAACCACTTCATTGTCTTGGGCTGCAGGAAACCCTGATTGTGATCGCCTAGGATAAGTAGTTCGAGCTCTGTCAAGTCTTCGTCGAAATTATTTTGATTTTTCTCGTCATATCGTTTCTTGCTTAGCCACTTCCCTTCAGAGCTCCGCACGAACACATTGGGCTCATAGGTGCGGCCCGTATATTCACAGAACATTTTTTCGGCCGCATCGAATGTCGTCGCGTTCTTGTTAAATTGATCACGGCTCATATATTCGAAATTCGCTGTTTTTAGCCAAACGTTATTTTCTCCGTACTTGTCTGTTACCGCCTTGAATGAGGCCATGTCGCGTGTACCCTCGTACAGTTTGAGAAAAATCGCTTTGTAGGTTCCATCATCCAGGTGGATCAGTACATCTGGATTGTATTGCCCTGCTTTCAATGCCTCTCTGTACGCGTGATTCCGCCTTCTTGCCCCGACGGGTGTCTGGAATTTACCCATATCTCCGCTCAAGAGCCCGGTAACCACGCGTTCTTTAAACGGCTCCCCGCTTTGACCGACCTTGCTCATCAGACTGGCGAACTTCCAATCGCGCTCCTGATATTCGTCCCTCCAGTCTTCCCGTTTTTCTACCTCGATCGTGTTCCAAGTTCTTGGTTTGGAACGATAGATCCCTGGCTCAAAACTCGTGATCGTACAGGTGTCGTCCATGTCAGCGCTTGTAGGCGGTTTGCCAAAATGCCGTTCAAATTGCCCTTTTGTTCGAAAAACGACCTCTTTCGCACCAGTTCCTAGCCGTGCGACCTTTCGCAACTGTTCCAAGTCGGAGATAAGGACCATGCCATCATGAGAACCACGATGATAGCTCCGCATCGTGCGCCGTGGCTCGGTTTTTTTTTTGCCTTTATCCTTCGCTCTTTTCCCCTTGACCTCTCCGGCTTTCGGCTCGAATGCCGCACCGCGGAAGTAGCTATGCAGGGTATTGACTGGCTTGGGTTCGCGCGCCGGAAGCGGGATGAATGGAGACGCAACATGCTCGCTTACAGCTCGTTCTTCTTCACTTTTTGAGATTGGCCCGCTGCGGTCGATCTGACGAGCGGCCGGAGTCCGGTCCGGGCTAAGACTCCAACTAAGTTCTCTTTCGTCATCCCCATCGTTGCCAAAAGCAATGCTCTCGGGCAAGTCCACGTCAGGGTCGTGCTCGATGCTCTCAAGGATGCTGTTTTCCAACTGCCCGGCAGGCCATTCATCTCGGCCCGATGCGCTCGACTTCAACCGCTTGACGCGTCCTGAGGGCCGGGCCGGCCCGTCGCTATTTAATGAATCAGCCCTGCGTTTTGCTGGGCCGTCCGCTGAACCGTTTTCCATTTGGCACCTTTCGGTCAAACAGCGACAAGGGAGCGCTCTCACTCTCCGCTCCGACACCTCGTCTTTTAAAACGTAGCCTTGTTATGGTCGCCACGTTTGCATCACCTGTGAGGTGCTGCAGCTGCCACATTTGTATCGCGCGTTGGCCTTGGTACCGACAACCGATAGAAGGATAGTTTCGGCGAGAACAATTGCTCAAAAAAATGGCACCCGTAAAGGTGATGACGGAATATTTTCACATTACTTTCTGATAGCAAGTCCATATTTTCACCTCGCAGAATTTCCGCCAGATTTAATCATAAAAACTCCAAATCGAACAAGATGAATGCCCCTTTTGCTTTACCAATCAGCGACGGATGCTACCCCACGATTTCTCGGTTCCAAACCTCTCTTTGAGGCAGCGTCTGTGCCATCGGTGTCGTAATGGCCGATACGCCTGGTACCGCTCGGTGCCCAGATATTGACCGCGGCCCTTTCTCCAGCAACTGAAATCTCACGGCTCGCTGGCGTCGTTTTCTCCGCTTCGTCGCTCCGACCAACGGGTTTCCAATCACCTAGAAAGGCTTGCGATTCAGCATCAGCGCTTTTAGAAGCAGTCCTGCTGGGGCTCGTTGGGGTCCTTTTCTCCGCTTCGTCGCCCCGACCAACGGGTTTCCAATCACCTAGAAAAGCATGCGATTCAGCATCAGCGCTTCTGGAAGCAGTCCTGCTGGGGCTCGTTGACGTTCTTTTCTCCGCTTCGTCGCCCCCACTAACGGGTTTCCAATCACCTAGAAAGGCATGCGATTCAGCATTGGCGCTTTTGGAAGCAGTTCTGCTGGGGCTCGGTGATGCGGACTTTTTCAGAAATGCAACGTCTTCGTCCTCTTCTTCCTCTGGCGCAGGGCGAGCGATTTTGTCGACTTCAACTGAATTCTGATGGCTTGGCGCTAGAAGCGCGCTTTTAGGCGCATCAGGCTCTGTCGCACTGCTTCCCCGTTGATGGGTGGAAGGCGCCGGGGCTGTCGGGAAAACGACTCCACTTGCAAACGGAAATCGACCGCTCTTCGTAGGTGGCATTGGCAGGACAGAAGTTGTCCCCAGGCGCATTGTCGTTCCAGGTGCAGGTACAGCATATACCTTGATCGCAGAATCACGGGCAGCCTCTTCTCCGGCAGGTGCTTTCGGGGCAGCCTCTCTCCCAGCAACTTCAGCTTTCCATAAAGCGTGATGTTCCTCAGCCTCTGCCTTCCTCAGGTCGTTGGCCGCCGCCTCCCGCTCGCTGAGATTTACGGTATCTTTGTAGATTGTTAGGCCGAAAAGTTTCTTCTTAATGGTCTTGAGACCATCGCCCGCTGTATAATCAACACTATGTTTATAAAGCTTGCTCCCACCAAAAGTGTGAA
>Ga0308157_10002613_pt1 | contig 28716 bp, 20 predicted proteins | sample PhyBR1_FD_201035 | JGI IMG/M metagenome (GOLD analysis project Ga0308157, IMG submission 201035) | Phyllosphere microbial communities from UC Gill Tract Community Farm, Albany, California, United States - DLSLB.R1 | ecosystem: Host-associated > Plants > Phyllosphere > Unclassified | place: USA...
GAGTGGCCGAAGGCACATCCCTGCTAAGGATGCATACGGCTTATACCTGTATCGTGGGTTCGAATCCCACCGTCTCCGCCAAGAACGATGAAAAAAGCCACCGCAAGGTGGCTTTTTTCTTTGGTGCATCGTAGCGTGGGCGGATTCCCCGCCTACTCGTTCAATCCGCTTTTGTGCACTACGGAGCGGCATTGGTGTCAACGCGTGGACGGCATAGTCTGCCCACCATCTATCCAACTCACTCCCCGCTGCAGCTCGCTCGGCAGCACGATCCGCCCAACCCCTTCAAAGTGCTGGATGTAGCATTTGCTGGTCCAACAGTTTAAACGGATTCTCTCGCATGACCATTTCATCCACTCCCGCAGTGTCCGTCAAAAAACTCCGCGTCGGCATCGTCGGCGCGGGTACTAGGGCCGAGTATGACCATATCCCGTCGCCGGCTTGGGCCTTGTTGCCCGAGTTCGAACTGAGGTCCATGTAAAGCTGCAGCGCCGACAAGGCGCAGGCACACTCAGTAGCCCGCTAAAAACCTTTGCCCAGTGCGCGGCTGCGTACACCAAGTCACATCGGTGGCCGAAATAATGCCAAGCACAAGGCGCAATGCGAGCGACGCTTTTCGCATAGGCATCGCGCGGGTTCGGCGAGATGCAGGTGATTGACGTCGATACTGATCTGGTCATGCGTGCGCTGTGCCGGATCCAGCGCGCCAAGACGGAAACCGCTGTGGAGCTGCGCGGTGATGTTGAGAGCATTCAAAACTGTACAACGTTCAAGAGGGTATCGACATGGCGAAAACTCCGCCCGGTGGCGCGAGCACTGGCCTAACCGTCTTACAAATTCCAACAAATTGCATTCTTTAGAACTATTCAGCTTTGCCTCGACCCGAAAGGGCGGCGTTTATGGCGTAAAGCCTGTCAAGTGAAATCGAACCGGCCAATCGCCGTGGCGACGTGCAGTCGTCTACACGGTCGACTGGCGGAAACGTATGGGTGTCCGGAATCTATGACTTCTGGCGCCAGTAACGAGGGTGGGAATGTCTTTTTTCATGCAGTGGTAAGCAAATCAAGGCAGGTGAGTAGCTCAAGGATGGCGAACTGCTGGTCAGTTTTCTTAACTCGGCCTCTACGATCAGACAGGAGACTGGCGAAGCTCTAAACCTCTACGCTCTTAATGCAATTGGACTTTATGAATGCTCGAATCAAAACCCGGCTTTTTAGCAGATCGTGTCTTCCGACTGAGTAAATGTCCTTTCCCGGGAGGCTGCCTAATATGAGCGCCTGAGGTCAATACAGTTTGAACTGTGAACATGGCTGCATTAGTCTGCCCAGCCTTAGTCAACTCGGCTGCCAAGTCTTATAGCGCTCTTGTAGATTGGTTCCCCAGTTCTCCATCACTGGCGAAGATGCAAGACTTTCGTCAGATCGCTCCCTTTTACCACGCCGTCTCTGGCGTTCCATGCACGTCGCATGCTTCAGAAGCGTAGCCAGAACTGTTTCGAATGGCGAAAAGTGACGTGATCAAGAAATTCAAACTAGCGCTAAAATTGATTAACCTCAAGTTGCGAGTATTCAACGATAATGGCTGTGAATTACAGCTCAACGGCACCTTCGTTTGGCGTTGCATGAGTTTCAACAGTTCCCTGTTAAGAGTAAATGTATGCCCCCTGAAGTAGACAGTGCAAAACGCCCGAGCGGCGCAGTATGAGCAGGATGGAACGGATCTACCGCATTGGGCAGCTTCTGTCTGAGCGAAGAACTATTTCGCGCAGCATGCTGCTGGAAGACCTGGAGGTCTCGCCGGCAACACTAAAGCGTGATCTGGAATACATGCGTGATCGTCTCCGTGCGCCTGTCGAGTGGCACCGGGAGTCCGGCGGCTACCGTTTTGCGCCTGACCAAAATGGCGCGGCCTATCAATTACCCGGACTGTGGTTTAGTTCCACGGAAATAGTGGCATTGCTTACCATGCGCCAGCTGCTCGACACGCTCGGGCCCGGCCTGCTCTCAAAACGGACTGAACCATTCATCTCAAGAATGCGGCAAATTCTTCAGCAAGAAGATTTTTCAGTCGCAGCATTCGAAAACAGGATCCGTATCCGGCGCAGTGGCGCTCACCTGTGGGAGCCGGAACACTTCATGCCGGTCGCCTCGGCCGTGCTGAAGCGCCAGCGGCTCGATATCGTTCATCACAGCAGATTCCGCGACGATACGCTGTCGCGCCAAATATCGCCCCAACGGCTGACACATTACCGCGAAAACTGGTACGTCGATGCATTCTGCCACCTCCGTAACGAACTTCGCAGTTTCAGCCTGAGCGCATTACGTGAAGTTGCGGTCAGCCCGCTGGGGGCTATCGAAGTTGCTCCGGAAGAGATGGCGGCGGTGCTGGACTCCGGGTACGGGATTTTTTCGGGGCGAGCTGCGGAATGGGCGGAGCTGGTGTTCAGCAGCCAACGTGCCCGATGGGTAAAGAATGAAATCTGGCATGCCGATCAGGAAGCATGGTTTGATAACGCCGGTCGTTATCATCTGCGCTTTCCCTTCAGTGATCCACGCGAGGTGACGATGGACGTCCTGCGTCATCTTCCCGAAGTCAGCATTGTCGCACCGGAATCATTGAAGGTGCGCGTAACGGAGATGCTGGAGACAGCGTTAAGACAGATGCAAGGTAGCTCATCTGATGAGCCTGACAGCAGTCAGAATACAGGTTCCTGAAAACGGCGCGAAAACAATGACGACCTCAATAACCATCCAGAATACGAAAAGCAGTGCTTTGTCAAAATTCCCGCCGGTCCCGCCCAAGCGCGCACTTCCCTCTGGCCCGTTCTTGCTTGACTCAGGTGCTTCCGTGCCACTGTGCCAGTAAGAAGATGGAACAAAGTAAGCTGAATCCGCTGTTTCGCCTAGCGCTCAAGGCCGGTGCATACAGCGCCGTTGAAACCCATCTTCGCAGGGGAGCGTCAACATCCGGCCGCGACATCTCCGGGATGACGCCGCTGATGATCGCAGCAGCGAACGGCCATGTGTCTATTTGTGACCTGCTCGTGGCTGCCGGTGCGGATGCGACCCTTGCCGATTCTCAGGGAAGAACGGCGATGGATCACGCGACCAAGAATGGTCATGGGTTCATTGGAGTCTTGGTGTTGCACACAGCGGCATCGCCGGATAGCATTGCAGATGATGGGTCCGATGGCGGCGCGCTGACCTTTTCAGCAGGTCAGGAAAATTCGGCCCATGCATTTCTGGAGTCAGAAAACCCTGGTCAGCACCGGCTTCACGCAGCCCCGACCCTGTACCAAACTACGGACGTTCAGCTAAATGTAGTGCCGGGTGCTGTTGCCTATCCCGCGCAAGCTGCTGCCAGACCCGAAGGTGCGGAAAGCGCAGGTGCGGAATACCGGTTTCACCAGGGTTTGTCGACTGACAGCGGTGGTGGGTTCGATGACACTGATGGCGCCATTTTCGGTGAACCAGGTGGCTGGCTGCCCGAACCTCCCATTTCCCGTCCTCAGGATGATGACGGGCGTCGTAAGGCAGCATCCCTGGCGCAGCGCCAGATAGCAGCACACCGGCGATCAAACCACGATAAGGACTGGTCGGACATTGCTTTTGATCTGCCCGCATCTGCTCCTGTGCTTGTTTCCCGCAGCGATTTTCGCAGCCTTGCGAACCTGCTTGCAGCAGGCTTGCAGGCCGGCGAGCTTCCCGTGCATGAAATCGCACGCGCGATTGACGACGATTGTGGCGACCGGGCGCAAGACCTGTGGCCGCTGGTAATGCGCGTGCTTGATGATCTGGGCGTCGCCGTCGTGGACTGCGTGGCTTGGGGTAGGGCTCACGAGAGCGAAGCGGCGGGTGGCCAGTCGGACCAGATCGATGCTGCCATAGACCTGATCGCGGACCACCTTGCTGGCCGCGGCAATATCCTTTCTTCCTACGACATTGCGGCGCGGAAGTTTGATCTGATAGTACGCGACGCTGAAGAGCGGCTTGGTCAGCGAATGGATAGTGCTTTAGGTAGTATGAGCCGGCTCCTCTCAGGGCTCGATAAGCAGCAGTATGAAGTGATTTCCGCGCAGGGAGTCGTCGGCATCGAACACCCGGACGTACAGACGGAGGATGCAGACGAAACAGATGTCGAACCCGCCGTCGTGCCCGTTGAACTTGGCGAAGACGCGGCCGAGGAGGGTACTAAAACGTTCTGGTCCTATGTTCGTGACCTCCGGGATGGCCAGCCGGAGTATGGCCGCGAACGAATGGTCCCACGGCCAGGTGCTGTGACTCTGTCTTCACTTGCCTCCAGTGCCAGTACCTTGCGCGAACCGGAGCGCGTTACGCTTGAGCGCGCTATCCGTGAGTACGAGCATGCCCGGGACCAGCTGATCCACGCAAATCTGAGGCTGGTCATCTCGATGGGGCGCAAGTACAGCTACAGCGGAATGATGCCGGAAGACGTTATACAGGAGGGAAATCTTGGCCTGATGCGTGCAGTAGACAAATTCGATTTCCGAAAGGGGTTCAAGTTTTCCACCTACGCCACATGGTGGATCCGCCAGGCGATCACGCGTGCGATTGCTGACCAAGTAAGACTGATTCGTGTGCCCGTTCACATGGTCGAGAAATTCAACGTCGTCCGCAAGGCGCGTGAGGTTATTGAGGCCGCCCGCCATGCGAATGCGACGCCTGCAGAAATTGCCGCTATTTCCGGCCTTAGTATTGCAGAAACTGAAAAGGCGCTCAGGGCAGAAATTCAGGTTGAACCAATCGACGCGCCCCGTCATCTGGAACAGGCCGGCGACGACGGGCTGGCGCTGGCTGACCCACGGCCGGAACCCGCAGAGGCGGCATCATTGAAAAGCCTGTCTGCCGCAATCGCAGGGATTCTCTCCGATCTCCCTGTAAAGGATCGCGAGACCATCGAGCGACGCTTCGGCCTGATCGACGACGATGCCATGACCCTTGAGGAAGTAGGGCAATTCTTTGGGGTGACCCGGGAACGGATACGCCAGATCGAGGCGAAAGTGCTGACGAAACTGCGTGGACACAGCCGGGCTACCATTCTGGAGCCATACGCGCTGTCCACTGGACTCAACGAACCATGAAGCTACCCTGACCAGAAAAATGACCACACCAAGATTCAGACACGCGCCGCCGCGCGCAGCGGCCATGGTAGAAGCCTTGCGCGGCCTTGGCTACAGTACCGCCACGGCGCTGGCAGACATCATTGACAACAGCATCGCAGCCCGTGCAAGCCAGGTCGATCTGCGATTCATCTGGGCCGGCGCCGATAGCCGCGTCGAGATACAGGACAACGGCGCCGGTATGAGTGCCGCGGAACTGGACAGTGCGATGCGCCTTGGCGATCGCAATCCACTGCATCAGCGTGCCGAAAGCGATCTGGGGCGTTTCGGCCTCGGGTTGAAGACAGCGTCGTTCTCGCAGTGCCGCAGGCTGACCGTCGCCACTGTCGGGCCGGACGGACTCCAGTGCCTGCGCTGGGACCTGGACGTGCTGGCGGCCGGCGATGGCGACGGCTGGCATCTGCTTGAGGGACCCGATCCGAGGTCGGCTGCAGTTGTGGATTCATTTGGCGGCCGCGGCGAGCGCGGCACACTGGTCCTGTGGGAGGGAATGGACCGCGTTGTCACTGAGAGCTTCCGCGAGCAGGATTACCTCGACCTGATTGACCGGGTTGATACCCACCTCTCGATGGTGTTCCACCGGTATCTGGAAGGCAGGCGCCCCCGTCTCTCTTTGCGTATTAACGGCACGGCGCTGATGCCATGGGATCCGTTTCTCGATGGTCATCCGGCCAAACCATGGCATTCGCCTGCATCTGCTGCGCCAGGCATGCCAGGAGTAAGCATCGAGTGCCACGTTCTGCCGCACAAGGATCGCCTGACGGCGAAGGAGCATGAGGCTGCACAGGGACCGGATGGCTGGACTGCGCAGCAGGGCTTTTACGTTTACCGGAACGAGCGTCTGCTGGTCGCCGGCAGCTGGCTCGGTCTGGGGCAGGGGCGGGGCTGGACGAAGGACGAGGCCCACAAGCTGGCCCGCATCCGTCTCGACATTCCCAACTCGACGGATGCCCAATGGAAAATCGATGTCCGCAAGTCTACTGCACGCCCGCCCGTCGAAGTGCGCGCCTGGCTGGTGCGTCACGCCGAGGAAGTGCGCACCCGGGCACGCAGGGCATTCGCGCACCGCGGGCTGGTGCCGCGCACCCGCAACGGCGAGGAGGTCGTGCAGGCGTGGCGTTCGGAGAAGTTTTCGGGCGGCACCCGCTACCGGATCGACCAGGACCATCCGGCGGTACGCGCTGTGCTTGATGGTGCGAACGCATTGCTGCCAGAGGTAAGGGCACTGATACGCATCCTCGAGGAAACGGTGCCGGTCCAGAGGATCTGGCTCGACACAGTAGAAAACCACGAGACACCACGCACGGGGTTTGCCGGCGAGACACCGGCTGAAGTCGTCAGCGTATTGAACGTTATGTACCGGAACATGCTGACCAGGAAAGCAATGTCGCCCGCCGCAGCGCGAAGGTGCCTGTTGACAACCGAGCCGTTCCAGAATTATCCCGAGCTCGTGGCGGCCCTGCCCGACTCGCTATCCGCGAAAGATGCAAGCCAATGATGCACATAGCAGAAACTAACAAGGCCAGTGTTATCAAGATCGTCCAGGAACTGCTCTCGGACGAATCAGACAAAGGGTCGATCACGCCGGCACTCATTGCAGAAAAGATCGCGCTGGCGCTTGCTCTTAAGCCGAAATGGGGCGAGGCGCTCGACCGCGATGCCGTCACTGATGAACTCATCCGCAGGTTCAGTGTCTGGCGTGCGCAGGACACCGCGCTGGAAAATCCGGAAGGCCACCTTCCATGGCTGACGCTGGACCGCAAGCAGGACTGGCGTTACTGGCAGCGTTACCGTGAGATGCAGGAGCAGCGCCTTCCGTGGGAAGCAATCCAGGGACTGGACCGCTCGTCTGACCGTATCCTTGGCATGCTGGAAGACCCCAACCGGCCAGGCGCCTGGGACAGACGCGGCCTGGTGGTGGGACACGTTCAGTCCGGGAAAACCGGAAATTTTACGGGCGTGATCTGCAAGGCAGCCGACGCAGGCTACAAGATCATTGTCGTGCTGGCAGGCATGCACAATAATCTGCGCTCGCAGACACAGATGCGGCTCGACGAAGGCTTTCTCGGCTTCGAGACCAACCCCGTTGCCGAGAGTATGCGAATCATTGGTGTTGGTGCAATTGACAGCGATCCGGAGATCCGGCCGCATTACGCGACGAACCGTACCGAAAAGGGCGACTTCATAGCCAGTAACATCAAGAACCTTGGCATCACACCCGAGGAACGTCCGTGGCTGTTTGTCATCAAGAAGAACAAGACGGTCCTGACACGTCTGCTGCGCTGGATACAGAAACATGTAGCCGATGCGACTGACCCGGTAACGGGCCGCCGGATCGTGACCCGGCTCCCGCTCCTGGTGATTGACGACGAGGCCGATCATGGCTCGGTCGATACAGGAGAGAACGTGGTTGATGTGAACGGTCAGCCCGACCCGGAGCATGAGCCTACCGCCATCAATGGTTTGATCCGCAGGATACTGCATGCGTTCGAACGCAAGGCCTACGTCGGCTATACCGCTACGCCGTTCGCCAACATCTATATTCATGAACGGGGCGCAACGCCTGAGGCTGGCCCGGACCTGTTTCCGGCAGCGTTTATCCATAATCTTGGCGCGCCGTCCAATTACATCGGGCCTGCACGGGTATTTGGCCTGAACAACGGTGATAACCGCGAAGGAGGGCTGCCTCTGGTACGCGAGGTCAGCGATCACTGTTCCAGCGACGGGCGGAGCGGCTGGATGCCCCTTGGGCACAAAAACGGACACATACCGCCGGACCAGGGAGATGCCGGCATGCCAGCATCACTGTGCGAGGCGATCGATGCATTCGTGCTTGCATGTGCCGTACGGCGTCTGCGTGGGCAGAAGGCCGAGCACACCTCAATGCTGGTCCACGTCACGCGCTTCAACCTGGTACAGAAGGAGGTCCATGCCAGGGTCGAGAACTATATCCGGCAGACCAGCCAGCGCCTTTCGCGGCGCGTCGCTGATGGGCCGGTCTTGGCACGGTTGCAGTCGCTGTGGGAGGCTGACTTTGTGCCTGCAACCGAAGGGATGAACCATATCATTCCGGCAGAAGGGCCATTTGTGCTGCCCGACTGGAGTGCGGTGGAAGAGGTGCTTCCGCAGGTAGTGGCAGAAATCAGCGTGCGCATGATCAACGGCACCGCGGGTGATGTCCTGGACTACGCGGAGAGCGCCGAAGGTTTGAAGGTCATTGCCATTGGTGGTGACAAGCTGGCACGCGGACTGACACTGGAGGGCCTGTGTGTCAGTTACTTCCTGCGTGCCTCGCGCATGTACGACACGTTGATGCAGATGGGCCGCTGGTTCGGTTACCGGCCTGGGTATCTGGACCTGTGCCGGTTGTACACCACGCCCGACCTGGTCGGCTGGTTTGAGCACATCGCCGACGCATCCGAGGAACTGCGCGAGGAATTCGACATGATGGTTGAGAGCGGGGGGACTCCACGTGAATACGGCGTCAAGGTTCTGGCCCATCCGGTATTGATGGTCACGTCGCGACTGAAGATGCGCTCGGCCAAAACCCTGTATCTGTCCTTTAGCGGACACGTCGTTGAAACCGTTGCGTTGCACCGTGATCCGAAAATTGTCGGTGATAACTTCAATGCGCTCAAATTGTTGCTGGCGGAAGCTGGAGTGCACGGCCCGATTCCTGATCGCCAGCGAAGTACCCGATCCGAAAGCTGGAAGGGCACGATGTGGAAAACCGTTCCGCATGCCTTGGTCACGAGCTTCCTGGAAGCGTACAGGACACATCCGCAGGCGATGAAGGTAAATAGCCGTTTGCTTGCAGAATTTATTACCTCGATGGCGCGGGAGGGCGAACTCACCCAGTGGACGGTTGCCGTCATTGGAGGCATCCTCGACAAGGAAAATGACCTGGTAGACGGCGTTAGTGTGGAGCGCACCAAGCGGACGGTTAGAACCATGACCGACGACCGCTGTTCGATCGGCCGCGTTCTTTCGCCGAAGGACGAGGGAATTGACGTCGCCAACGCGGGATGGGATGCCGCCCTTGAGTTTACGCGCGCGGCTTGGCGCATCGATCCGCAGCAGCGTCCCGAGCCAGTTGTTCCAAGTGGGCCTGCACTGCGGCGTGTAAAAGGTGCGGGCGCCGACGGCTTTGTGGGGCAGCCTGAAAAGGGCCTGCTGCTTGTCTATCTCCTGGACCTGTACGAGCAGGATTCTGATAGCGCTCTGCCGATGGGAGCGACCCCTGTGGTCGCATTCGGCATCAGTTTCCCAGGGAGCGAATCGCTCACCAAGGTCGAGTACAAGGCCAACAACGTTTTGTGGGAGCAGGAGTATGACGCAGGCCTTTAATGAAGGAATCCTGGCCGCTTGGCGTGCACTCTCGGGCGACGGAGCCCAGCAAGGTTGGCGCAGTATCGCGGTCTCCGACAGGCAGGTGCCTCGCCTGATGGCGGCCCGGCATTTTCCCGGCAACGCTGAAGCGCTGCTCGTTGGCTTCGACAACGTCGTGGTGCCGTTGCCTGCAGCGCTGCCATCGGGCAGCGGCTTTCGTGTCGAACGTGTCGATACTGGGCGCCCTGGCAACTGGCTTGCGCTGGTACGGCAGCCGTCCGGCGGTCTCGATCTCTTTTCCCGCATGGTTGGGGACGTGGTCGAGACACTCACGTCACCAGAGAACCTGACGGAGCACCGGATTTTTCAGCTGTTCATTGCCCGGATCCGGGCATGGCAGCAGTTCATGAGCCGTGCTGGCGGCGCCCTGAGTCCTGAAGCCGAGCTTGGACTTGCTGGCGAACTGGAATGCGCTGCGAGTCTGATCGCCGCAGGGATGAGCGCTGGTGCCGTCATGGAGGGCTGGAAAGGGCCGCTCGATGGCCTGCAGGACTTCGAGCTCGGCAATGGTGCGATTGAAGTCAAGAGTACCCTTGCCATAGCAGGCTTCCCGGCCACGATCCTTTCACTCGAACAGCTCGACGATGCCATCCGGCAGCCGCTGTTCGTTTGCGGCTGCCGGTTCGTGCTGGGAGGAGAGGGTAGCACGCTGCCCCAGCGTATTGCGTCGATGCGCATGCTGATGACCGACGACAGCGCAGCCCTGGCGCTGCTTGAAACAGGACTCATCCACGTCGGCTATGTCGACGCGGACTCGAATTTCTATACGCGGGGCCTGGTGTCCGGGCCTGCGCGTTTTTTGCTGGTGGATGCAGCGTTCCCGCGCCTGACGCCGGGTACGGTCCCTGCAGGAATCCGCCATGCACGCTACGAAATCGACCTTGATGCTGTCGCAAGCGCACAGCTCGCTGCGACTGACGTTGCTGCAATGATTGGAGAAATCTGAAATGGAACTGCTGGAATTCCTGACTAAAACACAGGCGGAAGTACGCGAAGAAGTTGCATCACGCTCGCAGGAGCCTGGAGCGCCCCTGGCGTTTCCTGAGCTGGTATTCACCGAAATCGTGACACGGCATATGGCCGAGAACGGCATGACATTCGAGCCGCAGATCTGTCATTACTCTGCGAAGATCGGTCAGGGTATATTGCGCCTGAGCGGCTATGCACTGTCGGACGACGGTGATCAGCTTGATCTTTATGTCAGCCTGTACGACGGCTGCGACGAAATCAGGGCCGTTCCCGATGCAGATACGCTGAAGGCTGCCGAACAGTGTGCACGCTTTCTCGAGCGCTGTGTGAAGGGAAAGTTGCTGTCCGAAATGGATGAGTCGCATGACGCTTATGTCATGGTCCAGACAGTCAATGCAGCGTATGCCAGTATTGACCAGATACGCATCTATGTACTCACCGACCGCACTGCAAAGACGGGGTACTTCCAGTCGCGCATCATCGAGGCCAAGACGGTCAAACTGGAAGTGATGGATATCCAGCGGCTGTTCAACCACTGGCAGGGGGGCAAGCCCCGCGATGAGCTGGTCATCAATTTCGAGGATGTGGCGGGCGCGCCGCTGCCTTGCGTGTGGGTCGGAACCGAAGACGGCGAATATGACTACGCGATGACAGTAGTACCTGGAGACGTGTTGCGCTACCTTTACGAAAAGTACGGCCCGCGCATACTGGAGGCGAATGTGCGGTCGTTCCTGAGCCAGACGAACACTGTCAATAAGGGCATTCGCGAAACACTCCGCAACCAGCCCGAGCGGTTTATGGCCTACAACAACGGTGTTGTGATTGTCGCCGACGAAGCTCATCTGGGCAGGGCGAGTGATGGCAGTCCCGGAATCAGCTGGCTCAAGGGTATGCAAGTTGTCAACGGCGGACAGACAATGGCGTCGATCTTCTTTGCCAAAAAGAAGAATCCTGCAATTGACTTGCGGTCCGTGCGTGTGCCGGCAAAAGTGATCGTGCTACGTCGTTCCGATGCCCTGACGGAAGATACCCTGATCGGTGACATCTCGCGGTATGCCAACTCGCAAAGCGCCGTGAAGGGCTCTGATCACTACGCCAACAAGCCGTTCCACATTGCGCTGGAAAAGCTCGCCATGACAACCTACTGCCCGGATGGCATCGGGCGATGGTACTACGAGCGCGCGGCTGGAAGCTACAAGGTCATGCTTGAGCGTGATGCGAAGTCGCCGGCTGAACTACGCCGTTTGCAGGACTCGATGCCGGTTAATCGGAAACTGACCAAGACGGATTTTGCCAAGTACCAGTGTGCCTGGATGCAGATGCCCGACCTGGTCAGCCTTGGTGGACAGAAGGCGTTTCCGGTGTTCATGAACATGGTCATGCCATCGGATGATCAGGCGCCAGCGATGCCCGATACGCGCGAGTATCGACACATGATTGCCAGGGTGATCATTTTCAAGAACGCGACCCGTCTGATCAATCCACGTTTCCCCGCTTTCAAGGCCAATGTAACGGCATACACCGTCGCCGTCGTGTCGCTGCTGCTGGGTGAGCGCATCTCGCTTGATGCTGTGTGGCAGAAGCAGGGAATTTCCGCAGGTCTGGGCGACCAGATCATAAAGTGGTCGGACGAAGTGAACCACATTCTGCACAGTTCGTCCGGTGGGCGAATGATTTCGGAATGGGCCAAAAAGAAGGATTGCTGGGAAATACTTAAAGCACATACTTATTCTGCCCCCTCTGACTCGATAGCGGAACTACGGCCATCCATGGCCGTAGCAGCATGATCGCCGGGCCTTCCAGCTGCCGCGGAGCCTGCAGAGCCCCGACATTTCAGACATAGATACAGGACGCAGAATGCAACCGGAAATTCTTATCAGTACATTGCATGATGCAATCGGGCAGGAGCTGGAGGGGCATGCCGATGCCGCAGGTGCCGCTGTTCTTTCAACCAGCGCGATCTTTACCGCACTGTTTACACGTTATATGGTGGAGGCGGGCCTTACCAGCGGTCCGCAGATATGCGTTTATGATGGTGTGTCGGAATCGGGCCGCGTCCGGCTGGACGGTTATGCGCTGTCAGCGGACAGCGAGCAGCTTGATCTCTTCGTCAGCCTTTATAAGGGCTCCCCTGGAATGCAGGCGATCAATCAAATGGAGATCCTTGCCGCGCTCGGTGAAACCCGACGTTTCCTGGAACTATGCATCAGCGGTTCGCTGGCCTCAAGTCTGGGCGAATCGGACCAGGCACATGCGCTTGCCCAGACAATACAGCTGTCATTCGGTTCACTCGGACGTGTCCGGATCTACGCGATCACGGATGCGGTGGCAGCCTGCCCGCCTGTTCCACCGTTTTTCATTTCGGGGCAGGAGGTCCTGTCAGAAGTTATCGATGCCAGTGCACTGTGTACGGCGCTGCTCGATAGCAGTCTCCAGGACGACTACACGCGGCTGGTGGCTTTCAGGGGAGAGCTGCTCGCCGCCGTACGCATTGCAGCCGGACTGCGAGGCGAACCGCTGGACCAAGCCTTCGTCGATGATGCCGGGGGGCGTCTGGCCGATGCTGAGGAGATCCCGGATTTTCAGCGCTGCTGTTTCGTGATTGATGATGGGACGGTGGCGCCGGCGCGGGTGGACGGTTACGCCTTCGACGAGTCGGACGCGTCGCTGTCCCTGGTGGTCGCCGGTTTTTCTGGTGACGATGATCTTGCAGTTCTGTCGCAGTCGGACATTGACGGACTGGCTGCTGCAATATGTCGTTATGCCACGCTGGCGCTGGACGGGAACCTGACGGTGCAAAACCGTAACGCGGAAGATGCCGGGGTCGGTCTCGCGTTGGACATCGCGTCGCGCCGCCAGGACATTGCGCGTCTTCGGCTCTATCTGGTCACCGACCGCCTTGCGGTTCCAGGTCTGGTGCTGGAGATTCCTGATATCGGCGGGATACCTTCAGAGCTGCACGTCTGGGACATTGCCCGGTTCCTGAAAGCGGCTGAGTCGGAAAGTGGCAAGGACCACTTCGAAGTCGATTTTCGCGTCAACGGAACTGCGGGTTTGCCCGCGCTGCACGCCGGCACCGCCTGTGGTGAGTATGAAGGCTATCTGTGCACCATCCAGGGTGACGTGCTCGCTGCAGTCTATGAGCAGTATGGTGGCCGTCTGCTTGAAGGTAACGTCCGCTCCTTCCTCAGCATCAAGGGAAAAATCAACTCCGGCATCCAGCTGACGATCCGCGAACGCCCCGCCATGTTCTTCGCATACAACAATGGTGTCGCTGCTACCGCCGATGCAGTGGAGTGCAGTGCCGATGGCTCCCTTAAAATATTAAGCGCCCGCAATTTCCAGATCGTCAATGGTGGACAGACCACAGCCTCACTTGCAGCTGCATTACGTGCAGGGGTTGATCTTGCGCACGTCATCGTTCAGATGAAACTGTCCGTACTTCCGCCACAGCGTGCCAACGAACTGATTCCGCTTATCGCGCGCTTCGCAAACAGCCAGAACAAGGTCAACGAGTCAGACTTTTTTGCCAATCACCCGTTCCATGTGCGCATGGAGCAGCTGTCGCGACGCCTCGCCATGCCAGGCCCGGATACGTCCGTTCCAGCGACATTCTGGTACTACGAGCGCGCGCGCGGCCAGTATCTCAATGACCAGAAAAACCTCGGCAAGGCGGAGAAAGACGAATTCCTCGCGCGTAATCCAAAACGTCAGCTCCTTACCAAGCTGGAGGTAGCGAAACTGGAGAACACCTGGAAAGGGCTGCCACACAAGGTCAGCAATGGAGGGCAGAAGAATTTTGTATTTTTCGCCGGCTGGCTTTCCAGGGCATGGACGCGTGACGAGCGCGCCTTTGACGAGCGTTACTTCAGGAGCCTGGCGGCTATGGCAATTGTGTATCAGCACACCGAACTCCTGATTTCACGCCAGCCATGGTACCAGGGAGCGTACCGTCCCAACATCGTGACTTACGCGCTGGCGTTGTTGCAGTACATGGTCCTGCAGAAAGGAAAGGGACGCCAGCTTGACCTCCACAGGATATGGCAGAACCAGGTTATACCGGCGCCGCTCAGCGATCTGATCGCTTCACTCGCTGAAGTTGCGCTTTCGGTACTGACCGATCCCGGGCGACTCAAGGCCAACGTAACCGAATGGGCAAAATCGGAGAGCTGCTGGGACCGCGTTCGCGCGGCAGCGCCGGCGCTTGGCCCTGACGTTTTTGCGTTGCTGGAAGATCCTGCAACTGCGCGCGCCCGCGATGCCGACGCAGCGATCGACGATAAGGTCGGTTACGGCATTTTTGCGAGCACTGCCGTAAAGGGCATCGAGCCGGAGGTATGGAGCGAGCTACTACGCTGGGGTGACGACCGCGGCCTGCTCAATGCGTTGGAAATCCGGCTGTTACGCTCAGCTACGCGCCTGCCGCGGTTTGTTCCGTCCGTTACTGAATGTGAAAAGATCTGGACGATCAGGGCCAAGCTGCTCCGGAGTGGGTTTGAAAACGCAGTCGTGACCGATATTTAATCTGACCGGATTTAACCCGGGTGAGAGGCCGTCCAGGGAACTGTCCTATGCTGCCAGGGTGTCGCGTGCGATAATTGCGGAGGTCTTCTGCCCGTACGGGCTGCCCTAGACGGCGAACCATTCCTCTTGCATTAACGCTCAGGCGCGACGTGTGCCGTCCGCCACGACGCAACAGTTCACATCGTTTTTTAGCAAGATATAAATTGTCCATTTATCAAAAACACCGGCCCACGCCGGAAATTCCTGTTGTCGATCTTTTTGCCGGCCCCGGCGGGCTGGGTGAGGGCTTTTCGTCAGTCCAAGGCGACCCTTTCCGTATCGTTGTTTCTGCCGAAATGGATCCGGCTGCGCACCAGACACTCCGCCTGAGGGCGTTTTACCGGCTGCTGAAGCGGCAGGGGGGCGAGGCCCTTGCGCCTTACTATCGCTATTGCAACGGTGAAGCCAGCGAGCCGTTTGATGCTTCCAGCAGCGATGCCTGGAATAAAGCCGGTGAGGAGGCCCGGCAACTCGTGCTGGGCGTGGATGCTGACAACAAGATTCTCGATGCGAGGATCATCGCGCACGGTGTGGGGCCGGATGTTCCCTGGGTGTTGATCGGTGGGCCGCCTTGCCAGGCATACTCGCTGGTAGGGCGCTCACGGAACCGCGGAAAGGCGGACTATCGCGCTGAAGACGATCACCGGCATTATCTGTATCGTGAGTATCTGCGGATTATTCGTGAGTTTCGGCCAGCCGTGTTCGTCATGGAAAACGTGAAGGGAATTCTTTCTGCATCGGTTAACGGCACAAAGATTTTTCACGAAATCCTCAACGACCTCTCTGATCCTGACGCTGCACTGGGCGAGGCTGCCTCCGGGTCAGGCTACCGTATCTATTCCCTGTCTTGCGCCACCAGCTACAGCAGGGCGACTGCCGATGACCCCATTGATCTGCAGGATTTCATCCTTAAAACAGAAGATTATGGCGTTCCACAGGCGCGGCACAGGGTCATTCTTCTCGGCGTCAGGGAAGGTATTGCGATTGGCCCGAGGCCCCTGCACCCCGTCACTCAGACAACGGTTCAGGACGCGATTTTAGATTTGCCCAAACTCCGCAGCAGACTGTCGAAGCAGGATGACTCAGGTGAAATCTGGGCGAGGGTTGTACGTGAGCATTTCGTCGAACTTGATCGGCAGGCCCGTAATTTCCCGGCTCTGAAAGAGCTGAAAAAAGTCTTGAAGAACCGTATGACGGAAGTGCGCGACGGCTGGTTCGAGGGCGCCCTGCGCATTCCGAAGCAGGCCGGTGTGGCTTCAGTAATGCCGTCGCAGCTGCAGGCGTGGTATGCAGATTCGCGCATGAGGGTTTGGCTGAATCACCAAGCACGCAGCCATATGTCATCGGACCTGCGCCGTTACGCGTATGCGTCGTCATTTGCTGAGGCGGAAAAGCGGTCGCCGAAAGGGCACGACGAGTTTGCGCTGCCTGGTCTGAGCCCGGACCATGCGAATTGGGAAACCGGAAAATTTGCTGACCGGTTCCGTGTGCAGCTTTTCTCTCGTCCTGCCACAACGGTCACCAGTCATATCTCGAAGGATGGTCACTATTTTATACATCCGGACCCGGCTCAGTGCAGAAGTCTTACAGTACGTGAGGCTGCGCGTCTTCAGACGTTTCCCGATAATTATTTCTTTCAGGGGACGAGAACGCAGCAGTTTCATCAGGTAGGAAATGCAGTCCCGCCGATGATAGCCAAACAAATAGGCGATGTAGTGTTCCGGCTGATGATAGAAGCAGGGCTGTGTACGGCACTCGCCCAAGTCAAAGAAGTGCAGCGGTCGCCGCAAGGTGAGGAAATGTCTGCGCAACGTATAGAAGCGGAAAGTGCTGCCTGAAAAATGGATGATGCACTAATTGCTGCATGGCCAACCGTGCTTTGACATGCGACCTAGACAGGATTTCAAAAGATGGTAGACGTTGTCGATAGTGCGACTCGCAGCCGCATGATGGCAGGGATTCGTGGTCGTAATACAAAACCCGAGATTCTGATTCGCAGCCTACTGCATCGCCAGGGGTTCCGTTTTCGTCTTCATGGTAGAGACCTACCAGGCAAACCAGACATTGTTTTTCCGCGTCTGCGTGCCGTGGTATTCGTACATGGCTGCTTCTGGCATGGGCATAGCTGTCCATTGTTCAAATGGCCAGCAACACGACCTGAGTTCTGGCGTACGAAAATTGGCCGGAACCAGTCGAATGATATTAAGGCAATCGACTCATTGCTGGCTGCTGGATGGCGGGTCGGAATTGTCTGGGAGTGTTCCATACGCGGCCGTGACTGTGACGTGGAGGGCGTCGCTCGCCGACTTTCCGAATGGCTTCGTAGTGCCGACATATTCCATGAGGAGAGCAGGCCGATCACGGTCTGAGCATCTGATCCGGGTCGGGGACCCGCCCGTATGTCATGGAGAATTAGACGGCCCTTGCACGCAAGGCAGATTTAACGCTGACTGCGTGAGCCAGAAGGAAGGAACTCGAAAGTACCCGGCGAACTCGCCAAAATTACAGCTGTGATTTATTCTCCACGATGTCAATGTCCGCCATCGGAATTCTGACGCACTCCACGCCATCGCGGTTAGTGGCATCGGGGCGTGCAATCTATCCATGCAATTCAAAATCATGCTAAGCGATGGCATAAAGTGGATCTCCATGCACCTCGCATTTAATCCTGACTTTCTCGCAACAGCACCGCCGTGTGGTTTAACGGTGGAATACGGCGGACCGCCATCTTTGGCACGTGACAGGCGCGGCAAGGTAATATCGATTTCGTCGGCCAACGCGCCGAAATCGACATGTTTGCTCGAGCCGACGAGTAGATCGCACAGCTTCGAACCTTGACTCCCGCGTTCTTCCTCGGCAAACGGGCTAGGCTTGGCATCCTCATTGGGTAGGCTCGTCCGTCAGATTGTTATCAGGGTTTTACCGACGCTGCTGCGAAACTGATAGAGGCTTAGAGGTCGCCCTAAGATACCGTACGGTCGCGCGTGGACGAAGCTGTCGCAGAGGCTCCCCCCACCGATAATAGGCATTTTACTTCGCAATGCAGAGGCGATTATGGTAAAGTTAGCCTAAGACTTAATTGTCAAGATATAGTTTCAATATTCGCCAGATTGGCCCGGCGAATTGTAATATTCATTTATGCATAATACAGGGCACTTTATGGCTAATAAAAAAACAGACTCGAAGTTGATGGCATTTCGTCCCAAAGCTCGAATAATGAAAACTTTGGGTGAAGAAATGATCAGTAGCGATAGTGTCGCCATCATTGAACTGGTTAAAAACTCTTATGATGCAGATGCTCGTGACGTTCTCATAAAATTTAATGGACCTGTAAAAAAAGGACTAGGTTCCATTGAGGTCATTGACAACGGAACTGGAATGGACATAGATGTAATCAGAAACATTTGGATGGAGCCTGCGACTGCGACGAAAGTTAAAAAAAAGAATAACGATTCGGGCCGCAGAGTGCTTGGCGAGAAAGGGATTGGGCGGTTTGCTGTGTCAAGATTGGCGTCAAAAACTGAGGTTTTTAGTAAAAAAACTGATGCAAATCTTGAGGCTCATGGATATATCGACTGGTCGCAGTTTGATGATGATGAAAAATATTTGGATCAAGTTGAAATTCTTACTGAAACAACCAGCTCAAAGGAAATTTGTAAAGGAGGAGTAATTGATCTTATCCCAATATCGCCAACAAGTAGCGGTAGCTATCAAGGAACCGTTTTAAAATTAATCGAGCTTAAGCAGACTTGGGCAGATTCTAATTTCGAGGATTTGCAACGCGGGTTATCTCGACTAATCTCGCCATTTTCGGAATTGGACGACTTTAATATAAGGATAATTGCTCCTGAAGGCTTCGAAAGGTACTCCTCAGAAATTACTCCACCCGAAGCCGTAAAACTACCCCATTACACAGTCTCCGGTGCAATAGGTAAAAACGGCGATTATTGTTTAACATATATCATTGAAGCCACGGGCTATAAAAAAACCAGCAATGGCCATTTCGTGTTAACCGAAAGCGGATGGGCAATGATAGGTGCTGAAACGCAAAACAGGGCCGGAAGTACGAGGAATCCAGAGTGCGGGCCCTTGAAAATTGAACTCCGTATTTGGGACCGGGATGACCTTGGCAATATTATGCAAATGACAGAATCTACTCTAAGTAGTGTTAGAAAAGATCTTGATGCCTATGCGGGAGTAAATATATATCGTGATGGTTTTAGAGTTCTCCCGTACGGTGAGCCCAATAACGACTGGCTTCGTTTGGATATAAGGCGGGTTCAGAATCCTAGTTTAAGATTGTCCAACAATCAGATATTTGGATATGTCGCTATCACCGCAGACGACAATCCTAACTTAAAAGACCAGTCTAATCGTGAAGGCCTCAGGGAAAATCAGGCTTTAACGGATTTAAAAGAAATATTAATGGGTGTCCTCTCGCAGATGGAGGCAATTCGTAAAGCTGCGAGGAAGAAAGAAGATGCTCCGAATAATATCGAAAAAAATAAAAAAGCGAGTAGAGGACTGTTTGCAAACCCAGATTTTGATAGCCTAGCCAGTCATTTAAAGGATAGGCATCCGAATGATGCAATTGCCCAGAACTTAATATCTCAGGTTCAAAAGGAAGTGGGGCAGCAATTTGCTGATATAAAAAAGGTTGTGGCAAGATATCACGGACTTGTCACACTTGGGCAATTGATGGATATGCTGCTACATCAGAGTCGGCAGCCCCTTTCAAAAATCGTGAACGAGGCATTTCTAGGGAGAGAGGATATCGAAGAGATAGACTTCAAATCGAATAAACTTTTGACTACGATTCATTCTAGATTGACAAAAATTGAAGCTCAAGGAGGTGTTCTTCATGGAGTAATTAAGCGAGTAGAACCTTTCGGTGGGCGAAAGCGAGGACGGCCGGCTCAGCTATATTTGGAAAAGGTGTTACATGATTCGTTTGATATATTTACGGAGCAATTAAAGAAGTTAAAAGTATCTGTGTTTATATCAGATTCAAAAACATTAGCGACGATCGATCCTGCAGAATTGCAAGAAGTCATTGTTAATTTAATTCAGAACAGTCTTTACTGGATCCAGAATGTCGACAAGGATAATCGAAAAATTTCTGTAGCAGTGGAGCGCACATCTGAAGGTTATGTTGAAATTGTATTTGCTGACAGCGGACCTGGTATACCGCCCGAAAATAGAGAGCAGATATTTGAGCCATATTTTTCAACCAGAAAAGATGGGATCGGAATAGGGTTATCTATTTCAGGCGATATAATCGGAGAATACTACGGTGGGTCACTAGAACTACTTGAGGGTCACCCACTTGGCGGTGCTGCATTCGTAATAACTTTAAAAAAACGGGTTTAACCGGGGGTGGTAAATATGCAATGGAATGTTTTAGTTGTCGATGACGAAAATGACGTGGCCGAGACGACCGCCGCAGTTATTTCAGGCAAAAAAATAGGTTTTAAAGACGGTTCCATTGTCAAATGCGAGATCGTAAATAGTTTTGATAAAGCTATAGAGATGATTGCCTTTGCAAATTTTGATCTCCTTATTCTAGATCTCAAGGATGATAAAACCGATAGTGATGATGACGAGGCAGAGTACAGTGGTCAGCGAGTGCTAAGTGAACTACGGAAACTTCATTTTACTCCTGTGATTTTTTATACCGGCTTTGCGCAGAAACTTCAGCATTTGGTCAGCCCTTTTATTAGGGTAGTCGCGAAAGGTGAAAGCCCAGAGATTTTGCGGGGCGAAATCAAGGTTGTCTTTGATAGTCAGTTGCCGCAGCTTTTGAAACACATCCAAGAAGAGCAAAGAAAGTATCTTTGGGATCATGTCGATAAAGAATGGAAAACGATGGATTTAAAAGGTAACTCCAAAAACGAGCTCGCCTTTTTGCTCGCCCGTCGGCTTGCAAATGCCTTGGACGGGAAGGTCATCAGAAAATTTTTTGACATAAGTTATGATGGCGAAGGCGGACTTGCAAATCCTGTTGAACTGTATGTTTGGCCGCCGCTCGGAGATGGCCTAGGATTTGGCGATGTCATCTGCCAAACTGCGCGAGACGGTACAAAAAAATATTTTGTTGTATTGAATCCCGCTTGCGATTTCGTGCAATGCAAGGCGGAGAAGGCGTTGCTCGCAGCCTGTGACGAAATTTCGACAACTGTCGAGTATAAAGAAGTGGCCGCGCAAAAAAAATCGGGTGAAAAACCAAGCAAAACAAAAACGGAAAACCTGAAAAAGCTGATCGGGGATAATCGTCAAGGAAAAAACGTGCAGGCGGAAAGATATAAATTCTTGCCGGCTACTTCTTTTATTCCCGCGCTGATTATTGATTATCAAAATCTTTTGCAATTGTCAGTTGCCGAAGTTGATAAGGTGCAAGGATTTGAGAGAGTAGCGACTCTCGACGCTCCTTATGCAGAGGCGGTTCAAAGCCGATTTATTAGATATTATGGAAGGATTGGAACTCCTGATTTGGAGTTTGACGCTTTAGTTGCAAATGTGATTGATGAAATGCCCTAGACTATTATTGCTGTTGCAGCGATAAGTTGAATTGCTCGGACGCATGAGATTGGTTATGCGCAGGGCACATCTCCGTCAGTCGAATACTTATAGCGAGTGCTGGCTCCCGCTTGCAGAGGTCGAACTTCGTACTGGGCATTGCAAGTGACTGCGCTATGGTTATTTTTACGTTAATAAATGAAAGTATTGACATTGTTCGATTCGTGAATTTGATGCGCGGGACGGGTTAAGGCCACCTCGACAATTCGGCAGCCGAGCGCGCGCTGCGTGGCATCGGCATCTCCTGGCGCTACTACTTGTTCGCTGGCGCCGACAGCGGCGGCGAACATGGCGCCGCCTTCTACTCGCACATCGGCACTGCCAAGCTGAACGGGGTGGACCCCGATCTTAGTTGCGCAATGCGCTGACGTAGATCGCCGACCATCCCATCAACCACCCTAACGAACTACTGCCCTAGAATTGCCCCCAGCAGATCAAGCCTGCTTGAACAACACACCGCTTCCCAGTGGTATGATGCCGTCATCGTCATGGCGATTCATACTGCCTTGGGCGGGCAGGCGGATACTAGAAACCTGTTAGCCGTTTTGAAGGCGAACCGGCGACCCTGCGATTTAAAAATTGAAGGCCGCAACAGCCTTTGGTTCTCACGAGCGCAGTGAACTGGAGGAACGGCTCACGTCTAAATTCACTGCCTCAGAGAATGGGCGCTTCATTCGACTTCATTAGCAAATATGATTCAGCTCAACGTGATCATATAAACGATAATGTCTTTTGTCGAATGTTAAAGGAGCAGTCAAATGCGTGAATTGCTGGAAAAATTCCCTGATGCGGACGTGCTGCTTGGGCTGGAGCCAGAAGAGCTTGCCTGTGAGATTTTGTTCATCCTGAAGGCGCGTAAAGCTAGCTCTTTACATGACCCTGAGGGATTTTTTCCCAATAAGTTATGTTGTGAACTCATCCCTCATTCCCAAGCTTCAAAGTACCCGCCCGAAGTCACCGACGAGGTTCAATTGGCCATGTCGGAGGCCTTTAGCTGGCTCATTGCGGAGGGACTGATTGTTCTACGCACTGAGGCAAAGGAAAATCCCAGCGGTGCTTGGTGCTTGAGCCGCCGCGCGCGACGCTTCCAGAATCGGCAGGACTTCGTTGATCATCAGACAGCGCAGCTACTACCGAAAAAACTTTTGCATCCCTCGTTGGTTCATCAGGTTTGGCTGTCATTCATGCGCGGCGAATATCCAACTGCAGTTTTCCAGGCGATGCGGGCCGTCGAAATCGCCGTTCGGGAGGCGGCCGGGTATCCGCAATCGGAGATTGGAATGAGCTTGGCTCGAAAGGCGTTCCACAAGGACAATGGTCCACTGGCCGACCGGACCGCAGAAGAAGGTGAGCGCGACGCGCTGAGCGCGCTATTTGCTGGTGCGATCGGATCGTATAAGAATCCGCACTCGCACCGCAACGTGCCGATCGACACGCCACGTGAGGCGATCGAAATGATCCTCTTGGCGAGTCACCTGCTGGGCATCGTTGATGCGCGCGCGTCTGCAGCAGGCAATAGAGGGTTGCCGCGCTAGTAGATGAAGCTGAGGTTGCTAAGTGGCTCCAAGGTTGTGTCGGACGCTAGGCTATTCTCCCGGTCCGCCACTGTCTAAAGCGCTAATGACGCCGCACATTGGCGCCGCCAGCCTGCTGGGTGAAGACCGGCTGGAGTGCTTTCCTGTTAGCATGCTGCTATCATTGCTCGACAGGCATCACTCGGCCTTGAGGATTTAACGGACCTTCACTATGCCACCAAAATCAGGCACAACTCGCAAACCGCGAAAAACCCAGCTGGTAGCCAAAGGTGGCGTCATTCAGCCGTCGTCACAAATCCTTCTGCTGAATCCCGATCAATGGGAAGAGTTGATCCTGGCGGCCGTGCGCATGCGCGATCTTCCCGGTGGGAGCCGTTATGCGGTCGTCAAGCGCCTAGGCGGGGCCGGCGACGGGGGCCGCGACATTGAAGCGCGGTTTGGCCATGCGTTGGTTCGTGACGGCTGGGACCTTTACCAGGCCAAGCACTATGCTCAAGGGCTGACGCACACCGACGCCTTTCCGGAAATGGCGAAGTTCTTCAAACAGTTGGCCTTGAAAACCTACCCCTGCCCGAACTGCTACTATTTCTGCTGCCCGCGGGCGGTTGGCAACGACCTCCATAACACGATGGCCTCAGGTTCCGCAGCTTTCAAAGCAAAGTTCCTCGATGCATGGAAGAACGAACAACTCGGAATGAAAGGTAGGGCGGCCGAGCTGACGCAAGGCGTTCAGGCGGCCATCGACGATTTCGATTTTGACCGCTTCATCGAGTGCCCTGTTCACGACCTGTTGGTCTGGCACTCGCTCGACAGCGTTGCTCACCATGACCAGTTCGGCATCGTTCCTAAACGCGGCGACGATGACCCGATGCCTGTTCAGCCCGCTGGACACGAAGCCACATATCTCGATGAGCTTCTTCGCGCTTACACTGAGCACAAGGCGTCGCCCGTGACCCAGGTCAACGTGCCCGGCACCGATTACGAGGATCACTTCACTGCACAGCGGCAGACCTTCTATTGCGCCGAAGGCCTTCAGCGTTTCAGCCGTGACATCTACCCACACGAGCAGGAGTTTGAACGGCTGCTGGATATGGTCTATGCAGGCATCCGCCCCACGGTTACCCAACTCCGCCTTAAAACCGGGATGGACCGTGTCGACGCAGCCGTCGACAAGGCGTCGACGTTGCAAGTACAGGAAAGTCGCTTGTCGCTCCTGCTCCGTGGGGGGGACCTGCCTGGCACCTGCCATCACCTTGTCAACGGGGGGAGGCTCAAATGGGTCAAATGAAGAAGTCCAAGCCCATCGTCGCCTTCAACTCGGCGTTCGAACTGGGCGTTCGGATGGTGTACCTGCTCACCTCCTTGCAGCCGGCCGGTGCCGACCTACAGAAACTCGTTCTTCTCGACTACGCGATCGTGTATTCCGACGATCTCGGCGGTCCGCCCAGCCTGCACACTCCGGTGCCCTACCGCGGCAGCGAGTTCCTGAGTCGCCGCGACCTCATCGCCCAAGGCCTCTACCTGATGAGCACTCGCGGCCTCGTCGCCGCTACCATGGATGAGACCGGTATAACCTACTTCTCTGGTGATAGCGCCAGGAGCATGGTCAGCGCGCTGACGTCACCCTACTTGCGTGAACTGGAAGGCCGGTGTCGGTGGGCAGCGGCGACCTTCGCCACGCTCAGCTCCCGAGATATGACCGAACGATTTGCCCAGCAAGGACACCTATGGGGTGCCGAGTTTGAAGGTTCCAGCGCACGGGGGCACCAATGGCAATAACTCTGAAGCACTTGTGCGTAAACGGTCCTGGCCTATTGCCGGCCGTAGTGCTATTCGACGGACATCGCACCCTCATTCGCGGTCCGAGCGAAACTGGCAAGTCGCACATCTGGGACTGTATCTGGTTCCTCCTGGGTGGGACAGCGACGCTAGAGCAATTTCCAGAATCAGAAGGCTATGATTCGCTTGAGCTTGCCTTCCTGCACGATGAGCATGAGTACCTTGTTCGCAAGGCAATGGCTGGCGGTGCCGCGCGCGTGCTGGTGCGGCGGGACGATATTTTGGTCGAGGACGGTGAGCCGAACCCGCTCGAAGACCTCGCGCAGGATCTTGGCGAGTTGCTCGTCAAGCTGTCTGGAGCTGAAGGCAAGAAGGTGCTTCGCACAAGAAGTGAGAAGGGCTCCATCACCGGTGACGACCTGAGGCATTGGTCGCTGCTTTCCCAGCCCGGAATGATTTCGCGAGACGCGACCAAGGGTAAAGGTCATGGCTCGGACAAGCGAGTCTCTTCCTATTCGCTGTTCCTCAGCGGGCTCGACGACTCCGCAGTGGAGCTTTACAAGAGCAGTTCCGTAAAAGAGCAAGCCAAAGGTAAGTTGGCGAGCGCCGAATCGGAATTAGCGCGCTCGCAGGGCCTAATCCCAGCTGACACGGATCGCGCATCAACCGTCGCTGCCCTGGCACGGGTCGACGAGCGTCTCGACATGTTCACCATGCAATTCCAGGCGCGCTCGTCAGTTTTGAAGGAACTGCGACAGCAAATCGCCGCGGTAGGGGGTGCTCTCGCTATTGCATCGACACAGCTCGCAAGCGCCACGTCGATGTGCGAGCGTTTCACGCTGCTGGACTTGAAGTATTTAAGCGACCTTGCCCGACTCGGAGCCACGGATGAAGGAATCGCTTTCTTCCAGGCCTTAGAAGAGACGCCTTGCCCACTCTGCGGCACGCCGGTTGAGCAACACTTGGATCCCGGCGATTTGAAACCCAGAGCGCCAACAAAGTACCGAGATGCCATTGCCGCTGAGGCCGAGAAAATCCGCGAACTTCGGCGCGGCCTACATCCATCCGTAGCCCATGAAAAGACGCGCATCGCAAATGCCACCGCCGATGTGCAACGGTTGACGGCGTCGCTCAAGGTCTTGGAAGAGCAGGAGACGGTTGTTCTGCGGGCTGCGGGGCAGGAATTCGATGCAGACCCGCGCGAGCTTGCCGAGTCCTACACGCGGTTCTCGTCATTGATAGACGCCTTCGACGAAATCACTCGGCTGAAGGTTGAGATCGCACGTCTTCAGCAGGAAACGAAGCAGAAAAGGACAGCCCTCGTCCGCAACGTGGGATCGCACGGCGATCAGGTCGGGGTGATCGCGCGCCAGATGCTCAACGACTGGGGGTTCATGTCCATCCAATCGGTGTACGTCGATTCGGATGCCTGCGACTTGGTCATCGACGGTCGTCGGCGTCTCAGTTATGGCGCGGGCAAGCGCGGCCTGTTCCTTTCCGCCATGACCATCGCGTTGATGCAGCACGCACTGAAGGAGGGACACCCCCACCTAGGCGTGGTCGTGCTGGATTCGCCGCTGAAGGCCTACGCCCAAAAAGAGTCGGCTGACAACAAGGATCGAGACATTCCAACGGCCACGGTGAACGCAAGCTTCTACAGCTGGCTGTCGCGCTTCGAAGGCCCTGGCCAGATCATTGTTCTTGAGAACGAGGCGGTGGACCCGGCTACAGCTCGCGCTTTGAACGCCATCCAGTTAACTGACGACTACGCCCACGGACGGCAAGGGTTCTATCCGCCCCGAACGGTGATCGCCCCGCCACCAGCGCCGGCGATTGACGGAACCGAGTTCGACGATTTAGTGTAGCGCTCCTATAGGCGGACCTGCAAATCAACTAGTTTTTGCACGTCTCAAACTTTCAAGCGCGTGACTACCTAGCAGGGTCGCTAGGTTTCACAATCACATACCACGACTGGGCCTTTCGCGTGAGTGATCGGTCTCGAATCCCGTTACGGTCCAGGCATCGTCGCCGACCCAGAGGACGACGGCGTCGCGCAGCCTGGGAAGCACGTCAGCACCCGTGCCCCGCTGACGCAGGTACGCGGTACGGACGCTTCTGCGCAGCTCACGGTCATGCTCCTCAGAGAGCGTGAACTCGCCCTCGGGCTCGGGCGGCTGCGTCACCGCGCGATGCCGAGCCAGGGGGCGATCGCTGTGCTCATAAAGTTTTGCCACTACCTCGAGAGGTCTTTCGCTAACTGCTCGAATTCAATGATGGTTAAGCGTCCTGCAAAGCCGTTTCAAATTCAAAAGTGCTCATCGGTTGGATGAAATCTGTGGAGGGTAGGCTGGTGGGTAAAGCGCTGAGGTCTTTTCTTGTCATAGAGAGCTTCTACGGACACCGTCTCCGCCAGAAAAAGCAAAAAGCTCCCGCAAGGGAGCTTTTTCCGTTAACACTTGCCGGAGACGAGGGGGCCATCTGCATGGCCCCCGTGTGGGATTCGAAGGGCTGCCCATACTTGGGCAGCCCTCTCCGAATCGTCCATCTGCTGTGCGCAACGCGCACAGCGCAGCGCGCCGTGGGCGCGCTTCCCATTCACACTTTTGCAGTAAAGCATGCGTGCCAACGCCTCAGCTCGCGCAATGCGCGGCGTCCGTAGCCATCTGCCTAGGCCGAGCCCGTGTCGCAATCCCACCGTCTCCGCCAGGAACCATGAAAAAAGCCACCGCAAGGCGGCTTTTTTCTTCGGTGGTGCGTCAGAAGTAGTTGCAGGCATGTCTGGACATCGTGAAGCGCGACGACATGCATCAAAAACATATTGACAGTGCCAGTGTCATAATCTACTGTAGTTATATCCTTTGCTCGTAGAAAAACGTGATGCCTCAAGATGCGCAAGAATTCACGATTGACGAACTCTGCTCGCTCACAGGGCAGAGTAAGCGCACCATCCGTTATTACATCCAGCTGGGATTGGTGGCACGGCCTGATGGCGAGACGCGTGCTGCCCGCTACGGCCAGGGCCACCTTGAGACACTGCTGACGATCCGGCGCTGGACCGAGGCCGGTCTATCCCTGGAGCGAGTGCGTGAACTCTTGTCGGGAATGGACGTGGCGGTACCGCCTCGGCCACGCCGCTATGGTGAACTCGAGGTGTGGAGCAGGGTGGTGCTTGCCGACGGCGTCGAACTCAGTGTCAATCCTGAACGGGCAAATCTGACACCCGAACAAGTGCGCCAGTTTTTTGCAGACGTGACGTCTGTTTTCGATAAGATCCAACAATTGGAACAACAGCAATGAGCCTGACATCCCTCGTCCGCGACAATGGAAACATGATGTCCAGGCAAGTGCACACCGGGCGCATGCCGCCCGCTCCCGTGCTCCAGTCGCTTCGCGCGGAGGGGACGGTACACGGCCTGCTGCTGGAGATGCGCGTGGAGCATACTTACGTCAATCCTGGCACTGGCAACATCGAGGCAGTCTACACGTTCCCCTTGCCGGTCGGCGCAGTCCTGCTCGGGCTGGAGTTCGAGCTGGGAGGGCGCACCTTGCAGGGAAGGGTCGTGGCAAGCGGTGACGCGGAAGAGCAGTACGAGGTGACGCTGGAGAAGGGTGACAGCGCTGTCATGCTCGAGCGTGCCGCCGATGGCGTCTACACCGCCAGCGTAGGCAACCTTCTGGCGCGGGAACAAGCTGTCGTCCGGATCCGCTACGCCCAGCTCTTGTCATTTTGCTCGGGCCAGGTGCGCATTACCGTCCCCAACGTCA
>Ga0308157_10002614_pt1 | contig 28709 bp, 24 predicted proteins | sample PhyBR1_FD_201035 | JGI IMG/M metagenome (GOLD analysis project Ga0308157, IMG submission 201035) | Phyllosphere microbial communities from UC Gill Tract Community Farm, Albany, California, United States - DLSLB.R1 | ecosystem: Host-associated > Plants > Phyllosphere > Unclassified | place: USA...
TTATCAACCAGCTTCGTGAAAAAATTGGTGTTATGTTCGGAAATCCAGAAACTACAACTGGAGGTAACGCACTTAAATTTTACGCTTCTGTTCGTTTAGATATTCGTCGTTCTGCTCAAATTAAAGATGGTGAAAATGTAATCGGAAACAGAACTAAAGTAAAAATCGTTAAAAACAAAGTTGCACCACCATTTAAAACTGCCGAATTTGACATTATGTACGGAGAAGGTGTTTCTAAAACGGGTGAAATCTTAGACTTAGCAGTTGAATTTGATATCGTTAAAAAAGCAGGATCTTGGTTTAGCTACGGCGATACAAAATTAGGTCAAGGTCGTGACGCTGTTAAAACTTTAATTAAAGATAATCCAGAACTTGCTGAAGAACTGGAAATTAAAATTAAAGAACACATAAAAGAATTGGCAAATGCCTAAAAAATAAGTCGAAAAAAGACGCTTTTAAATAGCCGAGTGATGTAAAAATTACTCGGCTATTTTTATTTTGAAATAAATATGAAATTTTCACGCAACCTTTTTACAAAACTTCCATCTCTATAAAAAAGCAGTTTATAATTGGTACTGCCATATATCAATTTCGAGTTTTTTTTAGAATTTACGTTGGTTGGTTATTTGATTAAAAACCCGTTGGCATCTTCATCTGACGGGTTTTATCAAATTTTTTAAATTTTGACGCAACCTTTTTAATTTTTCTACATCTATAATAATGTGACATTAACTTGAGTTATTAACTAAACTCTTTATTATCAACCATTAATATTTTTAACCATGAAAGAAAAAATGGAATTGTTGTACAGTAAAAACCGAAGAAAAACCAAATTAAGATTTAAAAAAGTATTGCGTTTTATTTCAGAAAAGATAATTCACAGATAATAACTTTTGAATAAAAATAGGGGGTTTTTAATTCAAAGAAAAGCCGGTAGATAATTAAATCTATCGGCTTTTGTATTTTACATAATGTTTTTATGGTTATTCCTTTTGATAATCCATTAAACCATTATAAATCATGTTTCTAACTTGATCTCTTAATTCTTTTCTGTTGTCGCTTGTCAATCCTTTTGTTTCTACAAAAGGTAAAATTCGCGCGCGCATTTTTCCTGGACTTCCACTCAAAAAAGTATATGAAAAACGTTTCTTACTATCTGGATAAACAATTGGCACAATCGGAATCTGATGATCGATAGCCAATCTAAATGCGCCGTCTTTAAACTCATCCAGCAAAATGCTTTCGTCATCTGGAACTCCTCCCTCTGGGAAAATGCAAATACTTAAACCTTGATTTAATCTATTTTGAGCTCTTTTAAAAACTTCATTTTTACTTTTAGACGAACTTCTGTCAACTAGAATACAAGTTCTTTTATAGAAAAATCCAAAAAGCGGAATCTTTACCAGCTCTTTCTTCCCAACAAAAACAAACGGATTTTTAATTAAAGCCAACGTAAGCATAATATCGGTCATTGAGGTGTGATTGGCCACGATCATGTAACTTTTGCCTTTAATGAGCTTCTGTTCACGTTTTACGGTATAAAAGAAACCCATTCCGAAAAGGATGAATTTAGCCCAAATGCGGGCCATTTTAAAGAAATATGGATATCCTTTCTCAGAAAGGATAGAAACTACCAGAAAAGGTAACATAATGAGTATTGGAATGGCCATCAAAACGTAAAACCAAACTCTCCAAAGAATCCAAAAAGTAATTTTAAATATTTTCATAGCTTCAAATGTAAGAAAACCGAAATGAATTTTCTATATAGAATTTATTCTCCTCACTGCTTTTATTTCTAGCACAGAGATCGCTGAGTTTTTCCACAGAGTAAAGAAGTTTAATTTAATTTTCGAGATTTACTAAAGTAAAAGTTCTCAAAGATTCGTATTCTTTTGAGTTTAGCTCAAATTTTTCAAAATCCATTGAATAAATTTTTATATTTTTATACGAAATTCTGCGTTAAAATTAAATATAAAATGAATGAAAATGAAATCTCGACTCGTGTTAGTGGTCTAGCAATCGAAATACACAGAAAACTTGGACCAGGTTTGTTAGAAAATGTTTATCAAGAATGTCTATTTTATAAACTCAAGCAAAAAGGTCTAATGGTAGAAAAGGAAAAACCAATGCCGTTAATTTTTGAGGAAATAAAACTAGACTGTGGCTATCGTATCGATTTACTGATTGAAAACAAATTCATAATTGAAATTAAAGCAGTTGAAACTTTAACGGTAAACCATTTAGCGCAAACATTAACATATTTGAGATTAGGAAACTACAAACTTGGTTTACTAATAAACTTTAATGAAGCGCTTTTAAAAAATGGTATCAGGAGAGTAATAAATAATTTTTAAAAACATCTAAAATACTGTGATCTTCAAAAAACTCAAAAAATCTTCCTAATCTCTGCGAAAAACTCTGTGAACTCTGCGCTAAAAAAACGAACTTTGCAGATCAAGTATAAGAAAAAACTAGAATGGCAAAAATACTTACTGGTGTTCAAAGTACAGGAACACCGCATTTAGGAAATTTATTAGGCGCAATTATTCCGGCAATCGAATTATCAAACGATCCAGCAAATGAATCTTATTTGTTTATTGCCGATTTGCATTCCATCACACAGATTAAAGACGGAAAAACTTTAAGAGAAAACACCTTTAGCACAGCTGCGGCTTGGCTTGCGTGTGGTTTAAATCCTGACAAAGTTACTTTTTACAGACAATCTGATGTGGTTCAAACTACAGAATTGACTTGGTATTTGAGTTGTTTTTTTCCATTTCAAAGATTGACATTAGCACACTCTTTCAAAGATAAAGCAGATCGTTTAGATGATGTTAACGCTGGACTTTTCACATATCCGATGCTAATGGCTGCCGATATTTTATTGTATGATGCTGAATTTGTTCCTGTTGGAAAAGATCAGTTGCAGCATTTAGAAATTACTCGTGATGTTGCGGCTCGTTTCAATCACCAGATGGGTGAAACTTTTGTTCTTCCTGAAGCTAAAATTGAGGAAAACATTATGCTGATTCCTGGAACTAACGGAGGAAAAATGAGTAAATCTGCAAACAATATCATCAATATTTTCTTGGACGACAAAACATTACGCAAACAAGTAATGAGTATTGAAACAGATTCGACTCCACTTGAAGCTCCAAAAAATCCAGATACTTGTAATGCATTTGCGATCTATTCTTTGCTAGCAAACGAAGAACAAACTGCACAAATGAGAGCAAACTATTTAGGAGGAAATTACGGTTACGGACATGCTAAACAAGCTTTGTTCGAATTGATTACAGAAAAATTTAAAACAGAAAGAGAAAAATATAACTACTATATCAACAACCTTGAAGAAGTTGACGCTTTGTTGAAAAAAGGCGCTGCAAAAGCTTCGGTTATTGCCGATGGTGTTTTGGCAAAGGTTAGAGAGGTTTTAGGATTTGGGAAGTAATTCCATTTAAAAAATGTTTTCAAAGAAACGCTGATCATTTTAAAATTGGTCAGCGTTTTTCTTTTAATATTCATTTCAATTATTTTTTGTAACTTCAAGTATATTAACTACTTAAAAATAAAAAAGATGGATAAGTATATTGAAGATTACAATGTTCCGCCGTATGTATTTCAAATCCTAAATATCGTTTTTGGCTTATTGCTGATTTACATTTTATACCGATTGTACAAACATTTTACAAGAAAATAATGTATAGGATTTTCTGCGTTAAATTGACTCAAAAAGTTTTCCAGGAAGCGGTCTTATAACGCCTTTTAATTCCATCCCAATCAGAATTCCAGATAATTTGAAGATTGGAATATCACATTCAATTGCAATGATGTCTAATAATTCCTTTCCGTTTTTCTGGAGAAAATCATAAATCGTTTGTTCTACAGGTTCTAACTCTACAAAAAGCTGTTTCTGAATCGTTTTTGGATTTTCTTTAATATCCCAATTCAACATATAAATCAAATCTGCGGCACTAGTTAACACATTTGCTTTCTGAGTTTTAATCAAATTATTACAGCCTTGGCTATACTTGTCGGTCACTCGTCCTGGCACTGCAAAAACATCCCGATTGTAATCATTAGCCATATTTGCCGTTATTAAAGATCCGCCTTTATCAGCAGATTCTATCACAATTGTAGCTTCTGCCATTCCTGCCACGATACGATTTCGGCGAACAAATTTTTCTTTATCCGGATTCGAATCACTCCAAAACTCGGTTATAAATCCGCCCTTCTCTTCCACTCTGGCCATGTACTTTTTATGAGTTCTCGGATAAATTTGATTTAAGCCATGAGCCAGTACGCCAACAGTTTGCAAATTAAAATCCATTGCTGCCTGATGCGCCACGATGTCAACTCCATAAGCAAATCCACTCACAATTACAGGATCTAAGGGCGCAATATCTTCTATCAATTTTTTACAGAAATCAGTTCCATAAGAAGTAATCTGACGCGTACCAACAATGCTAATTATTTTTTTGTTTTTGAAATCCAGATTTCCAGCGGTAAAAATCAGAATTGGTGCATCAATGCAATGCTTAAGCCGTTCAGGGTAGTTTTCATCCTGAAAAAAAGAAATCTGAATATTGTTATTTTTAATAAACGAAAGTTCTTTATCCGCTTTCTCAAAAACACTTTTATCTTTCAGATTTTTCAATAAAACACTTCCAATTCCGTCAACAGCTGCCAATTGCGAATTTTTAGCTTTAAAAACAGCCGAGGCATCACCAAAAGAATTAAGCAATTTTTTGCCCATTATATCTCCCACTCCATCAACCTTTAATAAGGCAAGTAAATTAAATAATTCCTGATCGTTCATTGTTTTTAACATTATGTAAAATAGAAAAAATAAATCTACTTTTTATGAGGCGCAAATATCTATAAAACAAAGTAATTTCTTAATAAATTTAGAAAATAATTCTTACGGTGCTTTTTAAATAAGAAAAACCAACCACTTAATTAATTGAAAACGAATTGTCTAAAAATAATTCTGAATTGTTAATAAAAATTGTGAATAAAATTTTGATAACTATACGCGTTGTCTAACTTTGTTACTATGAAAATCGAAGTATATATCTCACAGTTATTGTATCGTTATCAGTGTGTAACGGTTCCAGGGTTTGGTGCATTTTTAACAGAAACTCATTCGGCGCAGCTAAATGAAAGCACTAATTCGTTTTTTCCACCAAAAAAAACCATTTCTTTCAACAGCCGTATCAAAAATAATGACGGATTGTTGGCAAATCATATTGCACAAGCAGAAAAAACATCTTATGGTTTTGCTGTTAGCGCGATTGCTTTTGAAATTTTGAATTGGAAAAAAGCATTAGAAGAAGATGGCGTAATTCTTTTAAAAAATATTGGAGAGCTACGTTTAAATTCTGAAAGCAATATTGTTTTCAAGCCAAACGATCAGACCAACTATTTATCTGCTTCTTTTGGACTGAGTCCTTTTGTTTCTCCAATGGTGAAAAAAGAGGCATTCGAGAAAAAAATCGAAAAGATTGCAGCAAAAGAAAAAGATGCTGTTTTAATATACGAAAGTGAAGAAGAAACCAAATCTTCGAATCCGTTCTTGCGATATGCTGCAATTCTTGTTTTAGGACTAGGAATTACAGGAAGCATTGGTTATCCATTATACCAAAATCAAATTGATAACCAAACACTTGTTGTAGAACAAGCGGTTCAGAAAAAAGTGCAAAACAAAATTCAAGAAGCCACTTTCTTTATCAAAAGTCCACTTCCAGCTGTAACTCTTTCTGTAGATTCTGCTGCTGTCGAAACTGTCGAAACCACAATGCCCTACCACATTATGGCAGGTGCTTTTAGAAGTGAGCAAAATGCTAGAAAAGCTTATAACCAATTAATTAAAGATGGTTTCAAAGCTAGAATGCTGAAAGAAAACAAACACGGTTTATTTCCTGTTTTGTACGGAAGTTATGCTACAATGAAAGAAGCAGAACAAGCTCAAAAAGAAATACAAAAAGGCGAAAATCCACAAGCCTGGATTCTGGTCGAAAATCTATAAAATACTTTTAATCCTGTTCGAAAGAGCAGGATTTTTTTTGCCTTATTCTGTTGTTTTAAAATCTTTGAATGGACACTTCTTAAACTCTATTCAAATAAATTCGTCTTCATAAAATTTAATACAATCATGAAGACAATTTTTAAAACCTTTGCTTTTTTATTACTACTAGGCTCTCAGTCCATTTTTGCACAACAAACCAATTCTGATCAAGAAAATCAAATAAAGAAGAACGAAGCTCAAACACAGCAAGTTCTTAAAGAAAATTATAAAAAGCTTGATGATAAAATTGCTGTACTCAAAAAAGAACAGAAAGAATTGGAAACCAAAAAGAACACTCTTGTTAAGGCTGAAAACCAGTTAAAATCGACTAGAGATAAAATTGAAAAGTTGGAAAAGGCCAATCAGAAAATCGAAAACAAAATATTGACTACATCAGTTTCTGACGAAGAGATTCAAAAGCAAAAAATTAAAACCAAAGAGAATGAAGTTACAATTCAGAAATTGAAGCTTACGCAAATTTCTCAAGAAAAAGAATTAGAAAAAGTACTATCAAATATCTAAACAAAAAAGCCTGATTCGTTCTGAATCAGGCTTTTTTAATGTTTATCGTGAAACAATTTTTGCGTCTTGAGATAGGATTTCTTTTCCAGACTGATAAACGGTCAATATTGCTGGCGGCGAATCTTTTTGTCCCAAAACAATAAAATAGCATCGGTATTTGAAATTGCCTTTTTTAAAATCGAAGTAATGGTTTCCTCCCGTTCCATCTGCAACAAAAACTCCTTTTTCGATTACGAGATCTGGAGTTTCAGTCATTTCCTGTTTGATCGACCAAGAAGCATAGCGATAATTATCATTTCCTAAATCATCGATTCTAATTCTGAACTTCGAAGTTTCAAGAACTGCAACAGGTTCTTTAAAATTTGAAAGTGAAGAATTTACTCTTTTTTTCTGCTTTGCGATTAATGAATTTTTTAATTTCAATTCTTCCTCCGATTGATTATTGATGCTAATAATTCTTCCATCAATATCGATCCACATGTCTCCACGATTTAGCATAATTCCGCGCCATCCCACTTCTGACCAATCTTTTGGATCCGATTTTGTTATTTTTTCAATTAAAACCTTATCAAAAATTTGGTTATATCTTTTCACAAAATCTGCTTTATCCTTCACCGAAGGAATTGGATAATCTCGCTTGAATGGAAATTTTATACGATTTGCAATTGCATCTTTATCGCCATTTTTTACTTCGAGAATAAATTTCGAAATGAACTTTTGATATTCTGGTTTCAAATCCTGGGCAATCAAAAACGAAGAATTAAACACCAGAATTGTTAGTAATATTTTAAATGTTTTCATGTCAAAAATAATTTAATGCGTTAGAAATTAGATTTTTGAAAAACAGAAAACCGTGTTTCACGTGGGACGTTCAAAAAATTAATTGATGCTCGCTTTGAACATTTTTAGTTCGTCCCAAGTAAATTCATCTCCATATTTTTCTTTCAAAGGACTCAAAGATTCTTCTTGATAAAACTGAAAAGCTTCTCTCAAAGCCAAAATTTTATCATACGGAAGAACATCGGTAATTTCGATTTTCTTCGACTGAATAAGTCTTATCAAATGGCCTTCGATCGTTTGAACATTTAATTTACGCATTCTCGCAATATCTTCAACCGAATTTTTATCCATCCACAAATCGTACGTTTCTTCGACTGTCGTTTTTTTAGCCGTTTTAAGCTCGCCTTTCTCCGTCTTAGTTGATTTGTATCGAACAACGGGCTCTTCTGTCCTAAAAATGTCCGTATTTGTCGTTTTCAGCTCTTCTCGAATCCTTTCTGCTTTGTTCGTTTTGTAATTTTTAATATTTGGCGATGTTAACTTTTCTTTACTGATTTCTTCGCCGGCCACAACCACTTCGATCAATAACTTGGCTTTCATCAATCTCAAAACCGCCTTGGTCTGAAGATCTTCCAAAAAGTTAAGCTCTTCGTAGAATTCTTTTACTTTTTTAAATTTTTGAATTTCGGCCATTTTATAAATCAGATCATCAACCAATTTGTCCATTGGCTTGAAAAAATAATCGTAGGCCGCATCTACCCTTTCTTTCACAAAAAACAAATCGACCGTTTCTTTGATGAAGATTTTATTGAGTTGCGAAATGAATTTCTGCGAAGGATCTAAAAGCTGTTCTATAATTTCCATTCGTTTATGCGCCCAAACCGCATGTTTCGTTTTTTCGGAACCTGCTGCGTTTTCGTTATAACTGAAACGATGATTTCGCCATTCTTGCGCCAATTCTCCCCAATTAAAACTGTTTATCAAATAGTTGTGAATAAAATTTTTGGTTTCGAAGTGAAGCGCTTTCTCCAAAGTTTCTTCCGTTGCTCGGTTCAAAGCGTAATCCATCACATCTTGGTCGTTCGAAATGCCATTCATCTGCATCGGAGAAAGCAAAATAAGCCCGTCTAACGAACGCAAACGCGAAAGCGCTACATAGGCCTGCCCAGGCAGAAAAACTTGCGATACATCGAGCGCTGCTTTGTCAAAAGTTAAACCTTGGCTTTTGTGCACCGTAATCGCCCATGCCAGCTTGATTGGATAATGCGCAAAAGTTCCTAAAACCTCTTCTTCGATATCTTTGGTTTGTTCGTTGACTTTGTAGCGGATATTTTTCCATTCGTACTTCTCCACTTCGAGTGTCATGTTCTCTTCTGGAAAGTGAACAAAGATTTCTTCGTCAGAAAGCGATTTGATTACGCCCATCTTTCCGTTGAAATATCTCTTTTCAAAAGACAAGTCATTTTTAACGAACATGATTTGCGCGCCCACTTTCAATTTCAATTCTTCTTCAACAGGAAATATCTTTTCTGGAAAATCTCCTACCACAAATGGCGTATATATATATTCTTTACCATCTAAATCATTGATTGACTGCGAGTTGATAGAATCAGCCTTAGCATTATGCGTTGTTAGCGTGATATAGCCTTTGTTCTCTTTGAAGTCAAAATCTGGCTTAACATATTGATTTAGAATAGTTATGTCCTCGGGAGTGATCTGGTTATTTCTTAAATTGTTCAAAACCGAGATAAAAGCATCATCGGTCTGGCGGTAAATTTTTGACAATTCGATATAAATCGGCGGATACGTCTGGAGAACATGAGAATGGAAAAAGAATTTCCCACGGTAGTAGTTTTTCAGTGTTCGCCATTCTTCATCGCGAATCACTGGCGGCAATTGCAGCAAATCTCCAATAAACAAAACTTGAACTCCACCAAACGGATGAGTGTTTCTTCGAACAGTCTGCATCATGAAATCGACTGCATCCAACAAATCGGCACGCATCATACTCACTTCATCAATCACAAGAAGCTCCATGTTTTTAATTACATTTCGCTTGACGTTATTCATTTTGAAATGGCGGCGAAGTGATTCTTTGTTTTCAAATTTTACTGTTTCTGTAAATTGGGCGCTCACATCATACGATGGAATAAACGCTGAAAACGGAAGTTGAAACATGGAGTGAATAGTTACGCCACCCGCATTCAAAGCAGCGATTCCCGTTGGTGCAACGACCACAGTATTTTTATGCGTTGTGGCTATAATTTCGCGTAAAAGCGTAGTTTTTCCCGTACCTGCTTTTCCCGTAAGGAAAATAGATTTCTGGGTCTGATTGATGAATTGCAAAGTATAAGCTGCCGCTTCTGAAACGTCCTGCATTGGGCTTGTATTAAAAAAATAAAATTACCGCATTTTTATAAAAAGAAAAAACCTAAATCGCAGTGGATTTAGGTTTTCAGTAATTTAGTTAGTTTGGTAGTTTTATTTTTTAGCTTCGCCTTCTTTTGTTTCAGCTGCTGGTTTTGCATCTGTTTTTGGCTCTGCTTTGTATTTATCATTTAAAGCTTTGATAATTTCTTTTGTAATATCGTATTTCTCTTCAGCATACAAAATTGTAGCAGCATCTCCTGTTCCGTAGATGTAAGAGTAACCGTTTTTCTTTCCGTAGTCTTTAATGAATTTTTTAACTCCACTAACAAGAGAATCCATTTCAACACCACTTTCTTGTTGTAATTGTTGTGCTAATGCTTGTTGTGCATAACCTAATTGCTGCTCTCTTTTTTGCAATTCAGCTCCTCTTTGCTGTGCCCAAGCTTGACCGTTTGCTTGTGCCTGGCTTTGAAAATTAGCAGCGTCTTGTTTAAAACGTGAAATCTCAGCTTGTAATTGTCTACCTTTTTCTTCCGCTTGAGCTTTGTACTTTGCCTCTAAATCTTTTGCCTCAGTGTATTCTTTCATCAAAACCGAAGTATCCACGTAAGCTGTTTTTACTTCCTTTACCTCTGCTGTTTTGTTACAAGAAACTGCGAAAACTGAAAGTGCGATAATAACTAATGCTTTTTTCATTTTTTTTTAATTCTATTTTTTTAAGTATTGAAGACAAAAATATAAAAAAATCAATAGCATCAACATAAAGTTTAAAAAATGCGTAAAATTTATGATATTGTTTTTATTTATCGAAAAAAATATCACCATAAACCAACGCTATCGCAGTATTTTAGATGCTTTTTTGCTTTTTTTATATCAACCATAAAAAGCCACTCTGTCCTTTTAGGGTAAAATGGCTTTCTGTATTTTTGTGTTATTTATTTTTTAAAATATAAATATGCGATGAATATTCTTTTGAGTTCTTCGCTTTCCAATTTGATTTCAAACCAATCAAAAAAGCTTTAATATAATTCATCTTTCCCGTTTTGTATTTTTCAGACAAAAGGCTTACGTAAAACGAATCGAACTTCATTGGAAGAACTTTTTCCAATTTCATATTTACTCTTTCAAAAAGCAATTGAATTGATTTTTTTGAAAAATGCCAAAAATGAATTGGCACATCATAAGCAGCCCAAAAAGTTTGATAATGGTTTGCATCAAATGATTTGTAGTTCGGAACCGCAATAATTAATGTTCCAGTTGGTTTTAATAAACGCTTCAATTCTTGGATCTGAAGTTCTAAATCTGGAACGTGTTCTAAAACGTGCCACATAGTAATTACATCCAGAGAATGATTTTCTAAAGTGCTTATTTCTTCTACAAAAGAAATTCCTTTTTCTTTAGCAATGTTTTTAGCACGATCGCTCGGCTCTACTCCAATCGTTTCCCAACCGTCATTTTTTGCTGTCAAGAGAAAATCTCCAGTTCCAGCCCCAATATCTAAAAGTTTTCCTTTTTGTGGTTGTTGGCTATTAATTAAATTCAATTTATTCTTAAGAGCAATATTTTTTACAAAGTGATATGCTTTTTCAAATAACGAACGTTTGTTGTCGGTATGCGAAATATAATCTTCGCTTTCGTAATATTTACCTAAATTTTGAAGTTCAGGTTGTGGAGAAGTAATTAGCATATCTAATTCTTCATCGTAATACAAATCAAAAATTTCTTTTGAAACAGAGTGGTCTTTTACCGTAAGAAAATGTTTTTTATTTAAAACGTTCATTTTTTAAATTTATAGATATTGGGTTTAATTTATAGCAAATCCTAAAAACGAAATTATATCGCTTTTAGGATTTTTTTGTCTTTTTTATTTTTAATTCTTCTGTAGATTTCTTTCACTTTTCATAATTCAGCACACATGTAAATTTGCTTTAATCAGATATTCTTTCACTAAAATCTTCAAAAGGTTTCACGTGGAACAGCATCAATTTTAGATTTCTGACTTTAGATTTATAATGGATTTTAAAAATAAAAAACCGAAAAATAGTTTCACGTGGAACAAGTCATTTTCAAAATATTACAATTATCTAAAATCAGCAATCTAAAATCTAAAATTATTTACCTTCCCATATAAATCAGAAGCACGGAAATATCACTTGGTGATACTCCGCTGATTCTTGAAGCTTGTGAAATGGTTACAGGACGAATCTTACTTAATTTCTGTTTTGCTTCAATCGACATGGATTTAATTTTATTATAATCGAAATTGTCTGGAATTTTTACTTCTTCCAAACGATTTAGTTTATCTGCATTATTTCTTTCCTTTTCGATATAACCAGAATATTTAACTTGAATTACAGCTTGCTCTACAATTTCTTCATCCAAATCATTTTCTTCAATATACGTTGAAACCTTTTCAAATTTCAACATATCCTCCAATTCAATTTGTGGACGAGAGAAAATCTTGAACATTTTATCTCCTTGAGAAATTGGAGCCGATTCTTTCGCTTCTAAAATCGGATTTGTTTCTGCAATCGTAACACTTGTTTCTTTGAAGAATTGAACCATCTTTTCAGATTCGTTTAGTTTCTTTTCCATTCTTCGTAAACGATTTTCAGAAGCTAAACCAATTTCGTATGACATTGGAGTCAATCTGAAATCGGCATTATCTTGACGCAACAATGTTCTATATTCTGCTCTCGATGTAAACATACGATATGGTTCTTCTGTTCCTTTTGTAATTAAGTCGTCAATTAGAACTCCGATGTATGCTTCATCACGTTTTAAAATTAATGGATCTTTTTCGTGCACTTTTAAATGCGCATTTATTCCAGCCATCAAACCTTGAGAAGCTGCTTCTTCATATCCAGTTGTTCCGTTAATCTGTCCTGCGAAATATAATCCTTCAACTAGTTTCGTTTCTAAAGTATGTTTCAATTGCGTTGGTGGAAAGAAATCATATTCGATAGCATAACCAGGTCTAAAGAATTTTACATTTTCAAAACCTGCAACAGAACGAAGCGCTTTAAATTGAATATCCTCTGGAAGCGAAGTTGAAAATCCGTTTACATAAACTTCGCAAGTATTCCAGCCTTCTGGCTCAACAAATAATTGGTGACGCTCTTTATCTGCAAAACGATTTATTTTATCTTCGATAGAAGGACAATATCTTGGTCCTAAACTTTTGATTCTTCCGTTGAACATTGGAGAACGATCAAAACCTTCTCTCAAAATATCATGAACATTCAACGAAGTGTATGTCATGTAACAAGAACGCTGATGCGTTAACGGAGCGGTAACATCTGAATAAGAAAACTTAGCTGGCTTTGCATCTCCTTTTTCTTCATTCATTTTAGAATAATCTAAAGAACGCCCATCTACTCGAGGTGGCGTTCCTGTTTTCATTCTTCCAGCTTCAAAACCTACTTTGATCAAATCTTCGGTAATTCCGGTCGCGGCACTTTCTCCTGCTCTTCCTCCTCCGAATTGTTTTTCTCCGATATGAATTAAACCGTTCAAAAAAGTACCATTTGTCAAAACCACAGATTTGGAACGAATCTCCACTCCTAGTGAAGTTCTAATTCCTTTTATCTTTCCATCTTCAATAATTAATCCTTTTACCATCTCTTGATAAAAATCAAGATTTGGAGTTGCCTCCAACATCATTCTCCATTCTTCTGCAAAACGCATTCTATCACTTTGAACTCTTGGCGACCACATTGCAGGTCCTTTTGATTTATTCAGCATCTTGAACTGGATCGCAGTCTTATCTGAAACGATTCCTGAATAACCACCAAGCGCATCAATTTCACGAACAATCTGTCCTTTTGCAATTCCACCCATAGCAGGATTACAAGACATCTGTGCTATGTTTTGCAAACTCATTGTAACCAATAAAGTTTTCGATCCCAAATTTGCAGCCGCAGCCGCAGCTTCAGAACCAGCATGGCCTGCACCAACCACAATAACATCGTATTCTTCTAAAAACATTTTGTTTTATTATTCTCCAAAAACCGCTAACGCGGTTTTTAGAATTAAATTTATTTCTTTCTTGTTCCACGTGGAACTTTATATTTCATTTCAAGTTTTAAAATTTCAGGTTTCAAGTTCAAACTGAAACAGGTCAACTGGAATTCTTAAATTCTGAAATCAATAAAAATGTTTCACGTGAAACATTTTACTTCATTCAAATCAAAACTCTCAAATCAAAACTCTCAAATCAAAACTCTCAAATCAAAACTCTCAAATCAAAACTCTCAAAGCAGAACTCTCAAAGCAGAACTCTCAAAGCAGAACTCTCAAAGCAGAACTCTCAAAGCAGAACTCTCAAAGTAGCACTTTTAAATCAGAACTTTCAAACTAGAACTTTCAAACTAGAACTTTCAAACTAGAACTTTCAAACTAGAACTTTCAAACTAGAACTTTCAAACTAGAACTTTCAAACTAGAACTTTCAAACTAGAACTTTCAAACTAGAACTTTCAAACTAGAACTTCTAAACAGAACTTCCGATAGAAATGTTTCACGTGAAACATTTTTAAACTTCCATTCTAAACTTCCATTCTAAACTTCCATTCTAAACTTCCATTCTAAACTTCCATTCTAAACTTCCATTCTAAACTCCCATTCTAAACTTCCATTCTAAACTTCCATTCTAAACTTCCATTCTAAACTTCCATTCTAAACTTCCATTCTAAACTTCCATTCTAAACTTCCATTCTAAACTTCCATTCTAAACTTCCATTCTAAACTTCCATTATAGACCTCCAACGAACTATTTAAAATCATGTTCCACGTGAAACATTTTAATCTTTTTCTTTTAAATTCAAACTTAAAAAATCGTTCCACGTGGAACGATTTAATCTTTTATTCGAATTTTTTATTATAACGTTCCACGTGGAACGTTATAAAATTCTTTTATTTTCCTTAAATATGTTTCACGTGGAACGTTTAAAAAAAAACTAAAACCAAAACGTTTCACGTGGAACATATATCTTAAAGAGAGATTTAATTACTGTTCCACGTGAAACATCTTCATCTTCTCTTCTTCCTTCTGTCTCATTAATTCAGCTTCCTTCTCTGACTTATCTTTGTATCCACAGTAATGTAGTATACCATGAGATAGCACTCTCTTTAGTTCTTCAGCAAATGAAACATTGAAGTCTTTTGCATTGTCGGCAACACGTTCTACAGAAACAAAAATATCTCCATTTAACTCGTTACCAACAGTATAATCAAAACTAATAATATCTGTAAGTGTATCGTGATCTAGATATTCAACATTGATCTTATGTAGATATTCATCATCACAAAATATATAGTTGATCTCTCCTTCATTCTTATTCTCAGAAACAATTACAGCACTTAGCCAGTCACTAAAAGCCTGCTCGTCTCCTAAAGTAAAATCTGTTTCGTAATTAAAATTTATCATTTTGTATTAAAGTATTCTTGAACTTTTTGATTAAAATTCGAGCGCAAAGGTAGTGATTGTCTGTTTAATATCTCAACGCTGTTTAAATATTCCAATAATGAACTTGGCAAAGCATTTGAACGATTACTAAATTCAGCCTTATTAGTTTCAGATTGTCTTTGTGTATCTTGCCCTTGTTGCTGAACTGCGTTGTTTAATTTCCATAATTCTTGTTGTATATTTAGTATACGCTGCAGGTTCTCATTCTTAAATCCTTTGTTCAAAATCTGCTTTTCACATTGTTTCATTTGATCTATTATAGATTTTCCTTGAGCATCCAAACCTTTCTTTGCTAACTCCTTTTGCAATGCTTCTCTAAGTTTAACTTGCTCTTTGTATATCTCCATAATAGCTTCTGCACCTCCTTCTCCATCTTCACCATCATTACCATTCTTCTCTCCTTTTCCGCTCTTACCCTCTTTACCAGAAGAACCTTTATCTCCACTTTTGTTACCTTGTCCTTCTTTATCCTGACCTTCTTTTCCTTGTCCATTTTGCCCTTGTCCATTTTGCCCTTGTCCCGACTTTCCATCTTTACCTTCTCCAGGTTTATCTCCAGATTGCTGTCCAGGTTTCATACCTTCTTTCATCTTATCAGCAAGTCCTTTTTGTTTCTGAATAATATCTGGCAATTGCATTCCTTGTCCGTCTCCTGGTTTAGGTTTTCCCGCTCCCGGTTTAGACATAGACATCTGCATATTATTCAATAAATCACTCAAGAAATCGGCTAACTTATTAGCAGATGAAACTGCATATTGTTGGTGTGAAACTCCACGAGGAATTTGAACATCGGTTAAAGTTTCAATAGCCTTGTCCATGTTGTATTGTACGTTTCCAATTTCTTTAGTTACGTCTTCTGCAACCTTTGGATTACGTAATGAAAGTGCAAACAAACTATCATCAACATGTCTAAACTGCTGTTTCAAATTCTGCTGAATCTTGATGTTCTTTGTAAATGTAGAGGAACCCAATTTCATTGCTTTGAACTGTTTCATCACATCTTCTTGTGATAAAGAATAAGCCAAAAGATTATCTAGAATCTGACGAAGCATTGCTACATCTTCTTCCAATTGTTCTTGTTCTCCACCTTCCATTTCGTTCTGCATTTCTTGAGCCATAGACTTCATTTTCTTAGCTGCACTTTTCTGCTTTGGCTTAGCCGCAGAAGTATTCTTTTTGCTCAATTCTTCAGAAGCTTTATTAAGATCATTATCTACATCTTTCTCTTTAGAAGCATCAGATGGAATATCCAAAGGTTTCTTCAAAGTCTTATTCTCTTCTTTCAAATCCTTTAAATCTTCCTGAATCTTATCAAAAGATTTATTGATTTCATCTTGCTTCTCTTTCGTATTTTCTTTCTCTTTATTAGATAACTGTTCTTGTTGTTCTGACAGTTTGTTTAGTTTTTCAGCAACTTGCTCTGCTTTCTTAGAAACATAAAAACGCTTGGTCAACTCCACCAATTGTTCTAAATTACGAGATTGGTTTTTACTGATTTGTTTGAACTTTTCCATCTTATCAAACAGTTCTTCGCTGTTTAACTTATCGTTCAAGTTCTTTAATTCGTCTAATAATTTCTGATTCTTTTCTAAATCTTTCTGTGCATTATCTAAACGCTTTTGCAAATCCTCAGCAGTTTTATCTTTCTTATCATCTTTGAATTTATCTAGATTCTGATTCATTTTCTCAGAGAATTGTTTCATCATTTCGTCTTGTTGTTTCTGACGTTTGATAAAATCATTGATCTTCTGCTGATCTTTAAACTCTAAATTATCTTTTTCTTTTCCGGTATTCTGAAGCTTATCCATTTCTGAAATCTGCTTCGTTTGGTTCTTCAAAGATTTAGATAAACTATTAATATTTTGATTTTGTTGCTGTAATTCCTGATCTTGAATTTCATCTGTTGTAGCTACACGATCTGAAAATGTAGAAGACTTTGTAGACTTAAATCCGTGTGGAGCATCGTTATCAAAAACTTCAAAATAGTATTCATAGGAAACTCCTTCTTCTACTGGGAGATTGCTTGGGAAATTAAAAACAAACTGATCAAATACTCCTGCCTTTACAGGAATGTTTCCACGCTTAGCAGACTGAGGTTTGTTACGTTCGTAGTAAACAATTTGCAGTTTCGAAAGTCCATAATCATCACCCAATCTACCTAGAATATAGTTCTTATCTAACTTCAAACTATCTGGCGCTGGCCCCACATTGATGGTTGGAAACTGATCTTTTATCACAGACAGCTGATAGTCCAATTTCTCGTAGTTTTTAACCTTATCGTTAGACGTAAGAATTTGATATTCTGTATTTTGACTAATATTTTTAGCCAATTTAAACTCATTTTCTACCTTATTAAACTTAAAAACTTCATTGTCTCTTTTCCACGCTACTTCTTGCGTAGATTTGGTGTTCATTTTCCAAGTTACAGTTGTTCCTTCAGGTACTATTGCGTTTCCAGTTCCTTGAATTGTCTCTGATTTTTTCTTTAGATAAGAAGGAAAATTCAAAACCATCTCGAAGTTTGCAATTGATGGAACAGTGATAACTTTCAAATCATACTCTTCAGAAACTACCGAGTTTCCTTCAAAAGAAAAACGAATATCTTCTGCTGGTTTCTCCACTTTAAATTCAAACTTTCCAGGTTGAGAAGATTCCATAAAATAACTTTCATCACCAATATGAATCATTACATTTTCTGGAACTATATTCCCAACAGATTCCATTTTGATCACGAAATCTTTGTTTTGCTCTGCTTGCAAATTCGAATTCAAAACCACAAATTTGAAAGGAGCTGGCGGTAAAAAAGCAGAATTGAAATGCACTACTCTATTCAAACTTTGCGAAATAATATTACTATTTCCAGAAATATAAAACACCGCAAAAAGTAAAATTGGAACTAAAGCCAATGGTAAATATTTTTTATTTGCTTTAAAATTGATTGCATTTCCAAACGGAATTGGTTGCAAAGAATTTGCTTTTTGTTCGATTGAAGCTAAAACCAATTCCGAACTTTCATTATTATTTTCAGAAGACAATTGCAAAAAGTTCGTCAGCTTATCACTCACTTCTGTGAAATGATTTCCAATAATTTTTGAAGCTTGAGTATAATCAATTCCCTTTTGAAGTTTGAATAATTTAAACAAAGGGAAAATAATTAAACGGACCAAAAGGAAAACTTCAACTCCAACAAATAACCAAAATAGAAAAGTTCTTCCCAGAGGTTTTAACCAAAGAAAGTACTCTACAAAAAGCGTAAATAGAAAATATAGTAAACCAAAACCAGTAAAAAGTAATATCCCTTTTATCAATTCGTTGGTATAATATTTCTTAATGAAAGCCTCTAGCTTTTGATATATCGCAGATGATGTTTTCAAAATAAATCTGTTTTAATTATAACCTATAAAAGTAGTAATTATAATAATACCTTTTTAAGATTCTAAGTTACTAAGACGCTAAGGTTCTAAGATTTCAAAATCTAAAATCAACATTCTGAAATCTAAAATCATAAAACGTATCTTTGCAACAAAATTTAAACAAATGTCAAAGCAAGTTCGTGTGCGTTTTGCACCAAGTCCGACTGGACCGTTACATATTGGCGGAGTTCGTACTGCCCTATTTAATTATTTATTTGCAAAAAAACATAATGGTGTTTTTTATCTGAGAATTGAAGATACAGATCAGACTCGTTTTGTTCCAGGTGCAGAAGCTTACATTATGGAAGCTCTTGAATGGTTAGGAATTGCTCCCGAAGAAACAGTTGGAAAAAATGAAAAATTTGGTCCATACAGACAAAGCGAACGTAAAGATTTATACCAGCAATATGCAGATCAATTAATCAATTCTGGTTGGGCATATTATGCTTTTGATACTCCAGAATCTTTGGATACTTTGAGAAAAGAACAAGAAGCTGAAGGAAAAACATTTATTTATAATCACACCAATCGTGAAAAACTAGATACATCTCTTGTAATTTCTGCTGACGAAGTTGCTAAAAGAATTGCAAATGGAGAACATTATGTAATTCGTTTTAAAACTCCAGTTGATGAAACTTTGCATTTGAAAGATATTATTCGTGGTGATGTGAAGTTTGAAACTAATCTTTTGGATGATAAAGTTTTATTTAAAAGTGACGGAATGCCAACCTACCATTTAGCCAATATTGTTGATGATCATTTGATGGAAACTTCACATGTAATTCGCGGTGAAGAATGGTTGCCTTCTATGCCACTTCACGTTTTATTATACAAAGCTTTTGGTTGGGAAGCTCCAGAATTTGCGCATTTACCTTTGATTTTGAAACCAATTGGAAATGGTAAATTATCAAAAAGAGATGGAGACAAAATGGGATTCCCAGTATTTCCATTAGAATGGAAAACTGAAGAAGGCGTTTCATCTGGTTATAGAGAAAAAGGATTTTTCCCGGAAGCAGTTGTAAACTTCCTTGCTTTGTTAGGATGGAATGACGGAACAGATAAAGAATTATTTTCTTTAGAAGAATTAGCTCAATCTTTTGACTTGAACAGAGTTCACAAAGCTGGAGCAAAATTTGATCCAGAGAAAAACAAATGGTTCAATCACCAATATTTAGTAAAACAAAATGATGCTGATTTGGCCAAAACCTTCTCTCCTATTTTAGAAGAAAAAGGGTTCTCTACTCCAATTGAAGTGACAACTCGTATTGTTTCTTTGATTAAAGAAAGAGCAAACTTTGTATCAGAATTTTGGGATCTAACTGATTTCTTTTTTCAGGCTCCAACATCATACGATGAAAAAGCAAGTAAAAATTGGAAAGAAGAAACTCCTACTTTAATGCAAGAACTAATTTCTGTTTTAGAAAATATTGAAGATTTTACTTCTGTAAATATTGAAACAATCGTAAAAGATTGGTTAACCAAAAATGAAATCGGAATGGGTAAAGTAATGCAACCTTTCCGTCTAAGTTTGGTTGGAGCGCTTAAAGGTCCTCATCTATTTGACATTGTTGAAATCATTGGAAAAGAAGAAACTATTTCGAGAATTCAGAAAGCGATTGAAACTTTATAATTAGAATCAACTTAAAAAATAGAAACGCTAAGAAACATGTCACAAATGTTCTTTGCGTTTTTTTAATGTTTTAAAATTTTAATTTAGAAGAATTTTCGTAATTTACCAGAATCATAAATATAAATTACATAACCATGAGTACAGCATTTATTATCTTTTTAGTATTGGCATTCTTCATTTTCATGTCGTCTTTCTTTACTGTAAAACAGCAATCGTCTGTTATTATTGAACGATTTGGAAAATTTCAGAGTGTTAGAAATTCAGGATTACAACTTAAAATTCCGTTGGTTGATAGATTGGCCGGAAGAGTAAATCTTAAAATTCAGCAGTTAGATGTTATCATCGAAACTAAAACTAGAGACAACGTTTTCATCAAAATGAAAGTTTCAGTTCAGTTCAAAGTAATTCAGGAAAAAGTATATGAAGCTTTTTATAAACTTGAATATCCACACGATCAAATTACTTCTTACGTATTTGATGTCGTTCGTGCCGAAGTTCCTAAACTAAAACTGGATGATGTTTTTGAAAGAAAGGATGATATTGCAGTTGCAGTAAAACGTGAATTGAACGAAGCAATGTCTACTTACGGATATGATATCATCAATACTTTAGTTACTGATATTGATCCAGACATTCAGGTAAAAAATGCAATGAATAGAATCAACGCTGCTGATAGAGAAAAAACGGCTGCTGAATTTGAAGCTGAAAGTTCAAGAATTAGAATCGTTGCAAAAGCAAAAGCCGAAGCAGAAAGTAAACGTTTACAAGGACAAGGTATTGCAGATCAGCGTCGTGAAATTGCAAGAGGTCTTGTAGAAAGTGTTGAAGTTTTGAACAATGTTGGAATTAATTCTCAAGAAGCTTCTGCCCTAATTGTAGTGACACAACATTATGATACTTTGCAAGCAATTGGAGCTGATGCTAATTCTAATTTAATTTTACTTCCAAATTCTCCACAAGCTGGTAGTGACATGTTAAATAATATGGTTGCATCATTTACAGCATCAAATCAAGTTGGCGAAATGATGAAAAAACACAATAAAAAAGTAGAGAAACCAAAACCAATTCAGCCACAGTCTGGTTATGAAGATGACATTCAACCAGATGTTCAATAATAATTTTACAAAATAAAAAAGAGGCTTAATTGCCTCTTTTTTTATTTATAAACCAATTGATCACAAATGGTAAAATAGATTGTAAAATTTCTGGAAATGATTTTTTGACATAACCTGTATAAGATGAAATAAAACCATTTACAATATTTTGCGGTGTTATGCTTTCCTTAGTTTTCTGAAAACTTAAAACCAATTTTTGATAATTGATATCTTTTTCTAGTTTTAGAATTTCCAGATCCCTTTCAATCTCAGCATACGAAGAGTATTTTTTTCTTTCCATAATTAATCATTAAAAAAGATTTCTGAAAATTTCTCCAAAATTGGTCCTTCAACAAACTTATCCTTTAGAAAGAAAAGTAAAATGGTAAAGAAAAGATAGATCCCTCCTACTGCCAAAAATCCGAGAGCATTACTTTCAAACAAAGAACCAAAAGCATACGCTGCGGCAAAAGATCCAAAAATCATAACCATACTGAAACACAATAAAATCAAGGTAAACTTAAAGATCAAAGTTGTCGATTTCATTGCAACCTTAAAACCCCAAAGTTTGTAATAAGCTAAATGACTATCAATATATTCTTTAGCCTGACCTTGAACTTTTTCAGTGCTTTCTTTTAATTCTTCAAAAGCCATAATTAAAATTTTAGATAAAAAAAAGCACAAAACTTTCTTATAAAAATAAGCAAGTAATGTGCTTTGTACAATTATTATTTCTGAAATTTAGCGTTTTGTGCTTTTAAATCAGCCAATTTAGTTTCTAAAAAAGTGATTACTTCTTCTGTTTTATGGCTGACATTAGAAAGTAACTCATTCAAAGTTCCGTCAAGATTATGAGTAGCACTCGTAAATTTTTCACGAAGAACTTCAGAGCTGGCATCAAAAGAATCTTTCAGATTATGTTTGGCATCATCTATACCTTCTTTAATTTTTGCTCTAGTTTTTGATCCTTTATCTGGAGCAAATAAAATTCCAATTGCCGCTCCTGCAGCTGCTGCAGCTAAAATTGCTGCTGCTGTATTTAAATTCTTAGACATGATAGTTACAATTTAAAATTATTAATAAAGATACTCTTTTTTAAAATGATAAAACTTTGATTAATTGCAATTTACACAAAATTAACAATATTATTAATACACATAAGCTACAGCTTCATACTTACCATCTGCTTTTTCAACAATGCTAACAAACGGATATCCATTTGAAGCCGACTTAGATTTGATTCTCATAGCAGTCTGGTTCTGATTTGCAATTGGCGGTTCCCCTTTTGTCCTTGTTGAGACACCAGTAAAACTAGCAACTTGTTTCAGTCCTATTGTTTTTTCTTGTGGCAGAACAGTTACCATTTTGTAATCATCTTTTGAATCCACTACTATTTTATCAGAAACTTTCTGAGTTTGTTTACTCTGTTTGTTTGTAATTGATGAAACAGCATGTTTACTAATTTTGATTTCTTCAGAACTTCCGTTTAAAGAATAATAAACAAAGCCATTTTCGTTTTTAATAAAATTTACATCAAGTTGTTCTCCATTGTGTTTTGTAATTTGATGTGTTTGCGAAATTGCAACGTTTGCAAATAATAGCGCTACTGCGAAATATAAAATTTTCATGATAATTAGATTTAAATTAAAAATTGTCAGACCTGAAATTTAAAAACTAAACTTTCACTCAAATTCAACATTATGGAATTTTGTACATTATGATACAATTTGAAAAAATATCTTTTACGGGAAATATTATCAAAATTACATCATAATAAAAATCAGAACATAAAATTGTCTTTTTAGGAAATCAGTTTTGAAAATCTATTGTTATAAAAATTACGAGTTTCTAAAAACAATAAATTTCAACTTAGATTCTTTACGGCAAATTTTAATTTTTTACAAAAATCATCTCTGACTTTTGGTATTGAGTTAAAAATAGCAGTTTTATAAACAATTGTGTGTTAACAACCCGTTAAACTGACTAAAATAACAGTAAAAAGTTAAATAAAGACCGTAAATAAACAATAATCTAAAAAATGAGTTATCTATCAATCAAGTTTTAAAAACGTCTTAAAATCAATTTATGAAGGTTAAAATCAATCTAGAAAAACTATTATTTTTAATTTTACAATCAATTAAATAAATAATAATTAAATACTTAAATTAAATAAATATCAATAAATAAAACTTATAAACTAAAAATTGAAGTCAAAATTTTAAAAATTAGGAAAAAACTGAAGTTTTAAGATTTAGAGAAGAAAATTGGAGTCAAAAAAGCAAAAAAATGAAATAAGGAGTTTTGTTACATGAAAATTTAAAAAAGGTCTTCTCTATTTAACCATTTTTTATTTCCTCTTAAAATTAATTTATGAAAGTTATTTTTAATCTATAAAATAAATTAAAAATTAAAATATAATAGATTTTATAAATAATATATATAATGAATTAAAAATTAAATATTAATCAAATAAATTTATAATAACTATTCTCAGATCAAAATCTGCACTTAAAAAAGACTAAAATTAAAATAAAGGCTCTAAATAAGCTAAAACTTAAAAAATGAATTCCTTATCCAACATATTTTTATTTTCTATTAAAATCAATTTATGAAAGTCACTTTTAATCTATAAAAATTATAAATTTATATATTTTAATAGTTAATCTATATAATAAAAAAAAGCGCTTATAAAAGCGCTTTTCATAAATTTAGTTGATATTACTTCTTCACCATTTCAGAAAGAATTTCAATTTCTCTTTCAGAAGCATTTTTTGGTGGATTTGAATATAATTTCAAAATTTCATCATCATATTGATTTTTGAAACTTTCACTTTCAATATCCCTTAAATTTAAAAGTGCTTTTGACCTTACATAAGTCGATTCACTTTTTAGAGACATTGAATATAATTTCTTAATATCTTCTTCTTCAAAATCTGTAGATTTCCAGTTTGAATACTTCAAAATAAATTGAGAAAATAACAGCGAAGCCTTATTATTGTTGATATTCTTCTTCAAAGAATTCTGTAAAAGTGAAAAAGTAGAGATATTTTTGATGTTCTCCCCTATCGCACTTTCAATTGCAATACGCTCGGGTTTAGTCTCAACTTTAAAATATTTGTTAATATCTTTCAAAGAATTATTGATGCTATTTTCTTCTTTTTTACCCTTTTCTTCCCAAGCATCTTTCAATCCAACAGTTTTGTTAAATACTAGTTTTGAAGCAGTTGAGTCTTTATCAACAGTAAAATAACCTAAACGTTGAAACTGAAATTTATCTTCATTTTGAGCTGTTGATAAACTTGGTTCAACAAATCCGGTTACAATTTCTAATGAATTTGGATTCACAAAATCTAAGAAGTTTTTCTCTTTATAACTGTCTGGAGCTTCATCTGTAAACAAACGATCGTACAAACGAACTTCTGCTTCCAATGCATGCTGGATTGAAACCCAATGCAATGTTCCAGATACTTTTCTTTGGCTTGCTTCAGTTCCGCTTCCGCTTAAAGAATCGGTATCATACGTTACATGAATTTCTGTAATATTACCTTCAGCATCTTTTATAACAGATTCACCTTTAATAATATAAGCATTTTTAAGACGAACTTCTTTTCCTAAAGTCAAACGGAAAAACTTAGCTGGAGCTTCTTCCAAAAAGTCTTCTCTTTCAATGTATAACTCACGAGAAAATGGCACTTTTCTGAAACCTGCACTTTCATCTTCCTGATTGTTTTCGGCTTCCAACCACTCCTCTTTTCCTTCTGGATAATTAGTAATTACCAGTTTTACCGGATCTAAAACAGCCATTACACGAGGTGCAATTTTGTTCAAATCTTCACGAATACAGAATTCTAAAACCGATACATTAATCAGATTATCACGTTTTGCAATACCAATTGTATTAGCAAAATTACGCAAAGATACAGCTGTATAACCACGTCTTCTTAATCCAGAAATGGTTGACATTCTTGGATCATCCCAACCGTTAACATGCTTTTCTTTAACTAGTTGCTGTAATTTTCTTTTACTAACAACGGTATGTGATAAGTTACGTCTAGCAAATTCTCTTTGCTTTGGACGCAGTTTATTTTCATCTAAAATCTGATCTAAAAACCAATCGTATAATTCACGATGAGGCAAGAATTCTAGTGTACAAAATGAGTGCGAAATCTGCTCTAAATAATCACTTTGTCCGTGTGCCCAATCGTACATTGGATAAATTTTCCAGGCATCTCCAGTTCTGTGATGTTCTTTATGTAAAATTCTGTACATGATAGGATCACGCATTAACATGTTTGTTGATTTCATGTCAATTTTTGCACGAAGAATATGTGTACCAGCCTCAAATTCACCGTTTTTCATTCTTTCGAATAAATCTAAGTTTTCTTCAACAGAACGATTTCTGTATGGACTATCCGTTCCTGAAGTTGTTGGAGTTCCTTTCTGGATCGCCATTTCTTCAGAAGATTGGCTGTCAACATAAGCTTTATCTTTTTTAATTAATAAAACTGCCCAATCGTATAATTGTTGGAAATAATCTGATGCATAACATTCTTCGGCCCATTTGTATCCTAGCCATTCTACATCTTTTTTAATAGCATCAACAAATTCCTGTTCTTCTTTTTCAGGGTTTGTATCATCAAAACGTAAATTCACAGGAGATTGATAATCAATTCCTAAACCAAAATTTAACGCAATAGAACTTGCGTGCCCAATGTGTAAATAACCATTAGGTTCTGGTGGAAAACGAAAGCGAAGTTTAGTATTTGAAAGACCTGATTTGACGTCTTCCTCTATGATTTGTTCAATAAAATTGAGTGATTTCTCTTCTGATGCCATTATTTTATAGTAATTTTAGCAAAGATAAAAAAAAGGTTTCAGGTTTCAGGTTTAAAGTTATTTAAGTGGCACATAACCTGAAACTTTAAACATGAAACAATATAAAAATGGGAGTTATAAAACTGAAAAATATCCGTACTTTTTCTTACCACGGATGTTTAATTGAAGAAGGAAAAATTGGATCTGATTATACTGTTGATCTAAAAATTAAAACCAATTTACAGAAATCAGCAGAAACAGATCATCTTTTAGACACTGTAGATTATGTTCATTTGAACAAAATTGTAGCCGAAGAAATGGCAATTCGTTCGCATTTATTAGAGCATGTTGCCAAAAGAATCAATATTCGTGTGCTGGCAGAGATAGAAACAGTAGAAAAAACTACAGTTTGGGTTTCTAAAATAAATCCGCCTATTGGTGGTGATGTTGAGTCAGTTACTATAAAAATGACGGAAATTAGAAAGTAATCACTGTAATTAAATCTGTATTTTTTTAAAATAGTTCATTCGAAACTTTTGAAATTTAAAGATTTTAGTTACTTTTGCCAACCGTTCAAGTAATGGCGTCGTGGCCGAGCGGCTAGGCTGGGCTCTGCAAAAGCTCCTACTCCGGTTCGAATCCGGACGATGCCTCAAAACCTTCAAAGCAATTTGAAGGTTTTTTTTATGTTTAATTTTTAGAAAAAATTAATTAAAATATATTGGTTCGAATCCAGACGATAACTTAAAACCTTCAAAGCAATTTGAAGGTTTTTTTATGTTTAATTTTTAGAAAAAATTAATTAAAATATATTGGTTCGAATCCGGACGATAACTTAAAACCTTCAAAGCAATTTGAAGGTTTTTTATGTTTAATTTTTAGAAAAAATTAATTAAAATATATTGGTTCGAATCCGGACGATAACTTAAAACCTTCAAAGCAATTTGAAGTTTTTTTCTATGTTTAATTTTTAGAAAAAATTAGATAAAGATTTATGTTCGAATCCGGACGATGCAAAAAGAGATACAGAAATGTGTCTCTTTTTTTTGTGCTTAATTTTTTCACAATCTTGTCATTCTGAGGAACGAAGAATCACACTAGTAATTTCGCAAACAATATCGCCAATCTTTGTCGAGTCCCTAGTGTGATTCTTCGTTCCTCAGAATGACAAACTGGAGTCAACTTTAATGAACGTTATAAACACAAAAAAACCTCTGAAATTCAGAGGTTTGATTTTATATTTTTGAGTTATTAACAACTACTTTTTCTCTATTCTTTCGAAAGCATTTTTAACCATTTCTTTTTCTTTTGGAAACCAGCCTTGAATAACTAAAGCAAATCCGAAAACCATTAAAACAATGCTAATTCCTTTTTTAATTTTAAGAATATTAGTCGGAGTCATTTTTGATTTTAACTGTTTTGCTAATAAAATTTTAGCACAATCAATTAATAAATAAGTGATAATTACTGCAGCAAAAAAAGTCATCATTCTTGAAGTCTGCATATCTAACTTTGGACCTACAGAGATAATTACTGCTAACCAAAAACCTAAAACTCCAATGTTAATAACGTTCAATAAAAAGCCTTTTACAAACAAGCTACCATAGTTTCTTTTCAGAATGTCACGATCAATTTCTTCATCGTTTATTTTTTCCTCTTTCTTTAGTTTTACAAACGAAATAATACCGTAGGAAAGCATAATTATTCCTCCAAAAATAAAAAGTGCCGGATCGTCTTTTAAACTTGAAATCAAACGGTAACTTCCTAGATAAGCAATAGCAATAAAAAAAATATCACCTAGTACTACTCCAAGATCAAAAACCATCGCAGCTCTAAATCCTTTTGTAATACTGGTTTCTAATAAAACAAAAAATACCGGACCCACCATAAAACTAAGAACAAGTCCCCAGGGAAGTCCCGCTAGAATATCATTAATCATCAATTGCTACTTGTTATTTTACTTCTTCTATTTTACCGCCAAAAACAGTTTTTTGGTTTATTTGCTTTGGTTTTCCATAAATGTAAATAGAGCCTCCTGCGCTCACTTTTGCATCGACAAGGGTAGAAGCATTAACATCTGCTTTTCCTCCCGCAGAAACGCTTACAGTAGTCTGAGAAGTCTCTAATTTACTAGCAAGTAAATAACCTCCTGCTCCTAAACTTGCAACTTGATTTTCTGCTTTTCCTGTCAAAGTGATAGAACCTCCTGAAACAGAGCTTACTTTGAGTTTATCAACATTCAAATCAACATTAATAACACCTCCTTCTTGTGCGCTTACTTTAAAAGAAGTTGCTTTGATAGCTTCACTGCTTTTTACCTCTGCTCCTTCATTAACATCAATAAGTTCTAAATGTTTGTAGTATAATGTAATATCCAGATCATTTCCAGACAAAAGTTTTGGGAAAGGCATTCTTAATTTTAAAATACCATTTTTATTAACCGCTTCAACCTCTGCTTCTCTTGCTCCTTTGATAACAATTTTATTTTCAGATGACTGAACTAATTTTACACTTAATTTATCAAATACTTTTACGGTATCAAAATCACCTAA
>Ga0308157_10002616_pt1 | contig 28686 bp, 22 predicted proteins | sample PhyBR1_FD_201035 | JGI IMG/M metagenome (GOLD analysis project Ga0308157, IMG submission 201035) | Phyllosphere microbial communities from UC Gill Tract Community Farm, Albany, California, United States - DLSLB.R1 | ecosystem: Host-associated > Plants > Phyllosphere > Unclassified | place: USA...
GGGCGCGGATTGTAACGGACCCTTGCCCCGCTAGCGTTAGAATGCGCGTCCTTATTTATCCACAGCTGAGAGTTGCTACGCCGATGAGCGATTGGTCCCTCGAACAGGCCCGCAAGACCTATTCGATCCCGCACTGGTCCGACGGGTATTTCGACGTCGATGCCGCAGGCCACGTGGTGGTCCGCCCTGCCGGTGCCCAAGGGGCAGCGGTATCGCTGCCGCAGATCGTCGATTCGGCACGCGCCGCCGGCGCCAAGCTGCCCTTGCTGGTGCGCTTTCCGGACATCCTCGGCCAGCGCCTGGGCAAACTGCAGGCAGCCTTCGCCCAGGCCCAGTCCGACTGGGACTACCCGGGCGGCTATACGGCCGTGTACCCGATCAAGGTGAACCAGCATCGCGGCGTCGCCGGCACCCTGGCCAGCCACCACGGCGAGGGCTTCGGCCTGGAAGCCGGCTCCAAGCCGGAGTTGATGGCGGTGCTGGCGCTGAGCCGGCCGGGCGGGCTGATCGTCTGCAACGGCTACAAGGACCGCGAATACATCCGCCTGGCACTGATCGGCCGCAAGCTCGGCCTGCAGACCTACATCGTCATCGAGAAGCCGTCGGAGCTGGCACTGGTGCTGGAGGAATCCAAGGCACTGGACGTCAAGCCGGGCATCGGCGTGCGCATGCGCCTGGCCTCGCTGGGCGCTGGCAAGTGGCAGAACAGCGGTGGCGACAAGGCCAAGTTCGGGCTGTCGCCGCGCCAGCTGCTGGACCTGTGGAAGAGCCTGCGTGACACCGAATACGCCGATTGCCTGAACCTGCTGCATTTCCACATGGGCAGCCAGATCAGCAATGTGCGCGACATCGCCAACGGCATGCGCGAAGCCACCCGATACTTCGTCGAGTTGTCGCGGCTGGGTGCCAAGATCAGTCACGTTGACGTGGGCGGTGGCCTGGGTATCGATTACGAAGGCACCCGTTCGCGCAGCTACTGCTCGATCAATTACGGCCTCAATTCGTATGCCAGCAACATCGTGCAGCCGCTGGCCGAAGCCTGCGAAGAGCACGCGCTGATGCCGCCGCGCATCATCACCGAGTGCGGTCGCGCGATGACCGCGCACCATGCGGTGCTGATCGCCAACGTATCGGAAGTGGAGCAGGCTGCCGAAGGTCGCGTGCCGGAAGCGCATGACGACGAGCCGGCGGCAATCCGCCACCTGCGCGAGATCCACGATGAGCTGGACCAGCGTCCGGCGGTGGAGTTGTTCCAGGAAGCCCAGCATTTCCATGCCGAGGGCTTGAGCGCCTATGCGCTGGGCCAGATCGACCTGCCGCAGCGTGCGCGCATCGATGATCTGTTCTACGCCATTGCCAGCGGCGTGCGTGCGCGCCTGAGCTATGACGAAAAAAGTCACCGTCCGGCACTGGATGAGTTGAACGAGCGCTTGGTCGACAAGTACTTCGTCAACTTCAGCGTGTTCGAGTCGATCCCCGATGCCTGGGCCATCGACCAGGTGTTCCCGATCGTGCCGATCGAGCGACTGAACGAGCGCCCGGAGCGTCGCGGCATCATCGCCGACATGACCTGCGATTCCGATGGCATGGTCAAGACCTACGTCGAGAACGAAAGCCTGGACAGCTCGCTGCCGCTGCACGCCGTGCGCCATGGCGAGAGCTACCGCATCGGCTTTTTCCTGGTGGGTGCCTACCAGGAGATCCTCGGCGACATCCACAACCTGTTCGGCGATACCGACGCGGTGGAAGTGGTGGTCGACGCCGACGGCTACGTGATCACCCAGCAGCGTCGCGGCGACACCACCGACGTGATGCTGGACTACGTGGGCTACAACCTGGCCGACCTGCGTACGGCGTACCGTGAGCGTGTGGCGGCAGCGGGTCTGTCGGCGGAGCGTGCCGCGGAGCTGGATGCCGCGCTGGAAGCCGGACTGACTGGCTACACCTACCTGTCAGACGAACCGCTGGCCTGACAGCAAGCGGTAATCAAAGCCCCTCTCCCTTCGGGAGAGGGGTTGGGGTGAGGGCAGGTTCTCAAGCGCCCACCAGTTCAACCTCGAAACACCTGAAATCCGGCAAACGACTGGCTCACCGGCATCAACTCGATGCGGTTGACGTTGAGGTGTGCCGGCAAGCTTGCCACCCAGAAGATCTGCTCGGCGATGTCCTCGGCAGTCATCGGGTTGGCGCCGCCGTACAACTGATCCGAAGCGGCCTGGTTTCCATGGGTGCGCACCAGGGTGAATTCGGTTTCGGCCATGCCCGGCTCAATCGCGGTCACGCGCACGCCGGTGCCGTGCAGGTCCGAACGCAGGCCCAGCGAGAACTGGCTGACAAAGGCCTTGGTGCCGCCGTAGGTATTGCCGCCCGGGTAGGGATACAGGGCAGCGGTGGAGCTGATGTTGATGATGGCGCCACGGCGCTCGACCAGCTTGGGCAGCAGGTGGTGGGTCAGCGTGACCAGCGCAGTGATGTTGGTGTCGATCATGGTGCGCCAGTCTTCCAGGCTGGCGTGCTGGGCCGCAGCCGTGCCTTGGGCGAGGCCGGCGTTGTTGACCAGCAGGTCGATGTCACGGAAGGCCGGCGGCAACGCGGCCAGGGCGGCTTCCATGGCCGCGGCATCGCGGATGTCGAAAGCCGCGGCATGGATCTTGTCGGCGCCGAATTCTTCCACCAGCGGCTGCAGGCGCTCGGCCCGGCGACCGGTGGCGATCACTTTCCAGCCCGCAGCAGCGAAGCGGCGGACGGCGGCGGCGCCGAAACCGGAAGTGGCGCCAGTGATCAGGGCGGTCTTGGACATTGCGGAATCCTTGGGGCAGGGGAGGCTGATTTTCGCACTGTGGCGCCGGAAGCGGGAGAAGGCGTGGAGGCCAAAACCGGGCATTGTCTGTAGTGCCGAGCCATGCGCGGCAGGGGCTTTACCGCAGAACCCAAAGCTCCCCTCATCCGCCCCTTTGGGGCATCCCCGCCTTCGCGGGGACGGGCTCTTCTCCGGTGAACGGGAAAGGTTGCCGAGGCATGGCCAAGCGTCATCTGTAGTGCCGAGCCATGCTCGGCAGGAGCTTTACCGCAGAACCCAAAGCCCCCTCATCCGCCCCTTCGGGGCACCTTCCCCCAAAAAGGGGGCTGCAGTCCCGCAAGCGGGAGAAGGGACAAAGCCGAGCATTGCCTTTGTAGTGCCGAGCCATGCTCGGCAGGGGCTTTACCGCAAAACCCAAAGTCCCCCTCATCCGCCCCTTCGGGGCACCTTCTCCCAAAAAGGGGGCTGCAGTCCCGCAAGCGGGAGAAGGAAGTTGTTTGATATTTTTTGCGTCGGCCAAAGCCAAAGCCCCGGGTGCGCTCCGCTTACCCGGGCTACAACGGCGCAAACAAAAAGCCCCAACATCGCGTGATGTCAGGGCCTGAATGTTCGAAGAGCTTTTCGAGCGACCCGTCAGTCGCAATAGCCCCCTTGAGTAGAGGGGGCGCGCCGACAGGCGCAGGGTTGTGGAGAAAACGGGCACGGGCCCCAAAGTTTGCACAGCAAACTTTGGGGTAACACCGCCATCAGCGGTGTTACTGCGCCTTGATCGCCATCGCCTGCAGGCCGGTGCCGTTGAGCTTGGCCTTGGCTTCGGCCAATTCGCTGGCGGTGCCGTAAGGCCCCATGCGCACGCGATACACGGTATTGCCGTTGATCTGCGCCTGTTCCACACGTGCAGCCAATCCCATCATCGCCAGCTTGGCCTTGGTGGACTCGGCATCACCAGAAGCGCCGAACGCACCTGCCTGCAGGATGTAACGCACGTTCTCGCTGGCCGCCGCCGGTGCTGCTGCAGCTACCGCAGCCGGTGCAGGCGTTGCAGTGGCGGGCTTGGCTGCCGGCGCAGCTGCTGCTGGAGTGGTGCTGGCCACCTGCGCCGGACGCGCGGTGGTTTCGCTTATCGGCGCCGGTTGGCGCACGGTTTCGCTCACCGGTGCTGGCAGTGGGCGGCCTTCCAAGGCGGCCTGGGCACGTTGCGCCTCGGTGGGCGGCGTGGCGGGCGTGGTCGGTGTCGCAGCTGCAGTTGCACGGGCGGCTGCAGCACGGCGCTGTTCCTCGGCCTTGGCGCTGGCCGCCAATTCAGCGTCGGACATCTGCACTTCGGTGCCCGGCAGCAGGGTGTAGAAATCGTACTGGGTGGCTGGCTTGTCCTCGGCCTTGGCGGCGCTCGGAGTGGCTGGCTTGTTCGATTCCACACCGGCGTCGACGTCGGCATCGGACACCGGTGCCGGCTGTGCGTCGGGGTTGGGCTGCGGGCCTACGCGCAGGAAGCCGTCGCCGTCCTTCTTGAACAGGTTGGGCGCCGCCAGGAACACCACGGCCGCAATCGCCACGCCGGCAACCAGCCACACCCAGCCGGGGGTGCCGTTGTCATTGTTGCGCCGTGCCTGGGTTTTGCCGCGTCGTGCTGCCATGTCTACTACGTCTCCTTGACTTACATCTTTTCCGGGGCGCTGACGCCCAGGATGCCCAGACCATTTGCCAGTGTCTGCCGCGCCGCGCTGGCCAGCGTGAGCTTGGCGTTGCGCTCGGCTGCATCATCCACCAGCACTGGGGTGCCGTGATACCACGTGTGGAAAGCGTGTGCCAATTCACGCAGATACTGCGCGATCTGGTGGGGTTCCAGCGCGATGCCGGCGGCTTCCACCACTTCCGGGTAACGCGAGATCTCGTTCATCAGTTCCAGCGACAGTTCGTCGCCCAGTTGTGACACTGCTGCCAGGCCTTCAGCCTGCTTGTAGTCCAGGCCCTTCTCCTGCGCCTGGCGCAGCAGCGAGCAGACGCGGGCATGCGCATACTGCACATAGAACACCGGGTTGTCGCTGCTCTGCTGGCGGGCCAGGTCGATGTCGAAGGTCAGCTGCGAGTCGGGCTTGCGTGCGATCAGGAACCAGCGCACCGCATCGGCACCCACTTCGTCGATCAGGTCGCGCAGGGTCAGGTAGCTGCCGGCACGCTTGGACAGCTTCACTTCCTCGCCGCCACGCATCACCGTCACCATCTGGTGCAGCACGTATTCCGGCCAGCCCTTGGGAATGCCCACGTCCAGTGCCTGCAGGCCGGCGCGCACGCGTGCCAGCGAGCCATGGTGGTCGGCACCAAGCTCTGTGATGGCGCGTTCATAGCCGCGCTGCCACTTGCTCATGTGGTAGGCCACGTCCGGCAGGAAGTAGGTGAAGGTGCCGTCGGACTTGCGCATCACGCGGTCCTTGTCGTCACCAAAGTCAGTGGAGCGCAGCCACAGCGCGCCGCCTTCCTCGTAGGTGTGGCCGGAGCTGATCAGCTGCTGCACGGTCTCGGCAACCTTGCCATCCTTGTACAGCGAGCTTTCCAGGAAGTAGATGTCGAAGTCCACGCCGAACGCGGCCAGGTCCAGGTTCTGCTCGTTGCGCAGGTAGGCCACGGCGAAACGGCGGATTTCTTCCAGGTTCTCGGCATCCTTGGCGCCGACGATCTGGCTGCCTTCCAGGTCCACGGTCTGGCCCAGCAGATAGGCCTTGGCCACGTCGCCGATGTACTCGCCGTTGTAGGCTTCGGCCGGCCACTGCTCGTCACCCGGCTTGAAGCCGCGCGCACGCGCCTGCACCGACCTGGCCAGGTTTTCGATCTGCACGCCGGCGTCGTTGTAATAGAACTCGCGCTTGGCATTCCAGCCGTTGGCTTCCAGCACGCGGGCGATACAGTCGCCGATCGCGCCGGCGCGGCCGTGGCCGACATGCAGCGGACCGGTCGGGTTGGCCGACACGTATTCGACGCCGACGCTGCGGCCGTTGCCGCTCAGGTTGCGGCCGTAGTCTTCGGCTTCCTTGAGCACGCTGATCACCTCGCGCTGGTAAGCCACCGGTGCGAGTTTGAAATTGATGAAGCCGGGGCCGGCGATCTCGACACTGGCGATGTCGTCGCTGGCCGGCAACGCGGCAACCAGTGCCTGCGCAAGCGCGCGCGGATTGCTGCGCGCGGCCTTGGCCAGCAGCATGGCGGCGTTGGTGGCGAAGTCACCATGTTCGCGGGTCTTGGGTCGTTCGACCACGAAATCCGGCGGCAGGGTGTCGGCAGGCAAGGTGCCGTTGGCGCGCAAGGCTTCGATGCCTTGGCCGATGAGGGCGCGGAGTTGGGGTTTCACGTGACTAATCTGCTTGAAGCGCGGAACTGACCATTTTACCTGACCTGCGCCGAGGCCGCCCCGCCGGCCCGAAGGTGGGGCTCAGGAATGTCAAAAAATCGGAAAACCGACGCGGCGGCTCATACCCATCCCCGCGCGGCCAATGAGACCGGCGCGCCATCGCCGATCACGAAATGGTCCAGCAGGCGGATGTCCACCAATGCCAGGGCCTCGCGCAGCCGCTCGGTGATGGCACGGTCCGCGCTGGACGGTTCAGGGTTGCCGGACGGATGGTTGTGGCCAACGATCACCGCCACCGCGTTGTGCGCCAATGCGTGCCGTACGACCTCACGGGGATGCACTTCGGCACTGTCCACCGTGCCTGTGGATAACTCTTCGAACGCCAGCGCCCGGTGGCGGTTGTCCAGGAACAGCACCGCAAACACCTCCTGCGCGCGGTGACGCAGGCGCTGGGCGAAGTAGCGGCCAGCGGCGGCGGGGTCGGTCAGCGCCTGGCCGCGTTCCAATGCGGCGGCCAGATGGCGCTGGCCCAGCTCCAGTGCTGCGCTGAGCTGGCAGGCGCGGGCGGGGCCGAGCCCGGGCAGCCGTGCCAGTTCGCGAGGGCTGCAATCCAGCAGCCGGCGGAGCGGGCCATGTGCCTGCAACAGCTCGCGTGCAGTCTGCACCGCGTCGCGCCCGCGCAGCCCTGAACCCAGGAATATCGCCAACAGTTCAGCATCGGAAAGCGCGGCTGCACCACGTGCCAGCAGCTTCTCGCGCGGTCGTTCAGCGGCGGGCCAATGACGGATGTGCATGAGTCCCAGATTCAACGTCATCAGCCAGAAGCTGGATCAGTCACACGCAAGCGTTCGGTTAAGCTAATCATTCTTCTGTACCTAGGAAATTCTCCCCGTGACCGCCGTTTCCCCTACTTCCCGATCTTTGGAAGGACAGAAGCTGCTGCTATGTGTCGGCGGCGGCATCGCCGCGTACAAGTCGCTGGAACTGGTGCGTCGGCTGCGTGATGCCGGTGCCATCGTGCAGGTGGCAATGACCGCGGGCGCACAGCAGTTCGTCACACCGTTGAGCTTCCAGGCGCTCTCTGGCCATCCCACGCGCACCACCTTGTGGGACAGCGCCGCCGAGCAGGCCATGGGCCATATCGAGCTGGCACGCTGGGCCGACCGAATCGTCATCGCCCCGGCCACTGCCGACCTGCTGGCGCGGCTGGCGCATGGCAATGCCGATGACCTGGTGACCACGCTGTGCCTTGCCACGACCGCGCCGTTGACCGTGTGCCCCGCCATGAACCATCGCATGTGGCTGCACCCGGCCACCCAGGCCAATATCAGCCTGCTGCGCGAGCGTGGCGTTCAGGTGGTCGGGCCGGAAGATGGCCCGCTGGCCGAGGGCGAGTCCGGCCCTGGCCGGGTCAGCGAAGCACCGACCATCATTGCCGCGCTGGCGGACAACCTTGGGCCTGCGGCGCCAGCCAAGCCGGGACGCCTCAACGGTCTGCGCGTGCTGATCAGCGCCGGCCCCACCTATGAAGACCTGGACCCGGTCCGCTACGTCGGCAACCGCAGCAGCGGCAAGATGGGCTATGCCCTGGCCGCCGCTGCCGCCCGTCAGGGCGCACACGTGGTGCTGGTCAGTGGCCCGGTGCAGTTGGCTACGCCGGCGGGCGTGCAGCGCATTGACGTGCGATCGGCCGCGCAGATGCGTGAAGCCGTGTTGGGCGCGTTGCCGGCCGACATCTACATTGGTGCGGCCGCCGTGGCCGACTACACGCCGCGCCAGGTCGCGCCGCAAAAGCTGAAGAAGACCGCCGGTAGCCAGACCCTGACCCTGGAACTGGTACGTACGGCCGACATCCTGGCCGAAGTTGCCGTGCAGGAGCAGGCATTGAAGCTGGTAGTGGGCTTTGCCGCCGAAACCCATGACGTGGAGAAGTACGCGCGCGGCAAGCTGGCCGACAAGCACCTGGACCTGATCATCGCCAACCAGGTCGGCATCGCCGGTGGTGGCTTCGAGAGTGACCAGAATGCCGCGGTTGCCTACTGGAATGGCGGGCTGCGTGAATTCCCGGGCACCGCCAAGACCCAGTTGGCCGAACAACTGCTGGACCTTATCGCAGAGAGGTTGGACGCATGAGCAACGCTGTCGCATTGCAGCCCTTGCAGGTGAAATTGCTGGACCCGCGCTTTGGCGACAGCTGGCCGTTGCCGGCCTACGCCACCGAAGCCAGCGCTGGCATGGACCTGCGCGCCGCCATCGAGGTGCCGCTGACCCTGGCGCCCGGGGATGCCGCGTTGCTGCCCAGCGGTATCGCAATCCACGTGGCAGACCCCGGCCTGTGCGCCGTGGTATTGCCGCGCTCGGGGCTGGGACATCGCCACGGCATCGTGTTGGGAAACGGCACGGGTTTGATTGATGCCGATTACCAGGGCCCATTGCTGATCAGCGTGTGGAACCGTGGCCGTGACGCATTCACGATCGAACCCGGTGACCGGATCGCACAGTTGGTGGTGCTGCCGATTGCACGCGTTGCGTTGCAGGTAGTAGATACTTTCGTGGACAGTGCGCGTGGAACGGGTGGATTCGGCCACACCGGGGTGCGCTGACAGGGGAAACGCACGATGAGCCAAGGGAATGAGAGCGGACGCCCGCGCGTTGCGCTGGGTCGTTCAACACCGCTGCTGGCGGTACTGCTGTTGCTGTTGGCCGGCTGGTTCGGCTGGAGCGCGGTGGACCAGTGGCTGCAGTCCAGTACCGGCACGCGCCTGGAAGCTGCCCGCGACCAGGCCGTCGGCGACGTCCAGAAGGCCATCGACGCGCAGTTGGCGCAGTTCAGCAAGCAATTGGCGTTGGCACCGGTGACGGCTGCGCTCGGCAGTGGCGATGCAGCTGCAGCGGCGACTGCGCTGCGCGACAAGTGGAACGGGGTTGAAGATGCCCAGGTGCTGGACGCTACCTTGGCCGATGCCTACGCCGCCCCTGCAACGTTCGGCTACGCGCGCCTGGCCTTGCTGGAAAAGGCCTTGGCCGAAGGCAAGCCGGTGGCGCTGGTAGTGCGCGATGGCGGCAGCCCCCGCCTGGGCCTGGCGGCGCCGGTGCAACTGCAGGGCCGCGCCGCGGTGGCCTATATCCGGCAGCCCTTGCTTCGCCTGACCTCGGTGTTTGACAGCATCGACACCCCGCAAAGTGCGTTCCTTGGCCTGCGCCAAGGGGGGTTCACCATCCTGAAGAAGGGCGACGAATCCTTGGGTAACGGCGCCGATGCATTGGCGCGTCCGGTCGGCGAAACCGGCCTGCGGGTCGTCGCTGAACTTCCCGATGCCAATACCGGAGCCTTGGGCCTGGGCGTAGTGGCCTCGGCCGTGGTGGCCGTGTTGCTGGCCGCCACCGCGCTGTTGCTGCTGTTCGGGCGCAAGCGCCTGAGCTTGCCCACCATCCGCCGCAAGCAGAATACCGAGGACGTCGGCAGTGGGCTGACCCTGCAGGAATCGCTGGCCCAGGATCCGCTGCCCGTCGCCGATATCGCGTCCAGCCAGGCGCCGGCGCCGGTGGTCGAACCCGGTGCGGAGGCGGTACCGGCAGGTATCTTCCGCGCCTATGACATCCGTGGCGTGGTCGGGCCTGACTTGAACGCAACCGTGGCCGGGCTGATCGGTCAGGCGATCGGCAGCCAGATCCAGGAGCAGGGCCTGCGCGACGTGGTGGTTGGACGTGACGGTCGACTCTCCGGTCCGGAGCTCACCAACGCACTGATCGAAGGCCTGCGCCGCGCCGGCTGCAACGTGCTGGATATCGGCATGGCGCCGACGCCGGTGGTCTACTTCGCCAGCTATCACCTGCGTGCGGGCAGCTGCGTGGCGGTGACCGGCAGCCACAATCCGCCGGACTACAACGGTTTCAAGATCGTCATCGGCGGTGAAACGCTGTCCGGTGATGCCATCACCGACCTTTACCGTCGCATCCAGGAAGGCCGTCTGCAGCGCGCCGACAGCCCGGGTGACCTGCAGCAGCGTGATGTCGTCAACGACTACGTGCAGCGCATTGCCGACGACGTGCAGCTGGATCGCCCGCTCAAGGTGGTGGCTGACGCCGGTAACGGGGTGGCCGGCGCGGTGGCGCCGCAGCTGCTGGAAGCCATCGGCGCCGAGGTCATCCCGTTGTATTGCGACGTGGATGGCAGCTTCCCCAACCACCACCCGGACCCCAGCGACCCACGCAACCTCGAAGACCTGGCACAGATGGTCAAGCGCTTCGATGCGGACATTGGCGTGGCCTTCGACGGCGATGGCGATCGCCTTGGCGTGGTGACCAAGGAAGGCAAGGTGATCTTTGCCGATCGCCTGCTGATGTTGTTCGCCGCCGATGTGCTGATGCGCAACCCCGGCGCGATGGTCATCTATGACGTCAAGTGCACCGGCAGGTTGTCCGACTACATCCTGCGCAACGGCGGCAGCCCGATGATGTGGAAGACCGGGCATTCGCTGATGAAGGCGAAGATGCGCGAGACCGATGCCGAGCTGGCCGGTGAGATGAGTGGCCACTTCTTCTTCAAGGAGCGGTGGTACGGCTTCGACGATGGGCTGTATGCGGCGGCACGACTGCTGGAAATCCTGGGGCAGCGTGAGGAGGACCCCTCCGAAGTGCTGGCCGAGCTGCCTGATGCACTGTCCACGCCGGAACTGAAAGTGCCGGTGGAAGAAGGCACCCAGCATGCGCAGGTCGCGTTGATCGTGGCTGCGGCGCAGGCGGAGGATTCACCGTTCGCCAGTGCCCGTATCTCCACCATCGATGGCCTGCGTGCGGACTTCAATGATGGGTGGGGGCTGGTGCGTGCGTCCAACACCACGCCGGTGCTGGTGCTGCGCTTTGAAGGCAATGACGAGGTTGCGCTGGCGCGGATAAAGGCATTGTTCCGCGATCAGCTGCGGCAGGTATTGCCGGCGGGGACTGAACTCGGTTTCTGATCGGCTGTGCTGTCTGGCGAAAGGCCGCCCGCGTTGCTGCGTGGCGGCCTTTTGTTTTTCCGGATGATTGCTGGGGGCGTGGGTTCTGGTTGGGTGCTTGGTTTGCCGCGAAGAGCACCCCTCCCCAGCCCTCGCTGCGCCCAAGGGAGGGGGGAAAAGCGGCGGCGCTGTGATCTGAAAGATGGTGCGTAATGTGCCCCCTTCCTTTGGCGCAGCCAAGGGGAGGGCTGGGGAGGGGTAGCTGTAGCTGTAGCTACCGCCACCCCTGCCAAACGGCGTTTCAGCTGCCACCAAACCGCAAACCAACCCCCGGCTCGGTGAACAGATAGCGCGACTGCAGGGCCGAATCGCCCAGTTTGTGTCGCAACCGGCCTACCAGGATGCGCAGGTAATGGGTGTCGTGGCGATGCGTGGGGCCCCAGATTTCCTGCAGGATCTGCGGCTGCGTCACCACGCGCCCGGCATTGCGCAGCAGCAACGCCAGCAAAGCGTATTCCTTGCGGGTCAATGCAACCGCTTCACCTTCCAGGCGCACCTCGCGGCGTGCCAGGTCGATGTGCAGGTGGCCATCGTCGAATACCGGTACCTGGCCTTCGCTGTCGGCGCTGCGGCTGCGCAGCAGGGCGCGCACGCGCGCCATCAGCTCCTGGGTGCCGAATGGCTTGGTCACATAGTCATTGGCGCCGTTGTCCAGCGCCCGGACCTTTTCGGCTTCGCCGGCGCGCACGCTGAGCATGATTACCGGTACCTGGCTCCATTGCCGCAGTTCGGCCAGCACGTCGTGGCCTTCCATGTCCGGCAAGCCGATATCCAGCACCACCAGGTCAGCGCCATCCTCGGCCAAACGCTGCAGCCCTTCAGCGCCATTGCTGGCCTGGCTGACCGCATAACCCTGCGCACGCAGGGAGATGTCGAGGAAGCGCCGGATCTGCACTTCGTCATCGACCACCAGCACGCGCGGCGGCGGAATGGCAGGTGCTTCAGCCATCATCGCGCGGGGTCTCGGGTTGTGGCTGGAGCATCGGCAGGCTCATGCGTATCAGGGTACCGCGTCCGTCCGGGCCCGCCAGTGCCTCCACCCGACCGCCATGGGCACCGATCATGCCCTGGCAGATGGTCAGCCCCAGGCCGGTGCCGTGGCGGCCACGGTCACCGCGTTCCACGCTGTAGAACATGTCGAAGATGCGCGCGCGCTCGGCGTCGGGAATACCCGGGCCTGCATCGATCACGTCGATGCTCAGTTCGCCATCGTGTTGGCGTGCCCGCACCTGCACCGGCACGTCCGGCGGCGAGAACTTGGCGGCGTTCTCCATCACGTTGAACACCGCTTGTTCGATGAGTGCGGGGTGTACCCAGATCGGTGCCAGCGCAGCAGGGATGTCCAATTGCAGGCGCACGTCGGGTTGGTAGCGCTGCAGCCGCCGTGCCGCTGACCCGATCAGCTCGTCCACACCGATCCAGTCGCGATTGAGCTTGAGGCCATCGTGGCCCAAGCGGGTCATGTCGAGCAGGTTCTGGATGTAGCGGTCCAGCCGTTCGCCCTCGACGACGATGGTATCCAGCAGCGCCCGACGGTCACTGACGTCCATCGCCTGCGCATAATTGGACAGGCTGTCGGCCGAGCCGATCATCGCTGCCAACGGTGAGCGCAGGTCGTGCGACACCGACGACAGCAGCGCCGAGCGCAGCCGCTCGGTCTCGTTGTGGAGGTGGGCGGTTTCCAGGTCGGCAACCAGGCGCGTACGCAGCGCCGCCTGGGCGATGTCGTCGGCCATTGCTTCGGCCAGCTGCCGCTGCTCAGGCGCCAGCGGCGGATGCTGACGGTCGAACTGCAGGCCGGCGGCACCGATGCCATGCCCATCGCCATCGAGCAGTGGCACGAACCACCAGTCGGCGCCGGCCAGGGTATCGGTGAAGCGCCCGGCGGGTTGGCCGTGGCGCAGCGTCCAGTCGGCTGCCGCCAGGTCGGTATCGCCTGGCACGGAGCTGCCGCTGGTACTGGTGTCACGCCCCAGGCGCACCCAGGCGGGTACATCCAGCGCCTGCTCCAGCGCTACCCGGCCGGCATGCGCAACCTGCGCGTTGTCGACGGCACCAGCCAATTGCCGGCCCAGCAGCTGGCGCACCGTGGCGTGGCGATTGGCGGCGCGCAGCGCCACCACCTGCATGCGCAACCGCGACGCCAAGCGGCCGGCCACCAGCGCAGCCGCCAGGAACAGGAACACGGTGATCACGCCCTGGCGCGCGCTGATCGCAAAGGTGAAACGTGGGGCGATGAAGAAAAAGTTGTAGGCCAGGAAGCACAGCGTGGCTGCCAGCACCGCCGCGCTCATCCGCGTGCGCGCGGCAACCAGCACCACTGCGACGATGAACACCATCGCCAGGTCGCTCAGGCCCAGCCAGCGCTCGCCCAGCCATGCCGCCAGGCAGGCGAGCGCCGTGGCCGCCACGGCGAGGCCGGCATCCTGGGCGGAGCTGTCAGGCGTCAGTGCCCGCCCAAGTCGACGCGCGCGTGCGCGTGCCTGCGGGGTGCTGATGATGGTGATCTCGTAGTGCGCACCGCGTTGTATCAACTGCTGGGTCAGGGTCTGGTTGAACAGCCGGGCAAGTGGCCGCTCGCGGGTGCGCCCCAGCAGCAGTGACGACACCGCGTTGTGTGCGGCGTAGTCGAGCAGGGCATCGGCGATGCCCGGGCCGTGCAGCAGCTCGGCATCGCCGCCCAGCCGTCGTGCCAGGGCGAATGCCGCATCGATCTCGCGGCGGGTGGCTTCATCGTGGCGCCGGTGCTGCACCGTCACTACCGTCCACGGCGCGTCACGGCGTTCGGCGATGCGTCGCGCCACCCGCACCAGGTATTCGCTCTGGCCACTGCCATCGATGGCCACCAGCACCCGCCGCCGCAGCGGCAGGTTGCCTTCGCCACGCGCGGCGCGGGTTTCACGCAGGCTGCTGTCGACACGGTCGGCAGCCTCCTGCATCGCCAGTTCGCGCAGCGCGGTCAGGTTGGCCGGGGAGAAGAACGCCTGCAGTGCATGCGCCGCCTGTTCGGGCACATAGACCTTGCCTTGCTGCAGGCGCTCGATCAGTTCGCGCGGCGGCAGGTCGACCAGCACGATGTCGTGCAGACGGTCGAACACCACGTCGGGCACGGTTTCACTGACACGTACGCCAGTGATGCGCATCACCACGTCGTTGAGGCTTTCCAGATGCTGGATGTTGATCGTGGTCCAGACGTCGATGCCGGCATCGAGCAGTTCCATCACGTCCTGCCAGCGTCGTTCATGGCGGCTGCCAGGGGCGTTGCGATGCGCCAACTCGTCGACCAGCACCAGCGCGGGACGCCGTGCCAGTACCGCGTCCAGGTCCAGCTCCTGCAGCTGATGGCCGTGGTACTCCAAGGTGCGCATCGCGATGCGCGGCAGGCCATCAAGCAAGGCCGCAGTATCGCTGCGGCCATGTGTCTCGACCACGGCTGCCATCACGTCCACACCGCGACGCAGCTGCTCCTGCGCGCGGCTGAGCATGCTGAAGGTCTTGCCAACGCCGGGCGCGGCACCGAGGAACACCGTCAGCTTGCCCCCGGCATCACGTTGCAGGCCTTCGGCCAGCGCATCGGCCTGGCGGCTACGGGAATCGTTCATAGCGGCGATTGTGCGCCGCGCTGCCAGCGCCGTGCATCAGGGCGCATGGCTGTCATGGTCCAGCGCCCGGTTGAGGGCCAGCACGTTGATGCGTGGCTGGCCGAACACGCCCCACTGCCGCCCCTGCAGCTGCGCATCCACCACCGCCTGTACCCGCGCCTGGGACCAGTTGCGGGCAGCCGCCACGCGGCGCACCTGCACCTGCACGGCGGCCGGCGAAAGCTCCGGGTCCAGCCCGCTGCCCGACTGCGTGACCAGGTCGCCAGGCACATCGGCCGGAAGGATGTTCTCGCGCGCAACCACCGCAGCGGTGGCTTTGCTGACACGCTTGGCCAGATCCGGATTGCTGCGCGCCATGTTGCTGCCGGCCGCCGCCATCGGGTCGTAGTTCGCCGCTGATGGGCGTGCCTGGAAATAGCCATCGCCAACGAAAGGCTGTGCCAGATGCTGCGAGCCGCGGATGCGGCCATCGGCATCGCGGATCAGGCTGCCATCGGCCTGGTCCGGGAACAACGCGCCTGCCAGGCCGGTCGCCAGTACCGCATAGACCAAGCCGGTACCGAGCAGGCCGAACAGGGACAGGCCAACAGCTGGCCGCCACAGCGTATTGCCGGCGGCACGGGACGAAGTTTTCAGGGAAGTATTCATGCGCCGACTACCAGGACAAGAAGGAGATCGATGGCCTTGATGGCCGCAAACGGCAGCAGCACGCCGCCCAGGCCGTACACCAGCATGTTCCGCCGCAGCAATGCGGTGGCGGTTGCCGGGCGGAAGCGCACGCCGCGCAGCGCCAGTGGAATCAATGCCGGGATCACCAGCGCGTTGAAGATCAGCGCCGCCAGTACCGCATTGCGCGGGCTCGACAGCTGCATCACGTTCAAGGCCGCCATCGACGGAATGCTGGCTGCGAACAGTGCCGGCAGGATCGCGAAGTACTTGGACACATCGTTGGCCAGCGAGAAGGTGGTCAAGGCGCCGCGCGTGATCAGCTGCTGCTTGCCCACTTCCACCACCGCCAGCAACTTGGCGGGGTCCGAGTCCAGGTCAACCATGTTGCCGGCCTCCTTGGCCGCCTGCGTGCCGGAGTTCATCGCCAGGCCGATGTCGGCCTGTGCCAGCGCCGGCGCATCGTTGGTGCCGTCGCCCACCATCGCGGCCAGCCGGCCACCCGCCTGCTCGGCACGGATGCGCGCCAACTTGTCCTCGGGCCGGGCCTGCGCGATGTAGTCATCCACGCCGGCCTCGGCGGCAATGGCGGCGGCGGTCAGCGGGTTGTCGCCGGTGATCATCACCGTGCGGATGCCCATTGCCCGCAACTGCGCGAACTTCTCGCGCATGCCGTGCTTGACCACGTCGGACAGCTCGACCACGCCCAGCACATGCCGCCCTTCGCAGACCACCAGCGGGGTCGCGCCACCACGCGCCACCTGGTCCACCCGCGCCTGCAGCTCGTTGGGTACGTTGCCGCCCAGCGCCAGTACATGTGCGGTGATCGCATCGGCAGCGCCCTTGCGGATGCTGCGACCGTTGTCCAGATCGACGCCGGACATGCGGGTCTGTGCGGTGAAGGTCAGATAATTCAGAACCGCGTACGTGGATGTGCCGGCTTTTGCGGAGGGATCCGCCGCAACGTGGTCCGGCTCGGCGGTGGTGCAGCCCTGTTCGCGGGCCAGGCGCACGATGGATTTTCCTTCGGGGGTCGGGTCGGCCAGTGAGGACAGCAGTGCGGCCTCGCGCAGCTGCCCGGCATCGATGCTGGCCAGCGGATGGAATGCCGTGGCCTGGCGGTCGCCATGGGTGATGGTGCCGGTCTTGTCGAGCAACAGGACATCCACGTCACCGGCCACTTCCACCGCCTTGCCGGACTTGGCCAGCACGTTGGCCGACAGCGCACGGTTCATGCCGGCGATGCCGATGGCCGGCAGCAGGCCGCCGATGGTGGTCGGGATCAGGCATACCAGCAGCGCGATCAGCAGCAGCGGATCAACCGTCACGCCAACAAAGCCCGCGATCGCCGGCAGGGTTGCCACCACCACCAGGAAGGTCAGCGACATTGCAGCCAACAACAGGGTCAAGGCGATCTCATTGGGCGTCTTCTGTCGGTTGGCGCCCTCCACCAGCGCGATCATCCGGTCCAGGAAACTGTGGCCCGGCTCGGCGCTGACCCGCACGATGATCGTGTCGGACAACACCTTGGTACCACCGATCACCCCGGAGCGGTCAGTGCCGGCCTCGCGCAGTACCGGTGCCGATTCACCTGTGACGGCGGCTTCGTTGATGGTGGCCAGGCCCTGCACGATCTCGCCATCGGCCGGCACGAACTCGCCGGCGCTGACGATGACGTGATCACCAGGATGCAGCTCGGCGGCGGCGACGCGGGTTTCGTTGGCGCCAGCCAGCAGGGAATCAATGCGTCGTGCCACCAGATCCTGGCGTGCACGCCGCAGCGACGCGGCCTGGCCACGGCCACGGGCTTCGGCCACCGCCTCGGCAAAATTGCCGAACAGCACCGTCACCAGCAGGATCGCGGTGATGGCCAGGCCAAACCCCATCGGCGCGTTGCCGCTGAGGGTGACAACCAGCGCCAGCAAGGTGCCGGCCATGACGATAGCCATCACCGGGTTGTGCAGCAGGTGCATGGGGGACAGTTTGCGTACCGCATCGAGCAGGGCTCGACGCAGGCCGGCAGCATCCAGCAGGGCGGGGCGGCGTGAGGCCGCGGCAGTGGCAGAGCGGTTCATGGGGACGTTCACGGTGAGGGGGCTCCCTGCAGGGCCAACAGGCTCAGGTGCTCGGCCACCGGGCCAAGCACCAATGCCGGCAGGAACTGCAGCACGGTTAGGACGATGACCACGCAGACCAGCGTCAATGCGAAGGTCGGGGTTTCAATCTGCAGGCTGCCCACGCTTTGCGGCACCTGCCGTTTTGCGGCCAGCTGGGTGGCGATGACCAGCGGAATGATCAGGATCGGGAAGCGTCCCAGCGCCAGTACCAGCGAACAGCTCAGGTTCCACCAGACCGTGCCGTCGGCCAGGCCTTCAAACCCCGAACCATTGTTGGCGTAGGCCGAGGTGAACTCGTAGAACACCTGGCTGATGCCGTGGAAGCCGGGGTTGGACGTACCGGCCAGGCCGGGGACCGCGAGGGTCAGCGCGGTCAGGCCGAGCAGGGTGATCGGCTGCAGCAGCACCAGCACCGCCAACAGGCGAACCTGCGGGGTTTCCAGCTTGCGTCCGAACAGTTCGGGTGTGCGCCCGGTCATCAGCCCGGCCAGGAAGACCGACATCATCAGATAGACCAGGAACTGCTGGATGCCGCAGCCGATGCCGCCCCAGATCGCGCTGATCAACATGTTGACCAGTGGTACCAGACCGCCGAGCGGGCTCAGCGAATCGTGCATGCCATTGACCGAGCCGTTCTGCACCTGGGTGGTGATGGTCGACCAGAGCGCCGTGCCATCGGCGCCAAAGCGTGCCTCCTTGCCTTCCATCAGCAGCGGGCTGGCGGCACTGCTGCCATGGCCTTCCAGCCACAGACTGGCGCCAGTGGAAAGCAGGGACATGCCGAGCATGCAGCCGAAGACCAGTGCGCCAAAGCGCCGCCGGCCGGTGAACGCGCCCAGCATGCAGATGATGGCCATCGGGATCAGCAAGATGCCGATCAACTCCAGCGCATTGGACAGCGGGGTCGGGTTTTCCAGCGGAAAGCTGCTGTTCGGGCCATACCAGCCGCCACCATTGGCTCCCAGTTGCTTGGCCGCGACCATCGCCGCCACCGGGCCGAGCGGGATCTTCTGCGTTTCCATGCCGGCACTGGCATCGATCGGTGTCGCTTGCGGCCCGGCGGCAAGCGTGGACGGCACGCCCTGCCAACCCAGCAGAAGCGTCCACAGCAGGCATAGCGGCAACAGGAAGCGCAGGCACAGACGGATGACGTCAGCATAGTAGTTGCCGACCGTGACCCGCACGGGCGCGGTGCTGTTCTGGTTGCTTGCCGGCTTCATGAACAAGGCGCGCAGCGTGGCTACCGCCAGCGCCAGGCCCATCATCGGCGTGATCACCTGCAGGCCGGTGATACCGGTCATCTGCGAGAGATAGGACAGCTGCGCCTGCCCGCTGTAGTGCTGCTGGTTGGTGTTGGTCAGGAATGACACCATCGTGTGCAGGGCGGTGTCCCAGCGCATGTTCGAGATCTGGTCCGGATTGAACGGCAACCAGGCCTGCGTCATGAACACCGCCTGGGTCAGCACGGCCAGCACCAGGTTGCTGACAAGGAAGGCCACGACGTAGCCCCGCCAGGACATGGAGTGGGCAGGGTCGATGCCGAGCACGCGATACAGCGGCTTCTCGATCCAGTGGAAGATGACATCGATGCGCATCGGGGTACCGCGCATCAGTCGGGCCAGGTACAGGCCCAACGGCCAGGCCAGCGCCAGGCTGGCCAGGAGGATGACAAGGGGTTCGATCACGGTGGCGCTCCTTAGAACGACTCGGGTCGGAGGACCGCATACAACAGATAGGCAGCGGCGATCAGCACCACTACGCCGCACAACAGGGCAAGCCAGCCGGGCATGGAAAACCTCGGGAACGATATCGGGGCGCCTTCAGGGCGCCGGTGGGCGGGCAGGGTGTCGGGGGTGCGGGTGCACGCCAGGACGCCCTGATCAGGCCCGGCATCGTCCGCCCGAGGGGCGTAAACGATCGACGCCAAGGCGAGGGGCCAGGCGTAAAAAGTGCATAAAAATGGCCACACCCGGCGCAGGTGCGAAACCGCGACAGCCAGTAGCCAGCCCGTCGGTAGCCCAGGTAAGCGCAGCGCAGCCGGGGACCGGGGAGCCGATGAGTGTGCCGATTGCACGCCGAAAGTCCCGGCCGCGCTTACCCGGGCTGCGCGAGTTTCCCAGCGCAGGGAGCCCATCCTTCGCCGCCTGCCAGGCACGCGCCTGTCCCCGCGCAGATGGGGAGGCCGTGTTGGCGGAGGAGTGGTGTCCTTGAGGCAAAAAAAAGCGGCCCGAAGGCCGCTTCCAATCTCAACCCAACAACCGCTCAGCCTTTGCTGGGCGTACCGGCTGCGGGTGTCGCCGCAGGGGCCGCGGGAGCATCCACCGGCGCGGTGATTCCCTTCAATTCCCGGTAGCGCGCCAAGGATTCGGCGATCTCCGCTTCCAGGGCCACCCGTTGCGTCTGGAACGCGCTCTGCAAGCGCAGTTGTGCCATCAGCTCGTTGTGACGCTGACGGATATCCTGGGCCTGCTTGTCGGGCACCTTGTTTCCGGCCAGCTCCTTGTTGCCGGCCGACAGCAGCTGGGTGGAGAGCGCCTCACGCAAACTGGTGACGTTGTAGGCAGCGGTGTTGATGTTGTTGTCGACGATGGCGGTGCGCTCGGCAAATACCCGTTTCAACGCATCCTCGCTGCCATAGGTCGACAGCATCGCCTGCTCGGTGCGCTTGCGGGTTTCCGCGGCAGCCGCGTCCACCTGGGCCTGGGCCTCGCTCAGGGCCGCATCGGCGCGTTCCTCGGCGCTGAGCGCGCGCTGCACCTCCGCACTGCGGGTGCCGCTGCGCGCGCTGAACTCTTCGCGCGCCTTGTTCACCGCTTCCGGTGGCAAGGTGTCGGAGCAGATGCGCTTGCCGCCCTCATCCCAGCAATACAGCTTCTTGCCGGGATCGGATGGCTTGTTCTGGGCCAGCGCCGGCAAGGCCAGCGCAGCCACCATCAACAGCATCGTTGCAGCGGTTTTGGACGAATTCGGCACCTTGGCAGCCCCCTGCTATCAGCCTGTCGGATTGCTCCCGTAGCGGCCACGGTAGGCCAGCAACGGTTCGCGATAGCCGACAAGTTCCGGGTTCCCGGAGGCGAATGCAAGCAGATCCGCCAGGTTCGCGACCGCGATCACCGGAATGCCGGTTTCGGCGGACACGGCCTGCGCGGCTGAACGCGGGTCGGCTTCGGAGGCGATCTCCTGGCGGTCAAGGGCCACCACGATGCCGGCCGGGATGCCCTTGGCCTCGCGGATGATGGCCAGGGCCTCGCGGATGGCCGTGCCGGCGGTGATCACGTCATCGACGATCAGGATGCGCTTGCCGGCCATGTCGGCGCCGATCAGGGTGCCGCCTTCGCCATGATCCTTGGCTTCCTTGCGGTTGAAGGTCAGCGGCAGGTTGCGGCCGCGGTGCGAAAACTCGCAGGCAATGGCGGTGGCCAGCGGGATGCCCTTGTAGGCCGGCCCAAACAACTGGTCGAAGGCGATACCGGCGTCTTCGACGGCATCGGCATAGCAGTTGCCCAGCTGGGCCAGGGCCAGACCGGTGTCGAAACGGCCGGCGTTGAAGAAATACGGGCTTACCCGGCCGGACTTGAGGGTGAACTGGCCAAAACGCAGCGCATCGGCGTTCAGCGCCAGCTGCAGGAAACGGGAACGGTGGTCACTCATGAAATTACGTTTCTTGTCGTTTATTGAGGTGTCTAGGGTAAAGCATGGCTCCAGCGAATGCTGCCCGCTGCCACGGGCTGCCCAGTACCGCTGGCATTGGCCCGCTCTGCGCACCCCGCAGGCCCGCCCGGGCTGACGCTGTCGAGCGATCCTGGCGGTATGCTGTGCCGATCCTGAGCTTTCACCTGCGGTACCTCATGCGTATTACCAGTTTCAATGCCAATGGCATCCGTTCGGCCACGACCAAGGGCTTCAGCGAGTGGTTTCTGGGCCAGAACAGCGACGTGCTCTGCATCCAGGAGACCAAGGCGCAGGAGTCGCAGTTGACCGATGCCCTGTTCAGGCCCGATGGCCATCACTGCTTCTACCGCGATGCCATCACCAAGAAGGGCTACAGCGGCGTGGCAATCTGGAGCCGGCGCGAACCCGACGAAGTGCGTACCGCACTGGGCTGGGCACCGTTCGATGACGAAGGGCGTTATATCGAGGCCCGCTTCGGCAATCTCAGCGTGGTGTCGTTCTACATTCCGTCCGGTTCCTCGGGCGAACTGCGCCAAGGCTTCAAGTTCGAGGTGATGGAATGGCTGAAGCCGATTCTGGACGAATGGCTGGCCAGTGGTCGCGACTACGTGCTGTGCGGTGACTGGAACATCGTGCGCAGCGCGCTGGATATCAAGAATTGGAAATCCAACCAGAAGAACTCCGGCTGCCTGCCGGAGGAACGCGACTGGATGAACGGCTTCTGCGCCGACCAGGCCGATCTGGCGGACGTGGCCAAGGGCCGCGGCTGGGTGGATGCCTACCGCGCGCTGCACCCGGAAGGCCAGGATTACACGTGGTGGAGCAACCGTGGCGCTGCGCGGGCCAACAATGTCGGTTGGCGCATCGACTATCAGTTCGTGACCCCGGGGCTGCGCGAGCGCCTGCGTGGGTCATCCATCTACACCGGCCAGCGCTTCTCTGACCACGCACCGTTCACCGTGGACTACGACCTGTGACCGAGGCGGTGGTGGATGCCCCGCCGGCCGGGCTGCAGCGCCTGCGCCGGTTGTTCGTGATCCTGCTGCTCGGTTTTGCCTCCGGTTTGCCGCTGGCGCTGACCGGTGGTGCGATGCAGGCCTGGTTGACCGTGGATGGGTTGGACCTGGTCACGCTTGGCTTCCTGTCGTTGATCGGCATCCCCTACACCTTCAAGTTCCTGTGGGCGCCATTGATCGATCGTTTCGATCTGCCGGTGCTGGGCCGGCGGCGGGGCTGGATCGTGCTGATGCTGTTTGCATTGGGCGCGGCATTGACCTTGATGAGCACCTTGTCGCCCTCGCGCAACCTGGCGCTATTCGCGTCAGTGGCGGTGCTGGTGGCGTGTCTGTCCGCCACGCTGGACGTGGTGATCGATGCCTACCGCACCGATCTGCTGGCGCCGGCCGAGCGCGGCTTGGGCGGGTCGTTGACCGTGCTCGGCTACCGGCTGGCGATGGTGCTGTCCGGTGGCATCACCCTGATCTGGGCCGAACAATGGCAGAGCTGGCCGCAGGTGTACCGCGTCATGGCGGGCCTGTCGGTTGCTGTCGGCGTGTTGGCCCTGGTCTTGATGCCGCAGTTGCCTGAGCGCTTCAAGGCGCCGGTATCGAAGGCGGGCGGTGAACTGCGTGGTTTCCTTGCACTGGTGGCCGGTGTGGCGCTGGGCGCATGGCTGGCGCACCAGGCGCTGGTATTGGTCGGCCTGGACCCGGACAGCAGCGATCGCTGGGTGCGGCTGGTCTTCGTCGTGACCCAGATCGCCGCGGCGATGGTGCTGGGCCTGGGCGTCACCCGCTGGATACCCTTTGAAACCTTGAACGCCTCGTTGCGTAGCTACTTCAGCATGCGGGGCGCCGGTGCCTTCCTGGCGCTGGTGGTGCTGTACAAGGTCGGCGATGCCTTCGCCTTGAGCCTGTCCACACCCTTCCTGCTCAAGGGCATGGGCTTCAGCCAGGCGGAGGTGGGCCTGGCCAACAAGACCATCGGCCTGTTGATGACGATCGTGGGCGCCATCGTGGGTGGCTTCTTCCTGTTGCGGTTGCGGCTTTCCACGGCGGTGATCGCCTTTGGCGTGCTGCAGTTGGTCTCCAACCTCGGCTTCTACCTGCTTGCCCGTGAAGGGGCTGGGGCCTGGGGGACGGTGCAGGTGCCGGCCTTCAATCTGCTGATCGTGCATCTGGACCAGCCAACGCCCATGGATGGCCTGCTGCTGTTCGCCCTGAGCCTGGACAATTTTGCTGGCGGCATGGGTACAGCGGCATTCGTTGCGCTGCTCAGCGGCTTGTGTGGAACGCGGTTCTCAGCGACCCACTACGCCTTGCTCTCCGCCTTTGCGACGCTGGGGCGGGTGTTCGTCGGGCCATTTGCCGGGGTCCTGGCCGATGCCTACGGCTGGCAGGTGTTCTTCCTGGTATCGGTGGTGGTGGGTGTGCCGGGGCTGGTGATGGCCTGGTGGCTGCGCCGCGAGGTGGACGCCACCACCCAGTTGCCGCGGGCCTGAGCCCCACCGATTGAATCCTCCGGCAGGCTCGTTGATGATGCCGGCCGGGGGGATCCACCTACAGCAGATGAGGTGGACATGGTCGAGGTGACCTTGCGGGATATCGATCCACTGCTGATGGAGCGCATACGCCGCCTGTCAGTGGCACGCGGCTGGACCCGGGAAGAAACCTGTATCGCGTTGCTCGAACAAGGCCTGTTTGCCAGCGAGCACCAGGTGCGGGGTGGTTTTGAAGAACCGGAAGTGGACGTGCTTTCCGAAGCGATCCAGGCCTTGCAATCCATGCCGGCCGGCGGCGACCTCTGACGTAGTGCCGAGCCATGCTCGGCAGAAAGCTTCCCGATAGAACCCTGCCCCGTAGTGCCGAGCCACGCTCGGCAGAAGCCTTCCCGATAGAGCCCAATCCCGTAGTGCCGAGCCATGCTCGGCAGGAGCCTTCGCAGGAAAGCCCGGCCCTACCGGTCACGCCAGATGAATCGCGCCCAGGATCCGTGGTCCGGATGCGCCGCTGACACTGGGCAGGTTGCCCGCTCGCCCTGCCAGGGTTTCGCGTGCCAACCAGGCGAAGCCCATGGCCTCCATGTAATCCGGGTCCAGGCCGTAATCGGCACTGGAGCCAATCACCACGCCCGGCAAGCGGGCCTGCAGCCGCCGCAGCAACTGCGGATTGCGCACGCCACCGCCACAGACCAATACCCGCTTCACACCCGGCAAGTGCGCCAGCAACGCGTCAGCTACGGTGGCTGCACTCAGCTCAAGCAGCGTGGCCTGCACATCGGCTGCGCTCGGTTCCTCCGCGCCCAGCTGCGCTTGCACCCAGTCCAGATGGAACTGTTCGCGGCCCGTGCTCTTCGGCGGCGGCAGGGCAAACCACGGCTCGCTCAACAAGCGCTCCAACAAAGCGGCATCCACCCGGCCGCTGGCCGCAAACGCGCCGTCGGCATCGTAGGTGTGCCCGAGATGGCGTTGGCACCATCCATCCAGCAAGGCATTGGCCGGGCCGGTATCAAAGCCACGGATGCTGCCATCGCGGGCGATCAGGCTCAGGTTGGCGATCCCGCCGAGGTTGAGCACGGCACGGTCCTCGTCGGCACTGCCAAGCATCGCCAGGTGGAATGCCGGCATCAGCGGTGCACCATGCCCGCCGGCCGCCACATCGCGACGGCGGAAATCGGCAACGGTGGTGATGCCGGTGCGTTCGGCAATGCGATTGGGGTCCCCGATCTGCCAGGTAAAGGCGGGGGTGCTCAACGGGCGATGGCGGATGGTCTGGCCATGCGAGCCGATGGCCTGCACCTGCGTGCGTGGTATGCCCGCTTCATCCAGCAACTGATTGGCGGCAGCGGCGAAGGCGATGCCGACCTCGGCGTCCAGCTGCCCCAGCGCATCCATCGAGGCCGGCTCACCACCTTGGCCGAGCGCGATCAATCGCTCGCGGAGCGCGGGATCCCAGTGATGCGTATGCCCATGCACGAAATGGCATCCGCCGCCCTGCGGAAACTGCACCAGCGCCGCATCGATGCCGTCGGCACTGGTGCCGGACATCAGGCCGAGGAACAGAGGCAGCCGGGGATCAACAGACGTCATCGCAAAGGCCAGAAAAGAAAAGGGCAGGGAAGCTTCAAGCTCCCTGCCCCTATCGTCAACGTTGGCGTACCGGCTCAGCCACGCTTGCCTGCTGGTACCGGTGCCGGTGCTGCCGGCGTAGCCGCGGCAGTCTGCGTCTGTTGCGCCGGCTTCTTGGTGCCGCCGGCATCGGCGTAGATCAGTTCTTCCATGCCCTGGATACGCGCCATCGCCGGTGCGGTCTGCGCGCGGAACGCAGCCAGTTCGGCACCCTTCAAGGGCTCCGGTGGCGGCATCGTCACCGACAGCGGGTTGCGATGCACGCCGTTGACGCGGAATTCGTAGTGCAGGTGCGGGCCGGTTGCCATGCCGGTGGAGCCCACGTAACCAATCACCTGGCCTTGGGCCACGCGCTGCCCGGTGCGGTAGGAACCCAGCCGCGACATATGCCCGTACAGCGTCGTGTGGCCGCGGCCATGGTCCAGGATCACCACATTGCCGTAACCGCGCTGGTTGCCGGCAAACTGCACGCGCGCATCGCCGGCAGCCATGATCGGCGTGCCGGTACGCGCGGCGTAATCCACGCCCTTGTGCATGCGCATCGTGCCCAGGATCGGGTGCCGGCGCGAACCGAAGTTGGAGCTCAGGCGCGCGAACTGGATGGGCGAGCGGATGAAGCTCTTCTTCAACGAACGGCCATTGAGGTCGAAATACTCCTCCTTGCCGTTGCGATCAAAGCGGAAGCCGGTATAGGTCTTGCCGCCGGTCTGGAACGTCGCCGCCAGGATCTTGCTGGTATCGATGCGTTCGCCTTCGCGCCAGGTTTCATCCATCACCACGCTGAAGCGGTCGCCCGGCTGCAGGTCCTTGGAGAAGTCGATGTCGTACTTGAAGATTTCATCGGTCATCGTGGCGATGGCCGAAGGCGAGAGGCCGGCGCGGCGCGCGGCGTTGTACAGCGAACTGGTGATCTCGCCGCTGGCCACCACGGTGCGGGTACTGGTGGCGCGCTCGGTGACCTTTTCGCGGATCTGGTCATTCTGCAGGCTCAGCTCCACGCGATGGTTGCCATCGCGGTCGAAGCGGATGGTGCGCAGGGTGCCGTTGACCGGCAGATCGAAGGCGATCTCGGTGCCGGGACGCAGCTTGGTCAGCACCTCGCGGCTGCCGGGATGGTCAAGCACGCGCTGCATGGTGGTGGCGGGGACGCCAGCGGCTTCGAACAGGTCGCTCAGGGTCTGGCCGCGCTCAACGCGCAGGATCTGCCAGCTGTCGCCGGGGGTTTCACCGCGGCGCGCCAACGACAGCGGCGGCAACGGCAAGGCCAGCGTCGCGTGCGAGATGGGCAGGGGCGTATCGATTGCGTTGGAAAAGCCGGGAACGATGGTCGCTGCCAGTGCGCCGATGGTGAGGAACAGGCTGGCGTGGATCCAATGCCGCCGGTTCCAGCGTTCATTGAACGCGGCCGGCAGGTGTTCTTTCAGCTTCCGATGCAGGGCGGTGTCGTGCAGGACATTGAGGCGTTCCTGGAAGCGCTGTTTGCGCGCGGGGCCATGATCGGGTTGTGGCATCGCTCAGTTCTCTGACGGCCCGGATCGCGGGCCCAAACGCAGGTAACATAGTCACCTATCAATACCGCGTCAAACCATTGAGCCGCATGGCTTTTCGATCTCCCGACGTGGTTAACTTGTACTTAACACCATTCATGTATTTGACGGCGAAGCCGGGAGTTTTAGCGTGTCCTCGATTGATGAAGCCCTTGCCCTGATCGGCCGCGGAGCCGACGAAATCCTCAAAGTGGAAGAACTGCGCCAGCGTCTGGAAAGCGGTCGTCCGCTGCGTGTGAAGGCCGGCTTCGACCCCACCGCCCCCGATCTGCACCTGGGCCACACCGTATTGCTGAACAAGCTGCGCCAGTTCCAGGACCTGGGCCACCAGGTGATTTTCCTGATCGGCGACTTCACCGGCATGATCGGCGACCCCTCCGGCAAGAGCCTGACCCGCAAGCCGCTGACCCGTGAAGACGTGCTGGCCAACGCCCGCACCTACGAGGAGCAGGTGTTCAAGGTGCTGGACCGCGACAAGACCGAGGTCCGTTTCAATTCCGAGTGGTTCGGGAAGATGGCCGCCGCCGACATGATCCGCCTGGCAGGCCAGCACACCGTGGCGCGCATGCTGGAACGCGACGACTTCGCCAAGCGCTATGCCGCGCAGCAGTCCATCGCCATCCACGAGTTCCTTTACCCGCTGGTGCAGGGCTACGACTCGGTGGCGCTGGAAGCGGACATCGAACTCGGCGGCACCGACCAGAAGTTCAACCTGCTGATGGGCCGTGGCCTGCAGGAGCACTACGGGCAGAAGCCGCAGATCGTATTGACCATGCCGCTGCTGGAAGGCCTGGACGGCGTCAACAAGATGTCCAAGTCGCTGAACAACTACATCGGCATCAGCGAACCGGCCATCGACATGGTCACCAAGACCATGAAGGTGGACGACACCTTGATGTGGCGTTGGATCGACCTGCTCAGCTTCGATATCTCCATCGACGAGGCCAAGCAGCTGCGCGCCGACGTCGAAGCGGGCAAGATCAACCCGCGCGAGATCAAGCTGCGCCTGGCCCGGGAGCTGACCACGCGCTTCCATGATGCCGCCGCTGCCGAACAGGCTATCGCTGGCTGGAACGCCGCCGTCACCGGGCAGGGTGACATCACCCAGTTGCCGTTGCAGGAAGTAGCAATCCCGGCAGAAGGCCTGCGGATTGGCGCCCTGCTTACGGCGGCAGGCCTGACCCCCAGCAATTCCGAAGCCTCGCGCAAGCTCAAGGAGCGTGCGGTAAAGGTAGATGGCGAAGTGGTAGAAGACGCACAGACCATGCTGCAGCCTGGGTTTGAAGGTCTGCTGCAGGTTGGCAAGCGCACCTTCGCCCGCGTCCTGCTGGTTGCGGCCAACTGAAGGACCGCTTGAGGCCTCCGTTTGCTGGTGGCGTTCAGAGGGCAACGAATGATGGGTTCGTTTCTCTTTGAGCGCCTTCATGCAGGTGAAAGGGCGGGGCGGGAGGGCCGAGGTGGCCGGAGGAGGCGGGCGAGGGGGGGGAAGGTCTCGCTGCTCCACCTGCGCTTGGTCTTCCGCACACTAATAAGGTGCAAAGCGAGCGATTCAGCGCCCGCCAGCGGGGGCATGAACAAAAGTTGCAAGAAATCGTGCACAACCCCTTCACAAAGGGCGCAAAGAGGCACATACTTTCCCTCCCCCGACGCAGGGGCCTCGCAAGAGGCGCAGCGAAGGGAAAGTTTGCAGTCAGCGCCTCGAAAAAAGGTGTTGACGGAAACGAAAAGCCTGACATAATAGGCGGCTCGCTTCGACGAAAAGCCTTCGGGCCTGGAGCTGAAGCAGCAACGTCAACCACTTGAAATTAAG
>Ga0308157_10002617_pt1 | contig 28686 bp, 23 predicted proteins | sample PhyBR1_FD_201035 | JGI IMG/M metagenome (GOLD analysis project Ga0308157, IMG submission 201035) | Phyllosphere microbial communities from UC Gill Tract Community Farm, Albany, California, United States - DLSLB.R1 | ecosystem: Host-associated > Plants > Phyllosphere > Unclassified | place: USA...
TGCGTCTCGCCCTTGGCTTTGATGTGGTGGTGGATGACCTCGGCGACGACGAAATTGAACCATTTCTCGGCGAAGGCCGGGTCGAGGTCGGCGTCGTCGGCGAGCTGGCGCAGGCGGGCGGTCTGGCGCTCCTCGCGCGCCGGGTCGCTCGGCGGCAGGTCGTGCTCGGCCTTCAGCGCTCCGACCTGCTTCGTGCAGCGGAACCGCTCGGCGAGCATGTACGTCAGCGCCGCGTCGATGTTGTCGATGCTCGCGCGCAAGCGCAGCAGTTCGGCCATGGGATCGGTGGGCGCATCGCTCATGACGACAGCGTATCCGCGCACCGCCCGCCTCGCGAACAGTCCGCCGGCGGTGCGCGGGCTCAGCTCACCTTCGGATCCGGCAGCTCGGGTGCGGTCGCCGCCGGTGACTGCTGCAGCGCCTCGAGCGCTGCCTCGACCGCCCGGTCGAGCTGCGGATCCGCGTCGGAGAAGAGATCGGCCGGGTCGTGAACCACCTCGATATCAGGGTCGACGCCGTGGTTCTCCACGCCCCAGCCCTTGCCCTCGAGCCAGAACGCGTACCGCGGCTGCGTCACTCCCGTGCCGTCGACGAGATCGAACCGTCCGTCGATCCCGACGACTCCGCCCCACGTGCGCGCACCGACGACGGGTCCGATGCCGAGCGCCTGCGCGCGAGCATTGACGATATCGCCGTCGGATCCCGAGAACTCGTTCGCGACGAACACCACGGGCCCGCGGCGAGCGCGGTCCGGGTCGGCGATCATCTCGTCGAGTTGACGCGCCTTCGCCCATGCGACCACGCGCGAGGCGAGGCGTTCGATCACGAGCTGGCTCGTGTGCCCGCCCCGGTTGTAGCGCACATCGGCGATCACCCCGTCGGCCGCGCTCGCCGTGCGCAGGTCGCGGTGCAGCTGCGCCCATCCGCGCGACTGCATGTCGGGCACGTGCAGATAGCCGAGGCGTCCGCCCGAGACGCGCGCCACGTACTCTCGGCGCGAGCGCACCCAATCCTGATACCGCAGGTCCGACTCGTCGGCGAGCGGCACGACGACAGTGCGCCGTTCGGCCCCATCGCGCACCAGGGTGATCTCGACCGGCTTGTCCGCCGCGCCGATGAGTGAGACTCCGGGCCCGAAAGCGGGGTCCACGGGTGCCCCGTCGATCTCCGAGATCACATCGCCGACGGCCGCGCCCACGCCGGCGGCGAGCAACGGCGAGCGAGCGCCCGGATCACTCGACTCGCCGGGAAGGATCCGGTCGATGCGCCAGCCGTCCGCGGCGGGCGAGAGGTCGGCGCCGAGGAACCCGATGCGTCTTGATTCGTCGCCGAGGGGCGACGCCGGCATCACGTATGCGTGCGACGTGCCCAGCTCGCCGACGTGCTCCCACATGATGTCGACGAGGTCGTCGTGAGTTCGGGCGAGCGGCACCACCTCGCGCCAGCGAGCGGTCGCGGCCTCCCAATCGACGCCGTCCATGTCTTCGCGCCAGAAGTGATCGCGCATGAGCCGCGCGTTCTCGTCGAACATCTGCAGCCACTCCGCCGGCAGATCGAGCGTGAAGCGCAGCCGCGACAGATCGACCTTGACGGGCTCGTCTGCGCCGTCGGCCTTGCGCGACGCTCGTACGATCTGCACGTCGCCGTCGTCGGTCGCGATGATGCGTTCGCCGTCGCCCGAGACCTCGTACCCGTCGAGGCCTTCGAGCACGACCCAGCTCTCGCGGTCGTCGAACCCCCACCGCACGAGCGTGTTCGGCTGCTTCTCGCCCGCGACACCCGCGCGCCGAGACCCGAGGGTGCCGATGTCGCTGCCCTCGGCGATCCAGACCACGCCGCCGGCGACGGCGCGCAGGTCTCGGTAGTCGGCCGAGGGCACGGGGAACGGCACGACCCGCTGCTCGGCCCCGTCGGCATCGAACTCGGCCGATCTGAGCGCCCGTTTCGCCGACTTCGCGGCGAACTTCCACCCCTCGGAGCTCGGCCCGAACGGCGCGGGCTCGGTCGCCGACAGCGGCAGCAGCCACGGCCGCGTCGCGCCCTGGAACGTGAGGTCGAAGGCCTGTGCGTTGTACGAGGGATCGAAGGTGCGATTCGAGAGGAACACCAGGTGCTTGCCGTCGCGCGTGAAGTCGGGCGAGTGATCGTGGAAGCGGCCGTCGGTGATGCGGATCGCATCGTCGTCGCCCGTCGTGTCGGCCAGCCACAGCGCGTGCAGCTCGCCCTCGCCCGCGGTGGGCTGCGACCATACGAGGTAGCGGCCGTCGGGCGAGAACCCCGGATCGAGCGCCTCGCCCTGCGTGCTGCGGGCGATCTCGCGCGCGCTGCCCGCCTCGACGTCGATCAGGCTGATCCGGCCGTCGTGGCTGATGGCGGCGAGCGACGTGCCCTTCGGCGAGGCAGCGAGGTGCAGCACGCGGCCGAGCTGGCCCGTCAGGATCGGGAAGGAGTCCTGCTCCGCGCCCGGGCTCGCGATCTGGATGCCGTCCTCCCCCTCGATGTCTGTGACGTACGCCACGCGACCGGTGGCGCCGAGCACCACGGGCTCGCGCGTGCGCACGCCCGAGTCGGCACCGGGGAGCACGCGGGCCGGTCCGGACCTGTGGGTCAGCCAGAACGGCTTGCCGCGCCAGATCGCGACGCTCGCGTCGCCCGCGCGGTCCGGGGCGAGCTGCGTGAGATTCTCGGCAGGGTCGAGCGCGAGCGGCTCGGGGCCCGCGCCCGGCACATCGATGTCGATCGTGCGCGGTACGGCGTCGAGCGAGTCGAGAATCCGGATCCGCCCGCGGCTCGCCCACACGATGCGCGCGCCGTCCGTGGCGGCGTCTCGCACGTATCCATCGGCCTCGGTCTGGTGCGTGACCTGGCGCGGCGTCTCGCCGTCGAGCAGCCAGATGTTCGCCTGCTCGTGCACGGTATCGGGAGACGCGGCCGAGCGGTCCGACACGAACGCGAGCGCATCGCCGATCCACATCGGATCCACGATCGACGCCTCGTCGTCGCCGAGCGTCCTCACCCAGGCGCCGCCGCGCTCGCGCACCCAGAGACGCGGGGCCGTGCCGCCCCGATATCGCTTCCACCACGCGGGCGGACGGCTGCCGGGCGTGACGAGCGCCTCGCGCCCGTCGGCGTGGAGCGCGACGCCCCAGGCCATGCCGATCTCGAGCCGCTCCGACGTGCCGTCGAGCGCGACGGCTTTCGTGACCGTGTGCCGCATCTCGGCCTCGCCGGCGCTCGATCCCACGAGGATGCGCCCATCGTCGGTCCAGCCGAAGTTCTGCAGCATCGAGCTGCCCCAGTAGGTGAGGCGTCGGGTCTCGCCCGTGTGGACGCCGGCGACCATCACTTCGGGATGTCCGTCGCGGTGAGAGACGAAGGCGATATGGGCGCCGTCGGGCGAGAATCTGGGCTGACGGACGGGGGCGTGATCGCTCGTGAGGCGCCACGCGCGCCCCCCGTCTGCGGGTGCGAGCCAGACGTCATCGGCGGCGACGAACGTGATCAGGTCGTCATGGATGTGCGGATACCGGAGATACGCGGATGCCATGGCTTCACGCTATCCGTGTTCGACGGCGATGGGGAGGGTGGAACCCGGGCGGGAGTGCGCCGTGGTCGTTATGCGGAACGAAAGCGACCACGAGGCACTCCAGAAGCGTCAGATCAGGCTCGCAATGAGCGATTCGACGCGAGCGCGGATGTCGTCGCGGATCGCTCGTACGGTGTCGATGCCCTGCCCGGCGGGATCCTCGAGCTGCCAGTCCTCGTACCGCTTGCCCGGAAAGACCGGGCACGCGTCGCCGCATCCCATCGTGATCACGACGTCCGATTCCTGCACCGCGTCGGTCGTGAGCACCTTCGGAGCCTCGACCGCGATGTCGACGCCGGCCTCGGCCATCGCCTCCACGACAATAGGGTTGATCCGCTCGGCGGGCAGCGACCCGGCGGAGCGGACCTCGATCCGCTCGCCAGCGAGATCGCGGAGGAACCCCGCGGCCATCTGGGAACGACCGGCGTTATGCACGCAGACGAACAGGACGGAGGGCATGGTGTTCTCCTGATCTGAGGGGGTCTCGTACTGATGATTCCACCGTCACGGCCGGTGCGGGCGACTCCTCAGTCGAACGGGACGAACTCGACGACGAGGATCCTCGCGTCGCGGCCCTGTGCGATGTCCATCGCGGACTTGAGGCGCCGCCACGCGTTCGGCTGCGACACCGTGTACCGCTCGAGGACGTCGCGCGACCGCTCGTCGTCGAGCAGGTTCACCCGCGCGCGCTCGCGCCGCACGCCGCCCGTGGAGAGATGGGCGATCCGGTTCGCGCGCAGGTTGCGATACCACTGCGCCCGCGTGCCGAACCCGGATGCGACGCGCAGCGCTCGGCCCTCCCGCTCCACCACTTCGACGACCACGTACCGCGGCTCTCCCGACGTGCGTCCGACGTGCTCGATCATGACGAGGCGCCGGCCGAGCAGCCGTCCGAGTCCTGCGCGGTACAGCGGGATCGGCAGCCGCATGAGCCACGGCGTACCGAGCAGTCGGGCGATGATGACGTCGATCATGCGCCCCGCATCGCCCGTCGCCGTCATCCCTCGCGGATCGTCATCTTCGCGATGCGGTCACCCTGTATGTCGAACGCGAACGAGCTTCGGCCGTTCGCGTGGGTGCTGCGCCAGTCGCCCACGACCACGACCATGTCACCGGAGACCGTGACCTCCTCCGGCGTCAGGACGCCCGAGGAACCGATGAACTCACGGTCGCTCCACGCCTTGATCGCGTCACGACCGACGAAGTCGCGCCCCCAGTCGTCGACGGCCCCGCCGTCGACGAACGCGTCGAGGAACCCCTCGGCATCGTGGCGGTTCACCGTCTCGATGAACGAGGCGATGGGCTCGGGAATCTGCGGCTGCGACATGCGGGCTCCTGACCTGGTCGGATCGTACGCGTCCCACTTTCGCCGGTTCACCGCGCAGGCGCAACCCGTCCCCGTCGGTGACGTCGGCCTCGGTTCACGCGAGCCCCGCGTCGTGCACCTTCCGCGCGATCTGGACGCGGTTGGTGGCCTCGAGCTTGGTGAAGAGGCGGCCGACGTGCGTCTTCACCGTCGCGATGCTCAGGAAGAGCTCGCCCGCGATCTCGGCGTTCGACAGGCCCCGCGCGACGGCGACCGCCACCTCGCGCTCCCGCGCGGTCAGCGTCGCGGCGAGCGCGCGGGCGTCGGAGTCGGACGCCGGCGCCCGGGTCGCCGCCGCGATCACGCGCGTGGTCACGCTGGGCGAGAGCATCGGTTCGCCTCGGGCGACGCGCAGCACGGCGTCGACGAGGGCCGCCGGCGGCGTGTCCTTGAGCAAGAAGCCGGACGCGCCGTCGCGCAGCGCCGTGAACACCATGTCGTCGGCGTCGAAGGTCGTGAGGACGATCACCCGGGTGGCGGATCCGCGGCGCACGACCTCGCGCACGGCGGCGAGGCCGTCCATGACTGGCATCCGGATGTCCATGAGCGCGACGTCCGGGCGATGACGGGCGATCAGCTCGACGCCGTCGCGCCCGTTCGCGGCCTCGCCGATCACCTCGATGCGGTCATCGCCGCCGAGCATCATCCGGAGCCCGGCGCGCACGAGCGCCTCGTCGTCGACCAGCACGACGCGGATCCCCTCAGTCATCGCCTTCCTCCCACGGCAGCCAGGCGCGCACGGCGAAGCCGGACTTCGCGTCCGGCCCGTACTCGATCGTGCCACCGGCCAGCTCGACGCGCTCGGCGAGGCCCACGAGCCCCAGACCGGATCCGCCCGCGCCGGCACGGCTTCCCGTCAGGGCCGCCCCGTTGGTCACCTCGACGACGAGCAGCCCGCCGGCGGCGCCCTCGACGCGCGCCCCGATCGGAGCCCCGGGCGCGTGCTTGCGTGCGTTCGTCAGCGCCTCCTGCACGATGCGGTACGCCGTGCGCGAGACGAGGTCGGGCGGCTCCCCCGCGACGGCGACCGCGAGGTCGATCACGGCGCCCGCACCGGTCGCCTCCTCGACGAGCGCCGACAGCTCCGCGAGGGTGGGCTGGGGCGGTTCGACGCCGCCGCCGGGTGTCCGCAGAACGCCGAGCACCTGGCTGAGCTCGCTCAGCGCGCGGCGCGCGTTGTCCTGCACCAGCAACGCAGCCTCTCTCGTCTCGTCGCGAGAGAGATCCTCGCGGTATGTGAGTGCACCTGCGTGCATCGCGACGAGCGAGATCCGGTGCGCGAGCACGTCGTGCATCTCGCGCGCGATGCGCGTGCGCTCGCCGGCCTCCGCGGCCGCGACCTGCAGCTCGCGCTCACGCTCGGCCTCGCGGGCCCGCTCGTCGAGAGACGCGATCAGCGCGCGGCGCGCACCGATGTACAGCCCGAACCCGGCTGGCACGAGGAACACACCGGACGAGGCGACGATCCCGATCCACGGCGATTCGAACACTCCGGCCGGCACCATCAGCTCGAAGACGGAGAGCCCGAGCACGAACACCGCACCGTTGACGACGATCCCCAACCACCGTCGGTGCGTCGCGTTCGATACGGCGGCGAGCATCGCGGGCCCGGCCTGAGCCGACGCCGACACGGCGCCGAGCGCCGACGTCACGACCGCGATCGTGAGCGGCGCCCGGCGGCGCAGCGGAAGCAGCCCCAACGCAATGAGGCACACGGCCGGATCCACGAGCGCGAGGATGAATACCGTCTCGCCCCCGGGGAGGTCGGAGACGGGGATCTCCGCCGCGATGATGCCGTAGGTGATGATCCATGCGAGCGCGGACGCCGCGATCACGACCAGGTACCGCCACACCCGCGACCACGGGCGAAGTCTCGCCCCGGTCGCGTACTCGATGCGTGGATCGGCCGCCGTCACCCCTCCGACATTACTGAGCGACGGGCCGCCGCGGATCCGACTTAAGTCTGACCCGATCCGACACCTCGGCACGATGTGCGAGGCTCGGCCGGACGGGATCGTTGATGCCATGATCGAAGCGAGACAACTCACCAAGCGGTACGGATCGCATACGGCCGTCGACCGCGTGTCCTTCACCGCGAAGCCCTACCGGGTGACCGGATTCCTCGGCCCGAACGGCGCCGGCAAGTCGACCACCATGCGCATGCTCGTCGGGCTCGCTCGACCCGACTCCGGCGACGCGCGCATCCTCGGCGCGCGCTTCGCCGACGTGCCGAACCCGGGACGCTTCGTCGGCGTGCTTCTCGACGCGGCGGCCACGCACAAGGGCCGCACGGGCCGCGAGACGCTCGAGCTCGCCGCGCTCACGATGGGCCTCGGATCCGGTGCGGTCGACCGCGCACTCGACCGCGTCGGGCTGTCGCGGAAGGAATCGGCGCGGCGCACGGGAGGCTACTCCCTCGGCATGCGGCAGCGGCTAGGCATCGCCCAGGCGCTGCTCGCGGATCCGGCCGTGCTCATCCTCGACGAGCCCGCGAACGGCCTCGACCCGTCGGGGATCCGGTGGATGCGCGACATCGTGCGCGGCTTCGCCGACGACGGCGGCACGGTGCTGCTCTCGTCGCACCAGCTCGCCGAGGTCGACGCGGTCGCCGACGACATCGTCATCATGGGATCTGGACGCGTCACCGCGCAGGGCCCCCGAGAGGCGCTCACGCGCGACGGATCCCTAGAGGATGCCTTCTTCGCGGCGACCGCCTCGTCCTCGCGCGAGGGAGCGGCAGCGTGAGCGCCGTCGCCGAGACCCGCGCACCAGTACTCGAGGGGGTCCGCATCCCGTTCCTGCGCCACGTGGGCGTGGAGCTGCGCAAGATGGTGGACACCCGCTCAGGGCTGTGGCTGCTGATCGCGATCGCCGCGATCACGATCGGCGCGACCGTCCTGCCCCTGTGGATCCTGCCGGCGTCGGCGCTCGACTGGTCCGAGTTCGTGCTGTTCGCGTCGAACGGGTGGTCGCTGCTGCTGCCGTTCCTCGGCGTGCTCGCCGCCACGAGCGAGTGGACCCAGCGCACCGGGCTCACGACCTTCGCGCTCGACCCGCGGCGCACGCTCGTGAACCTGGCGAAGCTCGCCGCCGCGCTGATCTTGGGACTCCTCATGCTCGTCGCGACGTACGCGGCCGGCGCGATCGTCAACGCCGTCGGCATCGCCGCGTTCGACGGATCGGGCTCGTGGTCGCTCGACGGCGGCGTCGCTGTGGGGTACGTCGCCACGATGGCGATCTACGTCGTGCTCGGCGTCGGCCTGGGGCTCGCGCTGCTCAGCACGCCGCTCGCCATCGTCGCCTTCATCGTGTTGCCGTCCGTGGTGGGGGTGCTCGCGATGATCCCGGCGCTGACCGATATCGCACCGTGGATCGACCTCGTAGGCGCCACGATGCCGGTCCTCGAGGGCTCAATCTCCGGTGTCGAATGGGCGCGCCTCGCCACCGCGGCCGCGCTGTGGTGCGCGGTGCCGCTGACCATCGGGCTCTGGCGCACCGCGCGGCGCGAGGTCGAGTGATCCGCGGGGGGGCGACTGGTGCGCACCGGTCGTCCCCTCCCCACGCCCCCGGCACGCACTCCGCCACGAAGATCCAGGCGTCGTCGCCCTGCGCGACGTCCATCACGCTCTTCAGCTGCCGCGCCGCCCGGGGGTGCTCACGCACGTGCCGCTCGACCACCGCCCCGACCGGGGTCTGCCCCTCCCCCGGTGCAGGACTACGGAAGGTCAGCGTGCGTCCCGCGCGGCAGGGCGCGACGAGACCGGGACTCGGCCGGAACTGCCGTAGTCCTGCGTCGGGCGGGACGCCGAGGGGCGGGGCTGCTCCGGGATCCGGAAGGGGCCCCGCCCTCTGAGGGTCCGGATCAGGCGCGCCTGATCCGACGGATCACGAGCAGTGCGACGCCCGCGAGCATCGTCACCGCGATGCCTCCGACGAGCGGGCTCAGCGCCGCCGCGGAGTCAGCGCCGGTCGGGGCGAGCCCCGGCTCGGTCGGTTCGCCCGGCGCCGCCGGGCCGGACGTCGGCCCCACTGCGGGATCGGTCGCAGGCTCCGGCGTCGGGGCTTCGGTGGGCTCCGATGTGGGGGCCGGTGTCGGCGCCTGAGTCGGCTCCGGCGACGGTTCTTCCGTCGGTTCCTCGGTCGGTTCCTCGGTCGGTTCCTCGGTCGGTTCCTCCGTCGGCCGCTCGGTGGGTGCCGGTGTCGGCTCCTCCGTCGGCTCAGGCGTCGGCTCCGGCGCCCCGCGCAAGGACAGGTCCTCGAGAGGCACCCGCGTATACTCGACGTCCTCCTTGTTGGTGCCGTACGCGACGTACAGATCATCGCCCCACACCAGGCTCTTCTGGTAGCTGTAGCCGAGGTTCTTCGACTTGCCCTCGTAGCGCAACGGCTGGAGGTCATCCGCGTCGCGCAGCACGAACCCATCGGTGAACGTCTCGCCGTCTGCGCTCAGCACGACGACCAGAGGGTAGCGCGTCTTCGTGCCCGTGAGACTGCCCGCCAGGTAGGCGGTGCCGTCCGCGAGGTTGCCGGCGCTCTGCTTCGTGCGCGAGTCCGGGATGTTCGTGACGGTCGACTCGGACCACGTCTCTCCGTCGTCCGCGCTCACGGCCGCGAGCTTGTACATGCTCGATCCGCCCTGGTCTCGGAAGGTCATCACGACGTCGCCGTCCTCCTGCACGAACCAGCTCGGTTCCAGCTCTCGCGACATCTCGTTGGGCAGATACTCCTGGTTCTCGAACTCGCCCTGCGTCCAGCCGGTCACGCCGAGCGGGTCGTCGGTGAAGTACGGCTTGACGTGAAGGCCCGGTTGCACGTGAACGGCGGTCAGCAGGCGGCCGCTCGGAAGGGCTTTGGTGTCCTGCTCGATGATCCCGAGCAGCGGTTCGCCGTTCTCGTCGGTCACCGGCCGCGGCTCCGTCCAGTCGACGCCGTTCTCGCTCGTGACGTAGAGCGTGTATCCGCCTCGCGGCGTGAGATCGGACGGCCAGACGTTGAGGTAGGCGACGAGCGTCTCGCCGTCGGTCCACCACCCGCCGTTCGACGTGTACCCGTCGGTGCGCGGTGCCGTGAGGTCCATCGGCTCCGACCAGTTCTCGCCGTTCTCATCGCTCACGGCGTAGCGCACGACCGTCTCGGGTGCGTCCTCGTCCGTCTCGGAGCTCTGCCACTGGGCGTAGAGCTGGCCCTTGAACGGGATCAGTGTGGTCCCGTGGTTGAACTTGGGGTCGTCGTCTTCGGGGGAGAAGATCGTCACCGTCTCGGCGTTCTCGGCCTGCGGCAGCCCGAGGGCGTTGAGGTCCGAGGTGTCGATGAGTCCGTCTACGACGCTGATCGGCGCAGCATCGTCCGCGGCGGATGCCGGCAGTGCCACGAGGCCGGCGGCGATGACCGCCGCTCCGAGCACTCCGGTGCCGATCAGGCGCCGACGGCGCGGCGAACGTGTGATGAGAGGCATCATTGCTCCTTCTGCAGTGCGGCGCCCACGAACGGACGCCTGCGAGTGCCGCGTCTGCGCGAACACGCTCTGCGTTCGCGCAGACGCGGCCTAATGGAATCGCGGGATCGCGCGCTCCAGGCGCGCGAGCTCCGCGTCGGTCGGATCGGGGATCGGCATGCGTCGCCCTCCGACCGCACGGCCGGCGAGCCGATGAACCGCCCGCATGCGCGCCGGCGAGCCGTCCACCGCCTCGACGACCTCGTCGATGTCGGTCTGCAGCTCAGAGATGCGCGCGTCGTCCGACGCCAGCAGCGCATCGCGCATCGCGAGGAACGGGCGCGCGAACGCCGAAGCGACACCGGAGATGACGCCGTCCGCACCGGCCGCACCGGCGCGCGCATAGTCGCCGTCAGCACCCGTGTAGATCCGGAACCCCTCGGGCAGACGACGGCGGAACGATGAGATCAGGGCGAGCGCTTCGCCGCTGACCTTCACGCCGACGACACCGCGAAGACCGGCGAGCCGGACGATGAGCTGCTCATCGACCGGGATGCCGGTGCGCGCCTCGAACATGTAGACATAGACATCAAGCCCCTCCGCCTCGGCCACGACCTGCTCGAAGAAGGCATAGACCTCGTCAGGGGGTGCCGGAAGGTAGTACGGCGTGAGCACCGCGATCTCCTTCGCGCCCGCCGCACGTGCCCCCGCGATGAGCTGCGAGACCTCATAGCGGCTGGCCGCACCGACATGCACGATCACCCGCATCTCGCCGAGCACCTCGACGGCGAGTCTCGCCACCGTGTTGCGCTCATCGATCGACAGCGCGGGGAACTCACCCGTCGTGCCGAGGATCAGCGCACCCTGCACTCCCGACGAGGCGACGTACTCGAGGATCCGACGCGTGCCCTCGAGGTCCAGGGACTCGTCCTTCTCGTCGAAGGCCAACGGGACGGCGGTGATGATGTCATGCGCGTGCATGAAAATGCTCCTTCCGGGAACGAAACGGCGACGTCCTGGGGCTCAGCCGAGGCGGAGCCCCAGGACGCGGAGAGGATCAGCCCTGGAGCGACTCGTCCATCGAGGCCAGAACGTCCTCGACACTGGCCTGATCGGAGAACAGCTGCTGAACGCCGATGAACAGTGCCGACTGCGGCTTGGCGCTCGGCCATTCGGAATCGGGGAACGGCCGGCCGAGACCCGACGCGATGATGTCCGACGCTTCGGCCATCACGCCTTCCAGCTCGACCTCAGCGGTCGTCGTGGCGGGAAGACCCGGTGCCGCCTCGAACCAGATCGACGTAGCCTCCGGCGTCGCCAGCCAATCGACGAACTCGAGCGCCGCGTCCTCGTTGCTCGCTTCCGCGTTGACGGCGAAGCTCACGCCGATGCCACGAGGCAGCGGCACCTCGCCGCTGTCGTCTCCCGGCAACGGGAAGAAACCGAACTCCGTGCCCTCGGGCGCTGTCGACGCGAGCTGCGAGTACGACGCGACGACCTGCACGACCGCCACCGCTTCGCCGGAGTTGACGAGGTCGTACGACGCGTTCACGTCGGTGCCGAGCGGGTCGGGCTGGAAACAGCCGGCTTCGTCCATCTCCATGAGCTTGTCGAAGACGTCGGTCCACGCGGAGTCGGCGAACGACGTGGAGCCGTCTGCGAGGTGCGCGCCGAAGTCGGGGTCGTCACCGTAGACGACCGACGAGGTGAGTGCGTAGGGGATCAGCTGCGTCACCCAGTCGGTCTGGATGCCGAGCCCGAAAGCGACCTTGCCCGCGTCTGCGACGTCGCCGCAGAACGCGAGGAGATCGGTGTACGTCGTCGGCACCTCGAGGCCGAGCTCGTCGAGCGTGCCCTTGTTGTAGATGGCGCCGACAGCGTCGAGCTTCGAGGGCAGGCCGTAGGTCTTGCCGTCGATCTGCAGGCTCTCAGCCGTGCCGGGGTCGACGTCGCCCACCCAGGAGCGGTCGGAGAGATCGGCGAGGTAGCCCGCGCCCTGCAGTACGTTGATCGCACCGGGGTTGCCGCTTCCCGCCCAGACGGTGAAGACGTCCGGCCCGGTGCCGCTCGACAGCTGCGTGCGAAGCGTCGTCTGGTACTGCCCGGTATCGGCCATCGTCAAGTTGACGTCGAGGCCGGTCTTCTCCTCGTACGCCTCGATGACCGCCTCCATCGGCACCTGGTTGTTCGACGTGGTTCCGATCGTGAGTCCGGCCTCGGACCCGGCCGAGCCGGCGACATCCGACGAGCAGCCCGCCAGGGTGATGCCGGCGACGGCCACACCGGCGACAGCGGCGATGTAACGCGATTTCATGATGACTAAGCTCCTAATGAGGAAGGGGGCGAGCCCCGTGAAGAGGGTGAAGAGGGATCGGGCGCCGCATTACCTCATCGGGAATCGGAACGCGTACGTTCCGGGCTCCAGGTTGAGTCGTGCGTGCCGCCCGTCGTGGTCCATCAGTGTGACGCCGTGCGAGTGCGTCACCTTCTCGCCTCCTTCCGTGATCTCGGATCCGACCGCGCAGGGGAGGTCGGCGACAGCGGCGGATCCGGGCGGAACGGTGACGTTCCAGGCGATCTCGCCGTGCGCGCGCCGCCATGCGCTCTCGATCCGGCCGCGCGATGTCTCAAGCGCTCCCGCGGCGTGATCGAGATGGGGATCGAATCGAGGTGCGAGCTCGATCTCCCGGTATCCGGCAGATCCGTTCGCCTGCCCGATGCCGAGGATGCCGGAGAGGAACCATTCTCCGACCGATCCCAACGAGTAGTGGTTGAAGCTGTTCATGCGCGCGGACTGGAACCCGTTCTCGGGGGTCCAGCCGTCCCAGCGCTCCCAGATCGTCGTCGCGCCATTGCGCACGGAGAAGAGCCACGACGGATAGCGGTCGTTGTGGAGCAGCGCGAACGCGAGGTCCTCCCGACCGACCTGAGCGAGCACGGGGCACAGCAGCCCGACCGTCACGAAGCCCGCTGTGAGGGACGTCGCTCGACGGATCACGGCGGCCACGAGCTTCTCCGCGATCAGGTCGCGTTCGGCATCACCACGGAAGAGGCCGAAGGCGAGTGTCAGCAGGTACCCGCCCTGTGTGTCGCCGGCGACGGTGCCGTCGGAGTCGACGAACGCGCTCCGGTACACGTCGACGATCCGCTCATGGAGAGCTTCGATCGACTTTGCCTCGTCAGTGCGCCCGAGCACGCGGAGTGTGCGTGCCGTCAGATCCGCGCTGCGCGCGAAGTAGGCGGTCGCGAGAACGTCCTTCCTCGTCTCCTCGCCGACCTGCAGCCAGTCGCCGTAGTCATTGCCGACCTGCGCACGCCAGATGAGATCGGGGTTGTGGCGCTCGATGTGCCGCACCCAGGCGATCATCGAATCCGCTGCCTCTGCCAGCACGCGGACGTCGCCCGTGGCTCGGTGGACGCTCCACGGGATCGTGACGCCGCCGTCGCCCCACGCCGGCGCCCCCTCGCGCAGATGGATGAGGTGCGGCGCGATATCGGGGAACGCGCCATCCGCGTTCTGGGCGCTCCGAACATCCTTCATCCATCGCCGCAGGAGCGGACCGAGGTCCGCGAGAACCAGGGCCGTCGGTGCGAACACCTGCGCGTCGGCGAGCCAACCGAGACGTTCATCGCGCTGTGGGCAGTCGGTGGGGATCGAGACGAAGTTTCCGCGGAGTCCCCACTGGATGTTCTGGAACAGTCGGTCGAGCATCGCGTCGGACGACGCGAACTCGCCGACGAACTCGACGTCGTTGTGCAGGACGACGGCCTCGATATCGGCCGCCGCCAGATCGCCGGCCAACCCCTGCACCTCCGCGTATCGGAACCCGTGGAAAGTGAACCTGGGTTCGAACACCTGCACGGCGTCGCCATTGGTCCAGAAGACGTCCACCGGTTCGGCCGTGCGGAGATTCGCGGTGTACAGCTCTCCCTCATCGAGAACCTCGGCATGGTTCAGCTGGATTCGGCGATCTGCCGGCTGGCTTCGGAGCGTCAGCCGAACTCGGCCGACGAGATTCTGACCGAAGTCGACGATGAAGCGCCCGTCGCCACGAGGTTCTACGGCGACGGCAGCGAGGCGTTCCGTCGCGCGCACACCCTCGTCGATCTCGGGCGTGAGATTCGAGACGTCGCTGCCGACGACGACGGCCTCCGACCAGTCGTCGATCGCATGCGACGGAAGGTTCCACTCCGGCTCGGCGCGTCGCGAATCCTCGTACTGCCCCATGAGCATGTCGGCATAAAGGATGTCGGACGCCTGTTCCTTCCACCCCTCGTCCGTCGAGATCAGTCGACGACCGCCGTCCGGTGAGTCGAGCACGAGCTGCGCCAGCAGTGCGGGCTCCTTGCCATAGTGCTGTGCTTGGTGGCGACGATCCGTGCCGATGAACCCGACGTACCAGCCGTCGCCGAGCAGGGCCGCGATGCTGTTGCGCCCTGTGCTCAAGAATCGCGTGACGTCCCAGGACTGATAGGTGATGCGATCGCGGTACTCGGTCCATCCGGGTGCAAGCTCGTCATTGCCGACGCGATGGCCGTTCACGTAGAGGCGGTAGGCGCCCTTGGCCGTCGCATGAACTTTCGCCACGGCGGGCACCGCGTCGAGATCGAAGTGGCGCACGAACCGTCGCACCGGCTGCAGCTTGTTCACTGTGAAGCTGATGTCCGTGTCCTGTGGGGGCAGCGCAACCTGACGGAAAACGGGGTTTCGGCCGATCCACGCGGCATGCCACTCATCGGGGTGCACGATGCCGGTTGCGAACGCGCCCTCTGCTGTCGTCGTGGATCCTGCTCCGTCTTCGACCGAGAGCTGCCATGTGTAGTCGGTCGACGAGGCGAGCGCCATGCCGGCGTATCGGACTCCTGTCGTCGCATCCGATGCGATTCGGCCGGAGTCCCACACCTGCGTGCGCACGCCATGGGGCGCGTGGGCGAAGACCGTGATGTGGTAAGCGGACTGGCGGGCGCCGCGCTCGTCGGAGCGTAGGCGCCAGCCGAACTCGGGAGAGCCCACGATGCCGCGGGGCGCGCGGAGCCCATCGGTGGTGAGGGCATATGCTTCGAGCCTCATCCCTTCAGCCCTCCCGCGAAGCCCTTGATGATCTGCTTCTGCATGAGGAAGTAGACCGCCAGCACGGGAACGATGCTGATCACGAGGCCGGCGAAGACGATGGGCCAGTTCGAGACGAACTGCCCGACGAATGCGTAGAGCGCAACCGTCACAGTCTGTTGCGGCGTACCGCTGAGGTACAGCAGCGGTACGAGGAAGTCGTTCCACACCTCGATCGCATTGAGGATCACGACGGTTCCCGTGATCGGACGCACCAGTGGGAACACGATGCTGACGAACGTGCGGAAGGTCCCTGCGCCGTCGAGAGCGGCGGCCTCCTCGTAGTCGCGCTCGAGCGTGCGGAGGAAACCGGTGTAGAGGAAGATCGAGAACGGCACCTGGCTGCCCGTGTAGAAGAGGATCAGCGACAGCAGTGAGCCCAACAGGTGCAGATCGCGCATCGTCTGATAAAGCGGGATGAGCGCGACCTGGAACGGAATCATCATGCCGACGAGCACGATCCAGAACAGCGTCGATGAGAGCCGCGACATCACGCGGGCCAGCGGATAGGCCGCAGCGGATGAGATCAGAACGATCAGCACGACGCTCGTCACGGTGACGATCGCGCTGTTGAGCAGTGCCGGCCCCAGGCCGGCCTGCTCCCATGCCTCCACGAAGTTCTCGAATGTGGGCTGCATCGTTGGCAGCAGCAAAGAGGTCGGATCGTTCGCCTCGCGGAACGACATGTTCACGAGGATGTAGATCGGGAAGACGAAGACCAGCGCGACGAGGAGCATCACGACTTCGCGCGAGAACGTCGCTTTCGTGTAGCGGAACATCACGCACCTCCCTTTCGGGTCATCCGCTGCTGGGCAGCGGAGAAGATGATCACAATGACCGCGAGCACGAGCGCCATCGCGATGCCGTAACCGAATTCGTTGAACTGGAAGGCCGACTTATAGAGCAATGTCGACAGCGTCTCCGTCGACCCGCCCGGGCCGCCGCCGGTGAGCACGAACACCTCAGTGAACATCTTCAGACCGCCGATGATGGTGAGCATGACGTTGATGGCCGTCGCCGGTGCCAGCATCGGCCAGGTGATCGACCAGAATCGGCGCCACGCACCCGCTCCGTCTACCGCCGCGGCTTCGTTGATCTCCTGAGGTATCGACTGGAGACCCGCGATGTAGATCACCATCGAGTAGCCGGCGTGCTGCCAGACGATCATGGACACCACGGAAGTGGCGGCCCAGAACGGGTCGCCCAGCCAGCTCGGTGCTCCCGCCTCGAGCCCGACGACACCGAGCAGCGAGTTGACCGCGCCGTTCGGCGTCAGAAGGAACTTCCACAGGTACGCCACGACGACGGGAGTGATCACCACCGGGGCGAAGAGCAGCACCCGGAGAAAGTTCTGCGACTTCAGCCCGCTGTTGACACCGAGCGCCAGTACGAGTCCGATGCCGTTCTGCAGTACGGTGACGGCGACCGCGAACAGGAGCGTCATCTTCAGCGCGTCGAGCGAACTCTGCGTCGTGAAGATGCGCACGAAGTTGTCGAACCACACGATGTCGTACGTGCGCGAGAGACCGTCCCAGTTCGTGAACGCGAGCCCAGCACCCCGGACGGCCGGCACCACGACGGCGAAGGCGTAGAAGATGAGTGCGGGGACGGCGAGGAGGAGCAGGGTCTTCGACTGTGCCACGCCGACGAACTTCCGGCGACGAGCGGATGCGCCCTCTGTCGTCACGAGTTCGGTCGTGCTCATGATGCCTCCGACACGTCGGTGATGAGCGTCCCGACGGCGTGCGCCATGCGGCTGCGCGCGCCGTCGAGGTGGGTTCTGAGCTCGGCATGCAGCGCGCCGACGTCGCCCCCCTCGATCAGGTCGAGGAGGCGCCCGTGGTCCTGCGCCGACGGGTGCAGATCGATGTCCTCTTCGACTGTGAGCTGCATGAGGCTCGCGAACACGGGCTCGTATGCAGCCCACACATCCTGCAGACGTGAGTTGGCGCACATGAGGTAGAGCAGTGCATGGAAGCGCATGTCAGCATCCGCGAAGCGGTCGGCTTCGGAACGGTCAGCACAGGAGACCATCTCTTCAACGATCATGCGCCCCGCATGCAGCTGTTCTTCGGTAGCGTGCACGATCGCCTTCGCGCCTGCCACGAGCTCGATCGCTTCGCGCAGCTCGTACAGGTCGTCGATGTCGGCGCGGCTCAGGCCGACGACGTAATAGCCGCGCCTGCGCGACTCGACGAGCCCTTGCGACTCGAGCTGGCGCAGCGCATCCCGCACCGGCCCGCGGCTCACATCATACTGCGCCGCCAGTGCGTCCTCTACGAGGTGCACCCCTGGCTGCAGCTTTCGCCGCACAATCTGCTCGCGCAGCACTCCAGCCAGCTGATCACCCAGTGCCGGAGCCCGAGTCGGGAGCGTCTCGACCACGTCTTCACCTCTTCGTGTACCGTTAACGAACTTACTGTTAACAGTACACGAAAGGCAATAGCGTCTCCACCCCAGCGAGGTGCAGCGCCTCTCCCTCAGCCTGAGGAAGCGCGGAGTCTCCAGGAACGACGACGGCGCCCTCCTTGCAGAGGGCGCCGTCGTCGTTCTGGCTCAGTCGATGAGGTCGTGGCGCACGATGACCTGTTCGCGGCCCGGGCCGACGCCGATCACCGAGATGCGCGTGCCCGAGATCTTCTCGAGCGCGAGCACGTAGTCCTGGGCCGTCTGCGGCAGGTCTTCGAACGTGCGCGCACCCGTGATGTCCTCGGTCCAGCCCGGAAAGTTCTCGAGGATCGGCTTCGCGTGGTGGAAGTCGCTCTGATTGACGGGAACTTCGGGGGTGCGCACACCGTTCACGTCATAGGCCACGCATACCGGAATCTGTTCGAGGCCCGTGAGCGTATCGAGCTTTGTGAGCACCAGGTCGGTGACGCCGTTGATACGGGTCGCGTAGCGGGTGATCGGGGCGTCGTACCAGCCCACCCGCCGCGGACGCCCGGTGGTGGTGCCGAACTCGAAGCCCGCGTGGCGGAGCCAGTCGCCCTGCTCGTCGAAGAGCTCGGTGGGGAACGGGCCGGCGCCCACGCGCGTGGTGTACGCCTTGACGATGCCGACGATGCGGTCGAGGCGGTTCGGGCCGACACCGGATCCGGTGGCCGCACCGCCCGCCGTCGCCGACGAACTCGTCACGAACGGGTATGTACCGTGGTCGATGTCGAGCATCGTGGCCTGACCCGCTTCGAACACGACGACCTCGCCGCGATCGAGTGCACCGTTGACGAGCAGGCCGGTGTCGCACACCATCGGACGCACGCGCTCCGCGTAGCTGAGCAAGTCGTCGACGATCTCGTCGGCCGTGATGTCGCGGCGGTTGAAGACCTTGACCAACAGGTGGTTCTTCTGCTCGAGAGCGCCCTCGACCTTCTGGCGCAGGATCGACTCATCGAAGAGGTCTTGCACGCGGATTCCCACGCGACTGATCTTGTCGGCGTATGCCGGGCCGATGCCACGACCCGTCGTACCGATCTGACGTTTGCCGAGGAACCGCTCCTGCACCTTGTCGAGCGTGCGGTGCGCGTGGGTGATGATGTGCGCGTTCGAAGAGATCTTGAGCTTCGACGTGTCGATGCCGCGCGCTTCGAGCCCCTCGATCTCCTCGAACAGCACGGCGAGGTCGATGACCACGCCGTTGCCGATCACGGGGGTCACGCCCGGGGAGAGGATGCCGGAGGGAAGCAGATGAAGCGCGTACTTCTCGTCACCGATCACGACCGTGTGGCCGGCGTTGTTGCCGCCGTTGAACTTGACGACCCACTCGGTGCGCTCACCGAGCAGGTCTGTGGCCTTCCCCTTGCCCTCGTCGCCCCATTGGACTCCGACGATCACGATTCCTGGCATGGGTCATCCCCCTGACGTTCGGGTGTTGGAAACCCAGCCTATCGGAGTCGGCCTCCGAGACCCGCGGCGGCTCAGGCGCCGTGCACGGGCTCGAGCCCGACGAACTTCATACGGTCTTCGCCGTAGAAGCAGCTCTGCAGCGCGATGTCGCCCTGCAGACCGACGAGCTCGTCGGTGCTGTTCCAGATCTTCGAGGTGTACCGGATCTCGACGACCTCGTAGACCTCGTCGCGGCCCTCGATCTGGATCTGCTGGCCCTCTTCCCACCCGAGCAGCACGTCGCCGCCGCAGTTGTTGTGCGCAGCCGCGGTTTCGGGGATCCCCTCACCCGCATAGGAGTCCATGATCGTGAACGTGCCATCGCACCGATCGACCTCAGCGATGCCGCCGTTCACGCCCAGCGTGACCGTGGGCAGATCGTCGAACACGTTCTGTTGAACGCTCGCCACCGTGTCCTGCACCTTGGTCTTCGTCTCGCCGTAAACCTTCTCGACAGCCTCCGGCTGGAACAGGATTCCGACGAGGAGCGCGCCGCCGCCCACGATCAGCAGACCGCCGAGTGCTCCGAGGACGATGCCTCCACGCTTCTTCCGCGCCATGCGGCTCCCCTCCCAGTGGATCCAATGAAGATCTTACCGGGGGTTCTGATGACAGGGAAGGGCGCGGGCCCGACCGCGCAGAGTTCCCAATTCTTCCGCCGCGCGTATGCCGCCTAGAATTGAAGCCATGTCGAATGTCCTTGAGAACCTCCCCGTCGGCGAGCGCGTCGGTATCGCCTTCTCCGGAGGTCTCGACACCTCCTGTGCCGTCGCGTGGATGCGCGACGCCGGCGCCGTCCCCTTCACGTACACGGGCGATCTCGGCCAGTACGACGAAGACGACATCGAGACGATCCCGACCCGCGCGCTCGAGTACGGTGCCGAGAAGTCGCGTCTCATCGACTGCAAGCCCCTCATGGTCGAAGAGGGCCTCTCCGCTCTCGCCACCGGTGCCTTCCACATCCGTTCGGCCGGGCGCACCTACTTCAACACGACCCCGATCGGCCGCGCCGTGACCGGCACGCTGCTCGTCCGCGCGATGCGCGAGGACGGCGTCGACATCTGGGGCGACGGATCCACATACAAGGGCAACGACATCGAGCGGTTCTACCGCTACGGGCTGCTCGCGAACCCGCGCCTGCGCATCTACAAGCCGTGGCTCGACGCGAAGTTCGTCAGCCAGCTCGGCGGACGTCAGGGCATGAGCGAGTGGCTCGTCGAGCACGGCTACCCCTACCGCGACTCGGCTGAGAAGGCATACTCGACCGACGCGAACATCTGGGGCGCGACGCACGAGGCGAAGACCCTCGAAGACCTGAACGTCTCGCTCGAGACCGTCGAGCCGATCATGGGCGTGAAGTTCTGGGATCCGTCGGTCGAGATCCAGACCGAGGACGTCACGGTCACGTTCGACCAGGGTCGCCCCGTCGCGATCAACGGCGAGGAGTTCGCCGATGCGGTTCAGCTCGTCATGAAGGCGAACGACATCGGCGGGCGCCACGGCCTCGGCATGAGCGACCAGATCGAGAACCGCATCATCGAGGCGAAGAGCCGCGGCATCTACGAGGCCCCCGGCATGGCGCTGCTGTTCATCGCCTACGAGCGTCTCGCGAACGCGATCCTCAACGAGGACACCCTCGCGACATACCACGAGCAGGGCCGCCGCCTCGGTCGCCTCATGTATGAGGGCCGCTGGCTCGAGCCGCAGTCGCTCATGCTGCGCGAGTCGATCCAGAAGTGGGTCGGATCCGAGATCTCGGGCAACGTGACCGTGCGCCTGCGCCGCGGCGAGGACTACTCGATCCTCGACACGTCCGGCCCGTCGCTGTCGTACGCCGGCGAGAAGCTGTCGATGGAGCGCGTCGAGGATGCCGCCTTCGGTCCCGGCGATCGCATCGGTCAGCTCACGATGCGCAACCTCGACATCGCCGATTCGCGCGCACGCCTCGAGAACTACGTCGCGCGCGGCATCATCGGCGGCACGACGGGCGACCTGATCGGCGAGCTGCAGCAGGGCGAGGCGAAGCAGATCGCGAAGAGCGCGACGCCGCTCGACAACGAGCGCCTCGACAGCGTCGGCGAATCGGCCGCGTTCGACACCGGCACCGACTGACGCGTCGCGCGAATCGCCCGGTGGATCCGACGGATCCACCGGGCGATTCCGCGTGCGGGGCGGCGCTCACACCCCTCCGCCGCCGCCACCGCCGCCACCGCCGCCCGCGGATCCGCCGCCCGTCGAGCCGCCGCTCGACGAACTCGTGGAGGCGCTCGTCGTGATCGTGCTCACGCTCGACGAGAACGCTGCGGCGTTGAATGCACCCGTTCCCGAGTACCAGTACGGCGAGTCACCGCTGTAGTGCACGACGAGCTGCGCCGCCCACTGCTCCTCCATCGCGAAGATCACGGCGAACGGCAGCAGCTTCTCGTACAGGTGGAGCATCTGCGCGTGGTCGTTCACGTCGATCCCGACGCGCTCCGCTCCTTCCGGCGACTGCAGCATGCGGATCCTGTCGGCCTCCGCCCACCGCATGAACATCTCGAGTCCGCGGAGGTGATCGCGCGCTTCCGCGCCCTCGCTCGTGAGCGGGCGTCGCGCCAGCAGGACGGATACCGTGACGATCTGGGCGACGGCTGCGATCATCAGCACGACGGGCAGCGCCGGGTGGACGTCGCGCGCCACGGAGACGATGCCGAACAGGATCGTCGCGAGCACGAGCAGAACGCTGAGGCCGATCGGGCCCAGGTACGCCTTCCAGGGAACCGTGCGGTTGAACTTCCTGACGTTCTGCTGCCCGGTGGACACCACCTTCTGCGCGACCTTCGCGAACCGGTCGCTCATCTTGCCGAACTCGAACTCGTCGCCGGGCTCCAGCTCGGGGAAGAGCCCCGCCAGCACGACGAGACCGTTCTCGTCGGCGCGCCGAGAATCGACCAGCTCCGCCACCATCCGCTTCTTGGTGCCGAATATGCCCGTCTTCTCGCGTTCGACGATGCGCAGGGATCCGGCGACCGCCTGCTCGAGGATTTCGGCGGGGATCGCCTTGCTCGTCGCCTTCATCAGCAGCGCCGACCGGAGCGCGTCCCACCCCGCGGGCGGCCCGAACTCGGGAATGATCGTGCCGCGTCCCGGTGCGTGGCGCAGGTAGCGTCGGCGGTTGATGCCGGCCCAGACGACGGCGCCGATTCCCGCGAGCGCGGTGAGGATCTGCGCGATCCCCCACCCGGAAGCGAGCGGCGAGGCGTCGAATTCGGTGAACGTGCCGCGGTCGAACCCGACCGCGACCGTCATCACCTCGTAGGCGTCGACGCCGTAGGCATCGGCCGAGAACACCTGGCGCCCCTCCTCGTCCGTCGTCTGCGAGATCGAGCACTGATCGGTGGACCCGACGCCGCCCGCGTAGCAGGCGGCGTCTCCCGTGAGCGCGGTCTCGAGGGACGGATCCACGTGCACCGATGCGGAGATTCGGTCGAACGGCTGACGCCAGTCCTCCCCGTTGACGTCCCAGTAGAACTCGTCGAGGCCGCTGTCCATCGTGCTCGCGACGTTCTCGAGCGTGTAGGTGAACACGTAGGTCTGCGCGCCGTGGACGTAGTCGTCCGCGGCGGACGTGATGGTGAAGTAGCCATCCTCCGTCTCGGTGTCGACCGGTCGCGGATCCCCGTTCTCATCCGTGACGGAGACGAGGTCCGGTCGCAGCGGTTGGTCGAACGAATCCGTCGGGATCGACCGCCGCATGCCGCGGTTCTGGTCGTGGTCGGGAAACTCGGCCACGAACGTCTCGGTCACCGTGACGACCCCCGCCCCGTCCTCATCGCGCGAGAGCTCGAACTCAGTGTCGAGGCTCGAGAAGGTGAAGTCGTCGACGCCCGCCGCGACGGTCTGGTCGGCGCTCGCGGGTGCGGCGCCCCACAGCAGCGCGACCCCGATCGCTCCGACAACGGCCAGTGCTCTCCCCCGAAAACCCATGCTTCACACCCTAAGGAACTAACCCGCCTCGAGGCGACTTGCGCGCCCGACCGGGCACGGATCCATGGAGCCGTGCGCCCGTTCGCGACACACCCTTATGCGTGTCGGTGGTCCGTGTGATGATCTCCACGGATCGGGGCACCGGGCTCCGGCCGGATGGGGAGGACACGATGGCAATCAAGCAGGCACCGTACCTCGCGCTGACGGGGCAGGCGAGCGACGCGCTCGCCTTCTATCAGCAGGTGCTCGGCGGCACCGTCGACATCACGCATTACCGAGACATGCCCATGGAGGACATGCCGGGCGACCCCGACTGGGTGATGCACGGGCAGCTCGAGCTCGAGGGCGGCATCACGATCATGGCCGCAGACTCTCCCGGCGAGCCCTTGACGTCGGCGCTCGTGCAGATCATCATCTACGGCGACGACCGCGACGAGCTCGAGGGCCTGTACGAGGCGATGGGCGAGGGCGGCTCGGTCGACATGCCGTTCGAGCCCGCGCCGTGGGGCTCGTGGTTCGGCCAGGTCAAAGACCGCTTCGGCGTGACCTGGATGTTCGAGGGCGGTGGCGAGCAGGCCGCCTGAATATCTGCGATCCTCATGGTGACGCCCACAAGGCGCATGACGAGGAGGTCACCATGAGGATCGCAGTCCCTTCCGAGATCAAGCCCGGCGAGAGCCGCGTGGCGATCACGCCGCCCGGCGTCGATCAGCTCCGCGCGCGTGGGCACGATGTCTTCGTGCAATCCGGCGCCGGCACCGGATCCCGGATATCCGACGAGCAGTATCAGCAGGCGGGCGCGCGGATCCTGTCGACCGCGGCCGAGACCTGGGCGGCGGCCGACCTCGTGCTCAAGGTCAAGGAGCCCGTGGCGAGCGAGTACGGCTTCCTGCGCGACGACCTGATTCTGTTCACCTACCTCCACCTCGCGGCGGATCCAGAGCTCACCGACGCGCTCATCGCCGCCGGCGCCACGGCGATCGCGTACGAGACGGTGCAGCTCGCCGACGGGTCGCTGCCCCTGCTGACCCCGATGAGCCGGGTCGCAGGCCGACTGTCGATCGTCGTCGGCGCTTACCACCTCATGCGCACGCACGGCGGGCGCGGATCCCTACTGGGCGGGGTGCCGGGGGTGCCGCGCGCGAACGTCGTCGTGATCGGCGGAGGCGTCGCCGGCGAGAACGCCGCCGCGAACGCGCTCGGGCTCGGCGCGCGGGTGACCGTCATCGACGTCGACGCGCACCGACTGGCCGAGCTCGAGGGGCGTTACGGCAACGGCCTCGTCACCCGACACTCGACGCGGTACGCGATCTCCGAGGCGGTGGCGCACGCCGACCTCGTGATCGGTTCCGTGCTGATCCCGGGCGCCGCCGCGCCCAAGCTCGTCACCGACGACATGGTGGCCGCGATGCGGCCCGGATCCGTGCTCGTGGACATCGCGATCGACCAGGGCGGCTGCTTCGAGGGGTCCCGGCCCACGACGCACGATGACCCGACGTTCGCGGTGCACGACTCGGTCTACTACTGCGTCGCAAACATGCCCGGGGCGGTGCCCGAGACGTCGACGCAGGCGCTCACGAATGCGACGCTGCCCTACGTCCAGCGCATCGCCGACGCGGGCTGGGACGCCGCGGCGAGCGCCGACCCGGCTCTCGCCAAGGGCCTCAACGTGCGCGCCGGGCGGGTGGAGCTCCCCGGACTTGCACGCTGACCGCGTTCAGGTCGTCATCGTCGCGGTCGTGTCCCCCGAGCCCACGACCGCACGGATCTCGGCTTCGCGCTCCTCGCGCGACTTCGGATTGCCCACGGCGTCGGGACGGCGCTGCCACGGCCGCGGCCCGCCGAGCGGCCGGTACTCGACGCCGGCCGCGTCGAGCCGCGCAAGGTGCCGCTCGAGGCGCGATATGAACTCGGGCACGTCCGCGGGCCCCGACCATGCGGCCTCCGCAAGCGCCGCCAGCCGAGGGAAGGCGGCGAAATCGAGCGCGCGCGGATGATCGATGAACTCGGTCCAGAGGTTGGCCTGCATGCCGATCACGTGGCCGCGGGCCCGCTCGGAGAGGCCCGCCGGGATCGGGTCGAACCTCGCGACGGTGGCGAGATCGACCACGGTGCCGATCGGAATCGGCTCGTCCGGCCCGTCGGACTGCCGGTAGTCGAAGTACAGCGACATGTCGGGCGCCGCGATCACGTCGTGCCCGGCCCGAGCCGCGCGCGCGACCGCCTGATCACCGCGCCACGCCACAACTGCCGTATCGCGGCGCGCGGGCGGTCCGTCGAGCACTTCCTCCCATGCGAACGCGCGGCGGCCGCGCAGCGCGAGGTGCTCCTCCAGCTGGCCGGTGAACCAGCGCCGCAGGCCGGCGGCCGACGGCAGGCCGAGCTGCTCGGCCCGCTCGCGCGACGCGGGATCCTCCTCCCACGGCGTCGTCGGGCACTCGTCGGCTCCGATGCCGATGAGCGCGCTCGGGAAGATCTCGATGACCTCGTCGAGCACATGACGGCAGAACTCGATCGTCTCGGGCCGCGCGTTCAGCACGTTGTTGCTGATGCCCCAGGCGCCCGGCACGGCGGGTGGGGCGGTACCGGGGATCCCCAGCTCAGGATAGGCGACGATCGCGGCCCCGGAATGGCCCGGCAAGTCGATCTCGGGCACGATCGTGATACCGAGGTTCGCGGCGTAGGCGACGATCTCCCGCAGGTCGTCCTGCGTGTAGAAGCCGCCGTGCGGGCGCTCGGTCCAGGTCGCCGCGGTGCGGAACCCCACCTGCGACCGCGGGCGCCATCCGCCGACCTCGGTGAGCAGCGGATAGCGCGGGATCTCGACGCGCCACCCCTGGTCGTCGGTGAGGTGCAGATGCAACACATTGAGCTTGTGCATCGCCATGAGGTCGAGGAACCGCACCACCTCGCGCACCGGCAGGAAGTGTCGGGCGACGTCGAGCATCGCTCCGCGCCAGGCATGGCGCGGGCCATCGGCGATATCGACGTGCGGAACCGTCCAGGCATCCGATCCGATCGGGGCGCGGCGGTACACGTCGGGCGGCAGCAGCTGCAGCAGCGTCTGCGCGCCGAAGCGCACGCCATCGAGGTCGCCGCCGACGATGCGGATCCCCGCTTCGCCCACCGTCAGCGCGTAGTGGGAGGGCGCGAGCGCGGCGTCGAGCGCGAGGATGATGCCCGCCTCCTCAGCCTCGGTCTCGCGGAGCGGCAGGCCAGTCGCGCCCCGGATGACGGCGGCAAGACGGCGTGCCGCATGTACGGCCTCACCCGCGCCGCGAACGGTCGTGGACGCATCGATCGCGAAGGATCCGCCCCGGCGGTCAATGCTCTTCGGTGAGGGAATCATCTCAGCTCCTGGTGCCGCTCGTGGGCCCGACGGTCGACCCGTCGCCCTTCGTCAGTCCGCGTCGAGACCGAGGCCCGCGAGCACGCCGCGCTTCGCCTGCGCGAGATGCTCCCTCATCGCCCGTTCCGCGAGATCCGCCTCGCCCGCGACCACCGCATCAAGGATCGCCGCGTGGAAGTGCAGGGCCGTCTCCAGCCCTTTCGGCGTCCACTTCTGAGCGCGCGCCTGCACCGCCTCGACCCGCTGTGTCGCGTTCGCGACGTGATCCGCGATCGTCTCATTGCCGGCGAGACGCGCGAGCGTCGCATGGAAGGTGGCGTCGAGACGGTCGCCGTCGGAGTTCTCGTCGTGCTCCTGGCGCTCCTGGAGCTCGACGAGGTCGCGCAGTTGCGCGACGAGATCCGGTCGCGATTGCGCATTGGCGGCCGCTTTGCGGGCCATCGCGGGCTCGAGCAGGAACCGCAGCTCGTAGAGCTCATCGATGCCGTCGACCGAGATGGAGCTCACGGTCGCACCACGCCGCGGCAGGACGACCACGAGGCCTGCGGCCGCGAGCCGCCGGATGGCCTCGCGCACCGGCGTCGTCGAGCAGTCGAAGCGCTCCGCGATCGGGATCTCGCGCAGCCGCAGCCCGCCCGGGAGATCCCCGCGCCGGATCGCGTCCGACAGCGTGTGCTCGATGCGGTCGACCATCGATTCGCCGCGGCCCGCCAGAGTCAGGCTCGAGATCGGATCGCTCACAGATACATTATGCCTAATTTCCGTGCGGGCCGGCCGCACCAGCCCGCACGGAATCGTCACTCGGAGTCGGGAAGCACGGGCTGGTGATGCGCGTTGATCACGCGGCCGTCATCCGGCTGGTACGCGATGTCGAGCTCCGGAGTCTCGATCGGCCGTGGTTCGCCCGCGACGGCGCTCGCGTGCCGCGATCGCATGGCGGCGTCGAGCACGCCGGTGGTGAGCAGAACCCTATGGATCGGCCACCGCGCCTCTCCGGTGCGGAAGAACTCCTCGATGTTGCGCACCAGGTACGAGAAGTGCCCGAACGCCGGCCCGAGCTGCGCCCACACCCGTGTGCGCGTTTCCGCGCGAGGCCCTCGCGCGGCGACACCGAAGCGGTTCAGTCCGTCGTAGATGACGATCCAGACGCGCAGCCCATCGCGGTAGGTCACCTCGAACACGTCTATTCCGGCGCTCGCGATGAGCTCGTGGTGCTCCGGACCGAGGTCGATCGCATCGAGCGCGCTCTGGTACAGCTCGGCGTCGACGCGGCCGCTCGCAACGGCCTCGCGGGCGAGGTCGCCCGAGAGCCCGAGGACCCGCGCCACGCCGGTCTCGCCGCCGCGCCGATGCTCCGCGAAGCTCTCGACGAGCTCGAGCAGGTGGGGCCCGTAGATGTCCGCGAAGCCGAAGCTCACGACCACCGCCTGATCCATCTGCTCGCCCTGCGGCCACTCGACGTCGCCCGTGCGCCACGCGAGCGGAATGCTCGACCCCGCCATGAGCGGAACCCCGAACCTCTCGCAGTCCTCCACCATCCTCACCGCATCGCGCGTGCGCCACGCGAGCTGCTTGTCCGTGAAGACGGGGACGAACGTGCCGGCGCCCCACATGGTCGAGATGACCGCGTCGACGAGGCGCTTGCGCGGGTACAGGCGCTGCCCGTAGACGTTCTCCTCGTACCCGCCGTGCTCGCCGATGACGAGCACCCCGTCCACCGCGACGCCCGGCCGCCCGAGCCCGAGGGCCTCGGCCGGCGAGTCGAACATCGGCACCCCGTGCGCACGGAACTTCTCCACGCCGATGTCGACGCGCGGGTCGTCGCCGCCGTACGGATCCCCGAGCAGTTCCATGTACGCCGAGACCACCTCGACGTCGGGCTCGCGATGCTCGCCCTCGAAGAGGTATCCGTCGAGCAGCCGTCCGACCACGACGTCCGAGTGCGAACCGCGGAAGTAGGTGGTCAGGATCACCGCGATGCGCGGTCGGCGGC
>Ga0308157_10002618_pt1 | contig 28680 bp, 20 predicted proteins | sample PhyBR1_FD_201035 | JGI IMG/M metagenome (GOLD analysis project Ga0308157, IMG submission 201035) | Phyllosphere microbial communities from UC Gill Tract Community Farm, Albany, California, United States - DLSLB.R1 | ecosystem: Host-associated > Plants > Phyllosphere > Unclassified | place: USA...
TATAACATTCTGAACTACGGGTTTCCAGTAGTTTCAATAAATAAAACACCAAAACAATAAGGGCTCTTTCATATCTGAAAGAGCCCTTAAGACTAATCATTTCTTTTGGTGGTGCCTAAGCTAACGCTTAGCTGCAACCGCTCGTCGCACCATAGGAAGAATATGAGGTTTAGAAAAACGGTTAAATATCATATGGATATCGATAATTACTCCACGGCATTACTCCTCCCTTGAGGCTAGGGAGCCAAAATGCTCACGTTGCCCGATCGGGAAAATGTTCCCTGATATCGCTGACGATCTTCAAAAACGACGGTACGGGGCGAGGTAAACCCGCGCCTACGCTAGGCGGCTCAGACATCGCCCCGGTCGCGTGGGCAGAGTGGGAGCGTAGTGCTGTTGAAACTCCGGCTACACTTCATCCGCACTATTTTTTATCTTGAGATTTTCCATCGCACTCCGACACCGAAATACTTGTCGGTCACCGGATCACCCCAGCCTGTAAATTCGACACCGGCGCGGTCGTAAAAGCTTACAAGCGTCTGGTGTGACTCCGCCCAATCTTTGCCGGACTCTAGGCTTTTTACGGTGGCCCTGCTCAGTCCGGACAAAGCCGCGATCTCATCCTGCCGTTTGTTCAACAAAGCTCTGGCGGCCCGGAAAGAAACCCGGGCGTCTTCGGCGTGAAGTTTGCCTTTTATAGCCTGGCTGATCTCGGTTGAGCTGGGTGATATCCACCGCGCCCCGGCGCGCGTGATCTCGTTTCCGATGGATGCCTCGCCAAGAAGCTCGATTCCCTCGGAAACGTAAAAGTCCACCAATTCGAGATTAGAATTCATGCGTGCATCGGACGTTTCGACAATTGTCAGGTATCGATGTGGCACGGCAGCGCGCTCTGCAGCTTCGCGCTGCGAGAGGTTCAAAAGCGCGCGAGCGACCCGGAGGGCCTCGGGTGGGGCGGGTATCCTCATTCATTTGAGAAGCCGGCCTCCAACGAAAATGTCAATAAATACCATATAGGCTCTTTTATTATCCAGTATGGAGTCTATAAGACTCCATATGACCTAAAAAAAGGGGTCGTTGATTCGAGATTGGAATAACAATGCACTGATTCGGCCTCTCTCATTTGGCTTGGGGTGCGCCAAAGTCCTGAATTAGATTGAGCCATTTGGAGTCTTGAATTTCGAGGAGAGAGCAATGCCGACAACACGTTCCGGCAAGCGCACACGTGTGCCTTGGAAGACGGATACGCAGGTCCGGAATACGACTGTCACGTTGCCTGTTTTCATGGCGTACTGCGGGGTCGCGGCATCACTCCGGGTTTGGAACATATCGCATTCGAAATTCATCGTGACCATTCGAGCCAAGGATGACTTCTACTATCCGGTGTATGCGGAAGCGGTGGAAGCTTTCGCTGCCGGCATCTGGGCGTGCCGGGAGTTCACATCTTACGCCTACGAGTGGAAGGACCGCTCATTTCGCGATGAAATGGAGGCTCACAGAAATGGAAGAGCGATCTTCATAGCTGATCCCGACTACAATCTCGGCGACGACGACAGGCTGTTTTCCGACGCGGTTCTGGATTTGCAACCGCGGACAAGGCGACATGCGGAAGCCGCGCTTCGACGCGCCGGTTTGCCGCGCGCCGACCGAGACATCGAATTGCTGCTCTCGGAACCGTGGCCACGGCTCGTGAAGGCTTTCCAGGATCGCCGTCATCCTATGCTGGCCTTGGAGAGACTGCGTACTCATTCGCGCATGCCGGCGAAACCCGTGGTTTTGCCAGAAGTCGCAAAACCGTTCGGACCGACACTTGCCGACATGCATGGATACGGACCGGCGTTCGACTGGGGAACCGATCTTGCGAAAGACCTCGCCGACTACAAGGCGGGCGTTCTCCCTTGGAGAGCTGTGGACACCGGGGTCTTGCTTTCCGGGCCGCCTGGAACCGGAAAGACGATGTTCACGGGAGCATTGGCGAATACCTGCCAGGTACCGATCATCTACGGCTCTGTTTCGAGATGGCAGGAAGCGGGGGCGCTCGACAGCCATTTGAAGGCAATGCGCGCCTCCTTTGCCGAGGCGAAGGAGAAAGCGCCATCCATCCTTCTCATCGACGAAATTGACACCCTCGGCTCTCGAACGGACTCCGATCGAAACGGTGGATATTTTCGTTGTGTATTGGCGGGCCTGTTGGAACAATTGGATGGCTTCGACCGCCGCGAGGGGGTCGTCGTAATCGGAGCCTGTAATTTTCCCGAGCAACTCGACCCTGCCATTCGGCGGCCCGGACGACTTGACCGGCATTTCGAAGTTGCGCTCCCCGATAAGCAATCCCGTCTTTCGATCTTGGCTTTCCATTGCGGCATCAACCTGGATCACTCGCAGGCCGAGAAATTCGGTGTCGCGACCGACGGTCTGTCGGGTGCCGATATCGAACAACTCGTCAGGGATGCAAAGCGAACTGCGCGACGGCGCGCGGAAGCGCTTTCGGGAACCCACGTGATCGAACAACTGCGACCACTGACGGAACTTCCGGAAGAATACGTTCGCCATGTCGCCGTTCACGAGGCAGGCCACGCGCTTGTCGCAAGCGAAATTAGTTTCGGGCAGGTCTCCGAAATCAGGATTTTAAGGTACAGGATCGACGGCAAGAACAGCGAACTAGGTCGCGTCCAGTACGATCAAACCCGCGACAAGCCAAAGACGCCTGCCGACTATCGCAACGCGATCGCCGTATGCCTTGCCGGCATCGCTGCGGAATTGGAAGTCTTCGGATCATTTGCTGACGGTGCTGCGGGCTCGGAAACCGCCGACCTGAATAGGGCAACCGAGCTTGCGACAATCCTCGAAGGCGGGCTTGGTATGGGCCATACGCTCGTCGTCGAGGACCAGGCCCAGCTCGAGCGTCTACGTACGTATAATCCCGAATTTCGGAGGAACGTTCATGACGTCCTACAGAGCGAGTTCGAACGCGCAAAGTCCGCAATTCGAACCCGGCGCATCGCGCTAGATGCCATTGTCGATCGACTGATGGAGGTGACGGTGATGTCAGGCGACGACGTCTTAGAAATTATGGACAGGCATCGGCGACCGACCGTGAGTCTAGCCGAGATGGCCGCGACGTGATGGGAAAAGCAAGGCGACCTCGCAACGACCGAAAGGTCAAATCGAAAACGGCACTGCCCGGCTCTTTGGGAGAGGTGCTCGACAACGCCGGCTTTGCGGCGCTCGGACGCCGCATTGTGGTCGGTAAGCCCAAAAACAGCGATGTGGAACGGCAGCCGACCACCGCTCCGCAGTTCGCGGAGTCCGAGCGTCGCCTTGACAACCGGACGACCGCCCCCGGGTGGACCGCGCCGGTCATCGAGTTCCTTGCGGAGAATCTGCCTGGCGATCCATCCGTCGCCTGGGAGCACCTCTTCATCACGGCGTACGAGGTTGGTTGCGAAGCTCTGGCGGAACTCGGGCAGGCCAGGATTGTATTTGGCGGAGCAACCCCGCTCGCTGTACCCGAAATACCTGAAGTTCTGCCACGCTGGGATGACGTCGCTACCGCGGTCGTTTGGGTCGCCGCCCAAGGCAACCTTCTCGGTTACCGTCATTTCGCTGGTGCCCGAGGGCAGCCCAATCAGCGAGGGTGTTTTCGGCCGAACATTCGTGCCTCGCACGGCTGCGGTCCAGCCTACCTGGCACCAGAAGCGTTCGCAGTCTTTCGAAGCCTGGGTCTCGTAATAGACGGGCGATGGACCGAAGCCGCGGAAACGATCTTGTGGCGTGACGATCCGCCCGAGTGGGCTATCGATTTTACCGAGGACGAACGGTTTACACAGGCTTGCATTTCCGCGGCGGAGCGCCTTCCAAAGGATATTGCCGCCGAGATCGAAACGATCGCACTGGTAACCGACGACGAAGTCTCCGAACGGTATGCGCTCGAGGTGCAGAATCGACCGGAGCCCAGAACCAAGGGAGAAATCCGGGTCCTGATGGAAAGCTTCCATCGGGCTGACCTGGACGCGTTGTTCTGCCGTCGATGGCGTCTCCAGGACGGATGGCTCCCGCCGGATGAAGTCAGACGGTCGCTCCGGTTACCTTACGATCCGCTCGCCATGGGGATGAGACGGGCGTTCGCAATGCGATACCTGCCTCATCATCCGTTTCTCTCCAAATAGGGTCCAATTGGAAGACGCGGACGGAACGGGATCGGCAATCCGTGAGGGCTGAAAACGCGGGTCCTTCGGCACCAATCTGCTCCGATGGGCGCGCTATAAAGGATAGACGAATGAGAATCTGGATCGTTTCCGATCTCCACCTGGAATTTCAATGGCCATTTAAGGAATCGCCGCCGAACAATGTCGACGTTTTAGTGTGCGCGGGGGACGTGCTCATAAAAGGCGTTGTGCCCAGCATCAAATGGCTCGCCAAATTCGCGCCCGACATTCCGGTTGTTTTCGTCGCGGGGAACCACGAGTTCTACGGTGATTGCTTGCAGACAGGGATTCTGGGAGGCCGTGAAGCGGCGAGGGATCATCCGAATATTCATTTCCTGGAAAACGATGCGGTCAACATCGCCGACGTCCGGTTCGTCGGCGGGACGCTATGGTCGGATTTCCGGTTGTTCGGTCGAAAGCCCGAGGTCTGCATGTCGTATGCCCAAAGCGGGATGAACGACTTCAAGAAGATCAAGTTTTCAAAGACCCCATATCGCAAATTCAAGCCAATCGATGCGTACGGGAAGCACGTCGAGACCAGGGACTACATAGCAGCTGAACTGCGTGAACGTGCGGGTCGGAAAACGGTGGTGGTGACGCATCACGCGCCATCTCCTCGCTCGATTCCCGCGGAGTTTCGGCATGACCCGCTTTCGGCTTGCTATGCTTCTGATTTGGAAGACCTGATCAACGACGACGGACCAACGCTGTGGGTGCACGGACACGTCCATCGCCGAAACGATTACTGGGTTGGTGAAACGCGAGTTATCTCGAATGCCAGAGGTTATCCGGGGGAAGAAACGGAGTTTGTTCCTGATTTTGCAGTCGATATCTAAACAAAAAGATTGCTAACTACATTATGGCACAATGCACCGAGCAACGCCCCCACAATCGACATGTCGCGTCCTCGTGTTCGTTCAACGTCAACTCGCGGTCAGGAGCCTCGGGGGCAACGGCTTCTGGTCGCTGACCCTTCACAACGAGGAGCACGACCTCAAGCGCTATAAAAGCGAATCCTTGGCGCTCGCACCAAGTGAAATACCGATGGCTCGCTGACCCTCTATTCCGGCGCGAAAAAAACTCGTGGGACCTTAGTTTCCGTCAATGGGTCTGTCGCAGGGTCACCGCGGTGGTTTGACATCCGCTAAGCCGACCAACGTCTCACTTAATCCCATTTGCGGATGAGCGTCGCCGTTGTTGTAGCTGCCGAATTCTCAGCGCCCGGTCTCGCCGCAACGAGAAATACCTGTGCATTACTTGCGTCAACCGCAAAGGAACGCGACGTCCTCCAAAAATTGCAACTTGACCGCGCGTTTTCGGGGCGCAAAGGTCATCCCATCTATTGGGGGAAAGTATGTGGGCGGACAGCGAAAGTAAAATCGACTACCTGAATTATTCCGAAGTCTCTGAGATGGTGTGCGACATGGTGACCGACGACGCCATGTTGCCCATATCGCTCGGAATCTACGGGACCTGGGGCGTTGGAAAATCTAGCATTTTGCAATTGATCGCAGAGCAACTCGATGGCGACAAGCGCAATCTCATAGTCCCGTTCGATGCCTGGCTTTACCAGGACTTCGAAGAGGCGAAAGCCGCCCTGATGACCGTGATCGCAAAGACGGTCTATGAGAGCGTACCCGAGAGCTTCAAGGAAAGGGCTGCAAGTCTCTATAGACGGGTCAACAAACTCAAAGTGTTGGGGATCGCCGCCGACGTCGGGGCCTTCCTGGCAGGTGTGCCAACGCTCGGTGCATTCACGAAGGCGGCCGATGCCGCCAGCGATGCGTTCGAAGGGGAATCAGACGAAGACGACGTTGAAGCAGTCAAGGGAGCCGTCACCGAGGTAGGCAAGCGGACCTCCGGTCTTCTGAAGCCTAAGGAAAAGCGAAACGCGCCGGAGGAGATCGTCGCGTTCCGAAAGGAGTTCGGAGAGCTTCTCGAGTCTGTCGACCGTCGCCTGATCGTTTTCGTCGACAATCTCGATCGTTGCCTTCCGCCGAATGCAATATCGACCCTGGAGGCGATGCGCCTCTTTCTGTTCCTGCCGAACACGGCATTTATCGTCGCCGCCGACGAAGATATGATCCGTTTGGCGGTTGCAAAGCATTTCAAGGACCCCGGCGATAGGCATATCACGGATTACCTCGACAAACTGATCCAAGTACCGCTGCGCGTGCCCAAGCTCGGCTTGCAGGAGGTGAGGGCGTACCTCTTCATGCTGGCTGCGGCCAAATCGAGCGTGCAGGCCGAAAGGATCGAGGCCCTGCGGAAGTTCCTCATCGATAAGCTCCGGCGTAGTTGGTCTGACGAAGCGCCATTCTCTGTCGAGGAAGCACTGGCTAGGCTTGGCCTTCCTCGTGGCGCTGAACTGGAGGGTTCCCTCGAGACGATGGACAGGCTGGCGGGCATCCTCGCGCATTCCATACAGGTCAACGGCAATCCCCGCATCGTCAAACGTATGCTGAACGTGATCCGGATGCGGGTGTCCGTGGCAAAACGCCGGGGAATGGCTCTGGACGAGTCCGTCATCGCAAAGCTCGCACTGTTCGAAAGATGCACAAGCGAGGACGCCATCAAGACCTTGAATGCGATGATCCACTCCGCGCCCAACGGGAAATCCACGGAGTTGGCGCAGTTTGAAGCCCTCAAGGATGATCTCAAACCTGAAGCAATGCCCAAGGAGTGGCAAAAGCACGCTGACTTCATTTCCGATTGGCTCATGCTTCATCCGCCACTCGGGGATGTCGACCTGCGTCCGGCGGTCTACCTAGCGCGAGAAACAATGCCTGTTCGCGTCAATACGAGGAGGATGAGTGAAAGAGCTCAGAACGCTGTCGAAATCCTGCTCAAGACCGCGACGCTAAGTTCCAAGGCTTCGAGGGAAGCCGTGGAGGGCCTCGACGCTTCAGAAGCTGGCGAGGTCATGGACGAGATCGTGGCGGTGATGAAGCGAAATCCCGATTGGGACAAGGTCCGTGACGATTTCCGCGGAGCACGCCTGCTTGCAAAGGTCCACGAGGCGGCGCACCGAAAACTGGTCGCGTTTGTCCAAACACTTCCAAGGACGCCGAGATGGATGGCAGCTTTGATGAAAGATGACGGTGCAGGGGTGCGGAGCTGATGGGAACCTCGTCGTCGTCAAGGGGATCGGGTTCCAAGCAGCCGATGGTGCCGCCGTGGGCTGACGATCAGCCCGGTTCCCCAATCCCGCCTGCTCCGCCCAAGCGGTTCCAGGCATTTCGGACATCCTTCGGGAAATACCTCAAGAGCGGTGACGCCGGCGACCTCAGGCGGTCACTTGGGCATTACGCCAAGACGTCGACGGGCGGTAGCGGTGTCGGACCTCGTAGGTTCGGCTCCGTCTATAGCTCGGGCGGGGAGTTCTATGAGGTCCTCAAGTCGTTGGGCGGAGACGGCGGAGTCGCTGCCGACCAAGGCCTTTCCAAAGACTCTCTGGCGGGCCAACCGCTCGACGTCGTTTGCCAACGGCTGGCGGAGGTCCTCGCTCCTGAAAACGGTGACGCGGACCGGATTCGCGAAGCAATTGACGAGGCAATGCTGGAGGTCCTCGGCGAGGGGGATTTCGACCCCGCGAGTTTGGATGACGAAACCATAGACCGCGTCATGGGCGAGTACCTGTCTCAGACGGTGTTCCAGGAAATCGTTGAGGAGGTCGGCGGCTCGTGGGCGAATGCCCCCGACGAAAGTCGCACGTCCACCGCGGAAGCCGAGCTGCTTGAATTGATCCGCGTCGTTGTCGACGGGAACCTCGGCCCCAAGCTGGCCGACGGTAAGGCCATCACCAAGTCGGACGTGCAGCGTTTCATGCGCGAGACCGTCGTCGAAGTTTGGAAGGAATGGGAGTCGTTCGATGAGTAGGCTTGTCTATCATATCGACGAAAACAAGATTCCGGCGACCGACAAGGACGGGACTTCGCATGTTTTCCTGTACGGGCCTCAGCCGACCCGCGAGGGTACGGGCTCAATCGGTCGCCGCCTCGAACTGGCCGTCGAGCGGCTGGGCGTGGTCATCGATCCGGTGGCGTTTGACTTCCTATCCATTGCGTTGGCCGTCGTGGCAGCCGACACTTTCATCAATCGGGAGGCGTTTTCGGGCAACGGATGGGCACGCGATTTCCAGCTGGACATTCCGTTGGCCCGACCCGGTGTCTGGCAAAAGATAAAATCTGAGCTCGAACACGCGCTAGACTTCCTGAGCGGCGATACCTGGACGCTGAACTTTACATCGGGCGGTGCCGAGCCCCCTTCGAAGGAAGCGGTCCTGAGGCGATATCGCTCCCATATCGCTGTCGGTTCTGCCGATTGCGCGTGCCTCTTCTCCGGCGGATTGGACAGTCTGATCGGAGCTCGTTCGCTCATCGAAGAGGGACGTTCTCCGCTCCTTGTCAGCCATTCCTATCGCGGCGACCAAAGCTATCAGAATTACCTAGCTCCGAGGCTCGGTAAAAAACTGCCGCGGTTCGCCGCCAATGCGAACCCGGTCTTCCGAGGCGATTACCTGAGCGATACGACGATGAGAACGCGCAGCCTTGGTTTCCTCGCGTTCGGTGTTGTGGGCGCAAACGCGATACTTGCGACCAAGCCCTCTCGCGGCCCCGTTGACCTCGTGATTCCGGAGAACGGTTTTATCGCCTTGAACGCTCCGCTGACACGGCGGCGCATCGGTTCCCACAGCACCCGGACGACCCACCCCTACTTCCTGTCCCGAATTCAGGAAGTCTTGGATAAAGTTGGCCTCGCGGTTAACATCACCAACCCATATCGTCATATGACCAAGGGCGAGATGCTGACGAGCGCTTTGTCCTACGATGGCATCGAGCGCGCCGCGGTCAACACTGTTTCCTGCGGAAAATGGAAGCGCAAGAGCCAGCAATGCGGCCATTGCGTTCCCTGCCTCATCCGGCGAGCCTCCTTCGCCAAGGCCAGGGTAACTGATACTACCGACTATCAATATCCCGATCTGGGCAAACTTTGGGATCGTCCCGATATCCGTGATGACGTGATGGCTATGCTGGTGGCGGCCAGCCGTGGCGACAAGGGTGCCAAGCAACGTGCTATCGCCAGTGGACCACTGCCGTTCGAGCCTGTAGAACGCGGCGGGTGGTTCGACGTCCAGAAGCGCGGGCTGCTTGAAGTAGCCGGATTTCTGAGGGACCAAGGGTTCGCCGTGTGATCGACTTCCATTGCCATCTGGACTTGTTTCCGTCGCCCGAACGGACGGTCGATGACATTGAGCGGGCAGGGATATACCTGCTCTCGGTCACGAACACTCCGAAGGCTTTCCCCAAGACCGCTCAGTTGGCCAAAGGAAGGAAACGCATTCGCACAGCGCTCGGGCTACACCCGCAACTCGTGAAGGAGCGGCACAACGAAGTCGCGTTGTTCAAACGCCTGCTTGGTGAAACACGGTATGTGGGGGAGGTCGGAATTGATGGAGGCGACGATTGCGCTCCGTTTCTCGACCTCCAAAAGGAAGTTTTCGACGAACTGCTGGAGGCCTGCACGTCGATCGGCGGTCGCGTTCTGTCCATCCATAGCAGGCATGCAAGTGGCGAGGTCGTGGAAGCTCTTACGAAACATCCGGCAGCTGGTGTGCCGATTCTTCACTGGTACTCAGGCTCGCAATCCCACGCCGACAAGGCAGTCCAGGTCGGCGCATGGTTTTCGGTGGGGCTGCCGATGCTGAGGAGCCGCCGGGCAAACTCGCTGGTCCGCCGGCTTCCGCGCGATCGTATTTTGACGGAGACCGATGCCCCGTTCGTTTCAACACCGGATACTAATTACCCTGTCCGCGCAGTGTCGGATGCGGAGAGCGCGTTGGCGCGGCACTGGGAATGTGACGTGACCGAAGTCCGTCGGCAGCTTCACGCCAACTTGGCTTCGTTGGTCGAAAGAGCGTCAAGATTTCCTCTTTTGAACGCAGGGTGAGCACAAGCACCTAGAATAGCAAAAGGCCGCCTCCGAAGGGGCGGCCCTCGCGTCTTAGCGAAGCCAGCTTAGCTCCAGGGCTGTTCCGGCTTTCCGTCGGTGCCCTCGATGAGCAGGATGGGTTTGCCTCCGACCATTCTCATGTGCACTCCTCTCGTTTAACTGAGCCTGAACTTAGCGCACTTCCGTCGGCAAGTCTTACCGGGCTGCGGCGCTTCGTGTAGAAGCCGGCTTCTTGAAAATCTCTCGAAGATTCAGTCCTTTAATCAGGACCGGATGCGTTTTCTCTAAGTAATCCTTCAAAATTTTTTGGTCTTTCAGCGGCTTCTCATCTTCGAAAAGTGGCGCGCGGTAAGTGATAACCGGGTGAGAGCGGTTGAACGTGCCTTTGTTGAGGGCACAATGCAGTGCGACTGCAACTGCTTTCAAAGCGAGAGAGCCGAATTGACTCAATAGCTGCGGGTCGTTTCCGGTATGGGCGGCGATTATGAGGGCCTGCGTCGGCTCCTCGATCCGCCACGGAAACAACTGGTTGAACCACAGTACTTTCTCGAAGTATTTGGCTTGTTCTGCCCGCTCCTTGATTACCGATGGCTTGACCGCGCCGAGCGAAGCCAGCTCGGCGAGAATGTCCATCTCGTTCGTCAGATTCTGGAAGTGGAAGAGCGTGGCCAAAGGAGACCTAGTTGGAATCTCCATCTTCTGTAGCGTGGCCAACTGTTCTCGCGCGGCTGACTTTAGGTTCGCCCGTTCTTTTGCTACGGATTTGCTATCATCCCCGCGATGAAGCCGCCCATAGATGTATGCATTCCAGAAATGGTAGTGGCATACGATCGCCTGGGAATCCACTGTCCTGCTACCGAACGGCAGATAAGTCAAAAGGTCGACGATCCCGCCATAATGATTCCGAAACGAGAGAAGCGTCTCGGGTTCGGAAGCACCTTTGCCATCGACATAGAGCTCCATTTCCGCAAGAGCCCTCGTCGTCATCGACTTGAATATCGGCTGATACGTCCCCTGTACAAAAGAGATCACCGCGTTTGTCAGGGGAGGTGGCGCTTTATCTACGCCCGATATTCCATATGGGTTCGCCGGAAAGCGGTACAAATGCGTATCCGTGATATTAGTATCGGGAAGGCGTCTGAAGACCTCCGGCAGCGTCAGCTCCCTTTCACGAAACCCGGTAGCCTCCAAGTCCTTTGCGTCATCGCGGAAGCGACGGAGCACACCGAGGCGTATGGCCGCTAGGACAACATGCGGAGATTTCTCTTTCGGTTCCCAGAAATCGAATTCGTCATCTACGTCATCCACTGGCTGCCCTCCATCCACGCCCGTCTAACAGAGTACACGAAGCGCTTCTCCACGAAAGGGTCTTCCCCTGTAACGCGCTTCAGTGAAGCGCGGCACAGTGTACACGCTATGCGATAATAAGAGAATTTCTACAACCGTGTTCAGCTTCCCTCGATCGGAGCCCATCCCTGGTGTCTCCCAACCGTGGGTAAGAAGACATGGCCGCGAAATTCATCGAATGGTTCGGCAGCTTCACGAAGATTCTGGCGACAGCGAGCGTTATCGCGATCGTCGCCGTCCATGGGCAGTCCATGAACAGCAATGTTCGATTCAACTCCGGGACAGCCTGCATTGAAGCCGCGCCCGAAGCGTTTGATGTCCTGACGCTGAGCCGGCAGGATATCGTTGACATCAAAAAGGTCGCTACTACTGAAGTAGTCAAGTCGCTGAAAAGCCCGGCCTTCGAGAACCAGGTCCACGGCGTTGTCGACACGATCTTGAACCGTACCCGTTCCGGGCATTGGGGCGCTCTGAAGAACGTCGTCAACGCCAAGAACCAGTTCTCCGCGATCGCCGGTCCGCAATCCCTGCGGCCTTACGGCAGCGTCGACAAAATGCCGAACCGAGCCATTTCGTCTAAGGTTGCCGCAGAGGTCGACCGTTGGCTTGAGATGCGGGCGCGCGGTGTCCCGTCGAGCGTCGGCGACAATCTCAATTATCTCAATCCGCTGTACTCGTCGCAGAGCAGTCTCCGCGGTTGGGGCTGGTCGGTTGTCGCGCAGGCCAGGAAATCCGGCTACGTTATGGGTGCGGGCAAGGCCACGCATTACCATGGTACCTCGCGCGATCTCGTCAAGTACAAGCCCAGTGCCTTCCGCGTGGTCATCCAAGACTAACGCTTAGGACAAAAGTGAGGAGCCGCTCTTTCCGAGCGGCTTCGTTTGCGTTGGGATAGAGCAGTATGGCCGGGTCAGTTCCTCGAGGCCTAGTCAGAGTTCGGTACGTGTTACCCGCTATCCCATTTCACGAGATCGTCTGTCTGACCAACGACACGATCTTGGGCCTGATTTCCTCGTGATCGACCTGCCCTCTGAAGCATCGATAGATGACCTCGATCAGGGTGAGGCCAAAGAGCGCCTGCATCGATCCGCCGACGCCTTCGCCGACAGTTGCCTCCTCAAGGAAAGTGCGATCCAAGAATACGAACGTCGGCGTCTCGCCGCTGAAATCGTCTGTACGGCTGACTGCACAGGATTGCTTTGCGAGCGTTCCCGCCAAGTCGAACCGCTGTGTCGACATCTCCCTGATATCCTGTGGCATTTCCTCGAAGTTTGCGACCTGAAGGAATACCTCATGAACCTCCGTGTTGCCGATAAGGGCTCCGATCTCGTTTTCAAAGGCTTTGAGGAAGTATGCGAGGCATTGTATCGCCGCGGCAGTTGTCGGAGTGTCGTCCATCGCGAGGAGGCTGATGGTTACAGGCTCGCGCAGGTCCAACGTGACCGTCCAGATGCAGTCGTCGTTTTGGGTGTATCTGACATCCAAACCTGTGACCGATCTCGTTGTGGCCGCCGCAAACCTGTTGAATACCGCCAAACCACGGGTGTCCTGAGAAAGGAAAGGCAGCAGGAAACCGGGGTAGAGGAGTCGCCAGGTTTCCGCAGCGCTCTCGGAATCCGTCGAGAGCGCCTCGATCGCGTCGCAAACCGCCTCAAGCAAAACTGGCCTTAGCAGTGGTGGTAAATTGCTGCGAAGACTTTGGAAATGCCGACCGAGCATGCGGGTAAAAAAATCTTGCGGTGCCTGCCGGAGCATCGGCTCGATGAGCTCAATAAACAAATCGCCCAACGCCTCATCAAGGGCCGGCGGCAGCCCGAACGCCTTGAACATCTGCTCGGCGTAAAAGCCGTCGTCGTAATCGAGAGCGAGTTCGGCCGCGCGGATGATCGCGTGATCGTATCCCTCGGAGTCGGGGACCAACAGGAATTGCGAGGCGGCCTCGAAATACGCAACCGCCGAAGCGGCGTCGTTCCCCATCTCGCTTTCCGCCGATGCCAATTCGACGTACGACCGGGCAAGCCCCTCATGGTAGATGGTGTCGGTTAGCAAACCGATGGCGTGCACCGCGAATACCTTGGCTTCCTCGAAGCGGTTGGCGACGACATCCTTGCTTTCTTCGAGGTCGTTGAGGACGCCGGCTCGCAGGCGCGATCCGTCCGCTTCGATATCGCGGCGGGCGCAACGCTGAGCCATGCGCCCAGCGAGGTCGTAGGCCTCGAGAGCCTTGGCGACCTCTTTCTTGTCGCGGTAGACGTTTCCGAGGTTGATGTAGTTGAGTGCCGCGAGCTGCTCTTCGCCTATCTCCAAGCTAAGCTCGACGGTCTCCTTGGTAACTCGCTCGGCGTCATCCAATCGTCCGGCAGTCCTGTAGCGACGGCTGAGGATGTTGTTGTGCCACGCCCGCTGACGACGAGGATCGATACTGGCGCTTGACCGGTTCGTGATCCGCTCGATGATATCATCGACTTCCGCGTCGTTTCCGGGAATGCCTGCCAGAGCCGCTGCGAGATTGCGCTCGGCCAGTTCGACGCCGTAATCGTCTTCGATTTCGTGGAACTCGGCCAGGGTCGGGCGCAGGACCTCAACCGCCCGTTCAAATGACTTGCTGGAGATGTAAAGCGCGCTGAGCTCCAGGCCAATTCGCGCGTGATCCCAGGTGAGGCCAAGTTCGGCGTAGCTCTCCCAGGTTCCGAGCAGGCCTTCGACATCGGCCGCGGACAATGTGCGCCGAGCCTGCGATGCCAACTTGACCTCGGCGACCCGCGCAATCTGCTCTTCACCAAGGAGACTAGCCAGCGCCTCCGCCTGTTGGAGCAAACTGGAGGCGCGTACGGCGTCTCCCATCAGGTCCATCGGATAAATGAGCATCAGCATCAAATCGAGCGCGTCTTCCCCGCGATCGTGGTCAGTGGCATCTTTCAGCAGGCTCTCGACGATCCTCCGTCCAGTGCGATTGTCCCCCACCATCGCCGACTGCCGCAGCGCCGATTTGCTATACTTTTCGGCGTCCTGTGGACCCAGAAGCTCGGCAACCAGATAGGCCGAGCGGAAGTCCGACGCCTCCTCGAAGTGCTGCTCCAAGCGCGTCACGTAAAACCGCAGGCGTTGTGGTGTCGAAATCACCGCGTTCTTGAGTTGTTGTGAAGTATCGTCTCGTGCAAGCCGGAAGCCGACCGGACTGTCGTCTACGAGCTGGCTGACCGAGTGAAGCTCCGCTTACAGCCTCTCGATTCCCAAGGCACCGTCGCCGATCAGGCCTATGAGGTCGTCAGCGGCGAGAGGTATCGGGCTAAGCGCCATGTAACTGAGCGCCTCTTGAGCCACGGCCGTCGCATTCGATCGTAGCCACGCGTCGACCGGCTGCGACCCGCCTTTCGACCCCAAGAATAGAAGTAGTGATCCGCTCGCGCAGGCGCGCGCACCGATTGCCTCGGTTTCGGAATGAGAAAACTCGGGTATCTCAAGGAAAGGAATAGCCGGCAGCGGGTCGCGTGACGTGAGGATTACCCGCTTCGCCCAAGACGTGTCCCCGCCCAACGCCACGGCCCTCAGCAATTCGTCGGGGAAGTCGCACTCGTCGATGACGAGTACGACATTGTCGACGTCCGCCCAAGCGGAGGAAAACGCCAACATGGCACCCTGAAGCGTCGATGGTGTTTTGCTCGCTTCAGACCCATTGAGTGCCTCGGCGCACACACCGAACAGCTCGAACGGCGTCAGCCCGTTTACCCGGATATACTTTGCGCCGTGCATCGCTGCAAATTGTGCGGTCAGTGTCGTTTTACCAATGCCTGCTCGACCGGTAACAACCAACGTCGGGTCTTGTTCCGATCGACGCTTCAATTCCTCGATCAGCGGTTCCCGATCGAGCAGGGTTCCCTGTCTACTGGCCGCACGATTGAGCAGCTCGGCAGGCGAGTTTTCCAAAACGCCACGAGCAAGTTCCGGCCTCAGCACAAACCGCGTGATCTCGGCGGTGACATCGTCCCGAATTCGGTTTTCGAGCTCCTGTGGCTCGCCGTAGAACGAGATGACCAGATCGGAGGAAGAGCCGTCAATCATCTTCGTGAGACGGTCCTCGCGGCCCGTCCCGTCGCGCAACACGTAGAGCAGGGTAGGGATGCCGTGATCGCGAGCATATCTCAGTTCGTCTTCAAGGCCCGAGATTGTCATCCCGCCCTGGACATCGATGTAACCGTATCCCAGGCGGTAGATGGCCACCATGATCTGGGAGTCGCGCAGACGCGACAGGTACATCGTCCTCGGGCTCATCGATCTTGCACCGATATGCTCGAAAAGGATGGGGTTATGGTTGATGCCCTGGATAGCATTTCGGGCAACAGTTCGCTCGGCTCTGCACTCCTGTAAGCGCGAGCTCACGAATATATCCAGCTTGTCGCGCGTGACTACTCCATCGAGGCCTTCAATCTCCACCATAACCGAGCCTCACGAACTGCCGCTGATTGACATTGAATTTGGGGGACACCTCCGCCCCGTGGTCCCGGAGGACGGTGGCCACGTCCAGCTCTAGCTGGCGAGCAAAGACGCCAAGCTCGATCTCTCCTATTAGGTTAGGAAGTGTCGTCATCTCCACCCTATCGAGAGTGCGGTCCCACCAAGCTTCAGCCGAGAAGTCCTCCATCGGATAATGGTCCAGTCCGGACCACTCGCGGCTGAGCTGTACATTGATTGCTGCCTGGGCCGCTTGGGCAGCTGTGATCTGGTCGACCTTGATATGGTCCACAAGCCGGTCATGGAGGTTCAACCGGCGCACCCGGTCCCGCGATACGGGAAATGCACTGTCAATAACGCGCTGGCGACGCTGTGCGATCTCTCGGGGTTTGGCGACTTTTGGTTTGCCAAGTGATCGCTTTCGATCGTCTACGATATCGATCAGCACGTGATCCGGATTTTCTTCCTCGGAAGCAATCTTCAGGTCGAATTTGACGAAGGCGAGCGCGCCGGGCACTCGCTTTATCGTGTCGATTTGCGGAATCCCCAACTTGGCCTGCGCGGTCGCCAAGCTGATTAATACCGGAGAAATCCTGGAACGAGTCGCGCCCTTCCATTCCATGAGGATCGGATTGGTGGAGTCGATCTTCTTAATCCAGGTCCCCCCGAAAAAGATGACGTCCTGCAGGTCCTGATCTTTGGACATGCGGTACATTCCGCGCCTCAGATTTGGCTGCATTCCGAAAAGGTAGCTGCCGTCGCGGCGCAGAACGATTTCAATATCAACGGCGTCCCCGTCGTCGCCACATCCCCATTCCTTGAGGATTTCAGAGGCCGCGAGCAATCTGTCGGCCTTCTCTCCCACGATCGTCAGGGCAGGGACTGGCACCGGATATCCTGCAACCTTGTCATAACCATATGCGCAGGCGAAGACCTTCGCGTCGATCATGTGATTGTTGAATTCGACGCTCGACGTATGTGCGAAGAGCGATCTTCTTAGATTGCCAAATTCGAAGCCCCGAGCGTTTACGGACGAATGTGTGGTCTTTGTTTTGCGTTGATGCTTGCGCTTTCCCATGGGCAAACAATAAGTTGTAGCTTGCGCGTTTTACAGGGGGGCAAATCAGGGACCTTCTTGGGGGAAGCAATATGCACAAGTAATTTTGGATTTTGGATTTTCCCCATGGAATAACTTCTCGCGCAGGCTTTTAACTGCACCGGCGGCTGTGCTTTTTTCGGTAGTAGCGCAGCAAACAAATACGCCGCATGGGAGAGTTGTATGTCGGTAATGGAAGAGGGGTCCGAACCGCGAGGGGAGCCGCGGCTGCAGGTCTGGATCGGAAACAATGACCCAATCGCGGCCGAGCAGTTGGGAAAATTCATTCGCGAACTCGCTGTGGACTATCGCCGCCAAACCGAAGGCCAGCTTGTTCTGGTGCGGCTCGAGCTTGGATCAACCTTCCTGGAGTTTGCGGATCAGGCTGTCGCTTACTCCAATTACGTGGCGGCTCCGCTCGTATTCATGGAAGCGGCGAAACGGATGAGGCAGTTCTACAAATTCCTTGCCAAGCAGCTGAAGGGGCCGTCCGACGATCAATTGCTGCTACGGCCCCCGCTAGACCCGTCCTCGGCAAGACTTCTGGAGATTGCTGCCAATGCAAAAGCCGACCTTCGAATTACTCAGGTCGCAGAAGTGAAGACCATCGAGCTCAAATTCCCAGAAGTATTGATGCGAAACGAGGCGGCGAAAATAAAGAAAAAGAAGAGGAACAAAGCCGCTGCCGCAGAAGGAGGAATATACAATACTCCAGTTGAATTTGGAGAAATTACGGAACGTGTCAGAGCGCAGGCCTTGTCCGATCCGAACCAGTTGGAAAGCCTCATCGAGATCGTTGTTGGGTTGCTCAGGTCAAGCGGTGCGGGGCACCAACTGCCATCACTCGCCCAAAACCTCGAGGCGCATAATCTTTGGCAGGCTGCCGTGATTGTCCGTCGTCATATCGTTGCGCCTAAGCAAGTCAACCTACGCGATGATGGGTAGCCTTTCCTGTGATCCCGTATTGCGCTCTCGAAAACATGTTGCTTGAACGCAGTTCAGGCTGGGGCGCGAGTAACCACGATTGATCGTATGGCAGGATCGCGTCGATATGCGAAGAATGTTTGGCGGCCAGTTGCTCGTGGTAATTCCGCGGCGACATCAACATCACCTCAAAGCGCTCCCGCTTGCCCGTTCGCGCAGCACATGCGGTAGCGGACAAACTGGTGGCTAGTAAGAGGGGCGCGCACCAACGGCCATCGGCAAAGTCTGCAGCTCGACAAGGTTCAAAGGACGGCAGCGATAGCCCGCATTTGGTTCAGTATTATCTCTACCCGCGGCGGAAGATTATGGGCAGGCTTTGCCTTTAGGTAGGCACCAACGTACCGGACATCTCTAACACCGCGTTGCAAACCAGTTCCGTGTAGCGCTCCCGCGGCCAAGGCCTCATTCATCGCTTTGAACGATCTCTCGCTACGATGAGCAATATGATTTCGCAAAGCTATCCACAAATTCACTAGCGCGGCCTGGGGGGTGCTGAGTCCTGAAACTCGGGTTGCGTTCGCCCCCGCCAAGTACTTCTTTGCGCCTTTTTTCATCTCTCCATAGCTCGCGAAGGTGACGTTATTCCCGACTTCGTCAAGCAGAGAGGTGATCATTTTCACAGTCATATGCGCCGGATAGGTCACCGTGACGAACCGGTTAGCAATTTGCATCTGCTTGGGTGTCCGGTCGGCTTCGAATGCGTTGCCGAGATGCACGATAAACTGAGACGTATCTCGGTTTATGTAGGCTATGAACAAGTCATTCACGAAGCCTTCCCAGAGGGTCGCGGCGGTCAGGACGGTGTTCTCAGCCAGAAATGACTGATCTTTGTCTAGGCTCAGGCCAGACTTCACCGTCGTATAAAACGCTATCAGGTCTATAAGGCTACGGTCGAAGTCTTGTCGAACGTCTACTGGATTGATTTTTCGCATAGGGCCCCCTGCAATTTGCTTAGCACCTACACGTTACCCAACAGTTTTAGGTTGGAGGCGAATGTCGATGGCGGTCCCAGAATCCCGAAAGCTGTCGCGACCCGACCTCACTCGGTCGCCCGTTTCGCGGTCGGTCGACCGATATTGACATCTATGACGTCGGAGCAGTGTCGACGGGTTTGCGAATGCCTTTTCTCAACGAGGCAAAAAAAGTTATCCACAGATTTAAGTCTTGAATTATTGAAGATTTTGGACCGTATGGTGTCTTGAGATATTGGTCAAGTATAACATATCATTTGATTTTTCCGTTTTCTAAAGACTCCACTTCTTGCTTGATCTCGCCCGTATTGCGCGACCTACTTAGTCACGCAGGTGTGACGAGAAGGGCGAGGAATGGATCAGGTCACAGCAGTTAGTCAGGGCGAGGACTGTCGCAGCCGACTACCATTCGCTCCGCCTCAAGACGACAGAAACGTTACGACTGAGCAATCGTATCGACTGCCCGATCTTCACCGGATGAGGCAGCACGCTGATCGGCAGTACACTGCGTTTTTCCCCAAACGCACGGCTAGGAATGCAAGAAGCCTCGTTGCTCAATGCCCATCAATTTGGCTAGGAAGCAAAATCTCCCGCATTTACTCGAGATATATGCGCGAGCGACAGACAGGGCGATGGTCCCCCCGTATCGGGATGAAGGCCGATGATATCTCGCGCTCACCGAAGACCGTCGCAAACATAGCCTATGTTGTTGTGGACTTTTTGAATTGGCTGGACGCCCACGGGATCAGTTCTGAAGAAGCCACATACTTCGTCGTACGCGCGTATCAGAGCGACATTCTAAATGGCCGATGGGGGAAGGGCAGTCGTGAGCTCTCACCGGACTGGGCGAATGAAAAGGCAGATGAAGCATGTTCCCTCCTACGTTGGTTGGCGGCAAGAGGGTTTCGAAGGGAGTTTAACGTTGAAACCCGGACTGTGCGCACACCTCTGGGCGAACTCCGTGAGGTTCGAATAGGGCGAGCTAAGGGCGGTCGTGACCCGGGCCGCGTCCTTGCCTTGCCAGACGAGCACAAGGTGTCGGGTTGGCTCGAGCAGGTTCGCCAACGAAAAGGACGCGCCAAATCCTTAGCGTGCCGCGCTATTGTGGAACTTGCGACAAGAAAACGCGAGTACGCGAAGATTGTTCGAAATTGGATCGATGGTCCTCGAGGCGCGCTTGAGGACGTTTACTTTCGCCGAACAGGGGTACGCACCCCCCAGTTATTCCTGTCAGATGCCCCCGGTTTTGAAGGAACCCCAATCTCCCCGGCGAGCTTGTACACATGCTTCAAGTTGCGGGTGCCGGATGGGCCTGAAATTTGGTACCCCCATCTCGGTCGCCACTACTCCATTTGCGTTGGCCTCATCGAGGGGCTCCGCCGCGACGCCGCGGCCTTGAATAGGCAGCTTTTCGACATGCCTATGAACTGGGTTCGGAACCGGACCGAATATTGGCTGAATATTCAACGACGCAAAGCAGGCCACATAAGCGCGCAAACCACTGAAATTTATACTCAGTGGCTGGACACGAACTGCATTCTGAAGCCGACCAGCGACGAATGGGCAATGTTCCTACAAGCTGGAGATGGTGAATGATTCACCACGACCAACTCAGCCCGTTTGAGAATTGGATAGTCCCTGCTGACGGGGGTGCGCCATATCACGTAGATTTTTCGGAATTCTATTTCGGACGCCAAAAGAAAGACGTGCCTCCACGCGCGAGGCGGTTCTGGACGGCCGATATTGTTGGGATGCCAAATTTGGCCGAAGACTTTCGGCATGTCATGGTAACTATGGCCATCACGGAGAACCGTTTCTCGAGTTACGCTGCCGAGTGGCGGAATGTGCATCGTTTTCTCCAAAGCAATCCTGACCTTCTCAGCGTCAACTCAATATCGGATTTTCGGGATGCTCACGGCGTTCGACTGAAACAATGGCTTCATGAGCAAAAAGGTGCCAGTCACTATAGCCGCATTAAATGGATCGTGGACCAACACTTTGCCCTACGTCATCAGCGTCGTTCACCGTGGCCTGCCAGTGATCCAGATAAGGAACCAGACCCGCCTGAACCGGATTTGGTAGGGCTGCAGCGGCTTAACCTCGAACTCAGGAACCATGCCCGGGATATCAAGGCGATGTGGAGGAGCGGCGCTTCTTTGGCCGCCCTCGGTATCGATCCTAGATATGCCACAGACAGCGAGACTGCTTGGCAAGTACCAGAAAACCACATCCGTCTGATCTACAATTTGACATGCGAAGCACTGCCAACGCATGAGCAAATTTCTTTGGAAGGGATTGCGAAACTTTCAGGCGCTCGCTCACAGATAGCACGACCGCCATATGTGGCGCTTGGCCAAGGCGTGGCGGAATTCCAAGGCTACGGAACAAAATTACGTTGGAGATTCCCCGGGTTTGGCGACTTGGCAACGTTCCTATGGATTGTACTTAGCATGAGCGGATGGAACCTTGCGGCCGCGCTTAACATCGACATCACCGATGACCGAAAATGGTTCTACAGGGCCTTGCAAGACGAAGATCATGTTCTGATGTTCACCAACAAGGAACGATCAGGAAAAAGAGTGTACTCTCCATCCAAGGTTAGGGCCGAGTTTCATCCGTTCAGCATAGTAAAATGTCTGATTGAGGTCACGCTTCCCCTCCGGAGAGCCGCACAATCCAAGCTTGAAGAGCTGCTCAATCAGAACAAAAGCTCGTACAGCCACAGCAAGCAAAGGGAGATTTCTCGCCTGCAGCAGGTCGTTAAAAGCCCTTGGCTCTACGTTAGTCCCAGGAATCCCTTCGAGGTCTTTTGCCTACATCCAGACGATTCGACACGTTTAAACAAGTTCGTCCAGAACGTGGCTGCAAAAGCTAATCTGATTGATGACCATCCATATCTCGCGACCCTGACCACCTCGCAAGCTAGAGATTCGATGATCAATTTTGCATACCGACATTCTCAGCGCCTCTCCGTCGCAAAGCTGGCAGCACAACATTCAAATTTCCTTTCGCTAAGGCACTACCTAGCTCGCAGGAAGATGAGGCGCGCCAACTTTCAAACTGTGAACGCAGTCCTGACACACACGTTCTCCAGTATTCGTCGCTATGGAATCTTTGACGAGGCGAAAATTAAGATCGCCTTACGAACTGGTGAAATTACACCCGAGCAAGAAGCACGTCTAAGGGATTTCAGGGCGCGTACAAGGCTAGGCATGGGATGCCTCGATCCACTGCATCCGCCACACGAGATCGATCCCTACCATCGCGAGAACAGCGTTTGTCGAGTGCAACGGTGTACAGGATGCATACACGGGCGGGTGTTCCCAGAGAGCGTTCAACCCCTCGCGGCGACATTGGCCGATTTGCATCACCTCCGAAGAGATTACCCACTTGGCAGTTGGAACGGGTCCTCGTTCGATGAGGAGGAAGAGTCCATTCGTTTGACACTTCAACTCTTTGACCCTGCCGTTGTCGCACGGCACTACAGGGCAAGGGAGAAAGAGCTTCATCTCGGCAAAGAGGTTTTCGATGTCTACCCACATTACTGAAAGCTCTTTCGTGCAGATGCGGGAAGCATTCGTTCAGGCATCGGGGGGGATTGAGGAGATCAAGAGGCTCGGGTGGGAGGAGGTAGCTAGATTTAACCTCTTTCCAGGTGAACGAATTGGAAGTGGTTTGATTGTTGTCCCTGAAGACTACCTGCCGCCCGGCAGAAAACGAAGATTAGCCGCTCGGACTTTTGATCTATTTGGCTGGCTCGACGTCTCACATCAAACGTGGGAACGGCGCTGTGAATGGATCGGCCGCGCGTCGCTAGCTTTGTGGCTGCCGTACAGGAATGCACGGAACAGGACCACGGCTTCCGCCTCGACATGGACTGACCGAATAACGCTTCTCCTCAGGTTGGTTCGTCCAGCAGCCCGTATGATGTCAGAAGAGGAGTGGGACTTTTGGCCGCTACTGCGTCGATTTCAGGCTGAGCGATTCAAAGTAGCAACCACAGAGGCGCGAAACGTCTCCAAGATGGATCAAATCCTTCAAATCCTATCCGAGGCTGTCGAGGATGGGATTATGCTGTCTCCCGAGTGTCTGTCTGCGGCAGAAGAATTACACTCCGAAAAATCCTATCTTCGTGAAGAAAACGACAACAGAGTTGCGGAAAAATCTCTGGCTGGAGGGAAGTACAAATATTTTCCGAACCCGTTTGTATCGCGATTGATGAACGTTTGTCTTTGGCTTCAAGACAATTTGTCTGAGCAGATCATCGAATGCTGGAAGGCTGCCGAAGACGCAATCAACTCGAGCATGGAGCCGTTGAGCCGCGACAAGATAAAGGAAATAAAGCTCAGCGTGCTGCGGGGGCGAAATTGGTTTGATGCAAATGGAAATAGTCTGACGAAGCTGCCCTTTGAATTCTCACAGCGCGAAGGCGCAGAGACAATTCGCTCGAATGCGTGGCCACCGACGAATTGGAGCACGATCTCGTTGTTCATTACGTTGGTGCAGATCACGAACCTCTCGGTGCTCGCGTTTTGCACCGGCGGTCGCCACCATGAAATTGCGGGAATGAGCGACATAGGCGCTGCGGGCCACGATGACTTAATTCGCTCGCGTACATACAAATATAGCCGGCGTCTAGGTGGAATTGATCGGGAGTGGCCCATGCACGAAATCGCCGCGCGTGCGGTAGCTCTTCAAGACAAGCTTGCTTCCGTTATACGCCCGGAGGGTACCAATCATCTCTGGGTCCAGACTAGGCCATGGGGGGAATCTCGACGCGGAGCACCGCTCGCTGACCTTTCGGAGCAATCTCACGCGACGTTGATGCGATTAGGCCTCGGTAATGTATCTGATGGCCGAGCGCATTTGCATCGGTGGCGTCATACGATTGCAAGGCTCATCGGCGTTATCGTCGACGATGCGCAAGAGGTGCTTCAGGATTTATTTGGCCACAACAATGTCGAGCATGTTTTGGTGTATCTGCTGTCAAACCCCGACATAGCAGCGGAAGCGTTGCAGATTTCTGAAGAAACCGCGTTTGTCCTGACACAGGATGCCATTAAGGAGGTAATCGCCGGTAGCGCAGGCGGGCTCGCATCAGAGCGCCTTTTCGTGGCGGTGGAAGACTATCGAATGCAACGTGGTATCAAGGCGCTCGGTACTGACGACATTGAGGAAGCTGCGTTGCTCCTTCGCCTGGAAGGTACTGCGTTCCGACGCGTCAAACGTGGCGTTCTCTGCACCAAGGCACCCGGCCAATTGGCCCCATGCACCCGTGGACGGGGCCGAGAAGATGTGGGTTCATGCCACACAAATTGCCTAAACCGGTTAGAGCTCCAGGTTGAGCGGCAGGCGATTGCTGAGGAACTGCGGCAGCTTGCGGAGCAATATGCACGTACACCGCCGGAGTTTGTGATGATCAAGGAGCGCTTGGCAGGGCAGGTTCTCGCATTTTCTCGCCGCGCCCCGGAGGGTCGCGAGTATCTCCGAACAGCACTTTCAGCGTCGGATTTTGCGAGGGTGTTCAATGACGCGAGCTAATCTCAAGGTACGAAAAAACGGGAGGTTACCTTGCGGACCTCCTTCAGATGCTTCTGTCGACCAACGACTTCAATCGGCGATGGATCGAATAGAGGAAGAGATCAGCACATCGCGCGGCGTCTACTCACTCACCGGTAGGGGCCCCTCTGTTCAGATGGTACTTTGGAGGGCAGGGTTCTCGAAAAGTTTTCTTGAAAAGAAAGGGAAGAACGAAGTTCGAGACAAGATTCAATCTGAGCGGAAAGACCGGATTCTACGGTGGAAGCGCGCCATTCTTTCATCAACCCTGCTGCCTGACACCGTCGGCAATCTCGACGCAGAGAGTAAAGTTTCGGCTCCTGAAATCGAAGAGTATCGCCAATCGCTTCATGATGCCGAACTTGAGCTTGTCGAGGCCAAAATCGAGATCGAGGAATTAAAAGCGGCGATTGCAAGGCTTCAGAACGGATAGACACGACATTTGCGCGGTTATGTTTTGGTCACGTTCCAAGCGAAGGCCCAGCCTGCGGCGCAATTCTTCCGTTCGAACATACGGTCTCCAGCCTAGTACACCGTGTTGCCGGATCAAAAAACGGAGTTGTTTCACCTCCGGAAGTGGCTTCCGCGTCGCGGCCCTGCTTTCTAAACGGAATCCGCCCTTTAGGGCGGATGCTTTCTTGTCGCAGTTCGCTTGAGGGCGAACCGCGCAAGTAAGACAAGGCTTCGTCGGCTGCGAAGTAGGCTCCGCTCCTCAGCCTTGCCTTTCTAAACAGAATCCGCCCTGAAGGGCGGATGCTTTTTCGACGCGGTTCGCTCTAGGGCGAACCGCGGCTCGGAGTAAGAAGAGTAATCAAGAGCACCCACTTGTACTTCCGCAAGTATCGCACTTCTCGCAAGTGCCGTTGCGCACCATTGTGAAGTTCTGGCATTCCGAGCACATGTTGCCGGTATAGCCCTGAGCGATTGAGCGCATGCGGCGTTCGTTTTCCTTCTTCTTGGCTTCCGCCTTGGCCGATGCCGCGTCGGCGGCGGCTTTGTCGGAGAAGAGGGCGGTGGCGGTCTGCTGGGCTTCCTGAACCACCTCGTCGATCACTTCTTCAGCGATTTCTTCGGCCAGTTCCTTGGCGCGTTCTTCATAATCACGCTTGAAGGAGACGATTTCAGAAGTGGTGATGGCAACCGTCGGTTCCAGCTTGCGGGCGGCGGAGCCGGCAAAGGAGGTGACGTTGGCGGAGCCGCGGGCAGGGGCTGCCGTTGCCGAGCCCTTGGGTTCGGCGGCGGAGCGATCACCTTCGTTGCTGGAAACCAGCGTCGGCTTGTAACCGCGTGTCCAGCCGGTGGAGAGCAGGTTGGTCTTGCCTTCCTGAATACCCTTGCCGAGCGCCGTATTGGAGAAGTCGGACGTATCGACATGGGCGAGATCGTGGCGGCCGAGATAGGAGACGGCGAGTTCGCGGAACACGTAGTCGAGGATCGAGGTTGCGTTCTTGATTGCGTCGTTGCCCTGCACCATGCCGGCCGGTTCGAACTTGGTGAAGGTGAAGGCCTCCACATATTCTTCCAGCGGCACGCCATATTGCAGGCCGAGCGAAATGGCGATGGCGAAGTTGTTCATCATCGCCCGGAAGGCAGCGCCTTCCTTGTGCATGTCGATGAAGATTTCGCCGATGCGGCCATCACCGAATTCGCCGGTGCGCAGATAGACCTTGTGACCGCCGACCGTTGCTTTCTGGGTGTAACCCTGACGGCGGTTCGGCAGCTTTTCACGCTCGCGGGATACACGTTCGATGACGCGTTCGACAATCTTCTCGGTGATCGTCACGGCCTGCTGGGCAAGCGGCTGCTGGATCAGTTCTTCAACGAAGTCTTCGTCGTCCTCATCTTCCACCAGCGAAGCGTTGAGCGGCTGGGAAAGCTTGGAACCGTCGCGGTAAAGGGCGTTGGCCTTCAGCGCCAGCTTCCAGGAGAGCATGTAGGCGGCGCCGCAATCTTCCACCGTCGCATCATTCGGCATGTTGATCGTCTTGGAGATCGCGCCGGAGATGAACGGCTGTGCCGCCGCCATCATGCGGATGTGCGATTCGACCGAGAGGTAACGCTTGCCGATCTTGCCGCAGGGGTTGGCGCAGTCGAAGACCGCTAGGTGCTCGTTCTTCAGGAACGGCGCGCCTTCCAGCGTCATCGCGCCGCAGACGTGAACGTTTGCCGCTTCGATGTCCTTCTTCGCAAAACCGAGATGGTCGAGCAGGTTGAAGCTCATGTCGGAGAGCTGCTCGTCGGAAACCTTCAGCGTGCCCTTGAGGAAGTCAGCGCCGAGCGTCCACTGGTTGAAGACGAACTTGATGTCGAAGGCGCTTTTCAGTGCAGCATTGACGGCTTCGATCTTCTCATCGGTGAAGCCCTTGGCCTTCAGCGTCGAGGGATTGATGGCCGGCGCCTGGTTGAGATTGCCATGGCCGACGGCATAGGCCTCGATCTCGGCGATCTGGCTTTCGGAATAACCGAGCGAACGCAGGGATTCCGGCACAGCGCGGTTGATGATCTTGAAGTAACCGCCGCCGGCGAGCTTCTTGAACTTCACCAGCGCGAAATCGGGCTCGATGCCGGTCGTGTCGCAGTCCATCACGAGGCCGATCGTGCCTGTCGGCGCGATGACGGTCGTCTGGGCGTTGCGGTAACCGTGCTTTTCGCCAAGTTCCAGCGCCTTGTCCCAGGCGGCCGTGGCGTGGGCGACAAGGTCCTGATCCGTGCAATCGGCATGGATGAGGGCAACCGGGTTCACCGACAGGCCCTCGTAACCTTCCGATTGGCCATGGGCGGCGCGGCGGTGGTTGCGGATGACGCGCAGCATGTTGTCGCGGTTCGGCGCAAAGCTCGGGAAGGGGCCAAGCTCGCCGGCCATTTCAGCCGAGGTGGCATAGGAAACGCCGGTCATGATGGCGGTCAGCGCACCTGCAATGGCGCGGCCTTCGTCGCTGTCATAGGGAATGCCCGAGGACATCAGCAGGCCGCCGATATTGGCGTAACCGAGGCCGAGCGTGCGGTATTCGTAGGAACGTTCGGCAATCTGGCGGGACGGGAACTGCGCCATCATGACCGAGACTTCGAGAACGACGGTCCACAGGCGCACGGCATGTTCGTAATCGGCGATATCGATGCGCTTCGTCTTGGCATCCTTGAACTGCAGCAGGTTCAGCGAGGCAAGGTTGCAGGCCGTGTCATCAAGGAACATATATTCCGAGCACGGGTTGGAAGCGCGGATCGGGCCTTCGGCCGGCGAGGTGTGCCAGTCGTTCATGGTGGTGTTGAAGTGCAGGCCCGGATCGGCCGATGCCCAGGCGGCGTGGGAAATCTTTTCCCAGAGATCGCGGGCCTTCAGCGTTTTCATGACCTTGCCGTCCTTGCGGGCGGTGAGGTTCCAGTCGCCGTCATTTTCGACAGCGCGCAGGAAGTCATCCTTCAGCGATACGGAGTTGTTCGAGTTCTGGCCTGACACCGTGAGATAGGCTTCGGAATCCCAATCCGTGTCGTAGGTCTTGAACTGGATGTCCTTGTAACCCTGTTCGGCGAACTGGATGACGCGCTTGACGTAGTTTTCCGGCACCATGTCCTTCTTGGCAGCGCGGATTTCGCGCTTCAGGGCAGGGTTCTTGGCCGGGTCGAAGCAATCACCATTGTCGGCCTCGCAATTGACGCAGGCCTTCATGATGGCCTTGAGGTGCTTGGCAACGATCTTGGAACCGGTCACGAGAGCGGCAACCTTCTGCTCTTCGTTCACCTTCCAGTCGATATAGGCTTCGATATCGGGATGATCGGCGTCAACGACGACCATCTTCGCCGCACGGCGGGTCGTGCCGCCGGACTTGATTGCGCCGGCTGCACGGTCGCCGATCTTGAGGAAGCTCATCAGGCCCGAGGACTTGCCGCCGCCGGAAAGTTTTTCGCCTTCGCCGCGCAGATAGGAGAAATTGGAGCCGGTGCCGGAACCGTATTTGAACAGGCGCGCTTCACGCACCCACAGATCCATGATGCCGCCTTCATTGACCAGATCGTCTTCGACGGACTGGATGAAGCAGGCATGCGGCTGCGGATGTTCGTAAGCGGATTTGGACTTGGTCAGCTTGCCCGTGAAGGGGTCGACATAGAAGTG
>Ga0308157_10002619_pt1 | contig 28672 bp, 28 predicted proteins | sample PhyBR1_FD_201035 | JGI IMG/M metagenome (GOLD analysis project Ga0308157, IMG submission 201035) | Phyllosphere microbial communities from UC Gill Tract Community Farm, Albany, California, United States - DLSLB.R1 | ecosystem: Host-associated > Plants > Phyllosphere > Unclassified | place: USA...
GGCAACGACTGGCTCTGGATCTACGCCAACGCCTCGCAGCTGCAGCTCCACGCGATCGACCGGCCGATCAACTACTGGCGCCGCCATCCCGACCAGGACGCCCAGAACTCGCAGCCCATCACCACCGACTGCTGGCCGCTCATGTACCAGGAGATGGCGCGGCAGCTGCGCGCCATCGGCGACCCGCGCGCCGAACGGGCGCGGCGCTGCGCCAAGGGCGTGATCCTGAACTGGCTGCTCAACGACCATCGCGAGCGCGACAACCACTGCGTGCGGCTGCTCGACACGCGAGCGGCGTCGCAGCACACATTCATGGCGGCCACGCTGGAGATCGTCGCCGAGGACCGGCTGCTCGAGGGTCTGCTCAAATCGCGGCCGGGCTCGCGGATGTACTACAACCTCGGGCGGCTGGTGCGCAAGTCCAGGTTCTATCCTTCGCCCTACGGCAAGACCAGCTGAGCCCGCCGGCCCGTCGACGCCCGCCATCCCTCGTCTTTCGTCCTTCGACCCTCGTCACTCGTCCATCGACTGCCCATGACCCTCCTCGGAAAACGCGCGCTCGTCACCGGCGCCAGCGGTGCGCTCGGCACCGCCATCGCCCACCGCCTCGCCCGCGACGGCGCCACCGTGCTGCTGCACGCCAGTTCGCGCCCCGAGGCCATCGAGAGCCTGGCCGAGACCCTCCGCGCGGCCGGCGGCACGGCCGAATGCCATGTCTTCGACCTGCGCAGCGACGAGGCCACGGCCGCCGGCTGCGCGGCCATGCTCGCGGGTGGTCCGGTGCAGATCGTCGTCAACAACGCCGGCGTCCACGACGATGCCGTGATGCCCGGCATGCGGGCGGAGCAATGGCACAAGGTGATCGACGTCTCGCTCAACGGCTTCTTCCGCGTCACCCAGCCGCTGCTGCTGCCGATGATGCGCACGCGCTGGGGCCGCATCCTGAACATCTCCTCGGTCGCCTCGCTGACCGGCAACCGCGGCCAGGTCAACTATGCCGCCGCCAAGGGCGCGCTCAACAGCGCCACCAAGTCGCTGTCGCTCGAGGTCGCCTCGCGCGGCGTCACGGTCAACGCGATCGCACCGGGCATCATCGCCTCGCCGATGGCCGATGCCGTGTTCGACCCGGCCGTGATCCAGCAGATGGTGCCGATGAAGCGCGCCGGGACGCCCGACGAGGTGGCCGCGCTGACGGGCTTCCTGGCCGGTCCCGATGCCGCCTACATCACCGGCCAGGTGATCTCGATCAACGGCGGCATGATCTGAGTCCGGGGCGGCGCACTCAGCAGTTGGCCCGGATGCTCCGGATCACCGTCTGCCCGCCGATGCGCTCGGTCCGCACCAGCGCGACCCCCTCGCACACCGTGCGCGTCGCGCGATAGGTGTAGCGCGCCTCGACGGCCTGGGCATCGATCTGCCGGATCGAGCGCACCTCCAGGGGCTCGTTGAACGATCCATAGAACTGCGTCATGCGCGCTCCCGAGAAGCGGCCGATGTCGCGCTTGGCCGGCGTGATGACCGCCGCCGCGGCCTGGCCGTCGCCCGCCGCCAGGGCGCCATAGAAGGCGGCGACGACGCGCGTCGGGGTGTCGGGGCCGAGATCGTCGCGCGCCATCGGCGCGGGCACCAGCGGGGTCAGGGGCGGGGCGGAAGGTGCCGGGGTGGTGCTCCGGTTGGTGACGCCGTCGACCAGTTCCTCCGCCTTGTCCAGCCATTCCCAGGGGGCCGGCTTGGCCTCCGATGGCGATGCGGTGGCGGCCGCCTCCGGTCGCGCGCCGGATTCCGGAGTGGCCGCAGTGGCCGGCGTGGCCGGAGCCGACGCCACGCGCCGTTCCGCTGCCGGGCGTTCGACCCGGGGCGCGGATGCGTCGGTGCCGTCGCGGGATCGCAGGACATACCAGCCAGCCGCCGCCGCGAGGGCGACCAGACCGGCCACGCCCAGCGTCAGCCAGAACGCCGGCGTTTCCGCCACCGAGGCCACGCCACCCACGGGCCGCGCCACGCCCACGGCCGGACCGCGCATGGCGCCGGATGTCACGCCCAGGGTCTCGAGCGCCGAGGGGCCGGTCGCGACGAAGGCCGGCAGTCGACCCGCGCAGCCGATGCAGAACATCGCCGTGGCGCGATTGGACGTTCCGCAGTGTTCGCAGACGACCGGCATGCCGTGGAGCTCCTTCAAGGTGTGAGTGCTTTCAGCTTACTACGCATCGGGGTATGCCCGAGGGCGAGGCGGTTTCTCGATGTGTCGGCCGCATCCGGCGGCCGATGCCGGCTCAGCGCCACTGCAGGAGCAGGGACCAGGGCTGATGGCTCATGTGGCGGTCGATGCAGGCCCCGACGCCGGATGTGCATTCCGCCATCAGGTAACTCGGATCGAGCCTGTGCGTGCCCGGGGCGAAGGCCAGGCGGCGCAGGGTGACCGACTGCAGCACGTTGCCGCCCACGGCGTCGAAACCCGAGTCGTCCACGGCGGTCACGACATCGCAGTGCATCGGCACGGCGCGTCCGCCGGTCGGCCGCTCGGCCAGCACGCGGCCCAGGGTCTCGAACTGGTCGAGTCCGGCGCCGGCGCCGCGGGTCTGGCAGATCAGGTCACCGACGCGCGGCGGCGTCGTCGTGATGTCGCAGGCCCGCAGGGCGTGGCGCACCGGCCGGCCGGCGTTCTCGTCCGCGCCGGCCTGCCAGGCGGCGCCGGCATAGTCGACATGGGCTTCCGAGAAGACGAACTCGCCGGCGCCCAGGCCGGCCGTGCGCGCCAGCCAGCTGACGAAGGCGGCCGACCAGGGCGTGTCCATGACGGCGACGCGATCGAGCGCGGCGCCGAGGGCACGCAGCTCCGAGGATTCGAGGCCCTGGCCCGGCGCGGCGCCCAGACCCCGCAGGCGCGGCGCCGCGGCCTGATCCAGCGCCTGACCGAGCAGGCGGCGCGATGCCGGTCGCAGCGCGCCGAAGCGCACCTGGTCGGGCAGCCCGGCGCCATCGTCCTCGTCGTCGCCCACCGCCCGCCAGTAGGCGAGCACGCGCTGCCAGGGCGCCGTCGCGAAGACCGACCGGCGGCCCGGGAATCCGGCTTCGGCCTCCGAGGCGCCGGCGCGGACCAGCCGGCCTTCGACATCCAGGGCCTGCCGCCCGAACAGCGTGTGCTCCTCGATGGCCGCCGCCGCCATGGCGACGGCGCGGGGCGGCGCCGGGGTCGAGGCCGTGGCGATGCAGCGCGCGACCGGCGCCGGCGCCGGATCGGCCGCGGCGCTGGCGTCGGCGAGCAGCAGGCCGGCGATCGCCAGCATCGCGCGCGCGGTGGTGCCACCGCCGGCGGGGCGTCCGGCGCGACCCGCCGGTGGGGATGCGCCGGCCGGCCGGTCGCTCATGCGGGCCGGGTGAACGCCAGCACCGAATTGCTGCCGCCGAAGGCGAAGGAGCTGCTGATCGCGGCCTGGAGTCCGGGCGCGGCATGGCCGTCGTCGAGCACCAGGTTCAGGGGCAGGGCGGGATCGGCCGCCCCGGCATGGGCATTGGGTGGCAGTTCGCCGCGATGCAGGGCCAGCACGGTGATGACGGCTTCGAGGGCGCCGGCCGCTCCCAGCAGGTGGCCATGCAGCGCCTTGGTGGAGCTCACCCGCAGCCGCTCCAGGTCGGCGCCCCAGACCTGGGCCAGGGCCTCGGCCTCCACCGCGTCGCCGATGCGCGTGGCGGTGCCATGGGCATTGCAGTAGCCGACGTCGCCGGGGCGCAGGCCGGCGGCCGCCAGCGCGGCGCGCAGCGCGCGGGCCTGGCCCCCGGCATCGGGCTTGGTGAGGTGGGTGGCATCGCAGCTCGCGCCCCAGCCGGCCAGCGTGGCATAGCTGCAGGCGCCACGGCCGGCCGCGCGCGTGGCGGATTCCAGCACCAGGAATGCCGCGCCCTCGCCGAGCGCGAAGCCGCTGCGCTCGGCCGCGAACGGGCGCACCGCGCGCGCGGCCTCTCCCGGGGCGAAGGTCGCCAGCGTCTGCATCGCCTGCCAGGCCAGCACCACGCCCGGCACGATCAGGGCCTCGGCGCCGCCGGCGATGGCCACGTCGACCTCGCCGCAGCGCACCGCCTTGGCGGCCTCGGCGATGGCGATGGAGGACGACGCGCAGGCCACCGAATAGGTCAGCACCGGTCCCTGCACGCCGTGTCGCAGGGCGACCTGCGCGGCGGGCGCGTTGGGCATGAAGGCGGGAATGGTCAGTGGCGGCACGCGCGCGCCGCCCCGGTAGGCGGTCTCCAGGGCGGTGGCGCCGCCCATGCCGCACCCCACGAAGACGCCGATGCGCGTGGCATCGATGTCGTGCGGCGCGCCCGGTGGCAGGCCGGCATCGGCCAGCGCCAGGCTGGAGGCCGCGACCGCCAGCTGGCTGACGCGGTCGACGCCGGGCAACTGCAGCTTGGTGAACCAGCGCCGGACGTCGAAGTCGAGCGTCGCGGCGGCGGCGGGCTTGGGCAGTTCGGCCTCGAACACCGGTCGCAGGGCCGATTCGCCGCGCATCAGCGCCTCGAACAGCGCGACGGGGTCGTCGCCATGCGGCGCGGCGACGCCCAGGCCGGTCACGGCGACCGCATCGCGCGGCGTCATGCCGGGCTCGACGTCTTGGTTTCCTTGGCGTCGCCGTCGTTCGCGGCACCGCGCCCGCCGGCATCGATCACGACCGCCGGGGCATCGGCGGCGGCCCCGCCATCGACCGGCGCGGCCCGGTCCGAGGGCGCCGCTTTTCCAGCCTTGTCCGCTTTCCCGGCCTTCTCCGCCTTCTCGATCAGCAGCCGGTCGACCACCGCCGCCAGGCCACCCAGCGACATGATCGATGGATCGTCGTCGGGCACGACGACATGGAAGTGGTCCTCGACGGCGAAGATGAATTCGGCCAGCGCGAGGGAGTCCAACCCCTTGTCGCGCATGGATGCGTCGGGGTCGAGTTCGGACATCGGGATGTCGTATTTCTCGTGGATGAGGTCCTGCAGTGCCTTCAGCGAACTCATGATGTGTGTTGTTCCGTTTTTTGAGCCGGATTCGATGATATCGATGGCCCGGGGCGCCGTGGCCTCCCGGGCACCGTGGCGTCGCCGGGGCGCCAGCGCATCGACGGCACGGCGAAGGCCAGGCCCAGCAGCGCGCCGGCCAGCGCATCGAGCGCGACATGCTGGCGCGTCGCCAGGGTCGACCAGGCGATGGCGGCGAACCAGAGCACATTCAGGACCCGCAGGACCCGGGGCGTCCCGGCCCGGCGCAGGATCTCGGCCAGACGGACCGCCGTGAACATCGCCGCGGCCACATGCATCGACGGGCAGGCGTTGCCGGCGGCATCGACGCCCTGCAGCAGCGCGAAGCCCGGGAAGCCCGAAGCGTCGAAGCCCAGCGGCGGCACGGTCGTCGGCCAGAGATAGAACAGCAGCAGTCCGGCGGCGCACATCGCGACGATCCAGGCCGCATAGGCCACCAGGGCCGCGAGGTTGCGCTGCAGGCCCGGACCGAAGCCGACATACAGCCACAGCGAGAGATAGGCGAACAGCGCCTCCGGCTGGAAGGCGATCCAGTGGTCCAGGAAGATCAGCGGCATCGTCGTCACCTCGCCATTGGGGTGGCGCAGCAGGTGGAAATAGGCGACGAAGAACAGGGCCGTGAAGGCGGTGGTGCCGGCCAGCTTGAGCACGAAGTGCCGCCGCATGCGCAGCGCGATCTCCGCCACCCAGGAGGGGTGGGTGGCGTTCAAGGCTGGAAGGGCGGCAGCCGGCGCAGGCGCCGCCAGGCCAGCAGCGGCAGTCGCAGCACGAACTCGGCCATCAGGCGGGCATGCATCCAGCTCAGCAGGACGTTGTCGCGCAGGTAGTTGAAGTGCGAGACCCCGCCCTCGGCCGCGCTCAGGTACTTGACCGGCGCGTCGACATTGAGCGGTTTCACGCCGTTCCAGACCAGGCGGACCACGGCCTCGGGATCGAAGTCGAAGCGGCGCATCCAGGGCTGGCGCTGCATGACGTCGATGAGCGCCTCGATCGGATAGGTCCGGAATCCGTAGAGCGAATCGCCGACCCCGGCCCACAGCGTCTCGATGTGCGCCCAGCCGTTGGAGAGCTTGCGTCCACGCACCCGCAGCAGCGGCGCGCTGGCGTCGAAGATCGGCCGGCCGAGCACCATGGCGTCGGGGCGGGCCTGCGAGAGCCGCATGAAGTCGGGGATCAGCGCGGCCGGATGCTGGCCGTCGGAGTCCATGGTGAGCGCATGCGTGAAGCCGGCCTCGTGCGCCTGGCGCAGGCCCTGGAGCACGGCGGCGCCCTTGCCCTGGTTCCGGTCCAGGACCAGCACCCGCAGGCCGGAGTCCGTCCCGGCCAGCTGACGCATGCGTTCTCCGGTGCCATCGGTGCTGCCGTCGATCACGACCCAGACCGGGTCCCATTGCGCCCGCGCCTCGCGCACGGTGGCGAACAGGCGTTCGCCGGTGTTGTAGCTCGGGATCAGAACGAGGTGGGTACGCGAAGAGACTGGCATTCGGGCTGCGCTTCTGGGGGGCGCGCTTCCATGGAGTGACGGAAATAGTGTTCGACCTGCTGGAGCAGCGCCGCGCTGTCCTGGGCCGGGGCGAAGCGCTGGCCGAGCCGCAGGGTGAAGACCAGGGGCAGGGGCGGCACGCGCCAGAGCGGCCAGCCCTTGCCGAGGTAGGGCGAGTCGGTCTCGATGAAGACGGTCTGGATCGGCGCCTGCGCCAGCTTGGCGATCAGCGTCACCCCGGGGCGGAACGGATTCACCGGGACGTCGGTGGTGCGCGTGGCCTCGGGGAAGATCACCAGCTGGCCGCCACGGCGCAGGTCCTCCACGGCCAGGCGCACCATGCTGTGCGCCGAGTCGTTGCTGATGTACTGCGCCAGCCGGGCGCCGGCGCCGAGGAACACGTTGCGGGTCAGGCCGGCCTTCATGATGCAGGCGCTGCGCGGCAGGCGGGCCACCATCAGCAGGGCATCGAGCATGGTCGGGTGGTTGGCCGCCAGGATCAGGCCGCGCTCGTCGCGCAGGGCGTCGAGGCAGCGCGTGTCGATCCGCATCACCCCGCAGAGCGTGGCCGTGGCCCAGAAGACGCGGTAGGCGAAGGCGATGATCCAGCGGCCGAGCGCGCGTCCGCGCGCGGGCGACAGCGCGGGCCGCAGCACCAGGGCGATCACGTTCCAGCCCAGCGACACCACGCCCAGCGCGAGCAGCAGCAGGTAGAGCGGCACCGTCAGGAGCAGGCGGGCCGACTGGCGCAGCACGCGCATCGCAGGGGTCATGGGGACGCCGGGCCGGATCGCCGCGCCGATGCGCGGGCGCACCGGGCGATCATGACGCGCCCAGCGTGCCGGGCGCGGCGGCGTGGGCCTCGATCTCCACCAGCAGGTCCTGGCGGCAGATGTCGGCTTCGAGGTAGACCGCCTGCCGCACGGTGTGCGCATCGGGGCCCAGCACCTCGTCGAGCACCTCGCGCACGATCGGCGCATCGCTCACGTGGCGCACGTAGACCACCGCCTCGAGCCGCGACAGCTCGAAGACCGCGCTGGTGCGCGCGTTGGCGGCCGCGATCACGGCGGCCAGGTTGCGCAGGGTCTCGTGCGTCTGCGCGCGCACGTCGCCCAGGTGGACCGTCTCGTGGCCCACGATGCTGGCGGTGCCGGAGATGAACAAGGCGATGTCGCCGCCGCCGAGCGCGGCCAGGGCGGCGCGCGAGAAGGTCGGCGCGCGCGGCCCGTAGGTCTCCGGATAGCGGTAGGCCGAGACCTGGCGCGGGTTCTCCACCGGCACCGGCGCCACCTGGCCGGCGAGGAAGCGGATGCACAGCGAGCCCTGGCGGATGCCCAGCGCGCAGGCCGCCGGGGCGCCGTCGAACGCGGCCTGGCCGGCGTCGATGAAGGCCTGCTGGCGGCCCATGTTGAACTGGCGGTAGCGCTCCATGCCGCCGCCGTCGCCGTTGATCTGGGGCAGGTAGTTCCAGATGCGCTGCAGGTGCGGGCAGCCGGTGTCCTCGAGCGTCTGGAACAGGTCGTGATAGGCCAGCTCGGACAGCCGGGCCAGGCCGTGGTGTGTGGTCGCCTCGTCGAGGTCGATGGCGCCGAGCACCCAGTGGCCGTCGGTGCGCCAGCGCACCACGCCGGTCATGCCCGATCGCACCGCGCCCTCGGCGTGCCAGATGTCGGCCATGGGGCCGTGCCCGGAGAGCACCTGCGCGTTCACCTTCGGCATCCAGGGCAGGTCGTCGGGCGTGCCGTAGCCCAGGCCGCCGAAAGGCGCCGCGCCGCGCGCCGACAGGGCCAGGCCATCGGTCAGCGACAGCCGCTCGATGCGCAATGGCGGCAGCATGAGATCGCGTGCACTCATTTCGGCTCCTGCATGGACATGGTGATTCCTTCCCGCGGAACGGGTTTTGCTTGTGGATCAAGAATCCGCGCTGGATCGGGCGGCGTCGCCCGACGAATCGGCGGACGGCCGACACCGCTTCGCGGTCATGGCCGGCGGATTATCTCCAATGCGCCCGGACCTGGATGATGAGCCCGGCGCGTCCCGGGCCGGACAGTAAACTCGCCCCCAGGTTTAGAAACACACGACAGCGAGAAGAGAGAGCCATGGCCGGACACAGCAAATGGGCGAACATCCAGCACCGGAAGGGACGCCAGGACGAGAAGCGGGGCAAGCTCTGGACCCGTGCCATCCGCGAGATCACGGTGGCCGCGCGCACCGGTGGCGGCGACCTGAGCGCCAACCCGCGCCTGCGCCTGGCCGTCGAGAAGGCGAAGGCCGTCAACCTGCCGGCCGACACCGTCAAGCGCAACATCGACAAGGCCACCGGCAACCTCGAAGGCGTGAGCTACGAGGAGATCCGCTACGAGGGCTATGGCATCGGCGGCGCGGCGATCATCGTCGACACCATGACCGACAACCGGGTGCGCACCGTGGCCGAGGTGCGCCACGCCTTCAGCAAGTACGGCGGCAACATGGGCACCGAGGGTTCGGTGTCCTTCCAGTTCAAGCATTGCGGCCAGATCATCTACGCGCCCGGCACCGACGAGGACCGGGTCATGGAAGTGGCGCTCGAGGCCGGTGCCGAGGACGTCGTCACGGGTGAGGATGGCGCCATCGAGGTCCTGACCGCCGTGGCCGACTTCGAGGCCGTCAAGAACGCCCTCGAGGCCGCCGGCCTGACGGCCGAGCTGGCCGAGGTGACCATGCGGGCGGAGAACACCATCGAGCTCGCGGGCGAGGAGGGCGCGCGCATGCAGCGCCTGCTCGACGTGATCGAGGACCTGGACGACGTCCAGGACGTCTTCCACAACGCGTCGATTTCGCAGTGACGGGGAGCGACGCATGAAAGTCCTGGTGATCGGCGGCGGCGGCCGCGAACATGCCCTGGCGTGGCGGCTGTCGCAGTCCGAGCGCGTCTCCCGCCTCTATCTGGCGCCGGGCAACGGCGGCACCGCGCTCGACCGGCGCTTCGAGAACGTCGACATCACCGATGTCGTCGCATTGCGCGAGTGGGCGCAGCAGGAGCGGATCGCGCTGACCGTGGTCGGCCCGGAAGGTCCGCTGGCCGCGGGGGTGGTGGACGAGTTCCGCGCCCATGGCCTGCGCATCTTCGGCCCGACCCGGGCGGCGGCGCAGCTGGAAAGCTCGAAGGCCTTCTCCAAGGCCTTCATGAAGCGCCACCGCATCCCGACGGCCGCGTACGAGGCCTTCACCGACGCCGCGGCCGCCCACGCCTATGTCGATGCCCAGGGCGCCCCGATCGTCGTGAAGGCCGACGGCCTGGCCGCCGGCAAGGGCGTGGTGGTGGCGATGACCCTGCAGGAAGCGCACGACGCCATCGACTTCATGCTGGTGGACAACAAGTTCGGCGTCGCGCACAACGCCGGCGCCGATGGCCAGGCCGTGCCGCGCGTCGTCATCGAGGAATTCCTGCAGGGCGAGGAAGCCAGCTTCATCGTCCTGTGCGACGGCCGCAACGTGACCGCGCTGGCGACCAGCCAGGACCACAAGCGCCTGCTGGCCGGCGACCAGGGCCCCAACACCGGCGGCATGGGCGCCTATTCGCCCGCGCCGGTGGTGACCGCCGAGGTCCATGCCCGCGCCATGCGCGAGATCATCCTGCCGACCGTGCGCGGCATGGAGAAGGACGGCATCCCGTTCACCGGCTTCCTCTATGCCGGTCTCATGATCGATGCGACCGGGCATCCGAAGACGCTGGAATTCAACTGCCGCATGGGCGACCCCGAGACGCAGCCGATCATGATGCGGCTCAAGTCCGACCTGTTCGAGCTGTTCTGGCACGCCACCGATGGCACGCTCGACACCGTCGACCTGCAGTGGGACCGCCGCGTCGCCCTGGGCGTGGTGCTCGCCGCGGAAGGCTATCCGCTCGCGCCCCGCAAGGGCGACCGCATCCGCGACCTGCCGCCCGAGGCCCCCGACGCGGTGGTCTTCCATGCCGGCACCACGCTCGAGGATGGCGAGCTCAAGACCAGCGGCGGCCGCGTGCTGTGCGTGACGGTGCTGGCAGACAACGTGCGCCTGGCGCAGCAGCGGGCCTACGAGGTCGCCGCGCGCATCCAGTTCGACGGCGTGCAGTACCGCCGCGACATCGGCTTTCGCGCGCTCCAGGCCCGCGGCAACGGCTGATGCAGGCCGATCCGGGCGCCGTCGGCGATTACCTGCGCGGCCTGCAGCAGCGCATCGTGGACGCGGTCGAGGCCGCCGATGGCGCGACGGCCGTGCGCGATGCCTGGGTGAAGCCGCCCGGCGAGCCGCTGCAGGGCAGCGGCCTGACCTGCATCCTCGAGGGCGGCACGCTGTTCGAGCGCGCGGGCTGCGGCTTCTCGCAGGTGCGCGGTCCCCGGCTGCCGCCATCGGCGACGCAGCACCGGCCCGAACTCGCCGGCGCGCCCTTCGAGGCGATGGGCGTGTCGCTGGTCTTCCACCCGCGCAATCCCTACGTGCCGATCGTGCACATGAACGTGCGCATGCTCGCGGCGCTGCCGGCGGAGGGCGCGCCGGTCTGCTGGTTCGGCGGCGGGCTCGACCTCACGCCGATCTACGGCTTCGAGGAGGACGCCTCGCACTTCCATCGCACCTGCCGCGATGCGCTGGCGCCCTTCGGCGCCGACAAGTACCCGCGCTTCAAGACCTGGTGCGACGAGTATTTCTTCCTGCGCCACCGCAACGAGCAGCGCGGCGTCGGCGGCATCTTCTTCGACGATTTCTCGGAGCTCGGCTTCGAGAACAGCTTCGGACTGCTGCGCGCGGTCGGCGACGCGTTGCTGCCGGCCTACCTGCCGATCGTCGAGCGCCGCCGCGACACGCCCCATGGCGAGCGCGAGCGCGGCTTCCAGCTCTACCGGCGGGGCCGCTATGTCGAATTCAACCTGGTCTGGGACCGGGGCACGCACTTCGGCCTGCAGTCCGGCGGCCGGACCGAGTCGATCCTGATGTCGATGCCGCCCTTGGCGAGCTGGTCCTACGGCAGCGCGCCGGCGCCCGGCACGCCCGAGGCGGCGCTCTACACCGATTTCATCGTGCGGCGCGAATGGGCATGAGCAAGCGCCGCGTGGGCGTCTTCGGCGGTGCCTTCGATCCGCCGCACGTGACCCACGTCGCGCTGGCGCGGGCGGCGCTGGCCCAGCGCGACCTGGACGAGCTGCGCGTCTTCCCGACCGGGCATTCATGGCACAAGGCGCGCGTCCTGAGTGCCGCGGCGCATCGCATCGCGATGGCCGAGCTGGCCTTCGGGGGCATTCCCGGTGTCGTCGTCGACCCCCGCGAGACGCGGCGCGAGGGCCCCACCTACACCCTCGACACGCTGCAGGAACTGCACGCCGAGCAGCCCGGTGCCGAGCTGGTGCTGGTCATGGGCAGCGACCAGGCCCGCGCCCTGCCGGGCTGGCATGGCTGGCGCGAGATTCTCTCGGTCGCCGTCGTGTGCGTCGCCGAGCGACTAGAATCCGCCCCCTCCGCCCTCGCGGCCGGGTCGATGGATGCCGTCATGCGCACGGCGTCGCGTTTCGATCCCGCGACATTGCCCGAACCGCCTGCGGGAGCCCGCTTCGAATCGCTCGAACTCCCTCCGGCGGCGACCAGCGCCACCGACATCCGGGCGCGCCTGGCGCGGCACCAGCGCATCACCGGTCTGGTTCCGCCCGCGGTTGAACGCTATATTGAACAACACCACCTCTACGCCCCTGCCTGATGACCACTGAAGCCGCCGCCAAAAAAGACACCCACAAGCTCCAGCGAGCCATCATCGACGGGCTCGAAGACGTCAAGGCGCAGGACATCCAGGTTTTCGACACCGAGCATCTGTCGCCGCTGTTCGAGCGCGTGATCGTCGCCTCGGGCACGTCCAACCGCCAGACCAAGGCGCTCGCCGCCAGCGTGCGCGACGCCGTGCGCGAGGCCGGCTTTCCCAAGCCGCGCACCGAAGGCGAGGACAACGGCGAGTGGATCATCGTGGACTGCGGCGCCGCGGTCGCGCACATCATGCAGCCCGCGATCCGCCAGTACTACCACCTGGAAGAGATCTGGGGCGACAAGCCGGTGCGCCTGAAGCTCGGCGCCGCCAAGCCCGCCGGCGCCCAGGCCGAGGCCGCCACGCCCGAGAAGAAGCAGCCCGCCGCGGCCAAGACCCTGCGTCGCGCCAGCGCCGCCAAGACCGCCATCCGCGAGGCCGAGCAGCTGGCCAAGGCCGAGAAGGCGGAGAAGTCCGAGCGCGCCCGTCCGGCGGCCCGCAAGACGGCGGCCCGCAAGACCGCCACCGGATCGACGGCCGCGAGCGCGCCGGCCGGCAAGACCGCCGCGCCCGCCAAGCGCGCGCCCAAGTCCGCCGCCGCGACGGCCACCCCGGTGAAGACGCCGGTCAAGGTCATCGGCAAGCCGGCCGCGCGCAAGGCGCCGGCCAAGAAGACGGCGGCACCGCGCAGCGCCGCGCCGCGCAAGACGGCGGCCCGCAAGACCGCCCCACGCAATCCATGAGACTGCTGGTGGTCGCGGTCGGGCAGCGCATGCCCGACTGGGCGCAGACCGCCTGGGACGACTACGCCAAGCGCTTCCCGCCCGAGCTCAAGCTGGAACTGCGTGCCGTCAAGACGGAGCCGCGCGGCTCCAAGACGCTGGACACCCTCTACGCCGCCGAGCGCGAGCGCATCGAGGGCGCCATCGCCCGCAACATGCGCATCGTGGCCCTCGATGAACGCGGCACCGCGCTCACCACCAAGGCCCTGGCCGCGCGCCTGCAGGCCTGGCAGGGCGAGGGCGACGACGTGGCGCTGGTCATCGGCGGTCCCGACGGCCTGGACCCGGCATTCAAGGCCGCCGCGCACGAACGCATCCGCCTGTCGGACCTGACCCTGCCCCATGCGATGGCGCGCGTGCTGCTGGTCGAACAGCTCTACCGCGCCTGGTCGGTCAATGCCGGCCATCCGTATCACCGCGAATAGGGCCGGGGACGCCGCGTCCCGGCCGCCGGTCCCGATGGCCGTCGGCCCGTCATCTGCCCACCGTCCGCCCACCGTCCGCCCCTCCTGGAACCCACCTCCGTGACGTACATCTACCTCGCCTCGCAAAGCCCGCGTCGCGCGCAGCTGCTCGCGCAGCTGGGCGTGCGCCACGAACTGCTGCTGGCCGGGCCCGACGAGGACGCCGAGGCGCTCGAGGCGGGTCGCCCCGGCGAGTCGCCCAGCGCCTATGTGCGTCGCGTGACGGCGCTGAAGCTGGATGCCGCGGTCGAACGCCATCGCCGCCTGGGCCTGCCGGCGGCGCCCATCCTGTGCGCCGACACCACCGTCGCGCTCGGCCGCGACATCCTCGGCAAGCCGGCCGACGAGGAGGACGCGCGGCGCATGCTGGCGCGTCTGGCGGGCACCACGCATCGCGTGCTGACCGCCGTGGCGCTGCAGCACGGCGCGGCGCGCCACGCGGCGCTGCAGGTCTCGCGCGTGCGCTTCGCGGCATTGCCGGCGGCCGACATCGCCGCCTATGCCGCCAGCGGCGAGCCGATGGGCAAGGCCGGCGCCTATGCGATCCAGGGTCGCGCCGGCGCCTTCATCGAACACATCGCCGGTTCCCATTCGGGCATCATGGGCCTGCCTCTCCACGAGACCGCGCAGCTGCTCCGGCAGGCCGGTCTCACGACCTGATCGCCTCCATGCCCACACCATGCAAGACATCCTGATCAACTGGTCGCCCCAGGAAACCCGCGTCGCGCTGGTCGAACACGGCGCGGTGCAGGAACTGCATGTCGAGCGCACGCTGGAGCGCGGGCTGGTCGGCAATGTCTATCTCGGCAAGGTCTCGCGCGTGCTGCCCGGCATGCAGTCGGCCTTCATCGACATCGGCCTGGAGCGCACCGCGTTCCTGCACGTGGCCGACATCGTCGCGCCCTTCACGCCGGGCTCGCGGGCCTCGACGCAGGTGCCCGAGCGCGACCACCGGGGCCAGGCGACCAGCGTGGTGCCGATCGAGAAGCAGGTCTTCGAGGGCCAGGCGCTGCTGGTGCAGGTGATCAAGGACCCGATCGGCACCAAGGGCGCGCGCCTGTCGACCCAGATCAGCATCGCCGGACGGCTGCTGGTGTTCCTGCCGCAGGACAACCACATCGGCGTCTCGCAGAAGATCCCTGGCGACCTGCGCGACGCGCTGCGCGCGCGCCTGCAGGTGCTGATCGAGGCGGCCGCGGCGGCCGAACATCCCGGCGCGCCGCCCGGTCCCACCGGCGGCTTCATCCTGCGCACCAACGGCGAGGACTCCAGCGATGCCGAGCTGGCCGAGGACATCGCCTACCTGCGCAAGACCTGGTCGCGCATCCGCGAGCGCTCGATGCGGCTGCCACCGGTGTCGCTGCTGCACCAGGACTTGAGCCTGCTGCAGCGCGTGCTGCGCGACCTGACCACCGAGGAGACGCAGACCATCCGCATCGATTCGCGCGAGCAGTTCGAGCTGCTGCGGGCCTTCGGCGCCGAGTTCATGCCGCAGGCGGTGGCGCGGCTGCAGCTCTACCAGGGCGAGCGGCCGATCTTCGACCTCTGTTCGATCGACGAGGAGATCGTCAAGGCGCTCGGCCGGCGGGTCGACCTGAAGTCGGGCGGCTACCTGGTGGTCGACCAGACCGAGGCGTTGACCACCATCGACGTCAACACCGGCGGCTTCGTCGGCGCACGCAACTTCGACGACACCATCTACAAGACCAACCTGGAGGCCGCGCAGGCCATCGCGCGCCAGCTCCGGCTGCGCAACCTGGGCGGCATCGTCATCGTCGACTTCATCGACATGTCGCGCGAGCACCATCGCGAGCAGGTCCTGGCCGAGTTCCGCAAGCAGCTCGCGCGCGATCGCGTGAAGACCAGCGCGGGCGGCTTCTCGCCGCTCGGCCTGGTGGAGATGACGCGCAAGCGCACCCGCGAATCGCTGGCCCACATGCTGTGCGAACCCTGCGTGGCGTGCGGCGGCCAGGGCATCGTCAAGACCGCGCGCAGCGCCGCCTACGACGTCATGCGCGAGATCCTGCGCGAGGCCCGGCAGTTCACGCCGCGCGAGTTCCGCATCGTCGCCGCGCCGCAGGTGATCGAGTTGCTGCTCGACGAGGAGAGCCAGCACCTGGCCGGCCTGAGCGATTTCATCGGCAAGCCGATCTCGCTGCAGTCGGAGCCGGCGATGGGGCAGGGGCAGTTCGACATCGTGTTGCTCTGACTCGCCCCCAGGCTGGCGCACTTCGTGTCGCAGCGCCCACCTCCGTCTGGGGGCGACGCCGGCGGCCGGGCCGAGCCCGTTGCGCAGCGTCTCACGGTGGCTCCCGCGCGCTTTTATAGCGTCGGTGTCTGGCCGGGCGGGGTGACGCGCACGGCGTTGTTCTGCAGTCGCGCATACAGGCCGTCGAGGGCCATCAGCTGGGCGTGGGAGCCCTGTTCGGCGATGCGGCCGCGCTCCATCACGACGATGCGGTCGGCATGCTGGATGGTGCTCAGGCGATGCGCGACGATGAGCGTGGTGCGGCCCTGCATCAGGCGCTGCAGCGCGTCCTGCACCAGGCGCTCGGACTCGGTGTCGAGCGCCGAGGTCGCCTCGTCGAGCAGCAGCACCGGCGCGTCCTTGTAGAGCGCGCGGGCGATCGCCAGGCGCTGGCGTTGGCCGCCCGAGAGCTGGGTCGCATTGTGGCCGAGCACGGTGTCGATGCCCTGCGGCAGTCCGGCCACGTGATCGGCCAGGTTGGCCGCGGCGATGCAGCGTTCGACGCGCCCGCGATCGACGGCCGCGCCCAGCGCGACGTTGGCCGCCAGGGTGTCGTTGAGCATCACGACATCCTGGCTGACCATGGCGAACTGGGCGCGCAGGCTCGCCAGGCGCCACTCGGGCAGGGCATGACCGTCGAGGCGCAACTCGCCCGCGCTCGGCAGGACGAAGCGCGGCAGCAGGTTGACCAGCGTGCTCTTGCCCGATCCGGACGGGCCGACGAAGGCCACGATCTCGCCCGGCGCGATCTCCAGGTCGACGCCGTCGAGCGCATGGGCCTCGTCCTCGCCGCGATAGCGCACCCGCACGGCGCGCAGTTCGACGTGGCCGCGGGCGCGGTCGAGCGCGAAGCCGCCCTCGGCCTCGGACGGCACGTCGTCGACCAGAGCCAGGCCGCGCTCGAGCGCCGCCAGTCCGCGCGTGATCGGGTTGGCCATGTCGGCGAGCCGGCGGATCGGCGCGATCAGCATCAGCATGGCCGTGATGTAGGCGACGAAACCGCCGACCGTCAGGCCCTGCTCGTTGCTCTGCCAGAGCGCGATCATGACCACCACCGACAGCGCCACCGCCGCCAGCAGCTGCGTCAGCGGCGTCATGGCGGCCGAGGCGATGGTCGACTTGACCGCCAGCCGGTTGAGCGTGCGGCTGAGCTGCTCGAAGCGTTCGGCCTGCGCGGTCTCGGCGCCGTGCAGGCGCACCACGCGGTGGGCCAGCACGTTCTCCTCGACGACGTAGGCGAGGTCGTCGGTGGCGGTCTGGCCGAGCCGGGTCAGGTGATAGAGGCGCTTGGACAGCACCTTCATGATCCAGGCCACGCCCGGCACCAGCAGGCCGACGATCAGCGTCAGCTTCCAGTTCAGGTAGATCAGGTAGCCCAGCAGCGCGACCAGGGTGAAACCGTCGCGCGAGAGTCCCAGCAGCGCCTGCACCAGCAGCATGGCGCCGGTCTGCACCTCGTAGACGACCGTGTTCGACAGGGTGCTGGCCGACTGGCGCGAGAACAGCGCCAGTTCCGCCGCCAGCAGGCGCTCGAACAGCTTGCGCCGCAGGCGCTGCATGCCCTCGTTGGCGATGCGCGCCAGCGCGTACTGCGAGACGAACTGCGCCAGCCCGCGCACCGCGAACAGGCCGACGATGGCGGCCGGCACCATCCACAGCGCCAGCTGGCCGCGCGTGAAGCCGCGGTCGAGCAGGGGCTTGAGCAGGGCCGGCATCAGCGGCTCGGTGATGCCGGCGAGGAGTGCGGCACCCAGCGCGAGCGCCCACCAGCGTCGCGAGCCTCCGAACCAGGTCATCAGGCGGGCGAGTCGGCGGGTCAGGGGAGGCCGCGCGGCGTCGCCAGGGGGGGAAGGAGACATGGCGGCGGATTCTAAGGGCGCGTGCCGCGCCTCCCGGGCTCACCGCGCCGGCCGACCCGGGCGACCCGGCGCGGAGGCCGGCGCGAAAAACGCGGCGGGCGGTGTGTACCATGTCGCCTGCTTCCGACCGGCGAAACTTTGTTGCCGGAAACCTCTCCGAACCGCATGAACAAGCCGCTGCCCGATCTCTCCCGCACCCTTCCTTCATCGTTCTTCGCCCGCCGTGGCCTCGTCGCCGGTCTGGCGGCATCGCCCCTCATCCCGGCCTTCGCCCAGTTCCGGGTCGAGGTCTCCGGCGTCGGGCTGACGCAATTGCCCATCGCCCTGGCACCCTTCAAGGGCCAGGATGCCTCGCCGCAGAAGATCTCCACCATCGTCCAGGCCGACCTGGAGCGCAGCGGCCAGTTCCGCGGCGTCGATGCCTCGGGCCAGGCGCTCGACGAGTCCTCACGTCCCGATCTGACCCTGTGGCGCCAGCGCACGGCCGATTCGCTGGTGGTGGGCAGCGTCAACCGGCTCGCCGACGGCCGCTACGACGTGCGCTTCCGCCTCTGGGACGTGGTCCGTGGCCAGGATCTCGGCGGCCAGAGCTACACCGTGCCGCAGGGCGACCTGCGCCTGGCCTCGCATCGGATCGCCGACTACGTCTACGAGAAGCTGACCGGCGAGAAGGGCATCTTCTCGACGCGCATCGCCTATGTCACCAAGAACGGCGGCCGCTACAACCTGTGGGTCGCCGACGCCGACGGCGAGAACTCGCAGGCCGCCCTGGCCAGCCCGGAGCCGATCATCTCGCCGGTCTGGTCGTCCAATGGCGGCCAGCTCGCCTACGTGTCCTTCGAGTCGCGCAAGCCGGTGGTCTATGTCCACAACGTGGCCAGCGGACAGCGCCGGCTGCTGGCCAACTTCCGCGGCTCCAACAGCGCGCCGGCCTGGGCTCCGGATGGCAATTCGCTGGCCGTGACCCTCAGCCGCGATGGCGGCTCCCAGCTCTACACCATCCCGGCCGGCGGCGGCGAGCCGCGCCGCCTGACGCAGAGCAACAGCATCGACACCGAGCCGGTCTTCTCGGCCGACGGCAGCACCATCTATTTCGTCAGCGACCGGGGCGGCGCGCCCCAGATCTACAAGATGGGCAGCAGCGGCGGCACCCCGACGCGCGTCACGTTCACAGGCACTTACAACATCTCGCCTTCCATCAGCGGCGACGGCCGGTGGTTGGCCTACATCTCGCGCGTCGGCGGAGCCTTCAAACTCCACGTCATGGAGTTGGCGACGGGCAACGTGACCGCCATCACCGAGACCGGCGCCGACGAGAATCCGAGCTTCGCGCCCAACAGCAGGTTGATCGTCTACGCGACGCAGCTCCAGGGGCGCGAAGCCCTGATGACCACCACGCTCGATGGCAAGATCAAGGCCCGACTCGCAGGGCAGGCCGGCGACATCCGCGAGCCGGACTGGGGTCCGTTCCAAAAGCAATGATTCATTAGAGGAGTTCGAAATGTTGAAACGTACGATCTATTCGCTGGCCATCGTGGCCCTCATCGCCGGATGTTCGTCGGGCACCAAGCTCAACGACACGCCGGTGGTGGACCGCACCGGCGGCATGGCCGGCCAGGGCAGCGGCAGTGGCGGCGCCGCTAGCGGTGTGGCACCTGTCACCATCGATCCCAACGCGCAGAATGCGGCCGGCCCGGTGGGCATCGCGCGCATCGTGTACTTCGATTACGACAGCTACACGGTGAAGCCCGAGTTCCAGTCGCTGCTCGACGGTCATGCACGTTTCCTGAAGGCGAATTCGCAGCGCCGCGTGTCCATCGAGGGGCACACCGACGATCGTGGTGGCCGTGAATACAACCTGGCGCTCGGCCAGAAGCGCTCGGAAGCCGTGCGTCGCGCCCTGACGCTGCTCGGCGTCAACGACGGCCAGATCGAGGCCGTCAGCTTCGGCAAGGAAAAGCCGGCCGTCACGGGCGGCGGCGAATCCTCGTGGGCCCAGAACCGCCGCGCCGAGATCACCTACCGTTGATGATGTACGGCACTCCCTTGAGCTGGAAACGTGGCGCCCTGGCTGCCGCGCTCTTCTGCGTCTCGCTGGGCGCGAACGCCGCGCTCTTCGAGGACGACGATGCGCGGCGCGCGATCCTGGAACTGCGCCAGCGCGTCGAGGCCCAGCGTATCCAGACCGAGCAGCGCCTGACCGACGAGAACGCCCAGTTGCGCCGCAGCCTGCTCGACCTGCAGACGCAGATCGAGGCGATGCGGGGCGACCTGGCGCGCATGACCGGACAGAACGAACAGCTCACGCGTTCCCTGTCCGAGGTGCAGCAGCGCCAGACCGATGTCGACGAACGGCTGCGCAAGACAGAGCCTTCCAAGATCACGGTCGATGGACGCGAATTCACCGCCGATCCGCGCGAGAAGGCCGAGTTCGACGCGGCCCTCGGCGTGTTCCGCACCGGCCAGTTCGCGCAGGCGCAGACGGCCTTCGCGGACTTCGTGAAGCGCTATCCGCAGAGCGGATACAACGCCTCGGCGCTGTTCTGGCTGGGCAATGCGCAATACGCGACGCGCAACTACAACGAGGCCATCGCCAATTTCCGCTCCATGCTGTCGCTGGCGCCCGATCATGCGAAGGCACCCGAGGCGGTGCTGTCGATCGCCAATTGCCAGATCGAGCTGAAGGACAACCGGGCCGCACGCCGGACATTGGAGGACCTGACCAAGGCCTATCCGCAATCCGAAGCGGCCCAGGCGGGTCGCGAGCGTCTGTCGCGCCTCAAGTGAACGGATGGTCGCGCGGCCGTCCGATGCACCGTGGGTGGATCGTGATGGAAGCGTCGCCGACATGACCATGGACACATCCACCATCGCGGCATCCACCGCCGACGCCGTCACGGCGCGTCGTTTCGGCGGCCTGGAACGTCTCTACGGCGTTGCCGGCGCCGCCGCCATCCGAGGCGCGCACGTGGTGGTGGTCGGCATCGGTGGTGTGGGATCCTGGAGCGTCGAGGCGCTGGCGCGCTGCGGCGTCGAGCGACTGACATTGATCGACCTCGATCACATCTCCGAGTCCAACATCAACCGGCAGATCCATGCCCTGGCATCGACGCTCGGCAAGTCGAAGATCGAAGCCATGCGCGAGCGCATCGCGGACATCAATCCCGCCTGCCGGGTGTTCGCCGTCGACGACTTCGTCGAGCCCGGCAACTGGCTGGCATTGATCGCCTCGGCGCAGGAGGCGCAAGGTCCGATCGATGCCGTGATCGATGCCTGCGACCAGCCGAAGGCCAAACTCGCGATGAGCGCGTGGAGCCGGGGTCGGCGCTCCCCGGCCTTCGTGACGGTGGGTGCCGCGGGCGGCAAGCGCCTCGCGCATCGTGTGGAGATCGACGATCTGTCGGTCGCCACGCACGACCCGTTGCTGGCGCAATTGCGTCATCGTCTGCGCAAGGAGCATGGCGCACCGCGCGATGGCAAGAAGATGGGCGTGGCCTGCGTCTTCAGTCGCGAAAGCGTGGCCCCACCGGACGCGTCGTGCGCGGTCGACGGCGACGGCACCCTGAACTGCAGTGGCTATGGTTCCGTGGTCAGCGTGACGGCGACCTTCGGCCAGTGCGCCGCGGGATGGGTCGTAGAGAAAATCGCTACGACAAAGACGCTATAATCGCAGGCTTTGCCGGATTCGAAGTCGGCAGAACCTGAGTGGCCTGATTGATCAGGCACCAGTCGGACCGTCACTCGGCGGTTCACGGGACGTTAGCTCAGTTGGTAGAGCAGCGGACTTTTAATCCGTTTGTCGTGGGTTCGACCCCCGCACGTCCCACCAACATCAAGCCCAAGAGGGTCAGCCGGCCACAGACGCCTGCTGACCCCTCTTCATTGGGTCTGTGGCCTGATCGCCACCCCATGGTCGCTGGCGCGATGCATGCTATGTAAACTTTCATCTGTTTTTTGACTCATACGGCGGACAAGTAGTACATAAGCGCTACTGGCCAAAATCGATCTCATGAACGATCTTGGCAAATCTGAAGAATGCGGTCTTTTGCAACAGAAAAATAGTATTTTTGTTTACATCTAACACATAAAATTACTTTTGCCATTGTTGGCATACCGTGTTTTTCATCAAGCCCACGAATCAACGAACCATCGCACCACCTATGTCTGCCGAAAGAAAAAAACTGCTGATCATCGGCTCCACGCAAGGCGTCTATGGCGGCATCGAAGCTTTCATGATGGCTGTGGCCGAAGCAGCTCAGAAATGGCCCGAACTCGATGTCAAGGTCTGTTTCAAGCTGGTCAAGAATGTCGAGGCCAACGAGCACATCGTCAGCATGGCCAGGAAGTACTGCAGTTCGGTGCATTTCGTGCGTCGCGGATCGCGGCAATTGATGGATCTCATCCGTTGGGCCGATATCGTCCATGCCCAGAACATGCCGCCGGACATCGTGATTCCGGCCTTCCTGAAGCGCAAGAAGATCCTGCTGACGGTGCACAACAAGAAGTTTCCGCAGGCCAGCCTGCACCGGTTGATGTGGGGCGTCACGATCCGCCTGGCCGACAAGCGCTGGTTCAACTCCAATTTCGTCTGGAACACCTGGGAACCCGGTGAGAAGGACAAGAACAGCGCCTGCATTCCCACGGTCTGCCGTTTTCCCGATGAATACGTCCCGCCGCAGGATCGCAAGGGCTTCCTGTTCGTCGGTCGCTGGATCGAGAACAAGGGCATCGAGGAACTCATCCAGGCCTACAAGTCGATCGACAACCCGGAATGGCCGTTGACGATCCTCGGTGACGGTCCGCTGCACGATCGCGTGCATGGCCTGATCGAGAAGACCGGCGTCGAGAACGTCACGCTGCCCGGTTTCGTCAGCGACAAGACCAAGCAGGAGATGATCGCATCGTGCAAATGGCTGCTGGCGCCGGCCAAGACGCAGGAAGACCTGGGCTTGACGCCGATCGAGGCGCGCTGCGCGGGCGTGCCGTCGATCGTGACCCGCGACGGCGGCTTGCCGGAGTCGGGAGGCAAGGCAGCACTGGTGGCGGAACCCGGTGACGTCCAGGATCTGGCGCAACGCATGAACGAAGCGATCCGCATGAGCGAGGAGGCCTATGCCCACCGCGCCGCGCTGGCCAAGGCTTCGCTCAACGAGTTCCTCAAGCCGATGGAGTTCTATCGCAAGGCGTACGAATGAGCATCGGCTCAGGCCGACAGATCGTTCATGTTGGAGGCCAGGCCGGACGTCGCCAGTGACGTCACGATGCCGATGGCACTGGCGCGCAGCAGTTCCTGTTTGATCGCGCCACGGAGTTGGTGACGGGCGGAGTTCGGCTGGTCATGGTCGTACTCCTCGTCGAGCTCGCAATGGAGGTAGTAGTCGACATGCACCATGAGGCGGTCGATCGACGTGGCAAGCTCTGTGTTGTTCATCCGATATCTCTGGTTTTGAGCTTGGCAAGGGTTCGCCAATGCCATCTTGACGAATTCATTCACAACTTTTCTTACCAGAATATCACGCGTTCAGTGTTTATTCAGTCTCGCGAGTGCCGATTGACGAAGAGCGTGGAGGTGGTAGCAAATGCTGCGCGGCGACCGCGACCCGCACGCAATCCCTGATGTGGTGCTCTCCCAGCGCACGCAGCGCGGCATAGCCGAGCATCGCCGAGACGGCCTGGCCGGCCAGCGGCACGTATTTGGTGGCCTGCTTGGCGGTCAGGCGCATGCCGGCATGCTTCGCCAGCGTGATGAGCAGGTCCCGGGTCACCAGTCGCCCCACCAGAAGGGCGCCGACCATGCCCACCGCCTGCTGGATGCGCTCCTGCTTGTGCGGTGCCAGCCGCTCGATCTGGGTCGGCGCCAGGCCGAACTCCTGGCTGATCTGCGGTATCAGGCGTGACAGCAGCGCCGCATCGGCCGCCCAGTCGATCCCGGGCAGCGGCACGGTGCTGGCGGCGGCGGCGATCAGCGCCTTGCGTCCGATGAGCTTGCGGCTGCGCCGGATCGCCTCGATCAGGCGCGGATCACCTCGTGCGAGTTCGATGGCGGAAGACATGCGACTTGTTTCCGTGAGGGTCGTGGTGGTGGTGGTGGTGGCGGATGGGAAAGGCGCGAGCCGGATGCCGCGTCGCTCCTCAGGCCGCCAGGGTCTCGAGCTGGTCGGAGAGCGCCAGCCAGCGTTCCTCGAGTTGTTCGACCTCGCTGGTCAGGACCTTCAACCGCTTGCCGGCATCGGCGATCTCTTGGGGGGACAGGCGTTGGGACATGCGCTCCTCGAGTTGGGCCTTTTCGATCCCGATGGCCGACAGACGTTCATCGATGCGGGCGATCTCCCGCTTGAGCGGCTTCTCCTGCTCGGCACGCTGCTGGCGCTCCTGGGCATCGAGACGGCGCTGGTCGCGACCGGCACCGGCCGGGGACGAGGGCGCGCGCTCCACCGATGGCGCCTCGACCGGCGCGGCCGCCACGGCCGGCGCCGCCACGACTGGGGCGGGAGCGGCATCGGCCGCCGACCTGTGGCGCACCGCCTCCTTGGCTTCCTCGCGCTGGCGCTTGGCCTCCTCGAGCAGATAGCGCTGGTAGTCGTCGAGGTCGCCATCGAAATCCGTCACGGCGCCACGCCCGACCATCCAGAACTCGTCGCAGACCGAGCGCAGCAGGGCGCGATCGTGGCTGACCAGCATCAGCGTGCCTTCGAACTCGTTGAGCGCCACGGCCAGGGCCTCCCGGGTGGCGAGGTCGAGGTGGTTGGTGGGCTCGTCGAGCAGCAGGAGGTTGGGCCGCTGCCAGACCATCATGGCCAGCACCAGGCGTGCCTTCTCGCCGCCGCTCATGGTGCCCACCGCCTGCTTGACCATGTCGCCGTTGAAGTTGAAGCTGCCCAGGAAGCCGCGCAGGGCCTGCTCGCCGCTCGGCTCCTTGGCCGCCGCGCCCAGTTCGCGCGCCATGCGCACCATGTGCTCCAGGGGCGTGTCCTGGGGGCGCAGGACGTCGAGTTCCTGCTGCGCGAAATAGCCGATGTTCAGTCCCTTGCCTTCGGTCACGGTCCCGGCGATGGCGCCCATCTCGCGCGCGATGGTCTTGACCAATGTCGACTTGCCCTGGCCATTGGCGCCCAGGATGCCGATGCGCTGGCCGGCCAGCACCGAGCGGTTGACGCCGCGCAGGATGGTGCGCGGCTCGGCGTCCTCCATCCGGTAGCCGAAACTCGCGTTGCTGATCGACAGCATCGGATTGGGGATGTGGCCGGGTTCCTTGAATTCGAAGGTGAAGTCGGCCTCGGCCAGCAGCGGCGCGACCTTCTCCATGCGCTCCAGGGCCTTGACGCGGCTCTGCGCCTGCTTGGCCTTGCTGGCCTTGGCCTTGAAGCGGTCGATGAACTTCTGCAGGTGGGCGATCTTCTCCTGCTGCTTGCCGAAGGCGGCCTGCTGCTGCTCCATGTGCAGCGCGCGCATCTCCTCGAACTTGCTGTAGTTGCCGCCATAGCGCGTCAACTGGGCATTGACGATGTGCAGCGTGACGTTGGTGACGGCATCCAGGAATTCCCGGTCGTGGCTGATGACGATCATCGTGCCGGCATAGCGCTGCAGCCACGCCTCGAGCCAGACCAGGGCGTCGAGGTCCAGGTGGTTGGTGGGCTCGTCGAGCAGCAGCAGGTCGCTCGGGCACATCAGCGCGCGGGCCAGCTGCAGGCGCATGCGCCAGCCGCCCGAGAAGCTGTTGACCGGCAGGTCGAGCTCGTGCGTCTTGAAGCCCAGCCCCAGGATCAGGGCTTGGGCGCGCGGCACGGCGTCGTGCTCGCCGGCATCGGCCAGGTCGGTGTAGGCGTGGGCGAGCGCCATGCCGATGTCGGCGTCGTCGGGCTGGGCCTCGTAGCTGGCCTCGGTGACCGCCAGCGCCTCGCGCAGTTCGACCAGGCGGGTATCGCCGCCGACCACGAAATCGGTCGCCGACTCGCTGGTCTCCGGCATGTTCTGCGCCACCTGCGCCATGCGCCATTGCCGGGGCAGCGAGAAGTCGCCGCCATCCTCGTGCAGGGTGCCGTTGAACAGGGCGAACAAGGTCGACTTGCCGGCGCCGTTGCGGCCGACCAGGCCGACGCGCTCGCCGGGATTGAGGGTGACGTTGGCACCGTCGAGCAGGACTTTGGCGCTCCGGCGCAGGACGACGTTCTTCAGATGGATCATGGACGGGACGAAATGGGGCTCAGGGCTTCGACCGCAGCCGGGACCGGGAAGGGTCTGCGTCTCGCAGGCCGGCAGAAGGGATTCCGGTCACGGTCGAGACGGACGACGCGGGGATCATCGACGCCGGCATCGGATCGGGGTGGTCGACCCCGGCGACGCAGCGGACCGGAACAGTCGCGCTCGACCGTGGACGGCCGCTCGACGACGCGCCTATTGTAGGTGGCGCGACGCCGGCGGCCCGTCGCGGCGCTCAGGGCGCGGTCGCGCCGGCCAGTGCATCGCGCGTCGCCAGCAGCACCTGGTCCTCGCCGGCGGAGGTGTCGAGCCAGAACACCTCCAGCATCGGGAAGGCGGCCTCGAAGTGCGCGCGCTCGTTGCCGATCTCCAGCACCAGCACGCCCCCGGCGTTCAGGTGCGCCGGCGCGTCGCGCAGCAGGCCGCGGATGAAGTCCATGCCGTCGCTGCCGCCAGCCAGCGCCAGCTCGGGCTCGGCGCGGTATTCCGCCGGCAGCGCCGCCATGCTCCGCGCGTTGACATAGGGCGGATTGCACAGGATGAGGTCGTACGGACCGCGCACGTCGGCCAGCCCGTCGGACGTCATCAGCGCGATGCGCCCGTCCAGGCCGTGGCGCGTCACGTTGATGGCCGCCACCTCGAGCGCGGTGGTCGACAGGTCGGCCGCGTCGACGCTCACGTCCGGGTAGGTCAGGGCCGCCAGCACGGCGAGACTGCCGTTGCCGGTGCACAGGTCCAGCACGCGCCGGGTGTGCTCGCCGAGCCAGTAGTCGATGGTCCCCTCGGCGATCAGCTCGGCGATGAAGCTGCGCGGCACGATGGCACGCTCGTCGACATAGAAGGGCACGCCCTGCAGCCAGGCTTCCTTCGTCAGGTAGGCGGCGGGCTGGCGGCTGTCGATGCGACGTGTGACGAGGGCCTCGACCTGCTGCGCGTCGGTCGGCGACACGATCCGCGCGGCGACGGCGTCGAGGTCGTGCAATGGCAGGCGCAGCCGCCACAGCACCAGCCAGGCGGCCTCGTCGAAGGCGTTGGTGGTGCCATGGCCGAAGGCGACTCCGGCCGCCTCCAGCCGCGCGGCGGCGGCATCGACGAGTTCGATGACGGTGGGCGCGGCCTCGGCCGGCGCTGCGGGTGCGTCCGCGCTCATGCCGGCATCGCCTTCGGCTGCAGTGCCGCCAGGCCCTCGAGCGTGCGGCGATAGATGTTCTTCAGCGGCTCGATGTCGGCGACCGCGATGTGCTCGTCGATCTTGTGGATGCTGGCGTTCACCGGCCCCAGCTCGATCACCTGGGAGCAGATGCGGGCGATGAAGCGGGCATCGCTGGTGCCGCCGCTGGTCGAGCGCTCGGTCCGGATGCCGGTCTCGTCGTGGATCGCCTGCTCGACGGTCGTGACCAGCTCGCCCGGCTCCGTCAGGAAGGGCAGGCCGCCGATGGTCCAGGCCAGCGTGTGCTCGACGCCATGCGCCGCCAGCACCGACTCGACGCGCCGTTGCAGCGACTGCGGCGTCGATTCGGTCGAGAAGCGGAAATTGAAGTCGATCACGGCGCTGCCCGGGATCACGTTGCTCGCGCCGGTGCCGGCGTGGAAGTTGCTGATCTGCCAGCTGGTCGGCTGGAAGTGCGCGTTGCCGGCATCCCAGGCGCCGGCCTCGTTGATGGCGACCAGCTCGGCCAGGGCCGGCGCGACCGCGTGCACCGGGTTGCGCGCCAGGTGCGGATAGGCGATGTGGCCCTGCAGGCCATGCACGGTGAGGCGCCCGCTCATGGTGCCGCGCCGGCCGTACTTGATCATGTCGCCGCAGCGCTCGACGGAGGTCGGCTCGCCGACGATGCAGTAGTCGATCGCCTCGCCGCGCGCGGCCAGCGCGTCGCAGACGACGACGGTGCCATCGGTGGCCGGGCCTTCCTCGTCGCTGGTCAGGAGCAGCGCCAGGGTCAGGCAGGGCCGCGGATCGGCCGCCAGGAACTCCTCGATCGCCACCACGAAGGCCGCCAGCGAGGTCTTCATGTCGCAGGCGCCGCGCCCGTAGAGCCGGCCCTCGCGATGCGTGGGCGCGAACGGATGGCTGGTCCATTGCTCGAGCGGTCCGGTCGGCACGACATCGGTGTGACCGGCGAAGGCGACCGTGCGCGGCGACACGACATCGGCGGCGGCGGGGCGCACCGCCCACAGGTTGGCGACGCGGGCGTCGGCCGGGCCGCTCTCGAAGTTCTCCAGCCGGAAGCCCAGCGCCGCCAGGCGCTCGCCGATCAGGCGCTGGCAGCCGGCATCGTCGGGAGTGAGGGAGGGCAGCGAGATCAGCTGCTCGGCGAGCTGCAGGGTACGGGACATGGCGATCGGAAAGGAGCGGGTCGAGGGAAGGAAACGGAGAGCGGCGAGGTCGTCGGAAGCGGTCGTCAGAAGCGCGCGTCGAGCGTGATGTCGGTGAAGGACGGCTCGTCGTCGAGCCGGTTCTGGCGCTGTTCCCTCTGCTCGTCCTCGCTCGGCGTCGAGGGCACCTTGCGATTCTGCAGGCGCCAGGTGAGGTCGGTGGGCGAGTCGGCGTGGGCCAGGCCCTCCTCGCGGGTGACGAAGCCGCCGTCGATCAGGCGGGCGATGTCCTCCTCGAAGGTCTGCGAGCCTTCGGCCATGGACTGCGTCATCGCCTCCTTGACGGCCGTGAAGTCGCCGAGTTCGATCATCTCGGCGACCAGCGAGGTGTTGAGCATCACCTCGACCGCCGGCAGCCGCGTGCCGCGTGGCGTGCGCAGCAGGCGCTGCGCGACGATGGCGCGCAGCGAGCCGGCCAGATCGCTCAGCAGCGTGTTGCGCACTTCGGCCGGGTAGAAGCCGAGGATGCGGTTGAGCGCGCGATAGGCGTTGTTGG
>Ga0308157_10002620_pt1 | contig 28652 bp, 32 predicted proteins | sample PhyBR1_FD_201035 | JGI IMG/M metagenome (GOLD analysis project Ga0308157, IMG submission 201035) | Phyllosphere microbial communities from UC Gill Tract Community Farm, Albany, California, United States - DLSLB.R1 | ecosystem: Host-associated > Plants > Phyllosphere > Unclassified | place: USA...
TACAATAAATCTCATGATATCTTTTAGTCTTCTTCAAAAATATAAAAATTATTTAGCGTACTTGTATTTGCGGTAATAATGTTGAAAAATTGCAAAGAATATTAACAATAGCATGGGAACCGCAACATTAACGAACTGCCATTTTGTTTTTTCGAGCCTAATTTTGCCTTTATCGAGTAATCTGATCTTTACTTCTTTATTCCGCAGGGCAATTAAATTGTCATCATCGGTAAAATAATCAACAATATTTAACAATAGGGCCTTATTACCAAAAGTACGCTGCGAATAACGATCGTATCCCAGCGGGAATGGTGTACCATTTTGTGCTGATACCTGATTTTTAAAAATATCGCCATCGCCAATTACGATCATTTTAGCAGGCTTGCCTACACTTTCTACGGTGTAGGGTTGTGCAATGTCTGCAGGCAAAGGCCGGCCAGCAAAAACAGATGGAAAATTCCCTTCTAACATTAGACCCACATTTTGCGGATGGCTTTGAAAAGCACGCGGATCTAACTGTTCGCCAACCATTTGCAAGCTAAACAACTTAGGCACACTAAATACTTTATTAAAGGCTGAAGTAGTTAAAATATATGATTTTTTGATGTTTCTTGCGCCAATAGTATCAACCGTACTCGGAAATTCAGATTTTACACCATCCAGCTTCTTCACTACACTCTCGGTTGTATCGGCCAATAAAATAGGGTAATAAATCCAGGGCACCAGCTGCATCTGATTCTGACCGCCAACTACACCCGTAGAAACGGGAATCTCGGCACTATTTGCAGGATCGGCAATGATGTTATAGTTAATCCTGGCGCCATACATAAAAAGCATATCATCCAGATTCAGGTTACTATTCGTGGCCATTTGCCCATTTTGTCCCTTCAGACTATCCAGTTCTGCACGTACCTGATCAATGCTCCAAAGCACACTTCCTCCCCTCATCACAAAATAATTGATCTTGTATTTTTCGGTCTCGGTAAAGGGCCTGGTTGGCTTGGCAATCACCAGCATTTTTAATTTATCAAGCCCGGCTTTATCAATCGTAGTTAAATCTACGCGACCTACTAAATAGCTATTGGCTAAGCTATGAATGGCATCAGCGAGTTGCATATCAGCTAGTTCGCCATTCGATTCAGAAAAACCAATCCGTGGGTTATTACCTGTGATCACCTTTTTTAAGCTCGAAGTAAAAATATACTCGAGGTTTTCAATGGCGCGGTTAATATTGTCCTCATAACTGCCACGCGTATCGAGATTTTGGAAAAGCTTCACCGGAAACTCTTTCCCGTCGCTTTCGATCATAGCCATTGGAAATACCAGCTTTTGTGTTAGCCCGGCTTCAGTTTTAACGCTTAAATTGGTGGCTTCAATCCCGCTTTCGTATAAATTGTTCACCACCGTATCCTGATCAGCCTGACTTAAGCCAGCCAAGGGATCAACAAAAACCACTCTTACATCTGCCTTCGAATAGGCCTGATAATCAGACAAAATATCACTTACCGCAGCTTGCAAACGTTTAAATGCGGGTGGCAGTTCGCCGTTTAAAAAAACGGTTATGACAACCGGTTTTCTATTTTTAGCCAGCATCGTCTTTGTTTTTTCGCTAAGTGTAAACCTTTTATCAGCGGTAAAATCGAAGCGTTCAAAAGTATACCGACCAATTACATTTAAAACGACCAATGCTGCTATAAACAAAATAGCGGAAATCCATTTATTTCTCAGTCCCATTATCGTTTCCCTCCCATCATTAATTTGGTAAAAAACAAGAATAAAGCTGAGAAGGTGATAAAGTAAATCAGATCTCTCGTATCTAAAACGCCACGGCTAATAGCAGTATAATGCTGGTTAATACCCAAATTGATAATTGGCGTTTCCATAGATTTAAATAAACTAACTTGGCTGGTATAATCGAAGCCCAGGAATGCAAAAGCACATAGAGCAGCACAAATAACAAAAGCGATAACCTGGTTTTTGGTAAGCGCCGATGAAAAAATGCCGATGGCTGTAAACGCTGCTCCAAGTAAAAACAAACCAATATACGACCCAATTACTGAACCTGAATCAATATTGCCTTCGGGAAAGCCTAGTTTGGCAATGCTGTAGTAATAAATTATAGTGGGAATTAGTGCAAAAAGAACCAGTACCAGACTTGAAAGGTATTTTGCAGCGATAATATGCCAGAGCTGAATGGGCCGCGTAACCAAGAGCTCGTAGGTACCCTCCCTCCTTTCTTCGGCAAAAGCACGCATGGTAATCGCCGGAATCAGAAACATAAACAAATAAGGAACCAGACTAAAAAAACCATTGAGTTCGGCATAGCCGTATTCAAGTACAGAGGTATCCGGAAATACCCAAAGTAAAAGCCCCGAAATCAGTAAAAAAATACCAATGGTAATGTAAGCCACCATCGAACTCAAGAAACTGAATAACTCGCGTTTAAAAACTGCGTACATAGCTAAATTTAAATGCCGAAGTTAAGAAATATTTTAGTTCAACGGTTCACTTGTTCGTTAGTCCTGAGTTCATTTTCCCTACCCCACCTGTCAACCCCGCTATACTATTTATACCTCAGGGCTTTATATGCAAAAATGTCCTGATTAAAATCAGGACATTTTTGCATTTGTAGTTTAGGTTAAAAAGAAAAACCCAATCCAACTGTAAATACCTTATGTTTAATTGAAGCATCAAAATCCTGCGCTTCTTCATCATTAGCCATATTGCCTAAACCAAGGCCATAACCAGCATGAATATTTAAGCCATTATTTAACTGAAAACCAGCGAGAAAATTCAATCCGAAATCGGTACGGCGAAAGCCAGAATCTTCAAATTCAATTTTCTCTTTTTCTGATCCCATTTTAGCATTGGCACTTAAAGCATACGCAAAATAAGGACCTGCGCCTACAAATAATTTACCTGCATTGGCCATTTTGAAATTTACAAGCGCATTAACCGGTACTTCAAGATATTTGAAGTTTAAAGTGGCATCAACATCTGTAAGAAAGTCATCATTATCAAAACCAAAACTACTGCTGTTAATTTTGGTCCCTTTATCTATAAAGGTTAATCCAGGTTGAATTGAAACCAGATCAGATAATTCAAATTCTACAGTTCCACCAACGTAATAAGATGTTTTTGTACCGTAACTAAATGATGCACTGCCTGCTGAGAAAGTCATATTGGGGAAAGCCACACCTGCTTTTAAGCCAAATTTAACGGGATTACTGCTTTGAGCTAATGCTGCAGCACTTAATGCTGCAACCGTTAATAAAGATAATACTAATTTTTTCATGAATTTGTTGAGAAGTGTTTGTTAGAATTGTTTTTTAAATTTCCGTGTATTTACCTGATTGACAAATAAAATGCTGTAATAATAAAAAAAACTAATTTAATAGTTAAAATATTTGAAAGAATAATTCTTATAAACAACAAAGCCCCCAGTTACCTGGAGGCTTTTAAATGAGTTATAGTTTTTACTATAAACCGAATGCGAAAGCAGCGCGAATACCTACAAATGATAATGTTGTACTATTTTTTGACCATCCTTCGTAGCGCACGCCTAAATCAATGCTTGATTTATCTGCAACAGAAAACGAAGCACCAATAGTTGGCGCATATGAGAATGCAGTACCTGAATTTTTTTCTGTAAAAATTGCAGCACCTAATTCACCTGCTCCATAAAAGTTACCACCAAAATAATATTTAGCGCCTGCTTTTAAAGGAACCACACCTGAATTTGTTGCGCCAAGATCTTTAAGGAATTTTTCAGGAGCCAATGAAATGTACCCGCCTGAAACAGTTAAATTTAATGACTTAGCTACATTAAACTCACCCATTACAGAACCACCGTAACCTAAACTAATGCCATTAGTATTATCACCAACAGGTAATAAGAAATCTGGACCTACGCTAATTTTGTTTACTGCTCCTTCTGTTTGAGCTGATGCTGCAAAGCCTAAACCTGCAACCATTACTAAAGAAAGTAATAACTTTTTCATGTGTTTTTTAGATTATTTGTTCGTTAATTATTTGCTTTTATAGACAATAATTACGCCAAAAACGTTACAGAAAATTTCAAAAAAGCAAAAGCCAAAACATAAAACCCTAAGCTAAAGCCAATTACAAATGACCAATCATTATTCTAAAAAGTTGTAATTAGGTTAAACAATACAAAAATTTGTATCTTTTTGAGAAAAATAAAGAATTTCTTAGAAACAATTGTACTAAAGTCCAAAAATGTAGGCAAATCTTAGTCCGGCAAAACCTTTGGTGTTAAGTGTATTTGTCGCGATCAAATTACTATCGCGTTTACCTGTCCATCCTTCGTACCTGATCCCCAGATCGAGTTTATTTTCGCCCGATAATTTAAACTGGGTTCCAATACCTGGAGACCATGCAAATAATGTTTTCAGGCCGCTACTGAGCGGTAAAGCAGCACCCAGCTGACCTTCGGCATAAAAGCCTTCACTTAGCCAATACTTTAATCCTGCTTTTGCGGGTGCATAGCTTAAATCCTCAACCTGAAGCATCTGGTTCCGGCGACCGAAAAAATTGATGTAACCTGCATTTAAGCTCAATGATAAATTAGCGGCAACAGGCAAATCAACTTTTACAGATGCACCCAGCCCTACTGCAGATACCCCCGCGAAGTTGCCCGAAGGTAATCCGATTTCCCCGCCTATTCCTATACTTTGGGCCTTTAACAATGCAGGGATTAAGCTCAGTGCCACAATAAAGGTCAGTCCTATTTTGGTAAAAATCATGAAATCAAGCAGTAAGTTTTCTAAAAATATCTTCTAATGAGAGATCCCCATACGTTTTCTTTATCCCTTCCAGCGAATCGTTTGCTACAATTTTTCCTTTATTAATAATGATAATATCGTCGCAAATGGCTTCTACCTCCTGCATAATGTGTGTAGATATCACCACTGTTTTGGCTGCTCCCAGCGATTTTATCAGTAGCCTGATATCAACCAATTGGTTGGGATCCAGACCTGAAGTGGGTTCATCTAAGATTAAAACTTCGGGATTATGGATAATGGCCTGCGCCAGACCTACCCGCTGGCGATATCCTTTTGAAAGCATACCTATTTTTTTATGCTGTTCGGGTGTCAGTCCTACCATTTTAATTACCTCGTCTACTCTGGCAGTTAAATTAATTAAACCATAGGTTTGCCCAACAAAACTTAAAAATTCTTTCACATACATATCAGCATAGAGCGGTGTATTTTCTGGAAGGTAGCCTACATGTTTTTTTGCAGCTATTGCTTCTGTTAGAATATCCTTACCTGAAATTTCTGCTGTTCCGGATGTTGGTTCAATATACCCTGTAAGCATGCGCATCGTAGTCGATTTACCTGCACCATTTGGCCCCAGAAAACCAAGAATACGACCCGGGCCAGCCTCAAAGCTAATTGAATCGACTGCTTTTTGTTTATCGTAATGCCTGGAAAGATTTTTAACTGAAATACTCATATATTTTTTTAGCTGCACGGATAAATTATCTGGTATCTGTGTTCATTCTTTTATCTGTGGTTAGTTGATGATTGTTGACGTAAGCTTCTTATTATACCTGAACTTATCTAATTGCTCCGCTGCCTGTTCAATATTATCTGATGACAAAATATCGGCGCCATTGTTAATAAGGTGATAGTAGACCATTTTAGCCGGGTTGACCTGTGAACTTTTATCAATATTACCGATTGTTCCTAAAATGGTCGTAATTCCTCTATCATGCAGATATTGATAAAGTTCCTTTTCGGGGGCTGCAACTCCAACAAATGCTACAATCCGGTTGTTGGGAATTCCCATACTATTTAACCGTTTTAATTCGGCTTTCTTCTGCACCGATGCCGAAATCATTAATTCGGGAGCCAAACGGTGCACTTCCTGCGCCTGATTGGCGGTATAGGTGATGATAATGGAATTACTTTCTACCTTATACTGTCTCACCTTTTCAATTACTTTGGCATAAGATACTCCTTTTTTCAAATCAATAGTAAGCAACACCTTTCCTTTGCTCCAGCTCAATACGCTATCTAAGGTTGGGATTTTAAATTTCGTTTCCTTACCGGCATTGTCTTTAAGGTTAAAGGCCTTTAACTCGTTGTAAGTATAACTGCCAATTGGTCCCTTGCCTGTTGAGGTTCTATCGAGGTTATCATCGTGCATAATGACCATTACCGAATCTTTACTGTAAGCAATATCAAACTCGATAATCATAGGGTTATAAGTAGTGGCATTTGCAAAAGTTTCGATGCAATTTTCGGGGAAACCGGGCATTGGTCCGCCGCGATGGGCGCTGATTAATGGAAAACGTCGTTCTGGCGACCAGTTTAAAAACCGATATAATTCCTGTGTTGTATTAAATTTAATATACTGCTGCTTTTTTTCTTCAGGTTTGCACGAAACAAAAAGCGCAACAATAACCACAAATAGCAAATGATGAAATTTCATGGTTCAAAAGTAGGAAAAAATGGAAGATGGAAGAGCTAAAATGGAATTGTTGTTATCTGATTAAGCGGGTACCACTTAATGTACCATGTTGCCGATTAACCAGTTTATAAGAGCTAACAATTAACTTGCTTAAGCGAATCCGTTCTTAATGGCGAAAACTGCCAGGCCAACGCGGGTTTTGAGTTCCAGTTTTTCGCATAGCTGATCGCGGTAACTTTCAATTGTGCGGGGGCTACAAAACATTTTATCGGCTATTTCTTTATAATTAAGTTCGGTAACAGTATATTTTAGAAACTCCTTTTCCCGGTCTGAAATTTTGATTTCCGGATCTTTCGTTTTATTCAAACTGGAAAAAATAATTTTCGATGCCCAATCGGGATAAAAAAAGCCATTGATACTTAATTTGGTCAGTGCATTTTCGAGTTCAACCGGGTGTGCGTTTTTCAGCAGGTAGCCTTTCGCCCCACTGCTCACCATTTTAATTACACTTTTTTCTTCGCCCTGCATGCTCAGTGCCATAACCTTTACTTCTGGATGATGTTCTGTGATCCAGGTTACGGTTTCAAAGCCATCCATAACGGGCATGCTGATATCCAAAAGTAAAATATCGGGGACTTTATTGCTGTTTTCGAAGTTTTGCTTCAGTTCCATTCCGTTTTCACAGACATAAATAACCTCAAAATCTTTAAAATTATCGATAATGCCCTGAAGTGCTTTGGCAATCAGGATATGATCATCAACAATAACTATCGTTTTTTTCATGCCGGGCCATTTAAAATAATAGTGAGTGTGGTACCTACGTTCGGTTTACTTGTTAAATTGAATTCTCCACCAATAATTTCGGCTCTTTTTTTCATGTTTTTTAATCCGATACCATCAACAGTAATGCGAGCAAAATCGAATCCTACGCCATCATCCTGTATTTTTAATACTAAAAAAACATCGGAAGATGATTTTAACTGAATGCTAATATTACTGCATTGGGCATGCTTTAAACTATTTTGAAGAAACTCCTGTGTGATCCGTAACAGGACATTCTTTTTTACAAACTCCAGATCAATATGTTCAAAATCATGTTCAAAGGTTACCTTACATTTTTTTAAAGCATTTATATGATCTACTTCTTCCTGTATTAAAGTTACAATTTCATTTTCACTTATATTATCATTTGTCAGGTTTTTCGACAAACTTCTTAAATCCTGAAGCGATGAGTTAATAATCTGATAAATCTGTTCGATCCGGTTACTGGCTTGTGGCACTTTATTTTCATGTACAAGCTGCTGCGTGTAAAGGCTTACCAAAGTTAATTTCTGACCGATGTTATCGTGCAGCTCCCGGCCAATCTGCTGCATGGTAGCCTGTTGTATTTCCAGTTGCGTGCTTAACAATTCCTTTTGGTGTATTTCGTTGGCAATTTTAATCTCGTTTAAATATTCCCTTTTGCGCTGTTTATATTTTTTAATGTAAACCATAATGGCAACTACAAACAGGACAAAAAACAAGTTAAAAAGGATAATGGTAATTAAGAGTTCTGTTTTCCCCATACAAATGAAATTGAGAATAAGATATACATCACAATGCCCGAAATGAGAAAGTAATCAAAATAAATATCCCAAATCTGGATATAAGCCCTCAGTAACGAATAAAAAGTAAAAAAGGGTAAAGTGCCAATATAAAACAAAGTAACACCTAGATTTATATAAAACATTCTGTTTGCCTGAAAATTGAGTATATCTAAAGAGTTGACCTGGTTATAATACTCTTTGATTACCAAAAACATAAGCAGTAAGCAGCCCAAAGTATAATTGAAAGAAAAATATATTTTACTTTCCTTAAAAAACAGCATACTAAGCAGAAAGGAAAAAACGTACAATGAGGAAATTACCCAGAATATTTTTTTATTGTTGAATGATTTTACAGCATAGAGCCAATAAAAGAAAATGAACTGAAATGGAATGACAATATAGTTGTAGTACTTTGTTTTTGAAAAACTAATCAATTCGCCTCCCCACTTGCCAATAATTTCGCTAATAAAAATAAGAAGCAGATAATAGATAAAATATCTCCAATACTGGCCCTTTAAGCGTTTAAAATAGTACAACGCAATTAATGCTGCCGCTCCTTCAACCCAAAGGAAGCTATCGCTCAGGAATTGCTGTTCGCTGCTCATCTTATTAATAAATTAATAGCTTTCAATGGCCGAATCAGCCGGTGGAATGGTTTGACCATGGTTCTGAGCCATTACTTCACGTGTCTGACCATCACTGGTATCCGAACTCATGGCCATTAAAGTAACGGGTTCTTCTTTGCTTCGCTCTTTGATCGGGAAAGTATTCCTGTCTAAAGGGTTAAAATCATAATCAAGATAAGCTCCGTTGCCGGCTTTCTTTTTTAAAGTAGGGATCATAATCAGGGTGTGTCTTTGGGCATACTCTTTTCCAATTTCTTTTTCGCTTTCAAAACCACTCCATTCGTTCTCTTTTGGATAGGCAGCATAATAGAAACGGATCCCCAGTGCACCATCTGCAATACGTGGATCTACTTTTTTGGTATAAAATTCAATATCGCCTATAAATTTCTTCAAGGTTTTTAAACCAAACGAAACCGAATGGGCATCTTTTATATTCATTACCCTATTAATAGCTTCCAGGTGGTTATTCCGGTAATTGTCTACCATTTGCTGAATAATTTCAGGATCCATGGTATTGGGCTTTCCACGCCTTTCGCTGTTGCTTAAAAGGTTTATTAACTTTTGCAAAAGATAATATGCCAGCGCCCCACATAAAAACACGATGGCATAGATAGGTAAATGTTGCATTTCCATAATTTTTAAGTTTTAATTAAAGTTAAGCTTTATTCCCAAATGTGATAAAACTTTCGCTTAAAGCGCATGGGGTTTTCCCCATATTTTACAGTTGTTTTTACGGCGTTTTATTTTGTTGCTTTCACTATTGATTTATAGTGGTTTAGCTAATGTTTTTCTGCTGCATCTGTTCCAACTTTGGCTTAGTGTTTCAAACCAAAAACACAAACGGGAAGAAGCCGAAAATCCTGAACAGAGTAGGCGAAATTTAAAAACCTTAAACCATGTCAAAAACCTTGAAAAAAGAAGAAAAAGTAGAGTACACCGGAAGATACCTTGTGCTGCTACCAGAAGGATCTAACACTACGGATTCTATTAACCAGATCAATAGTATCAGTGGTCTGAATTTAAAAAGCTCATTAGAGTTTGAAAATGAATTTTTTACAGATAAAGACCTGGCTAAAACAGATGGTATTGTTTTAGATAAACTGGGCATCGCTATTGTAAATGAGAAACCCAAAGCAGAAAATTCAATCAGCAGTTTTGGCGATAACGAAATGATTGTTGAAAAAGAAAGGGTAGTATATGCGATCGGCATGCTGGAGGAAAGCACCCAAAATTATGTAGAAGGCTACAGAGATGCCGTAAACCAATTAACTAATGTACTGGTTGGCGCTGAAAACGAAGATTACCAGTACCAGGAACAACAATCTGAAGTAGAATCTGTTGGCGCTACCTGGGGCTTAAAGGCCACTAACGTTGTGCCTACCAGCTTTTTAAGATACAATCCATATAATGGTGCCGGCATTAAAGTAGCTATATTAGATACTGGTTTTGATTTTACCCACCCCGATTTTGCTGGCCGTCCCATTGTTCACCAAAGTTTTATTAGCGGAGAAAGCACCCAAGATGGTCATGGTCACGGTACTCATTGTACTGGTACAGCCTGTGGTCCGTTGAGTTCTCCTGCAGCATCTGAAAGATATGGCATTGCTTATGCAGCCAGCATTTACATTGGAAAAGTACTAAGTAATGGTGGTTCTGGTGGCGACGGGGGTATTCTAGCCGGTATAAACTGGGCTATCGCCAACCGTTGTGATGTAGTAAGCATGTCGTTAAGGGGCTATGTAACCGGAGCAGGTTATTCTGCCGTGTTTGAAACCGCCGCTGCGCGTGCACTGGCGCAAGGCACTTTAATCATCGCTGCAGCAGGTAATGATTCAGCCAGACCAGGTGTTGTAAAACAGGTAATGCACCCCGCAAACTGTCCATCAATTATGGCTGTAGGTGCAGTAGATGTGAGCATGAACATAGCCGGTTTCTCTAATGGAGGCCTTTACCCTACTTACGGTGCGGTAGATATTGCTGCCCCGGGAGTTAATGTATATTCATCAACCAAACTCCCTACCAAATATGCGAGCTGGAACGGCACCAGTATGGCTACCCCGCATGTTGCAGGTATTGCTGCTCTTTGGGCACAGGCATCAGGGCTTAGGGGAATTAACTTGTGGAGAAAATTAACTTCAACCGCAAAAGCCTTACCTTTACCTGGCAGGGATGTAGGTGCAGGTCTGGTACAAGCCCCAACTAAAACCAGGTTAATTAAATTCCCGATTGATAAGCTCCCGATTTTGGTTAATCCAAAATTCCCTATCGATCCAATTGGTCCAATAGAAAAAATAATACAATGAAAACAAAATGGTTAATATCTGTACAGGATGGTGCTATGGATGCTGTTGTTAGCAAATTGAAAAAAACAGGCATACAAGAGGTAGAAATCCTGAATTCAATTGGTGTAGTTCTCATTGTTCCGGGTAATCATAAAATTGCAGATATTAAGAAAATTGATGGCGTGCTTGGTGTTGAAGAGGAAAGGGATATCAACATTTAAGCCCGAAAAAATACAGTCTCTCCATTAAACCGGTGCCGTTAAAATTATTTAGCGCTACCGGTTTTTTGTTGGTAATCGTTCATTCAAGACTATTTCATTTTGTTTAGCCTTTTCCAAATAATTTTCACTTTTTTACCCCCCCCCGGGAGCCTAAGTACACCTGAGCTGGAAGCGGAAATTCAAAAATCTGTCCTTCCTTTGCCATTGTCCAAAAACCTTAAGCCTTATACCTTTAAACCCTCCGCCTTTTTATTATATTTGCCTCCATTATGGCTCAAAAGAATAACGACGAACAATTTAAAAATGTAATCTCACACGCTAAAGAATACGGCTTCGTATTTCAGAGCAGCGAAATATACGACGGTTTAAGTGCCGTTTACGACTATGGCCAATTGGGTGCCGAGTTAAAAAACAACATTAAAACTTACTGGTGGAAAGCCATGGTGCAAATGCACGAAAATATTGTAGGCATCGATTCTGCAATTTTTATGCACCCCAAAGTATGGAAAGCCAGCGGCCACGTGGATGGTTTTAACGACCCGATGATTGACAACAAGGATTCGAAAAAACGTTACCGCGCCGATCAGTTACTGGAAAACAAAATTGATGAATTATATTCGGAACTGGCCAACTTTAGTGCCGCAAACAAAGCTAAATTTGAAGAATTTCAACAAGAAATACTGGGTTTAAGCGATGAAGGCCAGGCCGCCTGGATTCCAGGTTTTAAAGATGAGGAAACAATTTTAGATCATGCCAAATATCCTTTTGTGGAAGAGGCAAGCTGGAGATTTGTTAAAAAAGGTTTGGCACTTGAGGTAGAGATGAATCTGGCACTTAAATCAGAAAACCTGGCACAGCTAAAAGATTTAATTGTAGATTATAAAGTAATTTGCCCAATTTCTAAAACTTCTAACTGGACAGATGTACGTCAGTTTAACCTGATGTTTAGCACGCAATTTGGTGCCATGGCCGAAGGAAGTGATGAGGTTTATCTGCGTCCGGAAACTGCACAGGGTATTTTTGTTAACTTTTTGAATGTGCAAAAATCGGGCAGAATGAAAATTCCTTTCGGAATTGCCCAAATTGGTAAAGCTTTCAGAAATGAAGTAATTGCCCGACAATTTATTATGCGCATGCGCGAGTTCGAGCAAATGGAAATGCAATTTTTCGTTCGCCCGGGCGAAGATAAAAAGTGGTTTGAGTACTGGAAAGAAGCGCGTTTAAAATGGCATAAAGCTTTGGGTACTAATCCTGAAAAATACCGTTACCACGATCACGTTAAACTGGCTCACTACGCCAACGCTGCAACCGATATTGAATTTGAATTCCCATTTGGCTTTAAAGAGGTCGAAGGAATCCATAGCCGTACTGATTTTGATTTAACGCAACATCAGGAATATTCGGGTAAGAAAATGCAATATTTCGATAACGATTTAAATGATGAAGGTAAACCTTATGGCAATTACGTTCCTTATGTAATCGAAACTTCAATCGGTTTAGACCGCATGTTCCTGTTAACGATGATTAATGCTTTTGAAGAGCAGGATTTAAGTACCGAAGATAAGCAGGATAGCCGTACCTTATTGCGCTTACATCCGGCTTTGGCTCCTTATAAAGTGGCAATCTTCCCGCTAACGAAAAAAGATGGCCTGCCTGAAAAAGCACGCGAAATTATGGATACACTGAAGTTCGATTTCAACTGTATTTATGAAGAGAAAGATGCCATTGGTAAGCGCTACCGTCGTCAGGATGCTGTAGGTACACCATTCTGTATCACAGTAGATCACCAGAGCCTGGAAGATAATACAGTAACCATTCGTCACCGCGATAGCATGGAACAAGAACGTATTGCCATTGCCGATTTAAGTGAGATTATTGGTAAAGCCACCAGCTGGAAAACTTTGTTAGCTTAGTTTTATCATCTTAGACATTAGTTAAGTCGATAATATTCAGTCGCAGGGTTTACACCTGCGACTTTTTTGTGTAAAAGAAAATGAATTTAGCCGAACACTACGATCAGCTTTATACCGGATCGGTTGCCCGGATACTGGCGGGGAATTATGAAACAGACCCTTTGATTAATGATGAAACCGACAAGCGTTTTGGCATTACTTTGGTAATCAGACCTGATCAGGCTACCAATACCCAAATCCAGCAATTTTTGACTGAGGTTAAAGCCATTGAGCCCAATCAGTATTTTTACCAGAATAGTGATATCCACATCACACTAATGTCTATCATTTCCTGCTACAAGGGCTTCGATTTAAAGGATATTCATGTGCAGGATTATGTTAGCCTTATCCAGAAGGTTTTAGTCCGGCATCAGGGATTCAAAATTCAGTTCAAAGGGCTTACTGCTTCACCTTCGTGTGTTTTAGTGCAAGGCTTTTTAACCGAAACGCTTAACCAGATTCGTGACGATTTGAGAAATGTGTTCAAAAAATCTGATTTACAGCAAAGCATCGATAAGCGCTACGCTATCCAAACAGCGCATGCCACCATTGTCCGGTTTCGTAAACCATTGCAAAATCCGGCTGCCTTGGTTAACCTTCTGGAAAAATATCATGATTTTGATTTTGGAATCTTCGAAGTAAAGCAAGTCGAACTGGTATACAACGACTGGTACCAGCGCGCGAGGTTTGTTAAAAAACTACATGTGTTTGCTATGGAAAAAAGCTAATACAGTACAATCAGTAAAAATTATCAATCGTTTGAACGCTTAATCAAGCTACATTTTGGTTTAACCAGCGGCTTCTATTTCATTTAATTCAGGATGCTTTTTTAAATTTAAATCGCTAATCTGACCAAATGTATCACCTTAAAAAAACAATATTTACTTTTTTATTAATCGTACTCTGCGCTGTATCCGTAAATGCACAACATAAGCCTAAGTTCAGGGTAATTGCCTTTTATACTGCCAAGAGCGATCTGGCACACATCAGTTTTGTACATGAGGCCAATAAATGGTTTCCTAAAATGGCCGACAAATACCATTTCAGTTATGATTCTACCGCCAATTGGGATAATTTAAATGCTGCTTTCCTGGCTAAATACCAGATTGTGCTGTTTCTGGATACCCGGCCGGAAAAACCAGAACAACGCGAAGCCTTCCAAAAATACATAGAAAATGGCGGCGGCTGGATAGGCTTTCATTTTTCGGCTTTTGCATTGGCCAAATCAGCTTTTGATCAGAACTGGGATTGGTACCACAATACCTTTTTAGGCTCTGGTGGCTATGGCAGCAATACCTGGCGGCCAACAGCTGCAACCCTACGGGTGGAAAACAGCAAGCACCCGGTTACCAAAAACCTGCCAGAAACTTTTAAATCACAGCCCAACGAATGGTATCGTTGGCAGAATGATCTGCGTAAAAATCCCGACATTCAAATTCTGCTGGCGATCGATTCTACCAGCTTTCCTTTGGGTACAGGCCCCAAATCGCACGAAATTTGGCACAGCGGTTATTATCCGGTAGTGTGGAGCAACAAAAAGTACAAAATGGTTTATGTAAACATGGGCCATAACGATATGGATTACGAGCACAAATACGACAAGACCAACAAGACACTCTCCTTTACTTTCGCAAACGAAAACCAAAATCAATTGATAATAAATAGCCTTATGTGGCTGGGTACTGGCAAAAAATAAAATAATAGTGAAGTCATAAAAGCTTTATACTCCCGGCAAATTTCCATTTTGTTTGTTGCAATATTATATTTGTTCAACATCAAACCGATATGACATGAAAATTCCACAGAAGTTTTTTGCCCGCCAACATGAAATTGCTGCCGATTTTTTAAGAGAATTAGACAAGCATCTTGATGATGTGGTATCGGGCCGTGTTACGGAAATGTTTGAGGTTAGGGATTTTGCCGAATTAATTCATGTGCACCCCACACATTTGAGCAACACCATTAAATCGGCTACGGGTCATTCCCCTTGTTACTTTTTTGAAGAACGCTTGATGGATATTTCAAAATCGATGCTACAAAATATTAGCATGCCTATTGCCGAGATTGCAAGGATCTTAACCTACGATCCTTCTAATTTCACCAAGTTTTTCAAGCACTTTTCCGGCCAAACACCTAAACAATACCGTGAAACCTATTTTAGTTCGCTGGCCAATAAGGAAATTATCACCATATAAAACTTAAACTGTCACCATTTTAACTTAAGCAGTCACCATTTTTTCAGCCCTTTTCGATTTAATTTTGTTTAACAAATTAAAAGAAAATGGAAATACAAAATAAAATTGCCCTGGTAACCGGTGGCAGCCGCGGACTGGGAAAAAATGCGGCCTTAAAAATCGCAGCCAAAGGGATCGATGTGATTCTCACTTATCAATCGAAAAAAGAAGAAGCCGAAAATACGGTAGCAGAAATTAAGCAACTTGGTGTGCAGGCGGCAGCACTACAGCTCAACGTAGCTGATGCCAAAAGTTTCGATAATTTTGTTACTGAGGTAAAAGCAATCCTAAAAAATATCTTTAATAAGGATAAATTTGATTTTCTAATCAACAATGCGGGTATTGGCATCCATGCTTCATTTGAAGAAACTACCGAAGAGCAGTTTGATACCCTTGTAGACATCCAGTTTAAGGGACCGTTCTTTTTAACCCAAAAGACACTTCCGGTTTTAAACGATGGTGGTGCCATTATTAACATATCAAGCGGATTGGCGCGTTTCTCGACGCCGGGTTATGCTGCTTATGCATCAATGAAAGGTGCGATGGAGACTTTAACCAAATATCAGGCTAAAGAATTAGGTGCCCGAGGTATCCGATCCAATATTGTAGCTCCCGGCGCTATTGAAACCGATTTTGGTGGAGGTGTAGTGCGCGATAACGAGCAGCTGAACGCCGGTATTGCCGCGAACACTGCATTAGGCCGTGTAGGTTTACCCGATGACATTGGTGGTATCATAGCCTTTTTATGTACCGAAGATGCACGTTGGATTAACGCCCAACGCATTGAAGCTTCGGGTGGCATGTTTTTATAAGCACTGATTTTTTAACCGCAAAGTGTATAATACCTGTAGCACACAGTTGGGTACAAATTCACTCTGCGGTTAAATCTACTTTAATTTCTAATCTGGAAAATAAAAGGTTTCAATTGGCGTTATCCACATACACAGACAAATATTCCCGGATGCATCGCCTTTTTTTCGCCCTGTTATTATCAACTTTATCATACAATCAAGTTTCTGCCCAGGAGTGGTCTGATGCCGAAATCAGAAAAGCCAATACTGCTGTAAATGCCAGTTACCTCACTACCGAAGAAAAAAACGTAATCCTGTTAATGAACCTGATCCGTTTAGATGGCCCACGGTTTTACAACACTTTTTTAGAAGATTACATCAACAAATACAACGACAATGTGAGGCAGTACCGCAATTATAACCAGCTAAAAATTACCCGAAGCAATACTTACTACACCTCCTTATATAAACATTTGCAAGGCATCAAAAATCTGCCCATGTTTTATCCCGACGAAAGATTAACTGCTTTAAGCCGTGGCCATGCTGTAGATTTAAACCGAAACAATCTCGATACGCACGAAAGTAGCAATGGTGATAAATTTTCTAAACGCCTGTCTAGATATTTCCCCAATAAAGCCATGAGCGAGAATATTGATTTTGGCTACAGCAAAAGTTTAGATATTGTTTGCCACCTGCTGCTAGATTGTGGTGTACCCTCATTGGGACATCGTTTCAATATATTGGATCAAAAGTACAAACTCAATACAGTTGGCGTGAGCATACAACCTCATCCCGCTTTTAATTACTGCACCGTAATTGATTTTGTTGCCCAACCGCTCTATATCGCTACAAGCCCTAATTAAGTTAAAATCGCAACATAAAATTTCTGAAGAGTTTTTGTTAAAAAAACTACCTTTGCCCAAACATTACAAAAATCCAATGCGCAAAGCAATTTTAGCATTCATCGACTTTTTTTACCCACCCTTTAAAAGGTTTGTTTCGCTACACAATTTCAGATATCTCGCAACAGGCGGAAGTACTTTTGTTTTAGGTCTTGTAATGTTTTACGTGGCTTACAATTACATTTTTCTGAGTGAAGAGGTGAAAGTATCCTTCTTTACTTTAAAACGTAATACGATATCGCTGGCTGTAGAATTCATTGTGGTTATTCCATACAGCTTTATCCTAAATAAATATTTAATTTTTACCCATAGTGAGGTTAAATCTAGGGTTCAGCTATTTCGTTTCTTAAACCTGCAGTTTATAAACATGTTATTAAACTATGTTTTGCTCAAGTTTTTTGTCGAAATCTTAGGCATCTACCCTACCATTTCAAGACTTGTGGTACAGGTTGGTATTGCCCTTTTTAGCTACTTATATCAGCATTATTTTACATTCAGCGTAAAAAAAATAGGGGGGAAAAAAGAAAAGAAGAAACACTGATTTTTTTCAAAAAGCAAATCCGTAGCTATTCTGTAACGTATACTCCCGCAACCATTACAAGTCTGCATTTCACACCCCAGCTTAGGGGTTTTCACTAATTAGGGTTTAGCTGGCTGCAAATTTGCTGTTATTTTCGTTTCAAGACGATGCGTAAAAGATATGAATTGGCCTATGCCAACCATTATTACCCTAATGTGTTAATTTATGCGGCGGCATTCTTGTTTAGGTAAAAACAACATCCTAACTTTGTTACCGACCAACTTATTTTTCTTAACCCAATGAGCCATTTTAACGATTTTAATAATGCGCAGGTTGCTAAATTGCCCAATCATTTAAAGCAATTTATTGTCGCGCAGAACTACGAAAAATACACCCCAATAGATCAGGCTGTTTGGCGTTACGTAATGCGTCAGAACTATAGTTACCTTAAAAATGTAGCTTACTATCCTTACATAAAAGGCTTGCAAAGGGCAGGTTTAAGTATCGAGCACATTCCCGATTTGCAGACCATGAATGATAACCTGGGTAAAATTGGCTGGGGAGCTGTGACGGTTGATGGGTTTATCCCTCCTGCTGCTTTTATGGAATACCAGGCTTACCGCGTATTGGTTATTGCAGCCGATATCCGTCAGATTAATCATATCGAGTATACGCCCGCACCCGATATTATACATGAGAGTGCCGGGCATGCCCCAATTATTGCTGATACTGATTACAACAATTACCTGAGTTACTTCGGTTCAATCGGTGCAAAAGCCATGTTCTCAGCAAAAGATTTTGAACTTTACGAGGCTATCAGAAAACTTTCTATTTTAAAAGAAGCTGTAGATGTAGATGCTGTCGAAATTGCACAGGCTGAAAAAAATCTGCGCTACATCAGCGAAAACATGGGTGAACCTTCTGAAATGGCACTTTTGGGTCGTTTACACTGGTGGACGGTAGAATATGGCCTGATTGGCACCTTAGAAAGCCCGAAAATTTACGGTGCAGGTTTGCTTTCCTCAATTGGCGAGAGTGCCACCTGCATGCACAGTGATGTGGAAAAACTGTGGTACAATATCGACACGGTAAATTATCAATACGATATTACCAAACCACAGCCACAACTTTTTGTTACCGAAACCTTTCAAAATCTGATTGATGTTTTAGAACAATTTGCTGATACCATGGCTTTCAGGCGTGGGGGAACAGAAAGTGTAATGAAAGCGATTGCCTGCAAAAATGTAGCTACAGCTGTTTACAGTTCTGGCTTACAAGTTAGTGGTATTTTTACCGACATGGGTATCAGTTCAACAGATGAAGTTACTTTCATTAAAACAACTGGCCCTTCCGCACTAGCTTTGAACGGAAAGCAGCTTCAGGGTCACGGGAAAGATTACCACTCCGATGGTTTTTCATCGCCAGTAGGTAAACTCAAAAATAGCAGCCAGCTTTTAGAAGATTTTAGCCCTTCAGCGCTGGAAAATATAGGAATAGCTGTTGGCAACCAAACCGAACTGCTGTTCGATAGCGGAATTAAAGTTGTTGGTCAGGTTAAAGAGATTTTAAAAGAAAACAATAAAGTTATTTTAGTTGCCTTTAGTAACTGCACAGTGACTGAAAATAATGGCAACATTTTATTCAGGCCCGAATGGGGCATTTACGATATGGCAGTTGGCGCCAAAATTACCTCCGTTTTTAATGGTGCTGCTGATAAAGATGCTTTTGAAGCCATTACCCTGGTGAGCGAAGAAAAAACCCATCAGATTACTTATGATACTAAAACCCTGAAACTACACGAGCTTTACCAAACTGTCCGTCACATACGCGAAAGTGGTGAAAATTTAGATCAGCTTACCCGGGTTTTTGACGAATTAAAGCTAAATCACCGGCACGACTGGCTTTGCGCCTTAGAAGTACTCGAAATTGTTTACCATAAAAAGATTTACCACCAGTTAGAAAAGGAAATACAGGTTTATTTAGAAATCAAAGCCAGTAAAGAACCTGATCACGCGAAATTAATTAATGACGGCTTGCATGTGATTAAAAACCCTGTAAGTCAGTTAATTACAGAAGATTAAGCAGGTTTTTGAATTTTAACCCTAAATTTTTGCTGTACATTCATTTTTCGCTACGTCATTCCGCCTTCGAAAAATCTTTAATGCCGGCTGTTTAACAGGTTAGGATTCCCAATCAAGTATGAGAGTGGCGGTTTTCTAAAGTATTATACTTTTTTGGACCTGCAGAAGATATTTACCGGATAGCTTAAAATACGAATCGCTTAGAGGATAAGAATGCAAAATCAGCTTTTTTAATACCTTTGGATTTTCAATACAACAACTAAAATTCCCATGAATATAATAATTACAGGTGCGAGTAGCGGTATCGGTTTCGAAACTGCTTTAGAATTTAGCTTACAAAAAGAGAATAAAATTGTTGCCATTGCCCGTTCGGCAGATAAGCTGCGCAAACTTCTAGAAATTGCAAGAGGCATTAATCCAGATTGTACCCTGTTGCCTGTTGAGTTTGATATTGTAAATGATGATTATTCTGCATTGGTTCCTTTTTTGAAAGAACGCTTAGGGAATATAGACATATTAATTAACAATGCAGGTGCTTTGGTTAATAAGCCTTTTTTAGAAACCACTGAGGTTGATTTGGGCGAAATGCTGCAAAGCAATGTAATTTCACATTTCAGGATGATTCAAAATGTACTCCCGTTAATGCAAAGTGGAAACCATATTGTAAACATTGGTAGTATGGGTGGTTTTCAGGGTAGCGTTAAATTCCCTGGGCTTTCTGCTTACTCGGCCAGTAAAGCAGCACTACATACCCTTACCGAATGTTTAGCCTTTGAACTGGCCGAAACGGGTATCAAAATAAATTGCCTTGCCCTGGGTTCTGCGCAAACCGAAATGCTCGAAGCGGCTTTTCCGGGTTACCAAAGCCCTGTAATGGCTTTCGAAATGGGCAAATACGTTTGCGATTTTGCAAAAACAGGTCATAAATTCTTTAACGGAAAAATTTTACCAGTTGCGGTAACCACTCCATAAATTGTTATTTTTTAGTAATTTACATTAAAAACTAAAAACCATGGAAACAAACACTCCCTTTAAAACAGCCGACAGCGGAAAAAATGCGGCAATAGTAAGCTATTTCTGGTTTATTGGCTGGCTTATAGCCTATTTCGCCATGTACAAAGATAACCAGACCGAGTTGAGCAGGTATCATTTAAAACAAACATTGCTATTCCATTTGGTATCGACGGTTTTGAGTTGGGGATTAAGTTTATTCCTGATCCCTGTGCTGTTTACCACAGGTATGGAAACAGGTTATTATATTCTCCGCATCATGCAAATTGCGCTTTTTGTATTGTGGATCATAGGCTTAATCGGCGCTTTGCAAGGCGAGAAAAAAGCTATTCCGCTAATTGGTGATCGGGCTCAGACCATGTTCCCTGGTATTTAATTGAATCAAATTATATGAATTGAAGTCTGGGTAAATTATCCAGGCTTTTTTGTTTGCACTCATTTTCAACATTTTAATGGTCTTTGGATATTTTTTATATCTTTGGCTCCAGCATATGAAGAAAATAATAGTCCCGATTCTGTTTTTCATTTTGTCTGCTACTGCAGGAAAAGCCCAAACAATCATACCGGCCCAATACCAGGAACTGGTTAAAAAGCTGGTTGCCAGCCTTCCAAAAGAAGGTAAAACAACAAACGACTCACCTGAGAAACAAACCGAAAGTTTGATTGATTTTGCAAAGAGTATGCTTGGCATCCCTTATCGCTACGCCACCAGCAACCCAAAAGTCGGTTTCGACTGTTCGGGCTTCGTTAGTTATGTATTCAGCAATTTTGGCTTTAAGGTGCCCCGTTCATCAAGAGAGTTCAGTTATACAGGAACAGAAACTACACTGGAAAATGCTAAAGTTGGTGATGTATTGATATTTACAGGCAGTAACTCGCGCATTAGAAGAATTGGCCATGTAGGCATTATATATTCGATTGATGAAAATGGCATTAAATTTATCCACGCCTCATCGGGCAAGGCACACGGGGTAACCATTACTGATTTTAACGGGCACTACAAAAACCGTTTCATGAAAGTGGTAAGTATACTTTAAATGAGTGAATTTTAAACGGGTGAAAAAGCTGCCAGTCTAAAACATCCTCAGTCATTTACAATTCAATACTTCCTTTAAGTACTACTTTTGATATTTCCACATCCGGCTTTTACCCTCTCCTATCCATTCTACAGCGGTTTCCAGTCTTTTTAAGCGGGTTGCTTCAGTTTTGGCTTCTTCGAGCCACAGCACATAATCTTTTTTATTTGATAGACTAAAGTTCTGAAAAACGGCTAATGCCCTTGGATCTTCCTTTAAAGCATTGATAAAATACTCAGGTACAATCAGTTCCTTTTTTTCTGTCGATTTTGGCTTTGCAGGTAATTTAATATTATCCTCATTGAGCTTAATGGCTTGCTGAATGTATGCAATCAGAATCTCATCAGCAGGCAGGTCATCAAAAGAGGTAATTCTGCCCAAACCTCCCATAGCTTCTCCTTTATCTTTAAAAATATTGTATTCATCCTGCATAATGGCTGCTTTCCAAAAACCAAATGCACAATGGTGTTTAAATGAGGCCATATGACATACCGTTCCTTTATAATCAAAAAAGGGCATACCCCATTTTATTTTTTCTTCAATGCGGGCATCTGCCTTGTGTACAAGGTTGCGTAAATGATCCAAAATAGGAATCGCAAACTCGGCTGATTTGATAATATACTGGTCTACCTGAACAATTGTGTGCATAGCTTAAAATCTTGATTAAATTTAAAGCAAAACAACCTTTAAAGCAAGATCTACATCCCCATTATTTAAAAACTTTTTGGCCAGTTCATGCAATTCGCGTTCACGGTTTGTGGCATCACCAATGGTGGCATCGAGTACTTCCTTAACTTCTGCATGGCTGCAAATCAAATCAATAGCTTCATCACTGGGTAAAACTTCTACATTGCCCAGCATGCCTAAATCGTTACCTGTTAATACTTTCGAATACCGTACAGCATATGGTAAACGGTCAACACCGATTCCCAATTTGGCCAGGGGTTTTGCCACTTTAAACAGGTTTTCGGCCGTTACCCTACAATACCAGTCGCCACCCAAACGAGCTACCAAATCAATTTTCTGCTGATCTATTTTACCATCTGTATCTAAAATAGTCTCGTTAATATGTATGCGCTTTATTTCGGCCAGAATTAGGTTTCCTGCACCATGACTATCACCTAAAGCAATGACTTCATTTACCACACATTCGAACTGAACCGGTGCTTCAGCCACTCTCGGAGGCTGAACCAAATCAGATTCTAACATGGTAAAGCCTGCCTTCTCAAACTCATTTACCCCTTTTGCATACTCTGTACTGGCCAAACTCATCTGCTGTACCATATCGTAATTAACAATATTAATTACACACTCCTTAACCTCGAGCACATTTTCTAAAGTATGCTTAGTTGTATTATCGCGTACACGCCTGGAAGGTGAAAAAACACAAATTGGCGGATTGGTGCTGAACATATTAAAGAAACTGAAAGGACTTAAGTTAATATTCCCTTCAGCATCGATGGTTGATGCAAAACAGATTGGCCGCGGTGCAATGGCATACTGCAGGTAATTTTGCAGCTGTATTGGGGTTAAATCGGAGGTGTTAAGTGATAGCACAATAGTAGGATTGGAAGATATTTAGTTGTAATGTTTAAATGTTGTAAAGAAAGAGCCTGGAGATCAACCCGCAGCAAAAGGTCAAGTCTGTATAGATGTCTCCCCGACAGTACGGGCAGGCATTACAGCACGCCTCCCCCGATAGCTTCGGATAACATGACTACTCTGTAATAATATGGTCCTGAACAGCATTCAAGATAGCAACCGACTCCATAAAACATACATTATCAAGTGGCAAACTAAAAAGATTGTGCTATTTTTTCAGCGCCAATATAGAAAAATCAGTATCTGCTTTAGTAATGTTATTGGTCAGTGCACCTAATCCGGTAATTTCCATTTCTACTACATCACCTGGTTGTAACCACTGTACTTTGTAATTTGGATCGTTAAGCAAACCCGTACCGTTTAATTCTAAGAAACAGCCAGTACCAACTGTACCAGAACCAATTACATCGCCCGGAAGGATATCTACTCCATACGCACAACGTTCTATAATTTCGGCAAAGGTCCAGTCCATATCAGCAGCGTTTCCTCTCGAAACTTCGATACCATTCACCCTGCAGGTCATTTTTAAATCATAGGCATTTCCCACGTGACCTTCTTTAGCTGGCACTTTATAAGGCAGCAGCTCATCCGGAGTTACTAACCATGGACCTATAACCGTCGAAAAATCTTTCCCTTTTGCCGGACCTAAGTTCAAAAGCATTTCTTCCATTTGTAAGGTACGGGCACTCATATCATTCATTACCATATAGCCCGCGATGTAACTATCAGCCTCAGCTGCAGTAATGTTTCTTCCTTTTTTCCCGATAACCACTGCAATTTCAAGTTCAAAATCGAGTTTATCAAAATGATCGGGCATACACTCAATTTCACCGGTTCCCTGTATCGCATTATGGTTAGTAAAATAGAAGATAGGATATTCATCAAATTGTGGAATCATATCAACCTTCCTGTTCCGGCGTGCGGCAGCTACATGCTGCCTGAAAGCGTATCCATCGCGGCAACTTGTAGGATGAGGAACAGGTGCTAAAAGCTCATAAAAAATTTCTTCCTTAGCCTGTAAACTACCTTCTTTTATCTGGTCATCTACCCTTTTGGCTCTTTCCATCAACACTTCGCCGCCCTGTAAAAACGCATTCATATTATCCGGCAACAGTTTGTCGCAACTATTCAGGTTATAAATATGTCCGTTTATAAATACGCCAAGATGCTCTCTGTCTTCGGTTTTATAGGATACTAATTTCATATATCATTTGGTTAAATACCCGGCAAAGCTAATCAATTAGGCTGCTCAAAATAAAATTTAAGCGTTATTATTTTAACACAGTATATTTTTGAAGGTTTGATTTAATTAATGGAAAATCTTTTGCCTCCAACTGTTTATAATATTTTTTGTTGGCAAAAAGTTCGCCAATAAGCAAGCCTCCGGCCACTCCGGCGGGTACACCTGCAACAACAAGTACTACTGATTCAACAAGTTTATCGCTTGTTGCCCCAAGCACAAAAAAGGTTAAACCTCCGGCTAAGGCCAAAGGTGCAACAATGCCCCTGCGGTGAATATAAAGCGCAGTAATACTATCAGCACTTAACTTTACCGTATCTCTCCTGTTTTTAATCACCGTTAACCCATCATCATACGCAGCATAAAAAAATCCGCGTGTTACTTTCCCTTTACGGTCTACTATTTTGATTTTATATTTAGCTTTTGATATTGGCTGTTGTTGCGCAAAACCACTGTAGCCAAAGGCCAGACAGCATAAGATCGTAAAAATAAATTTCATGTGCGGGATAATTTGTTGAGTAATTAAAGGTAATTAAAATTTTAAATTTTAATTAAAATACTTACCTTGGCTGCATTAAAACCATGATCTTAAAAGCATTACATATTACTTTAGTAAACGACGCAATTGCGGCCCGTCGCTATAAGATGCTATCCAAGCTGATCATGGCTCAGTATTCTCTGTAATTTATCTTCCTTTTCTTTTTTTAATTGAAACGCATTGCCGTTTGAATTGTTTATTTCTTAGGATTTTTTTCTAACCATAACATCATATATATTATGCCTGTTTATCATAAATTGGGACAGATTCCAGCTAAACGACACACGGTTTTTCGTAAACCCGACGGGAATCTCTATGCCGAGGAATTGGTATCAACCGAAGGTTTTTCGAGTGTATACTCGCTGGTTTATCACTGCCACCCGCCAACCATTGTAAAACACCTGGGCGAACCTTATAGTGTTGAGCCAAAAATTGCCCGTGCAAAGCACCTGAAACACACCAGTTTAATCGGTTTCAACATTAAACCCGAAGATGATTTTCTAAAAAGCAGAAAACCGGTATTGGTAAATAACGATTTGCATATCGTTCTGGCTGCACCTAAAAAATCGATGACAGATTATTTCTATAAAAACAGTCAGGCTGATGAAATGATCTTTATCCACGAAGGCACCGGAAAGCTAAAAACAGGCTTTGGTGAAATTAAGTTTGGTTATGGCGATTATCTGATTATTCCCCGTGGAACAATTTATCAGTTGGAATTCGATACCGAGCAAAACCGCCACTTTATAGTCGAAAGTTTTAGTCCTTTAAGGTCGCCAAAAAGATACTTAAATCAGTACGGGCAGTTAATGGAACATGCGCCTTATTGCGAACGCGATTTGCGCTTACCCGAAAACCTGCAAACGCACGATGAATATGGTGATTTTAAGGTCCTGATTAAAAAACAGGGACTGATTTATCCTTATACCTATGGCACTCATCCATTTGACTATATCGGCTGGGATGGCTACCATTACCCCTACGTCTTTTCGATACATGATTTTGAACCGATAACAGGTCGTTTGCACCAACCTCCTCCCGTTCACCAGACATTTGAAGGGCATAACTTTGTGGTTTGCTCTTTTGTACCACGCAAATATGATTACCACCCCAATTCGATTCCCGCACCTTATAACCACAGCAATGTAGATAGCGATGAAGTGTTATATTATGTTGATGGTGATTTCATGAGCCGTAAAAGTGTAGTAAAAGGACAGATCACCCTCCACCCCGGTGGAATACCACATGGCCCGCACCCCGGTACAGTAGAAAAATCAATAGGAAAAGAAAAAACTGATGAACTGGCCGTAATGATCGATCCTTTTCTGCCCTTAATGATTACTGAAGATGCCCTTTCGATTGAAGATGAAAATTATCATAAGAGTTGGCAGATTAATGTAGAATAGTCCGAAGAATGGCATTAATATCCAATTCCGGACGCACTAAAACTATCCATTGTGATTAGTCAAAGGCAAGAACTCTGAATATAGAAAGGCTAAAATCCAACTACACAATAATATCCGCGTTCAGATTTTCTGACGCCGAACTAAATAAAAAACAATAGCATCCGGCTCCGGACTATCCGATGCCGGAATTAATAACAACAATATAATGGAAACACAAACATTTGCAGAAAAGATAGCCAAGGCACAAGATTTTCTGCCAATAAACGGAACAGATTACATCGAATTTTATGTGGGCAATGCCAAACAAGCTGCTCACTATTATAAAACAGCATTTGGTTTTCAGAGTCTGGCTTATGCTGGTCCTGAAACTGGAGTACGCGACAGGGCATCGTATGTGTTGCAGCAGGGAAAAATCAGGTTAATTTTAACCACAGCTTTAAAATCAGACCATCCTATATCAGAACATGTAAAAAAACATGGCGATGGTGTAAAAGTACTGGCCCTTTGGGTTGATGATGCCTACAGTGCCTATGAAGAAACGACCAAACGTGGTGCAAAACCTTATATGGAGCCTAAAACTTTAACTGATGAATATGGTGAAATAAAAATGAGCGGTATTTATACCTATGGCGAAACCGTGCATATGTTTATAGAGCGTAAAAACTATACCGGAACCTTTATGCCGGGTTACCGGGCATGGGAAAGTGATTATCAGCCAACCGATACCGGTCTTTTATACATCGATCATTGCGTGGGTAATGTGGGTTGGAACCGGATGAACGAGGCAGTTAAGTGGTATGAAGAAGTAATGGGCTTTGTAAATATCCTGTCGTTTGATGATAAACAAATCAATACTGAATACTCGGCGCTCATGAGTAAGGTAATGAGTAACGGTAACGGTTATTCAAAATTTCCGATTAATGAACCTGCAGAAGGCAAAAAGAAATCACAGATTGAAGAATACCTGGAATATTACGAAGGTGAAGGCGTGCAACACATTGCCGTGGCCACCAAAGATATTGTTAAAACCGTTAAAGAACTCAAAGCCCGCGGAGTAGAGTTTTTAAGTGCACCACCCGAAGCTTATTACGATATGATGCCGCAACGCGTTGGTAAAATTGATGAGGAAATTGCCCTGTTGGAAAGCCTGGGCATTTTGGTAGATTGTGACGAAGAAGGTTACTTATTACAGATCTTCACTAAACCGGTAGAAGACAGGCCCACCCTTTTCTTCGAGATTATTCAGCGCAAAGGCGCACAGAGCTTTGGTGCGGGTAATTTTAAAGCCCTTTTCGAATCACTGGAACGCGAGCAGGAATTGAGGGGAAATTTATAGCCTTACATACTAAACAGTCAAAGGCAATCAGTAACTGATTGCCTTTTTTAATTTACTTGATCTTAAGCAGATATTTAACGAAATAAATAGTTAATTTTAGTTACACACAACTAAAACTTAATTGCTATGAAAGTAAAACTCACACTTATCTTGTTACTCACCGCGTCATTCAGCGGCTTTGCTCAAAACAAGGCTGAAATCGTTAAAACCATTAATCAACTGCTGGCAAAAGCTATCGGCGGAACCGACATGACGATGCATAATGGTAAAATGACTGAATTTAAAATCACTGCAAATTCATTTACAATTGATGAAGAAATGAATTTCGGTGTTTTTACAACTGGAAAAGCATTTGTTGGCCCGGATAATGCCAAATTAGAAACCACCAACAAATCACAAATCAATACCTGGAAAGGTTTCAAGGTTAACTACGAACAAAACAGCATCAAAATTAAATCAATTTATCCGGTTTTTGATAAGCGTGAAGACGAGCCTGATAACGATAAAAATGGAATTAAATATTATTGCCTTGCCGGCGATGAAGATAAACTGATAACCGCATTGGCACAACTGCAAAATCTTTATATCAGAAAATAACATGCCGAAAACAAGTAATCAGTCCCTTGATGTTTGTCCTTATTTTAACTTGTAACATAAGCACTGAAATAAGAACAGCCTAAGGATTCTTCACAAAAACTTCATAATTGAAGTGCACCTTTGAAATAACAAAACACGAAGCGATTTCTATTTTGTTAAATTCTAAAAACTCATAATTAGTTTTTTAGTTTTCCGGTTACCCTTATCTGATAC
>Ga0308157_10002621_pt1 | contig 28635 bp, 31 predicted proteins | sample PhyBR1_FD_201035 | JGI IMG/M metagenome (GOLD analysis project Ga0308157, IMG submission 201035) | Phyllosphere microbial communities from UC Gill Tract Community Farm, Albany, California, United States - DLSLB.R1 | ecosystem: Host-associated > Plants > Phyllosphere > Unclassified | place: USA...
GTGTGCCCTGGTGCACCCGCCCGGTTGCTGAGTTTGGCTTGCCCATGGTGGGGCAGGCCGCAGCGAACGACGAGCTGGGTGATGTTGGTTTTGCGGCTTTGGCCCGTGCTTGGGGATAGTAGATGGGTATTCGACACGCTGCCGGTGTTGCGGACGCTGGCGTGGCAATGGTCTTTAACGTGCGCGCAGGGGGTGCTGTATGACCCAGCACCGGGAAGAACTGCCGCCGATTCAATACAAAGCACTGGCCGATGCGTTGCTGCCAATGGCGGACACGCTGGTGCCCCGGTGGCTGCCTGGTGGGCGGCGTGAGGGGCATGAGTGGAAGTGCGGCAGCCTGGCCGGGGAAGCCGGAAGCAGCTGCAGCGTGAACCTGACCACGGGTGAGTGGTCGGACTTTGCAGGTGAAGCCGACGATGTTGGCGGTGACTTGCTGAGCCTGTACGCCAAGATTCACAGCCTGACGATGGCAAAGGCTGCGGTGCAGCTGGCGCGAGAGCATGGCCTAGAGAGTGTGGCCGGGTTGGTGAAAACGGCTGCCGGTAAGCCTGTGCAGCCATTGGCAAACCCACGGCCCGCCCCTGCCCCGAAGGCGCCGGTGAAAGAGGAGTGGTCCACCCTGCGGCCGGTGCCGACCTATGCGCCGCCGCCGACATTCAGTCACTTCTCACGCTTGGCAGCGGATCTGATGCACACGGCCGAGTACCGCCTGGGCAATGATCTGCATGGGTATGTGGTGCGGTTCCGCACCAGCAATGGTGGGAAAGACACGCTGCCCTATACGTACTGCAAGAGTGCTGCGGATGGTGCTGCCAAATGGCATTGGAAGCAGTGGGATGAGCCGCGTCCCCTGTTCCTACCTGGATTCGCCTTGCCCAACGACCGCACGGTGGTGCTGGTGGAGGGGGAGGTCAAAGCCGAGGTGCTGCAGCACCTGCTGGATGACTTTGCACCCGGCATTTATTGCGTGGTGAGCTGGCCCGGCGGTAGCAAGGCATGGCAAAAGGCAGACTGGGCATGGCTTGCTGGTTGCACCGTTCTGCTGTGGCCTGACTGCGATGCGGCGCGGGTGCCGTTGACCAAGGCTGAGCGCGAACAGGTGAAGGATGATGAGGCGGCCAAGGAAGCGCTGCAGCTGACCAAGCCGCTTCTGCCCGAGGAAAAGCAGCCAGGCATGAAGGCGATGCTGGGCATTAGCGCCTTGCTGCGTGACACGCATGGCGCGACTGTGAGCCTGTTGCCTATCCCGAAGCCGGGTGAGAAGGAAAGCGGCTGGGACTGCAGGGACGCGATCCAGGTAGACGGCTGGACGGGCGAGCAGGTGCTTGCCTTCTTCTGCCAGGCGCAGCCGCTGCCTGCAGCCGGCGCAGCAGAGCCAGCGGCCGAGACTGCCGCCCCAGAAAAAAAACCGCGATCCCCCGTTGGCACGAAGGGGCAGGAATCTGGCGAAGGCGGTGCCGACGATTCAGACGACGCGGCTGGCGACGACGACACGCCCGCGCCCAAGGGCACGCCCTGGTGGCTGAAGCCTTACTGGGACCGGCAGAAGGCGCGCTGGAATATCAGCCGCAAGACGGTGATTGCCGCCCTGGAGAACGACGACGATCTGCGCGGGGTGGTGGCCTTCAACGAGCTGACAAACAGCGTGCAGTGCCGCAAGGCTTGGCCCTGGCCACATGCGCGGCCGGGCGAGATCAAGAATTCAGACGGCTTGCTGCTGGGCAAGTACCTGACCGATTGCTACAGCCTGCCGAGCGTGAGCCGGGCATCGCTGGAGGAGGGGGTGCTGACGGTGGCGCACACGGAGCGGTTCCACCCAATCCGCGAATGGCTGATTGATTTGAAGTGGGACGGCGAGCACCGGATTGACAAGTGGCTGGTGCATGCCCTGGGCGAGAGCCCCAAGACCCTGAACCCGGCCTTGTTTGAGTACCTGCAGCTGGTGGGCCGCTACTGGCTGCTGGGCATGGTGCGCCGTGTGATGGAGCCTGGCTGCAAGTTTGACTATTGCCCGGTGCTGGAAGGCCTGGGCGGGCTGCGCAAGTCCACCCTGGTTGAGGTGCTGTGCGGCAAGGACTATTTCAGCGATACGCCCTTTGACATGAGCCGGGGCAAGGAAGCCCAGGAACAGGTGCAGGGCATCTGGCTGTATGAGATTGCCGAGCTGAGCGCGATGAGCAAGGCGGACGTGAACGCGGTGAAGGCGTTTATCAGTTCCAAGGTGGACAAGTACCGCCCGGCTTATGGCACCACGGTGGAGAGCTACCCGCGCCAATGCGTGCTGGTGGGAACGACGAACGATGACCAGTACCTGCGCGACCGCACGGGTAACCGGCGGTTCTGGCCTATCCCGGTGCGGCACCAGATCAACACGGAGTGGGTGGCGAAGTTCCGCGCCCAGTTGCTGGCAGAGGCGTTTGCGCTGTACCAGCAGAGTGTGGCCTACACGCCCAGCCAGGAACAGGAAACCCGGCTGTTCAAGCCCATGCAGGACAGCCGCTTGATTGAGACGGCTGTGGAAAGCAGCTTGATGGAGTTGCTGACCCGCGATGAACACCAACAGCAGGCGGTGACTTCCGGCTTGCATGTGGCGACCAAGTTTGTGCGCATGGATCAGATAGTGCTGGCCCTGGGTTCGGACATTGCCAAGTCTTCGGCGGCGCTGGAGAACCAGATCCGGGGATGGCTGAAACAGCAGGGCTGGGAGCACGGGAAAAAGCAGGTGGACGGGAAACGGTCCAGCGGCTATTTCCGCCCGGATGTGTGGCCGCCTGCAGGCGTTGTGGTGGGCCTGGACCAGATCGACCGGGAGGGTGACGCGGAAGCGCCCCCGGCCCCGGCCGAGCCGGCGCAAGCCGAGCCATCGGTGCCGCTGACGCCTGCGGCGCAGTTCCTTCAAGACCGTGATGCGGATACCGCGCCTTTCTGACGCATGAAGCACGCCCGTCTATTTCTTCAACCTATGGCGGCGCCTGAAACGCGCTGCACTGCCCACACAGGGGGAGGCGTGATTCGCGCCTGTGTGGTGGCCAGGGCGATGGTGCGCCCGGCCTGCGGTGCAGTGGCGGGGATGGGGCTGTCTGCGCCTATGACCTGAGAGTGTCCATGTGTCCACGGTGTCCTGCGTTTTGCAGGGACTGTGTGGGTAATGCCAATCCCTGCATTCAGGGGTTGAAGCCGCTGCATTGCCTAAGCGACACGGGAGCCTGTCCACATAGGGTGCGGTGCGGGTGTGGGCAGGCGGGTGCAGGCGGCGGGCACAGGCGCGCGTGCGCGGACCCACGGGCGGCTTCCCGCAATCTCTAAAGAAAGGGGTGGACAGTATGGACACTAGGACAGTTCAAAAGCAGCAAGGGGCGGCAGTGAATGAGGGCGAGGTGCTGCAGATGATTAAAACGGCCATGCCCCAGACGTACCAAAGCATTCAGCGCAAGGCGGCGCAGTTTGGCAATGATGTGTACCGGCTGGTGCGGCAGGGGATTCGCGGGCAGGCCAACTGCTTTTGGGCGATGGAGGGTGGCCGTGTGGTGGGGACGCCCTTTGCGTTGCCCCACCCGGCGGCGGTGGTGGCGGCGCAAGGGCTGGTGCAGTTCGGCTGTGCACACGTGTGCATTGTTGCCGAGCCGGCCAAGGTGGAGGGCTGAGCATGGCGCGACTGCCACACATCAAGCAGCGGCTGGAGAACTGGGCCATGTGGCGTGCACGCCAGGAAGGCAGCGGGCTGGGCTTTGCCACCCGCAACATGCTGGCCAACTGGATGGAGAGCGCAGGCGAGGTAAGCCGGCATAGCCGGGAGGCGACTATCCCGGTGCTGCATCTTGAGGCCGAAGAGACGGACGAAGCAGTGGAGGCGATGCGGCTGGGGCGCGGCCACTTGCACGTGACGCTGATGTGCGTCTACGTCAAAGACCTGGGGGTGACAGGCACGGCCAGGCACATGCGCAGGCAGCCCAGCACGGTGCACGCCCAGCTTGACCAGGCGGACCACTGGATTGACGCTTACCTGCAGGCAAAGCGGGACGCCAGGGAGGCGCAGCAGCAGCGCGCAGCGGCCCGGCTGGAGGGGGCGGCATAGCTCCCGGGGAGTTTTCCACCTTGGAGACTTCCGCTACATTTCAGGCAACTTGCTGTTGGTGTCCGCAACCACCCGCAGTAAGCCAGAGAGCCCCGCCAGACCACCACTGCGCGGGGCTTTTGCTTTGTTGGCCGACCGGCCGGCAGTTGGTCAACACCTAAGCGGGTGCGCGCAATGCGCATCGGCGGCACGCAACCGCCACCAATTGAAAGGACACGCCGTGCCATCTGCTGCCCCGCGCCCATGTTCTCACCCGGGCTGTGGCGTGCTGGTCAGAGATGGCACGGGTCGGTGTCCAAAGCATCCGAAGAAAGCCTGGGCCCGCAATCGGCCACCGCCAATCAAGCGCCTGTCCGGCCGTCCACTCCAGCGCCTGCGTGAGGAGCGGAAGCGTGAGAAGCCTCTGTGCGTTGAGTGCCAGCGACTGGGTGAGGTGAGGTTGTGGGATGTCTTGGACCACACCATTCCATTGGAAGAAGGTGGCACCAACGACCCCGACAACCTGCAGGGCCTGTGTCACGACTGCCACGATGCCAAGACCGAGCGCGAGCGCTTGCGAGGCATCAAGCGGGCATGGGCCGGGTACCGGGAGGGCTGAGCGCCTGACCGGAGCCGAGCCGGCCGGGCCGAGGTCGCCCGGTCGGCAGGGGCAGGGGGAGGGGGGAGGTCAAAAGTTCAGATCGAGTTCGGCGGAAACCGACCGGTTCCCCGATTTTTTGCGTGCGCAGGTTTCGGGGGGGTGGGGGGTACCCCGTAGGAGGTGAAGATGGGAAAAAGAGGACCTGCCGCCAAGCCGGTGGAGCTGAAAGTGTTGGAGGGGAACCGGGGCAAGCGCCCGATTTCGGTCAACCTGGACAGCACTTTCAGGCCGGAGGCCGGAATGCCGACCGTGCCGAAGGGGCTGAGCCCTGGGGCGCGCAAGGTGTGGAAGCGCCTTGGCAATGAACTGCTGCGCTACAACCTGATCTCCGTTGTGCACAGCGACCTGTTCGAGGAACTGTGCGAGACGGTTTCTGATGTCAAAGACCTGCGCCATTCCATGCGCGCCAGGCAGAACCTGCTTCGATCCCAGGGCAAAGACCCGATGGAAGCATTCGAGGTGGTCAGTCCCAACGGATTGCCCATGCAACACCCCCGCTACCAGATCCTGAAGAGCGAGCGCCAGATGATGCTGACGCTGCTTGCCAAGTTCGGCCTGAGCCCTTCAGAGCAGGCCAACGTCCAGACCGCAATCCGCGCACAGCTGCAACTGTTCGAGGGCGATGGCGGAAAGGAAGCGCCTTCCCCGGCTGCGCCTGCTGCCGCCCCATCTGCACCGCGAGGTTTCTCCGACTTCTAGCAACTGACCAACTATGTCCCGACCCCGCGCCGAATACTTCGAGCGCGCCAAGGCCTACGCCCGGCGCGTCCTGGCTGGAGAGGAAGTTGCGGGCAAATATGAGCGGTTGGCGTGCAAGCGCTTCCTCAATGACCTGGAACGGCAGGGGCAGCCTGACTTCCCCTATGTCATTGACGTGCAGGCCGGTGGCCGTGCATGCCAGTTCCAAGAGCTGCTATGCCACATCAAGGGCGAGTGGGCCAAGCCGATCTACGAAGACGGCATGGTCCGCTACGCCAAGATCCGGCTGGAGGACTGGCAGATCTTCTGCGAGTTCAACCTGTTCGGTTGGGTGCACCAGACCACTGGCCTGCGTCGCTTTCGCCGCAGCTATGAAGAGGTGGCCCGCAAGAATGCCAAGAGCACACGGGCCGCTGGCCGGTGCTTGTACCTGGCATTTGCGGACGACGAGCCCGGCGCGCAGGTCTACAGCGCCGCCACCACCGGCGAGCAGGCCCGCGAGGTGTTCGACACCGCACGCGAAATGGTCATACGGGACAGTGAATTCCGGGAACGCTTCAAAGTCACGGTCGGCCGCCATGACATCACATGCCCCAGCACGGCTAGTAGCTTCAAGATCCTGAACGCGGAAGCCAGCACGCAGGACGGGCTGAACGTCCACGGCGCTGCTGTCGATGAGGTGCACGCGCACAAGAAGCGCGACCTGTGGGACGTGATCGAGTCGGCAGACGGTGCACGCAGTCAGCCCCTTATCTCGGCCATCACCACGGCCGGCAAGGACACCGGCGGTATCTGCTTCGAGCTGCGTAGCTACACGATCAAGGTGCTGGAAGGCACCCACGTGGATGAAACGTGGTTCGGTGTGATCTACACCATTGACGAAGGCGACGATTGGAAAGACCCGACTGTCTGGCGAAAAGCGAATCCGAACCTGGGCATCAGTGCCAAGCTGGACAAGCTGGAAGCCACGAAGACCAAGGCGCTGGCAACGCCCAGCAGCCGAGGCAACTTCCTGACCAAGCACTTGAACGTCTGGACAAATGCCGGTACGAATTGGATGGACATGGAGAAGTGGCACGCCTGTGCCGACCGATCCTTGACTGCCGAGCAGTTCAAAGACGAAGAGTGCTATGCAGGCGTGGACTTGGCGGAGAAGCACGACTTCGCCGCGAACATCAAAGTCTTCCGCCGCAGTGATACCTGGTACGTGTGCACACGTCTGTACTACAACGAGACGGCGCTGCAGGAGAGCAAGACGGCGCAACTGCAGGGCTGGGTTGATGAGGGCCACGTCAAGGTCAACCCGGGCAATCTGACCGATTTCGATGAGATTTCCAAGGATCTGAAAGAAGACAGGTCCATGCATGACCTGCGTGAGGTGGCATACGACCCCAAGCTGTCCAGCTATTGGGCGCGCAAGCAGTTGGATGACGGCCTGCCAATGGTCGAGATCCCGCAGCGAAGTGTGTTCTTCACCGAACCACTGCAGGAAGTATTCGCCCTGGTCCTTGCCGGAAAGCTCAAGCATGACGGCAACCCTGTCATGAGCTGGATGGTGGGCAACTTGGTGGTGCTGACCAGCAAATACAACGAGCTGAAAAGCCCGACCAAGAACCGCGACGAAGACAAGATTGACGGCGCCATCGCCATGCTGATGGCCCTCGGTCGTGCCATGGCGTTGGCGGAACCAGAAGACCGCGCCCAGAAGACAAAAGCCTTTTGGGAATCCTTTGCATAGGAAGCGACGACATGAACATCATCCGCCGTGGCCTGTTGCAGGCGGCATCGTGGGCGCTCAAGGGCACCGACCTCAGTTTGGTCAGCCCAGAGGGATGGCAAGTGCTAGGGGTGGGGTCCACCTGGGCGCGGGTCAACGTCAACGAAAAGACCCAGCTGCAGATCACCACCGCCTGGTCGGCCATCCGGCTGATCGCCGAGACCGTGGGCACCTTGCCCCTGCACCTGTACCGCACCACCACCAAGGGGCGCGAGCGGGCCAAGGACGATCCTCGGTATGCGCTGGTGCGCTGGCAGCCGTGCGACTACATGACCGCCCCCGAGTGGAAAGAGGCCATGGTGGTCAGCTTGGCCACCATGGGCCAGGCCTACAACCCAGTGACCCGGTTCGAGAGCACGGGCCGGATCGTCGAGATCCAACCCGTGCACAAAAGCCGGGTGCGGCCCGAAGTCCTGGGCGATGGATCCATCGTGTACCACCTGACCGACCGCCACGGCCGCTCTCGGCCGCTGACGCGACGCGACGTGCTGCCGGTGCGGGGCTTCGGCGGTGTGGGGGATCTGGAGGGGTTCGCGCCCCACCAGCTGCACAGCAACAGCCTGGCGCTTAGTGTGGCCATGGAGAAGTACGCGGCCGAGTTCTTTGGGAGCGGTGGCCGGCCCCAGGGCATTCTGAAAACCAAAACCGAGTTTCCTGGCGAGTCCAGAGAGCAGATCCGGGCGGGATTTGCAAAGTATCTGCTTGAGAGCCGTGCATCTGGCGAGTTGCCGGTGTTGGATGGCGAGACCGAGTACCAGGCCATCAGCACACCCAACAACGAAGCTCAGTTCATCGAATCACGCAAGCTGCAGATCGCAGAGGTGGCGCGCATCTACCGCGTGCCCCTGCACATGCTGATGGAGACGGACAAGGCCAGCTACAACAACACCGAGCAGGCCAACAAGCATTTCCTGGACTACACGCTGCTGGCCTACCTCAGCCGGATCGAATCCGCCCTCAACAGCTGCTTGCTGGAGCCGGAGGAGCGCTCTGCCGGCATGTACTTCGAGTTCGATGTCAGCAACCTGCTGCGTGGCGACAGTTCCGCGCGGGCGGATCAGTACTTGAAGCTGCGCCAGGCATCGGCCATCACCTCCAACGAGATCCGCGACCGCGAGAACCTGCCGCGCATGGAAGGGGGCGACGACCTGTATGCGCCGCTGAATATGGCGCCGGTTGACCTGGTGCGGGATCTGTACACACAAGACAAAGGAGGCACCTAAATGGATCGCCTGATTGCTCCCATTGAAATCAAGGAAGCCAAAGCAGACGGCACGTTTACCGGCTACGCGGCGGTGTTCAACAACGTGGACCTGGGCCAGGACGTGCTGCTGCCTGGCGCCTTCAAGTCGATGAAGACCACCAGCGACGGCATGGTGCGCATCGCCATGCACCACAACCTCAAGCAGCTGGCCGGCAAGGCCAAGTGCACCCAGGACGGCCACGGCCTGCGCGTCGAGGGCCAGCTGGCCCTGGGCGTCAGCTATGTGCGCGATGCGTACGAGCTGATGAAGGCCCGCGTGCTGGACGGTCTCTCGGTCGGCTTCGACATCCTGGAGGGCGGCGCGACCTACGAGGAACGCGACGGCCGCTGGGTGCGCGAGATCGGCGCAGCCGAGTTGTGGGAATTCTCCCTGGTGCCTTTCGGCATGAACCCCGATGCCTTGGTGGAGACCGTCAAGGCTGCAACAAATATCCGCGATTTCGAGGCGCAGCTGCGTGGCCTCGGATACAGCCAGCGCGAGGCGAAGTCCTTGGCTGCTGGCGGCTTCAAGTCGCTGGGCCACCGAGATGGTGGCCTGGCCAGCGAGACGCTGGCAGACGCTTTCCAAAACCTCACGCGCGAATTAACCTGGAGTTGAAGACATGCAATTCACTGCGAAGCAAATCACTCGCAAGCATCTGACCATTGGCCTGCTGGCCATCCTGGCTGTGATGGCCATTGCCAACCTGTTGGGCGTGCCGCTGGTGTCGCCCGATGCCTTGGCGGCCCTGGCCGCAGCTGGTGGCATGCCTGTGGCATTGACCGGAGAAGTCGGTGGCGACATCAAAAAGATGTTCGAACAGCTGACCGAAACGGCAAAGGCTGCCAAGCAGACCGTGGACGAGGTGAAGAAAGCGCACTCCGATCTGGACGGCCGGGTCGGCAAACTGCAAGAAGAAATGAAGTCCGGTGCGGTGGACGCGACCACCAAGGCTGCATTCCAGGAGGCTGTAGGGAAGGTCGACAAGTGCGAGAAGGCCCTGGAAAAAGTCAACGCTGAAGTGAGCGAGCTGGCGAAGAAGGCGGCCAACCTCATGGGCGGCACTCAGCAGCGCAAGTCCATTGGCCAAGCTGCTGCCGCCTGCGATCAGCTCAAGAGCTACAGCGGAGGCAACCTGGTGCTGGCCACCGTGGATGGTCCGTTGCAGGCCAAAGCCGTGGACCCCGTCACCAGCGCTGCAGCCTCGGCTGGTGCCTTGATTCAGCCGCACCGCGTGGCAGGGATCGTCACAGGTCCCGAGCTTCCCTTCATGGTGAGTGACCTGTTCAACAGCATCTCCATCGCCTCCAACTCTGTGGAGTGGGTGCAGGAAAAGCTGTTCACCAACAACGCGGGCCCTCAGGCGGGCGAAGGTGCTGCCAAGAACCAGTCCACGCTGACCTTCGAGGCGAAGAACACTGCGGTCAAGACGCTGGCCCACTGGCTTCCTGCGAGCCGCCAGGTGTTGGCAGACGCTCCGCAGCTGGCAGGCTTCATCGACAGCCGTCTGCGTTATGGCCTGTTGCTCAAGAAAGATGAACAACTGCTTTTTGGTGACGGTACTGGCAACAACCTGCTGGGACTGGTGCCGCAGGCAACCGCCTTCAACAAGGCGAGCATGCCGGCCGTTGCACAAGGTGCGCCAGCACATACGGCGATTGACTACCTGCGCTGGTCCTTTCTGCAAGTTGCACGCGCTGGCTACCCAGCCACCTTTGCCGCGCTGAGCCTGGAAGACTGGGCCATCATCCAGATGATGAAGACCAACGACGGGGCTTACATCTTCGGCACCCCCACGGATGGTGCATCTCCGCGCATCTGGGGCAAGCGCGTGGTCGAGAGCCATTCGCTCGACGTGGGGGACTTCTTGGCTGGCAGTGCCTTTGCCGCCACGATCTACGACCGCGAACAGGTCACGGTTCGCATCGCAGAACAGCACGCGAACTTCTTCATCGAGAACATGGTGGCGGTCCTCTGTGAAGAACGCCTCGCGCTCACCGTCGAGCGCCCACAGGCACTGGTTTCCGGCGCTCTGTCCTGATCGCTGTAAGGCTCCCGCCAAAGACCGGCCCTGTGCCGGTCCCTTTGTTTTCACCAATCAGGAATTGATATGAGCGATTTCATTGTGACAAAGCCGTTTCTGCGCGGTGGCAGCCGCTTGCGCCGCGGCGATCCCCTGCCTGCTGGTGTGGATGGTCCCACGCTCGCCGATTACCGGCGTTTGGGCATGGTTGGCCCGGCGGAGACCAAGCCCGCATCTCCTGGGCGCAACACGCGGCAGCCCAAGGACAAGCCAGCAGAGCAAAAGCCTGCTGCGCCTGCCGAAACACAGCAGAAGGTGGCTCAGGCGCAGGTTGATGCGACGGCGCCTCCGGGTGAAAAGTCAGCCGCTCCTGAGGCTCCAGATCCCGACCAGCTTGCTGCGGGCGCGGAGGGGTGACCATGTCGCAGATGCTAGTGACGTTGGATCAGGCGAAACGGCATCTTCGAGTGACTCATGACCTTGAAGACTCGGACATTCAACTGAAGCTGAATGCAGCCACGCTGATGGCCGTGGTGTACCTGGACCGGGCTGTGTACCCTGACAAGGCTGCGCTGAATGCCGCCCTGGAGGCCGGAGATGCAGGCACTCTACCGATGGTGGTCGATGACATGGTGCGTGCGGGCATCCTGTTTATTCTGGGCGATCTTTATGTGAACCGTGAAGAGACAGTGACCGGCACTATTGCCACGCAGCTTCCAACGGGCGCGCGTGCATGTCTGAGGCCTTTGCGTCGTAAGGGGGTCTGATATGCAGTCCGGCAAGCTCGATGAGCCAATCTCGCTGCAGCGTAAGGGGGGAAGCGAAGACTCCTGGGGGACGCCAGTCCCAGGTAGCTGGGTGGAGGTTGCCCAGGTTTGGGCTAACTTTCTTTCTCAATCGGGTGGCGCAGCTATCAAGGCCAATGCGGATGTTTCTGTAGTCCGTGTCAGCGTGCGCATTTACTGGCGCGCGGATGTGGTTGAAGGAATGCGGTTGCTGAAGATAGTGGGCGGTGCTACCTATGACATCGAGGCGGTGTTGCCTGGCTCAGGCCGGGTGTACCTTGACCTGGTCTGCAAGAAGGTGACCTGAATGTTCGACTTGAAGCTGAATCTGGATGCTGCTGGAGCGGGGCTAGACCGGCTTGTCAAAGCGTCAGCCAGTGCGGTCCGTGAGGCTGCCCAGGCGGGTGCTGAAGAGTTCTATGTAGCGGCGAAGTTAGCGGCTCCAGTATCGGAGCAAGACCACGTGTTCAACATCGGCGGCCGGAAGTACGGCCCATACAAGCCAGGTAATCTGCGCGATAGCATCTACCAGGTCTACTCGAAATCGAACAGTAGCCACGACACGGCCACCTATCACGTCAGCTTCAACAAGGACAAGGCGCCTTACGGCTTTATGGTTCTGCGGGGCACACCGCGAGTTCCTGCCAACGACTTCATCGGTTTCGCGTTTGACAGGACGCGGGTGCAAGCGTTGGAGATAAGCCGAGAAGTTCTGCTGGATGCAATGCGCAAGGGGGTGTGATGGAAGAAGCGCTGATAGCCGCACTCAAAAGTGTGTGCGGCAGTGTTTACCCAACTGTTGCACCTCCTGAGTCTGTCGCCCCCTATATCACCTGGCAGCAGACAGGCGGGCGAGACACAACGTACCTCGACAACCAGGCCGGCCCGCGTAACGCTCGGGTTCAGATTAATGTCTGGGCATCCACTCCAAAGGAGGCCGCTGCACTGCGTGATTTGTTTGATCCGGTGCTGCGCGATCTGGAAGAGATTAGCTGTGCACCAGCAGCTGCACATTCCACCGCTTATGACTCGGAAACGAGTTTGCATGGAGCGCAGCAGACCTGGGTCATCTGGTCCTGAGCTTTCATTACGTCGGCGCCATCGAGGCGCTTTTTTATTGCCCGCTTAATGCGGGCTTTTTTATTGAGGACCTTTTATGGCATCCATTCCTTTGCCTAATGGCGCGAAAATCTCGCTGGCGGTAGCCTTCTCCGCTGCCAAGGAAATCACCGACATCAGCAATGCCAAGCCGGCAGTAGTGTCGTCAACTGCTCACGGCTATGTGGCTGGCGACATCTTGCTGCTGGAGACTCCTGGCTGGTCGAAGATTGACAACGCAGTGGTGCGTGTAGGCACTGCCGACGTTGACAGCTACACGCTGCCTGAGTTGAACTCGACCAATGAAGACCGCTACCCGGCAGGTGACGGCGCTGGCCGTTCGCTTCTGATCTCGAAATGGACGGCGATTCCGAAGGTGCCGACATTTGAGACGGCCGGCGGTGATGCGAAGTCGGTGACGACCAGCTATCTCGATTACGAGAAGGATTTCGAGATGTTCACGGGGACGAACCCTGAACGCTTGAATTTCACCATCTCCTATGCGCCTGACAGCCCCGCATTCGAGGCGATGGTGGAGGCCCACGAAAGCGGGGGCATTCAAGTTGTCCGCCTGGTGCTGAAGGGTGGTGCGACGCTTTACTACCCGGGGCAATTGTTCTTCAACAAGTCCCCGACCACGACCAAAGACTCCGAAATGGTCAATCAGGTGTCGTTGGCCCTGCAGGGTGAGATCACCCGCTATGCCAAGTTCCGTCCCTAAGTCGAATCCTCCAGAACGCTATGGCAAAACTTACTAAGTTGGCGGGAGCGCCAGCGAACTTCCCGCTGGAAGTCGAAGTGCAGGACTTGTCGGGTAGTCCCGTCGAGGTGGGCTTTATCTGTATCGGCCAGACGCTGCGCGACTGGCACCCCGTAGCGGTGCGGCGTGCTGCTGATGATGCGAACCACGCCCTCGATGCGGCAGCTACGGTGAAGGCTCAGACAGACGATGGCGGAGAGCGCCTGGTCGTCAACGAGGCCGACGTGGCGGCAGGCCTGGACAAAGGCATGCAGCGGATGGTCGCGATCATTCGTGAAGTGGCGAATGGATGGGACCTGGAGGACGAATTCAGTGATGAAAACATTGCTGTGTTGTGTTCCAAGTTCCCGGGGGTGCACCAGCTCCTGTGGGTGAAGTATGACCGGCGCATTCGAGGGGATCGCTTGGGAAACTGAAGGCCGTGGCTTTGGCTATGTACAAGCCACAGCCGACGGCGCAAGAGTTGGCTTCGGTGGGGCTGACACCTGACGACTTCGAGGAGGAGATCGTCGAGGTCTGGCCGGAAAACATCCCGGTCTGCGAACTCTGGAGCGTTGTTGGAGACCAGTGGCGGATGGGCTTTAACGGGCCTGTCGCCCTGGATCTCATACCAGTGTTTCATGAGCTGGACCGCAGGGCGCTCGATCAAGAGGCCTACGACTCAATGTTGGACGGTGTCAAGGCGATGGCCAGCGCTGCGCTGTCTGTCATTCACGACAGGTAGCGGGCTGTGTAGCTGACGTTCGCTGTCCGCCCTTCCTTTTTAGAGGTGCTATGTCCAACGATATGGTGGCGCAAATCGCCGTGACTGCCGATTCCAGTGGCGTCGAGGCTGGCGTGGGCCGTGTGAAGCGCAGCCTGGCAGAGCTGGGCAGCGCCGCGAAAGTCGCTGGCGATGAGATGGGAAAAGCCGGCGATCAGATGCAGAAGGCCGGCGATCAGATGGAGGCGTCCGGGGGGCGCGCAGAGCGGTCCGGCGGCCGAATGGAGAAGTCCAGCGATCAAGCTGCCCGGAAGATGGAGCAGCTGACGCGCTCCATGCAACTGAGTCTGCAGCGCCAGATTGCTGAACTGGAGGCCGGTGGAAAGTCGAGCCGGCAGTATGTTGAGTCTTTGGCGCAATTGCGCGGGGTCGATGTCAGTGCACTGACGCCCCTGCTTGATAAGCTGGACCAGTTGCGCAAGCGCACCGATGACGCGAAGAAGGCTGCAGAGTCCTTCTCAACGGGAGCGAAGGCCCGTGCGGATTCATTCCAAAGTGAGCAGTCCGCGCTGGCGGTAGCCGAGAAGTCCGCTATCAGCTACGAATCGACGTTTTTGCGTCTCAAGCAATCCCTCATTGGTGCTGCGGCTGGATTCACGGTCATGGGCCTGATTGATACAGCCGACAGCTGGGGACAGGTTGCAATTCGTGTTGAGCAGGCGACAAAGAACCAGGCGGAATACAACCTGGTAATGCAGCGCACAGCGCAGTCTGCCAAGGAAACATTCCGCGATGTGACGGAAGTGCGCGAGCTGTATATCCGCGCAGGCGGGTCAATTCGGGAGCTTGGGTATTCGCTCAGCCAGACCCTGGACCTGACGGACTCCTTTTCTTTGCTGCTGGTGACGAACGCCGCCAGTGGCGAACGGGCATCGGCAGCGATCAGCGCCTACTCGAAGGCGATCCAGACAGGGCGGATTGACACGGATTCCTGGCAGGCCATATTGGCTGCGATGCCGACAGTCATTGACAAGATTGCGGCGTCTACAGGATTGACGGCGGCGGAAATCAAGCGGCTTGGCATTGAAGGAAAGCTGTCGCTGCTGGACTTTAACAAGACGCTGATCGGGACTGTGGAGGACAACCGCAAGGCTGCGGAAGCCATGCCCACAGCAGTGCGCGATGCGGTGCAGAGCTTCAAGACCTCGTTCGCTGAAATCGTCGGCTGGCAGAACCAGGCCTATGGCGTGACAGCGACCTTGGTCAAGGGAATGAACCTGCTGGGCAACAACCTCGATGTCGTTGCCACAGCTGCAGGTGGTCTGGCCCTGGTGATGGGCTCCCGCGTCGTGGTGTCCGCAGGGATGGCGACGGGCGCATTTTTGGTGCAGCAAGTCGCGGTGGTGCAGCTGGGGGCAGCGATCTCCGGAACAAGCGTTGCGTCTGTGGCTGGGCTTACGGCGGTGTCCGTAGCATCCAGGGCTGCAGCCGCATCGTTTGCCTTTCTGATGGGGCCGTGGGGAGCGACCTTGTTGCTGGCCGGCACAGCCGCCGCAGCCTTTTATTCGTTCCGAAAGAGTGCCGTCGATCTTCAGCAGGCCATCGGTGATCTGAACCAGCCGCTGGATAAATTGCAGGAGAGGCTGGATAAGCTGCCCGAGGAGAAACGGATCTCCATCATCTTGGACATCAAGGACAAGGTGACCCAGAAGGCGACGGAAGCGCAACAGGCCTATGAAGGGCTGGGCACGGCGGTGCTGGGCACCTTGATGAATTCAGGTGCATCTGAATCCGAGATTCAGAAATTTCATGACCGCCTGGTTGCCTTGAAGAACGACGGCGGCAGTCTGATCCCAGTGCTTCAGGATGCTGCGAAAGCCGCCAATCTGGGAACTGACATTCCGCGAAACTGGTTGACCCTTGCCGGGAACCTTCGAGAGGCGCAAGGCGCTGCGGAGACCATGCGGGCGACTGCCCAAGGGCTGACTGCAGGGGCGGGTGCGGGTGAGTCAGATCCTGCTGCCTTGCTGTCAAAGCAGGCAGTAGCAGCGGCCCAGGCATCGCTGACTGCGACCACCAGCTACAAGTCGCTGGCCGAGCAGATGGCAGAGGTCAAAAAGCAGGGACAGGATGCACAGGCTGCACTCAAGGGGCTAGAGAAAACTGGGCAAGGCGCCTCAAAGGAAGCCGATCAACTGCGGTCCCGGATTGGTGGGCTGGATGACGCGCTGAAGCGCCTGAAGGACCAGGGCAATAGCTCGACCAAGAAGACTTTGAGCGATGCGCTCGCGATAGACCTGCAGGTCTATCAAAAGCAGATCGAGGCCGCATCCTTTGTGAACGCCCAGGCCCAGAAGATCATGGAGGCCCGCCGGTCAGCTGGTCAGCTGGATGACGCGGAGTATTACGCTGCGCGCGCGGCCTTTATCAACCTGGAGGCCGATGCGCAGGAACGTCTGCTGAAACTTCAGCTGGAGCGGTACAAGCAGGAGACGGTGACGAAAGACAACCGCCTGCAGATCGTGAAGGGCATTGAGGAGACAGAGGCGAAGCTCGGGAAGGCTTCCGCAGAGCGGGGGGCGGCACTGGAGGTGCTCGGCATCCAGCAAGACGCTGCGCTCAAGGCGCAGAAAAGCTCGCTGGAATTGGCCACCCAGGCCGCCCAGGAATACCTGGACACCCTGCAGCGTGGCTTCTCTCGTGATGTGGCTGCGGTGGGCATGGGCACGGTGCGCCGGACAGAGATGGCCGGAAAGCAGCAGATCGAGGACCGCTACGCGAGTCAGCGTCTCGCCCTGGCCAATGAGCGAGCCAAGTCGGTGTCGGATGCGAATGGCGAGCTGACGGCAGCGCAGCGAAAGCTTTACGACGACCGCCTTGCCGCAATGAATGCGGCCGAGCAGAAAGCACTGTCCGCATACGAGAAGGGGCTGGAGCAGCGCAAGGTTGCGGAGGCTGACTGGGCACTTGGTGCACGCAGTGCGTTTGATGACTATCAGGCATCGGCCGCCAATGTGGCCCTGATGTCGGCAGACGTTTTTGCAAGCGCCTTCTCTGGCATGGAGGACGCGCTGGTTTCGTTTGTGATGACGGGCAAGGGCGACTTCACTGCATTGGCGAACTCGGTGATTGCTGACCTGGTGCGAATTCAGATCCGCGCCAACATGGTCGCAATGCTGGGCGGTACTTCTGGCGGTGGCGGCATTCTGGGCACGATCTTTGGTGGAGTGATGGCGGTCGCCAGTCCCACGGCGCTGGCAAGCAGCGGCATGACTGTGGGTGGTGTGGACGCCATGAACGGTTACTCCGGCGGTGGCTACACCGGACCCGGAGAGAAAACTAAGGTTGCCGGCCTGGTGCACGCGGGTGAGGTGGTTTGGTCTCAGGACGATGTATCCAGGGCTGGCGGGGTTGCTGCAGTCGAAACAATGCGCCTCGGGATGGCGGTTGCCCAGCCTTCCTTCTCGCCACAGCTAGCCATTGCTTCTGCAGGTGGCCCAAGCAGCATCAAGGTGGAACTCATCAATAGTGGCCAGCCCATGCAAGTTGAACGCACGGAGGCAACCCAAGGCGCCGATGGCCAGGTGTTGCTGAAAGCGTTTTTGAAGCAAGCCCAGGATGGAGCTGTGAACGAAGTCGCCAGCCAGGTTGCCGGTGGTTATGGGCGCGTGTCTCAGGCACTTCAACAGCGAGAGCGTATGAGGGGGTGAATATGGCAGAGTTGCCGAGCTATGTTCGGATACTCAGAGACGGCGCCGGGGTTCAGTTTGACCCCGGCGTTCTTGCTTCTGAGATGGAAAGAGGCCTCGCAAAAATGCGGGTGAGTCAAAGCAGAGTGGTCGTCCAAGTGGCGGCCACTTTGTATTTCAGGACCCGTAAGGACTCTCTGAGCTTCGAGGACTGGTACTTCAACACCATCAAGCGCATCGGCTGGTTTAACTGGCGTGACAAGCGCTCTGGCACTGTGCGGTCCGTGCGATTCAAGGGCGGTGACATCGGGAACCTGGAGCCTTTGTCTGCCGGGTTCGGCCACTCCAAACGATCCGTCACCCTGGAGTACCTGCGATGACTGACTTCCGCACGCGCAACCAGCGCATTACCGATGACGTGGGATGCATTCAGCTGCTCGAGGTCACGAACCCCAGCTTCTCCGACTCGATGCTGATCTGCAATGACGTTCAGGACTTTGTGAGCCAGGGCAAGACCTATCTCGGCGTGCCGTTTGGCTTCGCGCTGCCTGATGACGTTTCGGGTCAAGCACCGAGGATGCAGCTGGCAATGGACAACGTGGGCCGTGGTGTCAGCGATGAGCTGGAGCGCCGTCTGCCCGGCACGACCACCATGGCCAAGCTGATCGTGGTGGGCCGCGATACGCCTGACCGGCATGAGCATGAGTTCTGGCTGCCCATGTCCAGCGTCAGCATCAGCGGCGCCAGTGCCCAGGCCAGCTGCAGCGTGGGCGAAGTCACGAGCCAGTCTGCCTGCAAGCAGATTGCAACGCCTTTCACCTTGCCGGGGATCTTCTGATGCTGGAGCGCATTGAAGCCCTGGTAGGCATTGCTTATGACCCGCGCCGCATGGATTGCGCGGACCTGGCCATGCGGGTGCAGCAGCAGGTGTTCGGCCGTGAGGTGCTGCTGCCAGGCCGCCGGCCGCGCCCGCTGGACAGCGCAGCCCAGGCCCGGGAGATAGCCGCCATGAGCGCCCAGCTGGCCGACCCGGTACAGCGTCCGCAAGACGGCGATGCCGTGCTGATGCGCGAAGTGGGCGCTATGCATGCAGGCCATATCGGCACTTACTTTTTTCTGAACTACACGCCGTACGTGTTGCATGTGGCCGCCTGGATGCAGGGGGGCAGCACGCTGCACCGGCTGCAAGAGCTGTCGGGCCTGGGCCTGACGGTCGAGGGGTACTACCGATGGAAATGACCCGCGCTGAAGCCGCTGCTGTGGCGGCCGTGGATGGCATGCCGGCCGAGCTGCTGGACGCCATGGGCCGCCTGGTGGTCACGCCGCATGCACTGACCCAGGAGGGGCAGCGCAATGTGCCGGCGGATCTGCAGCCCGGCGAGAGCCTGGCCATGTTCCTGGGCCGGCACGTGCCCGGCATCGAATCGGGCGCCTGGGTGGTGAGCATTGGTGGGGCCATGGTGCCGCAGGCCATGTGGGCACACGTCTACCCCAAGCACGGCATGCACATTGCCTGCCGCGCCGTGGTGGCCAAGCAGGCCGTTCAGCTGGTGGCCGTTGCCGCGCTAGCCTGGTTCTCTGGCGGTATTGCCGCCGGGATTTATGGCGCAGCGGGCGGCACCTATGTGGCCGCCTCCGCCGGGTTTGCGCTGGCAGCGATCCAGGCTGGGGTTGTCATTGCCGGCTCCATGCTGATCAACAAGGTCCTCGGCCCCAAAGTGCCCAAGGTCGGCGATGTGGCCGCTGCACGCCAGGTGTACAGCCTGAGCGGCCAGCGCAATACGGCCAGGCCTTACGAGCCTTTGCCGGTGCTGTGGGGGGAAATGCGCGTCACGCCTGACCTGGCCAGTCAGTCTTATACGTGGTCTGAAGGGGAAGACCAGTACATGTCCGTGATCTTGCTGGGTGGCATCAATGTGCACACAGCAGCGGATCTGGCCATCGGTGATACGCCCATCACCTCGTACACCGATGTGAGCGTGTACCACAATGGCTTCAGCGGCATGCCCAGCGTGGCCGTGCCCCTGTACAGCAATGTGGACACCATCGCCGGTGGTGAACTGGCGGACACCACTGCGTGGGTGACGCGCACCAGCTCCGCAGGTGCCGTGGGACTGCACGTGGATCTGGAGTACCAGCTTTTTACCCAGGGCAACAAGGGCTTGAAGCGGGCCTACCTGAACCTGGAGGCGCAATACCGTGCCGTGGGCACCTCGGCCTGGCAGAACCTCTTTGCCCCCAAGCAGCTGAGCAACAACACGACAGAGAACCGGCGCGCCACCTTCGGTAAAGCCGTGCCGTCAGGCCAGTATGAGGTGCGCATGCGCCGCTTGGACGGACCGAACCCGGACAAGACCACGCGCCAGGTGGCCTGGACATCGCTGCGCACCATCCAGGCTGACACCACCGACTACAGCCAGTGGGGCCGCATCGGTATCAAGATCAAGGCCACGGGCCAGCTGTCTGGCAGCCTGGACACCCTGCGTGCGACTTATCGCGCCCGCCCGCTGCCGGTGTGGGATGGCCTGGCCTGGGCGACTGCCACCACCCGCGAGGAGGGCCTGAGCAACCCCGGCGCCATCATCTTGCAGACCTTGCGTGGCGTGTACGCCAAAGATCGCGATGGCAAGAATGTGCTGCAGTGGGGCTATGGCATGTCGGACGAGCAGATCGACATCGAAGGCCTCAAAGCCTTCATGCTGCACTGCAAGGCCAAGGGCTACACCTATGACCGCTGGGTGACGCAGCAGATGTCCCTGCAGCAGTTCTGCGACGAAGTGGCACTGGCCGGCATGGGTCAGTTCACCTGGACCGATGGCAGCCGGCCCACCGTGGCCTTTGTCAGCAGCGGCCAGCCCATCAGCGCCGTGGTCAACATGGCCAACATGAAAAAAGCCGGCTTCAGCGTGGACTACGTGCTGGGCAATGCGGCTGATGGCATCGAGTACCAGTATCTGGACCGCAACACCTGGGAGACCAAGACACTGCGCGTGACGGCGCCGGGCGTGACCACCATGCTCAACCCGGCCCGGGTGACGGGCGAGGGCGTCACCAGTGAGGCGCATGCCGCCGTATTGGCGCGTTACCACCTGGCGCAAAGCCTGTACCAGTTCAAGACGGTGCATTTTCAGGCGGACATAGAGCACCTGGACTATCGCCGCCTGAGCGTGCTGTCCGTCTCGCATGACCTGACGCAGTGGGGATTTGGCGGCCGTGTGATGGCGGCGCAGATCGTGGGCGGCAAGATCCGGCTGCAGCTGGATGAGCCCGTGCCGCCGCTGGCCACGCCCCACATGGGCCTGCGCATCCCGGGTGAGCGTGACTACCGTGTGTGGCCCATGGTGCCGATGACCGAGGCCTCGGACGTGGTGGAGCTGGTGGGCGAGTGGCCCGCCGGTGTGGCGTTCCCCGGCGATGGCCTGGACAACCCCGCGCACGACACCCTGTGGTGTGCGGACTTCAAGCCCACGCCGGGCTACCGCGTGCGCGTGACCGGTATTGAGCCTGAGAGCGACCTGTCCGGCGCTGCCGTCTCTTGCGTGCCTGAAGGGCCTGAGTTCTGGGACTACGTGCTCAACGGCACCTATGTGCCCGCGCCCAACCAGAGCAGCATCCCGCAACTGGGCCGGCCGACCGCGCGCGACTTGCGTGTGCAGGAGCAGGTCAATGTGCAAGGCGACACCGAGTGGTATGAGCTGCACGTCCAGTGGGAGGTGGATGGCGACTACGACCACGCTCAGGTCTGGGCGGGGCGTGACGGCAGCGAACTGCGCCTGGTCGACGGCAATGCCACGGGCACCCGCACCACGTTCCGCATCGATGGGGCGGGGGAGTGGCTGATCGAGGTGCGGCCCTTCAGCCCGGGCGGGCGTGTCGGTCAGTCGGCTGCGCTGCTGTACATCACGACGGCGACCCAGGTGCCGCCCCGCAACCCCGGGGAATTCGCTGTGATGCAGGTGGATGGGGGCCTGCGCCGGTTCATGTGGTCCTATTCGGGCGATAAGCCCGCCGCGCTGGCCGGGGTGCAGATCCGCTACCTGCCCGGTGATGTGCCTTTGACTGAGGCCAGCTGGGAGGGCATGCAGCCGCTGGGGGTTGCGGACGATGTCTACACCGCCCAGTTCGAGACCACCAAGCCGGAAGCCGGGCAGTGGACGTTTGGGCTGCGTGCGATTGATACGGCAGGGCTGCTGGCCCCGGGTGTGGTGCGCACCGTGGTACAGCTTGATGGGGTGTTTGATGACATCATTCAGCCGGACCTGACGCCGCCACCCACGCCTACGGGGTTTGAGGCCTCTGCCGCGCTGACCAGTGCCACGCTGCAGACGGATCTCCCTGCCTATGAGCAAGGCCATGGCCATGCCAGCAGCAATTTCTATGTGGCTGAGGTCACGGCGGAGGTGCCGAACCCTGGGTTTGCCGCTGCACGCCTGGCGGCGGCCGGGCCGGAGCACATCACCACGGCGGCCGTTGAGCTGGGCAAGACCTACCGCTTCTGGGCTAAGTGGAAGACGGTCGACGGCGTGGAATCGCAGCAGCCCGCTGGCCCGGTCACCTTGACCGTAGGCAGGGTCGGCAACAGCGACCTGGGCGCGCTGGTGGTGGAGGCGGGCAACCTGGCCAACAACGCGGTGACGGCAGCCAAGCTGGCGGCCCAGGCCGTGGACGCGACCAAGTTTGCCAGCGGCATTGAGCCGGTGGGCATCGTTGCAAGCGGGGCCCTGCCTACGGTCAAGAGCAACAGCGCCATCGTGTATGGCGGCAAGCTGTACCGGTGGGATGGCAGCAAGTACACGGCTGCCACGGCTGCGGCGGATGTGTCCGGGCAGATCGGGGTCACCCAGATTGCGGACGGTGCGATCAGCACCCCCAAGCTGGCAGCCAATGCGGTGACGGCCGCGGCCATTGCAGCTGGTGCCATCACGGCAGCCAAGCTGGCGGCTGACTCTGTGACGGCGGCTGCCATCGCAGCAGGGGCAGTGCGGGCGGAGCAGATTGCTGCTGGGGCGGTCACGGCGAGCAAGATGATGGTCGCGGATACCAGCAATATGGTCCCCGATAACGGATTGAACGATATTGCGGCATGGACCGGCGCCCTACCTGATGGGGCGATAGTCGCCGGCCAGCCTGCATACGAGCAGTCTGCGAGAGTATTGCGCTGGAGCAACGCGGTAGGGTACACAGGCGCTGCGAATGCATTCCAGGGAGACGCAATAACTGCGCAAATTCCAGTAGAACCGGGGCGTGATTACTTTGCAGGGGTTACGCTGCGGAGCAATCTCGCAGGCACAGAGGGTACCGTACAGTGCCAAATTATCCGCGTCTATGCGGATGGGTCCAACACCCTCATCACAGTGGGTGAGCTGGTACTGGGGCAGGCCACCGCAGCAAAAACAGTTGGCCTGCAGTTCAGGACGCCTGAAAATTGCGTTGCGGTTATCTTCCGCCTGCGTCGGCAATACTCTGCTGCAGGTAAGTTCAGCGGGACCTGGTGCTTTTACAACCCGGTACTTCGTCGTGCTGCGGCTGCCGAGCTGATCGTAGATGGTGCCATCACGGCCGCCAAGATTGCCGCCAACGCGATCGCAGTGGGCACGGCCGCAATCCAGGACGGCGCCATTGTCAACGCCATGATCGGCAATCTGTCCGCAGACAAGATCACGGCAGGCACCTTGGCGGCTGCGCGCATTGCGGCAGGCTCCATCACGGCGTCGCACCTGGCCACCAATTCCGTCACCACGGACAAGATTGCTGCAGGCTCCGTGACGACCAATGAACTGTCGGCTGCGGCAGTGACGGCGGCCAAGATCGCAGCCAAGACGATCACGGCGGCACAGCTCGCTGCCGGCGCTGTGACGGCGACCGAGATCAACGTGGCCTCGCTGAGCGCGATTGCGGCGAACCTGGGGACTGTGACAGCGGGGCGTATCCAGAACGCGGCGAACACCTCGTTTTGGAACCTGGGCGCTACCGGCGCGACGCGCATGTTCCAGCTGGGCAGCGACCTGTCATACGACGAGGCCAACGGCCTGCGCCTGAACAAGCTCAACGTGATCGAGATGGCTCAGCTGGCTCCCGGCAGCGTGAGCCAGAGCCAAGCGTTTTCAAGTGGGGCCGTCACTATCTGGAGAAACAGCGGTTGGAACACTGTTCTGAGCTTCACGCTGGCTGCGGGTAAGGCCGCCGTTCTGTCCGGGTTTGGAACTTATTCCTTCAATAGCTTGCCAATTGATGGCGAAGGCAACCGCATTTTGGTGCCGACCGAAACAGATTACTTTGCCAGCCTGCAGATTGTTGTTGGCGGTGAAGTCGCGATGGTCGTTCCGTTACCGCCAACAGGGTATTTGATGAGTGGCGGCAAAGCGGATTTCAACATTCCAGGGTGCGTGGCAAATGGCGCTATGTCCTCAACAACAAGCATTCAAGTTCAAGTCAGAAGCCCAGGAAATAGCCCTCCTAGCACTGGCGAGCGCCAGATCTACTCACTTGTTTTGAATGCGCTCATCATCAACCGATAACCAAAAAGGTAGTCATGACTATTCTTAAAACCGTGCCCACGCCCAATGGGGTGGCGGCCGCACACCGTATCGTCAAGTCCGAGCTGGTCGACCTGGCAATCAAGGTGCAGGTGCACATGTACCCCAGTGCGGAGAAGGCGCAGGACGCGCATTTGCTGTGGCAGGAGTACCCCGTACTGCCGCTGAGCGCGCTGGATGTGCAAGACCCGGTGGGCTCGCTGGAGCGTGCCCTGGCGGCGCAGGAAGAGGGCCTGTTTGCCGGTGGCGTGTATGTCGCAGATCCTGCGGCCGACGATGTCGACACCGCCAAAGCCCGCAAGTGGGCACAGATCAAGGCTGAGCGCGATGCCCTGGAAAGTGGCGGCTTTGATATGCCCGGGCTGGGGCGCTTTGACAGCAATGCGGAAAGTCGTGCACGCATCGTGGGCGCGGCCATGGCCGCAAAGATCGCCCAGGATGCTGCACAGCCCTACAGCATCCGCTGGACCCTGGCCGACAACACCACGGTGGAGCTGGGCGCCGAGGGCGTGATTGCGGTGGGCTTTGCCTTGCTGGCTCACACCGACGGCATCCACCAGCGCAGTCGGCAAATTTACGCCCAGATCCAGACGGCACAGACGGCAGAGCAGGTGGCGGGCATCAGCTGGACGCAAGAGCCCGCAGAGATCGATGCCGCCGCTTGAACACAAACAGGAGCCATAGATGGAAAACGACAACGCGATCAACCCGCGCCTGGCCGAAGTGCTGAACGCCAACGTGGGCAACAAGATAACGCCCGAGCTGTCGGCGGGCCTGCAGGGCACGCTGCAGCAGCTGATGAACACCATTGCGCTGGAGGCCTATGAGGCCGGGGCAGCGGCCCCCCGCGACGGCGGCCGCGCTGCAGGTGAGGTGACGGATGTGGAGCCCAAGGGCTGACGGCAGCCGGCGCGAGGCAATCCAGAGGGTAGGTTTTTGAGGACTCCTTCCAGGAATTTGGCTGGGGGGTAAGGGGGGTGTATGCAGGATGAGTGGGGAAACGAGCTGCCGGTGCGCACCGTGCAGCAGATCAATCAGCGCTTTGATGATGGCAGCGCGCGCATGGCGGAGATCGAGCGTGGGCAGGGTTCGATCGCGCGAGAGCTGGAGCAGACGCGCAAAGAGCTGCACGAGCTCAAGCAGCAGCTGGCGGATCTGCTGGAGTTCTTTGGTGCCATGAAGGGCGCGTTCAAGGTGCTCAACTGGATGGGGAAACTGGCGCGGCCCACGGCCGCCATCGTGGCGCTGGGCGTGGCCCTGGCTGCGGCCTGGAACGCGGCACGCGGGGGGATCTACCCGAAATGAATTACAAGCAGAAATTGATCGCGGCCATTGGCGCCGCGGCTGCCGCAGTGGTGGTGCCCTTCGTTGCCACGTATGAAGGCACGGTGCACCGCACGTACCGCGACCCCATTGGCATTGTGACTGCGTGCACCGGCCACACCGGCCCGGAGCTGCGCATGGGGCAGACCTTCACGCGCGAGCAGTGCGAAGCCATGCTGTACCAGGACCTGGCCCAGCATGCTGATGCCCTGGCCTGCATCCGCCAGCCGCTGACCGATGGCCAGCGCGCAGCCTTCCTGTCGTTCGCCTTCAACGTGGGGGAGGGGGCATTCTGCGGTTCCACCCTCGTGCGCAAGGCCAATGCGGGGGACATGGATGGCGCGTGCGCCGAGCTGAGCCGCTGGACCTACGCCGGCGGCAAGCAGCTGCCGGGTCTGGTGCGCCGCCGGGCGGCTGAGCGCCAGCTCTGCGAAGGGGGGCTGGCATGACGGGCCGCGGCAAAGCCATCATGGCGGCCCTGGTGCTGGCCGGGGCCTTTATCGTGGGGTGGACCGCCCAGGGTTGGCGGTCGGATGCTGCGCTGTCTCAGCTCCGGCAGGACCATGCGGGCGTGCTGGCCGCTATCGCGATCAAAACCCGTGCCGCAGCGGATGCGGTGAGGGCCTATGAGCGCCAGGCCGGATTGGCCCTGGCTGCTGCGGACAAGAAAAGTACCGAGGATCTGAACCATGCGAAAGCTGAAACACAGCGCCTGCGCGATTGCGTGCGCACTGCGCAGATGCTGGAGCGCGTCCGAGCCCAACTGGGCGGGCATGCCGTCATCGTGACCAGTGGCTACCGTGGCCGCGAGGTTAACCAAGCGGTGGGCGGCGCCACCTCTAGCGACCACCAGGCCGGCCAGGCTGCGGACATTCAGGTGCCCGGCTTCGGTAAACCGTATGACGTGGCCAAGGCCCTTGTTCCGCACCTGGACGCGCTGGGCATCGGCCAGCTGGCCTACGAAAGCGACGGCGCTAGCCAGTGGGTGCACGTGTCTACACGTGTGCAATCCAAGCCCGTGAACCGCGTCATCACCATTGCCGTGGGGCGTGGCACGTACCTGGGGATTCAGCACGTATGAGCATCGCATCTGAAATCAAAATCCTGACGCTGGCCGGACTTGGCCTGGCCATGTCCCTGGCCGGTAACGGACTGCAGGGCTATGTGTACTTACAGCAGCGCGACGCCCTGACCGAAGCACGCACTACGCTGACCCACGCAGCCGGTGAAACCTCTACTGCCCGGGATGCGGCAAACAGCTGCAGTGCCTCGATCACTGCGCTGGAAACCAGCGCGACTGTGCAGGCCGCGCTGGGAACGCAGGCGCGTGAATTCGCAAACAAGCTGGCCGGCAAGCACGCCGCTGCGGCCGACAAGATCCTGAGCGCTCCGCCTGCCGTGCCTGGCAATGACTGCGCAAGCGCACAGGCGCGTGTGGCCGATCTGCTTGCGGCCCGGAAGAAAGGAGGGGACTGATGCTGCGTCTACCCCTTCTCTCTGCTGCGCTAGCTGCGGTGGTGTTTGCGCAGGGCTGCGCCCAGTCGGTGCCCCGCATTGCGGTGCAGGAGGTCAAAGTTGCCGTGCCCGTGGTGTGCCAGGAGGCAGATCCCGTGCGGCCGCAGATGCCGACCGATGCGCTGCCGGCGGATGCTGGCGTGGATGCGTATGTACAGGCGGCCGCCGCCGAGATTGAGCGCCGTAAGGGCTACGAAGGGCAGTTGCTGACGGCACTGCACAACTGCAAGCGGCCGCTGCCGCCTGACAAATAAGAAACAGGGCGACCGTGGTGCTGCGCCAACAGCACTACGGACACCAAATCCACTGATCGCGCCAGTGAATCCAGCCAAGGCCCTGCCCACCTGTACAGGCGGGGCGAGTTTACACACATCTGGAATCGCAAATGGCAAACCCCATCATCCCCTGGCTCGGCGGAAAGCGCCGCCTGGCCGACACCATCATTCCCCAGTTCCCAGCGCACCAGTGCTACGTCGAGGTTTTCGCCGGCGGCGCTGCGCTCTATTTCATGCGGCCGCCGGCGGAGGTCGAGGTCATCAACGATGTCAACGGCGAGTTGGTCAACCTCTACCGCGTGGTGCAGCGTCACCTGGAAGAGTTCGTGCGCCAGTTCAAGTGGGCGCTGAGCAGCCGTGAGGTATTCAAGTGGCTGCAGATCACCCGCCCGGAAACCCTGACCGACATCGAGCGCGCAGCGCGGTTCTACTACCTGCAGCAGCAAGCCTTCGGCGGCAAGGTCCAAGGGCAAACCTGGGGCACAGCTACGACAGCACCAGCGCCCACGGTGAACCTGCTGCGCCTGGAGGAAGATTTGAGCGCTGCGCACCTTCGGCTGCATGGCGCCTACATCGAGCGCCTGGACTGGCAGGACTGCATCAAGCGCTACGACCGCCCGCACACCTTGTTCTACCTGGACCCGCCGTACTGGGAAACCGAAGGCTATGGCGTGCCGTTTGAGTGGGACCAGTACGTGGCCATGGCCAAGCTCATGCGCAACCTGAAGGGCAAGGCTATCCTGAGCATCAACGACCACCCGGCTATCCGTGAATGCTTCGCCGGCTTTCATATGCAGGAGGTGCCGATCAGCTACACCGTAGGCGGTGGAGGCAAGGCGGTGCAACGGCAGGAGCTGATTTTCAGCAGCTGGGACGTGCAGGCCGAACCGGCCGGCCTGTTCTAGCCCGACCGGCCGCGCCTGGCGCCCGCAGAAAAAGAGAAACCCGCCCCGGTGCTTCGGCAGTGGGGCGGGTTTTTTGCGTTTGTGGCCAGCCAGGTGGACTAGAAGGGCGATGGGGACCGGACGACTTCCACCGGCCCCACGCCGCTGTAGACCAGCACGCCGGCCGCATCACGCACGCACCACCAGTCCTTTTCCTCTTTCTTGACCGTGTACGACTCGGGCGGCTGCGGCAGCACGCGTTCCTCCGGGAACCCAAGCCATGGCGGCATGCGGAGCAGTGTGGGGTGTGTCACGGCCGCTCCCCTGGGATGATCCACCAGGACTGGTGATGTGTCACTCGGCCTGACGGAGGGAGGGGGTCTATACCGGTCAGTCTGATGCAGCCCTTGGTGATGGCCCGCAGTTCGCAGCAGTCCAACTCAAGAATGGGCGAGTGGAGAGGCGCGTCCTCGGCTGGCAACAGGAAGGCGCGAGATTGGGGCATGCCGGTGCGGGGCTCTTTTGAGTGCATGTCCAGCCAGCCATAGTGCCCGCGGGCCTTCGCTGCCGTGGCCGACAGACGCTTGCCGCGTACGTAGAGGGGATAGA
>Ga0308157_10002623_pt1 | contig 28608 bp, 30 predicted proteins | sample PhyBR1_FD_201035 | JGI IMG/M metagenome (GOLD analysis project Ga0308157, IMG submission 201035) | Phyllosphere microbial communities from UC Gill Tract Community Farm, Albany, California, United States - DLSLB.R1 | ecosystem: Host-associated > Plants > Phyllosphere > Unclassified | place: USA...
AGCCAATACGTCCATCCATCATATCTGATGGAGCAATAATATCAGCGCCTGATTCCGCATGTGCCAAAGCCATTTTGCCTAATACTTCTAGGGTTTCATCGTTCAGGATCTCACCGTTCTCCACAATACCATCGTGGCCATCCGAACTATAGGGATCCATAGCCACGTCGGTTACCACACAAGCCTCCGGGAAGTTCTTCTTCACTTCCTCGATGGCGCGAAGGTACAAGGTACCTTTGCGGTAGCTTTCTGTAGCATACTTATCTTTTAAAGACTCTTCTACAGCCGGGAAAAGGTCAAATGCTTTCAGCCCAAGCTTCATGCAGCTTTCCACTTCACGTAAAAGGTTGTCTACCGAATACCGGTAGATGCCCGGCATGGAGGATACTTCTACTTTCTGGTTTTCGCCATCAACAATAAATAATGGGAATATAAGATTCTGTGCATGTAAGTGGTTCTCTTGAACCATATCGCGTATTACAGCCGATTTCCTGTTTCTTCTAGGACGATGTAACATGATGTTTTGTTTTATTAATAATCTAATCCGAAAATTGCTTCCGCCAAACCGATTTCATCTGGGGTAAATGGAAGCGTGTATTTTAAGCCCAATTTCTCGATAGCAGCTGCGGTTGAATGGCCGATACAGATGATCTTCTGATCCGGATCTGCCAAGTTTTCGCGGAAATAGGCTTCCACATTGCTAGGGCTCGTGAAAATCATCACCTCAGCATTGGTCTTGTTCACCTCTTCTTCAATGACAGTTTCATAGATAGGCATATCGATCACCTTGGTTTCTGGTGTCAATGCCTTTTGGATGGTCATGTACGATCCTTCAGCACGAGGGATCAATACCGTCTGCCCATCCACCAATTTCGCAAATTCCTTCGCGATATCTTCAGTTTCAATACCTAGGTTATCACCAGAGAAGTCTGCAATGCGGTTGTATTTTCTCAACGTATCCTCAGACCCCCTGCCCAAAACAGCAATCTTGGTTTTTTTCAAGATCCAAGGCTCCAATTTAAAGAAATGCTCAATCGCATTCTTGCTGTTGAAGAAAATCCAATCAGCGCGCTTAAGGATAAAAGAATCCAACTTATTGATGGTTGGGAAAATACGGATTAATGATCGGTCATCGATCTGGATCTCGTGTTTTTTAAGATATCTTCCCAAGTAGGAGTTTTCTGCTAGATCGCGGGTGATGAATACCGAAGAAGGAAGTTTTCTATCCTTGCTGTATTTGGCAAATATCTTTTCTGCCATGCCTTCAGTGCTTTCTGCCTGTAGGAAAACGCGGTCTGGAAAGTCCTCATTCGTATCGGCAATGGAAGTCCAAGATTGGTACATGCCATCTTTTTTACGGCAATAAGAACCTAGTGGTGCGTGACAACCGGCATCAAACATGTTCAATACCTTGCGTTCTACCGCAATGGTTTCTGCCACTTCCTTATTGTGGATCCCTTGAAGGATATCAAATAATTCGGTATCGGATTCACGGATCTGAATCGCCAGAACTCCTTGAGCAGGAGCAGGAATCAATTCCACGGGAGGGATCTCTTCCAGATGGAAATCCGAAAGGTCCATATTGATGCGGGAAATCCCGGCCTTTGCCAACATAATGGCGTCGTATTTTTCGTCCCTTAATTTCTGAACCCTGGTCTGCAGATTTCCACGAAGGTCATCGAATTCAAGGTCAGGTCTTAAGGAAAGTAATTGTGCTTTTCTACGGTTGGAAGATGTGCCAATGGTGGCATTGTGCTTTAGGGATAGGCGTTTGCTGATATCCACACAATCCTTATGTACAATCAGTAATTCTGCAGGGTCTTCCCGCTCCGAAACGGCTGCAATAATTAATCCTGGAGGGTTTACGGTAGGTAAATCTTTGTGAGAATGCACCGCGAGGTCAATGCCTCCGGACAACAGTTCCTCTTCCAATTCTTTGGTAAAGAAACCTTTGCCTTCTAATTTATCCAATCGGAGATGTTGGATGATATCTCCTTGTGTTTTGATGATTTTTAACTCGGCCTGTACACCAATGTCAGCTAAACGATCCTTGACAAAGTTTGCTTGCCATAAGGCCAATTCACTGCCTCGGGTACCGATGATAAGTTTTCTGTTCACGTTCAAAGATTTACATATGAATAATTCGCTGGCAAAGTTAAGGAAATAGCCAATCAATTCTGCCTTTTTATTGTCAGAATGCGAATATTTAAAATAGCGTTAAGGAATTAGTTGCTCTCTGATTCCGCAGATTTCACGAGAATCTCTTTGGCCATCACCATGGGAACTTTGATGTATTTCTTTTCCATGTAGTTGATGACTTTATTGAGCACTTCGCGGGCCTGAGGATCAAGCTGTTCCATTTCATTGGCAAAAACCTCGGTCATGGCCAATTCGCGAATCGCTTTGATTTGCTCTGGAACTTCTTTCATCGCAACTTCTACACGACGTTGCTTTAAGATCGGAAGGAATTCTTTGATGTTTTGGTCGATGATCTTCTCGGCACTCTCCAATTCCGCATAACGCTCTTGAATGTTCTTCTCCGCAATCTGTTGCAAACTACTCACCTCAATGTATTGGATCGGGTGCTTTGCAATGATTTCCGCATCGATATCATTCGGAATTGCCAAATCGATGATCACTTTTTTATCATCTTCTCCATTCAATAGGGATTGATAAAGGTCTTCATGGATGATCGCCTCAGGAGCTCCTGTACAGGTAATTATCAAATCGAACCCTTTCTTGTAATTTTTCAATTCCGATAAAGGGTAAACAGGCGCGTTCAATTCTTCTGCAAGTGCTGCAGCGTTTTCAACGGTTCTGTTGAAGATGGTAAAATTGCTGTATTTATGTATCTTCAGGTATTTGGCCAAGTTTTGGTTGGTTTCGCCCGAACCAATAACCAATATCCTAGGGTTGTCGTTTAATTTTACTTCACGAAGCTTACGGTAAGCCAAAGAAACCACGGAGATGGGGTTTCGTGAAATATTGGTGAAGGTATAGACCTCTTTCGCTGTTTTAACCAGGCGGTCCATCATCAAGCGTAAGAAATCGCCGGTGAAACCTGCCGCTTTACAGCGATCATAGGCGCGACGGATCTGAGCAAGGATTTCTTTTTCTCCGACCACCAGACTCTCCATGGAGCAAGAAGTACGGAAAAGATGTTGAAGGGCTTCTTGACCTGTGTATCTGTTCACCTGGCTCAAGTAGCATTGCATGCGCTCTGCCGGTACACAGAAATTCATCTTGTCAAGAAATTGAACTACAAAATCATCGTTCAATTCATGCGGACCATAAAACACGAATTCCACCCGGTTACAAGTTCCGATGTAGAATATTTCAGGGATGTCTAAACTGTTCTTAAGGTTAATAAGGCGATTATCCAACTCCTCATTGCATATAACCAAATTCCCAAGATCTTTTAGATCGACATGTTTATGGGTAAACGCTATAACTTTTAAATTCTTCAAAGCTTAATCTTCCGCCAATAATTTTGTACTGCAAATGTAGATTAAAACCTTTGGGATATTGTCAAAAATCTGTCAATACAATGAATTTAGAACGATTATAAATAATGTTAAAAAAATGTTAAAATGTTATTTTAGAGGAGGTTATGGAAGTTTTTGAAAAATAATTGTGATGACAATCATAATTTATAACGGGGAAAAGTCACCATTATTATAAGGGGGGTAAGGATAAGAAATGAGGATGAGCGATAAAATTCATAAGGTTTTCTCATATTTGACAAAAAATAAAGATATGAATCGCTTAAACAAACCAATGGCTATTATCGGATTTATTGTTGTGTTTTTCTCCGCAATATTCTGTCCTTTTTTGAAAGCGCCCTTACAGGCGAACTGGAACTTATATCAGGTGGATATGGGGCTGTATATGATCACTAATGGTTTGTTGGGATTGGCCGTGCTGTTGTTTTTTATGCGGAAGTTACGAGCATTTCGGATAGTGGGTTCAGTGTTGGTGGGCTGGTTGGTATTAGCCATGGGCTTGGTGTATTTTCAGATCCATAATTATTTCGGCTGGAAGTTGATTGATAATATTTTAGTGAAGACCCTGCATATGAAATGGGGCTGGGCAGTGATAATTGTAGGCGCTTTGATAATTGTTTTTTCTGTAGGAAAAGGAGCGGTAGGAAAAGGAAACCCAATCGCAGAGCGAGAAGATTAAACTGTACCGTCCTTACTAGAAACTGTATCGTCATTGCGAGGAGGCACGACGAAGCAATCTTTCTCTCTACCCGTATCCCCCTTGTCATCCAAAGGGTAGCCTCCATGTCATCCTGATCGAAGTCGAAGGATCTGTTCGTGTACCGCCGTAAAGATGCTTCGACTACGCTCAGCATGACATGACTACGCTCAAGACACGACATGATTTCGATCAGCATCACATTCCCCCGCTTATCTCCTTCCTGGCCTATGCGAAATAAAATGATCCTTCAACTTATCCAATCCAATATTCTCCTCCAACTTATCCAACTCAAATAACCAAGCCTTTTCCGGCAAAACCTCCGACTGCTCCTTCGAATTAATCAAATCCAAAGGTTTCACCTTCACTGTTTTCTCTATCGCAGGTTTAGCCTCATGGCTTCTCCTCGAAGTCCGGATAATCTGAAATTCCATCGTCGGCCATTTATTGATCGCCGAAAAATTTCCCGTATAAATCTGATTATACTCCCTCGCAGGGATAATATTCGCAAAAATCCCAGATCGTTTATTTCCCGAAACCTCCTCAACAGCCACCAATAGCTCAAAAGATGTTTCATTGACCAAGAAAAACTTCACCAATCCATCTTTCTGCTCACCAGTAAGCGCCAAATAAATCCCTTTGTCAATAAATTTAGTGTTTTGATTTACCTGAACCGGTTCATCATCCTCGGCCATCCGCATATTTCCATGCACCAAGGTGATCTTATTCAGCAATACCGGAATCTCAAATCCTGTATCATCTGTAACCCCCACCATCTCATTCCCTAAAAAAGAAGTGATATGTCCTTCTATGGGCTCTTCTACAAACCGTACTAAATCGCCTATTTTATAATTCATCGTAAACTTTCTATAATTTCTATCAATCGATGTACATCTTCCTTGTCGTTATAAAGATGTAATCCTATTCGTATTCCTGTTCCGCGCGGGAAACATTTAACCCCACTCTGCAATAAATTCGGATATAAGGCTGGGTCGATCTGAATATTGATCAGGGAAGATCTGTTCGCTCTTTTGCAGATTTCCAACAGAAGATCCCTTTCGCCTAGCAGTCCATAAGCCTCATTCCGCACCTCTTCCAAATGCGTTTCAATTTCCCTTAAACCCAATCTTTCCAAGAATTTTAGTGATTGCTGCAAGGTGCCGTGTGCCAACGTATCCTGATGTCCAGGTTCAAAGAACGTTCCTAACAAGGATTTGGTTTGCCACATTGCGGCTTTTGGTCTTGGAATATCCTTCAACCTCAAATTCAGAAAATCAGCTAATCCATCACTCAGCGTAATAAAGCCATTACCAAAACCCGACAACAGCCATTTATAACCCGAACAGGCCAAGGCATCGATCCCCGAAGCTTTAAAATCGAAAGGCTCCGTGCCCAAGTATTGCGTAGCATCCGCGATGATCCACATCTCCGGAAATTTCCTCTTCAACTGTTGAATAAAACCCAGGTCTATTTTTAGCCCAGAAATATACTGTACGATACTAAACACAAAAACATCCGGACGCTGTGTTTCGATGGCCTGTAAAAGCCTTTCCTCCACATTTATACTGACCGGAACTTCCTGAAGGCTTAATCTCCTATTTATCAATGGGTATTGCAGGGATGGGTATTCATCCGCTAAAACCAAAAAATCAAAATCCGATGGAAGTCGATCAATTAAGGTATTATAACCAAAGGAAAAATTTGGCGTTAAGAAGGTGTTTTCGCTATTCGTATTGAATAAGGACGATATGCTGGCTTTTACCTCCGAAAGGAAATCGGCCTGTTTATCCCTTAGGTCTGAATGGATATCAAAGAATGTTTCATCCCAATTTCTTCGCCAAGCAAGTGTTTCCTTTGGAATCAATCCGTTTCCGGGCGTATTGACATATAAAATCTCCTCAGCGAGGTTAAAGTGTTCTTTGAAATCCATAGGGCATTATATCTTGATGGGCTAAATCTAGCAAATATTTCTCTTGGCTGATTAATTCTGCACCCATTCTTTGCAGATGTTCCGAAGGGATCTGACAATCGATCATCGACAAACCGAAATCTTGGGCAAGATGGACCAAGGCGACTTTGGAAGCATCGGAAACTCTGGAGAACATACTTTCTCCACAGAAGACACGGCCTACCTGAACACCATATAATCCACCAACCAATTTATTGTCCTGCCAAACCTCTATACTATGTGCATATCCGGCCTTGTGCAGATCAATATAGGCTTGTTGCATATCATCGACGATCCAAGTGCCCTGTTGATCTTTTCGATCGATCGTTGCACAGGCTTGAATCACCTCCGCAAATGCTTTATCTACAGTGATTCGGAATTTGCCGGATCTTACTATTTTTTGAAGACTTTTGGAGATTTTTATCTTTTCAGGATAGAGGACAAATCTTTCCAAAGGCGCATACCATAATATAGGTGTATCCTCATCATACCAGGGGAATATCCCGTATTCATATGCCAACATTAATCGATCGATGCTTAAATCGCCACCAACGGCCAATAATCCATCTTCGTCTGCTAATGAAGGGTGGGGGAAGCTGATCTGTTTTTCATCCAATCTGTAGATCATATCCGAAAGAGGTACTATTCTTCTGGTTGGCGAGGTTCTTTGCTGATCTCGTCAAACAATTTATCCATGTGCTCCACATATTCGTTGGTGTCATCCAGGAAGAACTCCAATTGTGGAACAATACGTGCCTGGTTTTTGATCCTAGCACCTAATTTATAGCGGATCTCGTTGGATTTGCTTTTGATGTTTTCCAGATCTGCCTTTGCGGTAGAAGTTTTGAGGAAACTTAGGTAAACGCGTGCGATGGCCAAGTCGGGTGTTACCCGAACTTTGGTCACAGTAATAAAAGCACCTGGAGCCCATGCATTACCCTCTCGCTGAAACATCTCCGCTAAATCCTGTTGGATCACTCCTGCAAATCGTTGTTGTCTTTTACTTTCTGTTGCCATGTTTATCTGTTTTTAACTGTTGTTTACGGACGATTGAGTGTCCGTTTTACAAATATAAGATTTTTGGGCGTCATTGCGAGGCCTTCCGCGTCATTGCGAGGAACGAAGCAATCTTTACACTAATCGAAAGATTGCTTCGTCGTGCCTCCTCGCAATGACGTAACTTTCGCAATGACGATTAGCGCAATGACGTTTTTTCAAAAAAAATACCAAAAAAAAAAGACTTGTCGTGGGCATGGTGACAAGTCTTTAATCAAAATTAGTTTATAATTGGATAGAATAATTTCTTTCAAAGTTTTAAGACATTCAGGTCTATCATTTTTTAGTTTCTTTGGGTGGTTATTAGTGTGAGTGTAAACTCACTTTTTATTTCTTTTCATCTCCCTTTACATCACAAACATAGGTCTTTAAAGACTTTACTGCAAATTGTTTTTTAAAAAAAAGTAAGTAGTTACTTAATTAATTTGGCTGTATTTTCCCTATTCCCCAATGATTGTCTTTTTCAGACAGGCTAAAATCCATGCCATTTAACACCAAACCAGCAGCCTGAAATTGGATAAAAACCTTGCTAAAACGGAAAAGCTGTTAAAAACTGTTAAAATTTCCATTCCAAAATCCAATTATGAAATAATTATGAATAAAAAATTAAAATAACATGAAGCTTCTGTAAAGAATTGAAAAAACCCATCCACAATCCATCCACTACCCATCACCAATCCCCTAGCAAATCAACAGATTTTGATTCCATATTGTATTTTCTATAGATATTGGTACTTTTGTTCGAGATACCCGCACACATGAAAATTTGGCAAAAAAATATAGATGTTGATTCGTTTGTCGAGTCATTTACCGTAGGGCAGGACCGTGAAATGGATATGCACCTAGCAGGTGCAGACGTTCTGGGTTCCCTTGCACATACCCGAATGCTCAACAGCATCAACCTGATGACTGATGAGGATCTATCCCTGGTCCAAAAAGAACTTAAAAATATCTACCAAGAAATCCTGGATGGCAAATTCCAGATCGAAGATTCGGTCGAGGATGTGCATTCCCAAGTAGAAATGATGCTTACCCAACGGATTGGAGAAGCAGGCAAGAAAATCCATTCCGGTAGATCCCGTAATGATCAGGTATTGGTGGATCTGAAATTATATTTCCGATCAGAGATCGAATCCATCTTTAAAAACACCGAAGCCTTATTCCAACAGCTTATCCAATTGAGCAATCAGCATAAGCAGGTATTGATGCCGGGTTATACCCACTTACAGATCGCCATGCCTTCATCCTTTGGACTATGGTTTGGCGCTTATGCAGAAAGTTTGGTGGATGATCTGCATTTATTGAAAGCAGCTTGGCATATCTGTAATAAGAACCCATTGGGCTCTGCTGCAGGTTATGGATCTTCCTTTCCATTGAACCGTACCATGACCACCAACTTATTGGGATTTGAAGATCTCAACTACAATGTGGTTTATGCACAGATGGGAAGAGGCAAGACCGAAAGGATCCTTGCACAAGCGATGAGTTCCATTGCAGCCACGCTGGCTAAATTTGCTATGGATGTCACCTTGTTCATCAACCAAAACTTTGGATTCATTTCTTTCCCGGCCCATTTGACGACCGGATCCAGCATCATGCCGCATAAGAAGAATCCAGACGTATTTGAATTGATCCGTTCCAGATGCAATAAGATCCAGGCACTACCAAACGAAATTGCCATGATGACCAGCAACCTTCCGGTTGGTTATCACCGTGATCTCCAATTGCTGAAAGAAAACCTGTTTCCAGCATTCCAATCCCTTAATGATTGCTTAGCTATTGCGAAATACATGTTGGAGAATATCAGTATCAAAGATAATATCCTAGATGACCCTAAATACGACTACCTATTCTCGGTAGAGGTTGTCAACAATGAAGTCTTAAATGGTATCCCGTTCCGGGAAGCCTATAAAAACATAGGATTAGCGATTGAAGAAGGGAAATTCCAACCCGCGAAAGAAGTAAACCATACCCATGAGGGAAGTATAGGAAACCTTTGCAACGATCAGATCGAACGCATGTTCCAGCAGGTCAAGGCTGAGTTCGGATTCGAAAAGGTAGAGAAAGCGTTGAACGAATTATTGAAAAAGGAGGCTTAAGCCTCCTTTTTTATGCTGAATTTATACCGAATCTCACTCTGGAAAACTTCCCCAGGTTTTAGGAGCACTGTCGGGAAATCTTTTTGGTTAGGGCTATCTGGATAATGCTGGGCCTCAAAACAAAAGCCCCCATATCGCAGATATTTATGTCCTGATTTTCCTAGGTCATCTGCCAGGAAATTTCCGGTATAGAATTGCAGGCCAGGCTCCGTAGTAAAAACCTCCATACAAATTCCACTGTCCTTCGAATAGGCATGTGCAGCAGCTTGGCTTAGTGGCTGTTTGTTCACAAAACAATGGTCATATCCTGTTCCGTTTCTCAATTGCTCCTCATTAGCCTCAAAATCCTGCGCAATGGTCTTTGGCTGCCTAAAATCAAAGGCCGTACCTTCCACCGGCATAACACCACCTTCTGGGATCTGTTGATCGTTGATCGGAACAAATTCATCCGAATTTATTTGGACAATATGGTTCAATACATCGCCATTCCCTTCGCCATTCAGGTTGAAATAGGCATGGTTGGTCAAATTGATGATGGTTGTGGCGTTTGTGGTTGCCCGAAACTTGATGATGATCTCATTCTCATTGCTCAGCTCATAGGATACCGAAGTCTTCAGTTCCCCCGGAAAACCCTCCTCACCATCTGCAGAGACATAATAGAAATCCACCAGTTTCTTAAAACTGACCTGCCTGTCCCACACTTTGGTATGAAAACCTTCCTTTCCACCATGTAGACTGTTCGGGCCATTGTTCAGCGATAGGCTGAATTCCTGATCATCAATACAGAATTTCCCTGCTGCAATGCGGTTGCAGAAGCGGCCGATCGTAGCCCCGTGATATTGTTCCTGGGCATTCACATAACCTTTTATACTGTCAAAACCTAAGACCACATCGATCAGATTACCAAACTTATCCGGTACCAATGCACTCACCAATCGGGCGCCATAATCCGTTAGGGCAATCTGCATCCCTGCCCGGTTTCTCAACGTGATCAGGTGGGTGTTCTTGTTGTTTATCTTGTCTTCAAAATCCTTTGCTAATGGTAGCGGGTAAGTCGTCATGTTATTCTCGGTTATTGTTTCTAAAGATAGCAAATATCCAACCCCTTAGCAACGAGAAAAGGCTTTATTATTTCTTCTGATTTTTGTAAATTGGTAAAAATCAAGTATATGAACAAACTCTACGCCTTATTCTTTCTGCTCAGTTTCCTGTTGTTTCTCTTTTCCATGTTGGTGGTGCCTGCCGATGCCATTGCCCGTATTCCCTTCCAAGGCGAACAATTTGTTTTTCCTGAGCGAAATATTGTTTGGGTTTTAGCCCTTACCGCTTTGGTATTCGCCTTGCTCTATCTGTTTACCTTTAAATTTCTGCAATCCTCCCGTTGGGGATACATGCATTTTATCTGTTTTACGTTCCTGTCCATCAACATCATCAGCTACTCCTTCCTCCAGCGGTATGCCATGGATAAAATATCCGAATTATTTACCGGTTCGATGGCGATCCTCCTATGGATGCAGCTCATCTATCCGATTAATCTGCTGATGGGGCTATTCCGCCGAAAATCCAACTTTTAGGCCAAGCTCCCCTTTTAAAAACGTATATTTGCAATCCAAAATCCTAGATTAGAGATGAACTGGAAACAATTGATATCAGCAAAGAGGTGGGGATATGAGGATCGGGTACCAAGTGAACAATTTGATGCTCGATCGGAATTTCAACGGGATTACGACCGTTTGATTTTTTCCTCTCCTTTTAGACGTTTACAAAATAAAACACAGGTATTTCCATTGCCAGGGGCAGTGTTTGTCCACAACAGGTTGACCCATAGTTTGGAGGTTGCCTCGGTTGGAAGGTCATTGGGACGCTTGTTCTATAATCTGCTGAAAAAGAACAACCCAAACATTGATGCTGAAGCGCCTTACCTTCAAGAGGTCGGCAATATTGTTTCCGCGGCCTGTCTATCCCACGACCTGGGAAATCCTGCATTCGGACATTCCGGCGAAGCCGCTATTTCTTCCTTTTTTACCGATGGTAAAGGGCAAAAATACCAGGAGATGCTGACGAAAGAACAATGGGCAGATATCACCCATTTTGAAGGGAATGCCAATGCCTTGCGCATCCTGACCCATCCCTTTAATGGCAAAGATCCGAAAGGTTTTGCATTGACCTATACCAGTCTTGCGGCCATCGTAAAATATCCATGTGCCGCCATTGATGGCCATATCAAAGGTTCCCATCACCGTAAAAAGTACGGGTACTTCGATGCGGAAAAAGAAACCTTTGAAAAGATTGCCCAAGAGTTGGGACTGGAAAAAGATCCAGCCAATCCGAATGGCTACCTGAGGCATCCCTTGGTGTACTTGGTTGAAGCTGCAGATGATATCTGTTATAATATCATCGATCTGGAAGATGCCCATCACCTGAAGATATTGAGTTATGAAGAGGTAGAAGCCTTATTGTTGCCTTTATGTGGGGGTGAAAACCTGAAATCCCGATTGGCAGATCTGGAAGATCCATCCAGTAGGGTGGCACTATTGCGCGCAAAAGCCATCAATACCTTGATCAATGCCTGCGCAGAGGTATTTGTAGACAACCAGGACCAATTCCTGGCTGGAACTTTCCAAAAACCACTGATGGATGCATTGGATGAGGATATCGTCGCCCATATGAAAATGATCTCGCAGATCTCTGTTAAGAAAATATATAATGCGGCAACTGTGGTGCAGATCGAAATTGCCGGTTTCAAGGTGATGAATGCGCTCCTAGAGGAATTTGTGCCGGCCTATCTGAAATCGAACAAATCTCTTTTCGATAAAAAATTGGTTGCCATGATCCCTTCCCAATTCCATAGTAAGGAAGAGGATACGTATTCAAAAATCCGATCTGTATTGGATTTTGTTTCCGGGATGACCGATGTGTATGCCGTAGATCTTTACAGGAAGATCAAGGGGATATCGATTGCCTCGCTGGATTAATTTGAGTATTTAGTAGATAGTATTTAGTATTTAGACAGATTACTTTATTAATTAGAAGATAAAGATGCGTACCGTTGTGATAGCAGAGAAACCCTCTGTGGCGAGGGATTTGGCCCGGGTTATGGGGGCAAAGGAAGTTAAGGATGGATATATCAGTGGAAATGGATATGCCTTTACCTATGCATTTGGGCATTTGGTTCAATTATGTACGCCGCAGGCTTATGGTTTTCACAATTGGTCAGTGTCCAATCTGCCTATTATTCCGGAAAACTTTGCCTTAGAAGTGAAGAAGGTTCGTAAGGATGGGAAACAAGTGGATGATGCCGGAGCCTTGAAACAGTTGAACACCATCAAATGGCTGATCGACCAAGCGGAAGAAATCATCGTGGCGACGGATGCGGGGCGGGAAGGGGAGCTGATCTTCCGGAACATCTACTATTACCTCCAATCAAACATTCCATTCAAACGTCTCTGGATATCCTCCCAGACCGATAAGGCCATTAAAGAAGGTTTTGCTAACCTGAAGGAAGGTTCCGAATACGATAGCCTTTACCAATCTGCCCGTTCTCGTTCCGAATCCGATTGGCTTATCGGTATCAATGCCACGCAAGCCCTTACTTTGGCTGCAGGAAATAAAGGCCTATTATCCTTAGGTCGGGTGCAAACTCCTACCTTAGCGATGATCTGTGCCAGATACCTGGAGAACAAGGACTTTAAATCAACCGCATTCTACAAGATTCAGGCAGGTTTTGAAAAGGATGGAATCTCCTTCAAAGCCACTAGCCAAAAAATCGATAAGAAGGAGGATGCCGAGGCCAGCGTAGCCACGCTGCATGTAGGCATGGATGCCCAAGTAACGCATGTAGAGGCGAAGGAAACGAAGGAGCAACCGCCCTTATTGTTCGATCTTACCTCCCTTCAGCAGGATGCGAATAAGAAATACGGTTATTCAGCCGATCAGACGCTTAGTATTGCTCAAACACTATACGAAAAGAAGGTCATCACTTATCCGCGTACCGGATCCCGTTATATTGGCGAGGATGTGTTTGAAAAGATCGAAGAATTATTTCAGCACCTGGCCGACACGGCGACTGAAAGCATTGCTGTAATCAGTAAAAACCTGATAGGAGCTAAGCTGAATAAACGATCAGTGGACGATAAGAAAGTAACCGACCACCATGCCCTGCTCGTTACGGATGAAAAACCTGCTCCCATGCCAATGGATCAGCAAAATATCTATAACATGATCGCTAAGCGGATGGTGGAGAGTTTTTCGGAGGTTTGTATCAAGGATATCACCACGGTAAACATTGATGCGGCCGGTATCGAACTGATTGCAAAAGGTACCGTGATCCGACAGTATGGCTGGCGTTTGTCTGCCGATCAGGTCGAAATCCCCGAAGAAGATAAAAATAACGATGATCAGGATAATGAAAATGCGGCTTTACCCAAACTTTCACCAGAAGAAATCCTAGAAGTATTACAGATCGAACTTTCCGAACGTTTTACCAAGGCTAAGCCCATACACACGGAAGCTTCCCTGTTAAAGGCCATGGAAACCTCTGGAAAGGAAATCGAAGACGAAGAAATGCGTCAGGCGATGAAAGACTGTGGATTGGGAACTCCTGCTACCCGCGCCGCAACCATTGAAACCCTGTTCCAACGGGACTACATCAAAAGGGACAAAAAGAAATTGATTCCTACCGAAAAGGGCTTGGCGGTATATCAATTGGTCAAGGATCGCTCTATCGCTAAAGTAACCCTGACCGGAAAATGGGAACAGAAACTGGAGGAAATGCGCGCGAATAAGGTGAGCTATGAGGTATTCATGAAACATATCAAGGACTACACCGAGAAGATCACCAAGGAATTATTGCAGCTGCGTATTGCCATTGCCCATGAAGAACTGAAACCATTGCAGAAAGGGAAGATCAAATGTCCTAAATGTGCCAACGGCCAGATCCATCTGTTTGAGAAAGTTGCCCAATGCGATCATTATGCCCGAGGTTGTGATTTCAAGATCTGGCGTACGCTGAACGGTGTTTTCCTGGAAGAAAAGGAAATGAAGAATCTCCTGGAAAAGGGAAAAACATCGGTGCTAAAAGGCGTGAAAAACCAACAAGGACAGCTTCAGGACGCCGCTCTTCTGTTCGAGAACTTCAAAGTAAATATCGCTTAGTAAGCCAAAAAAATACAAGCTCTTTTCACTACCTTAGGGATATGGAGAAAATCTATGTCTTTTCTGGTTTGGGGGCAGACCGTCGGGTATTTGCCAAATTGGATCTTTCGGGTTTTGAAGTGGTCTATGTCGATTGGCTAAAGCCAAGACCCGCTGAGGCTTTTGAAAGTTATGTGTTTCGCTTGGCCGACCATTACCAGATCCCCAAACAAGGAGCACTCGTCCTTGGGCTTTCCTTTGGCGGCATGTGCGTTTCTGAATTGGCAAAATATTACGATTTCAAAAAAACGGTATTGATCTCTTCTGCCAAAACAAAGGATGAACTGCCCAAACTATTGGGTATTTCCAAATGGCTTTCCCTCCATAAACTCTTGCCCGAAGCCCCAAGCAGTAAAGCATCCATGAAGGTGCTGACCTGGCTTTTTGGCGTCAAGGAAGAAGCCGATCAGGAATTTTTCAAGGAAATTATTCAGGATACGGATCCGGAATTCTTGAAATGGGCAATCGATAAGATCGTTCATTGGAAGAATAAACAGGTTCCGGTGAACTGCTTACACCTGCATGGCGATAAGGACCATCTTCTTCCCATTCAACATGTGGATTACAGCATCCGGATAAAAGGAGGTGGGCATTTCATGGTCTGGAACAAAGCAGCCGAACTTTCCTTCCCAATCAAGAATTTTTTGAACTAGTATACATCATTTCCCTTACCTTTGCTGCCTATGGCGACAAAACTGTATAATCCGTTCTTGGATTTTAAATTTGACCCGAATACCTGTTTTTTATCCGGTAAAACCTTAAGTTCTGCAGATGAGCGGATCCAGGTTTTTCCGGTCTGGATGATGCAGGCTTTCCAATTGGAAGACCAACCCTTCAAGATGTTGGATGAAAGCATGCGTACCTATAAACAATTGCAATTGCCCTGCTCGGCAGAAGTTTCGGAAACCATTTCCCAACTGGAGAATAAAGTCCAAAAAGCTGCGGAGATCGGATATGAAGCTATGAAGGAGCTTAGCCAATTGGAATTGTTCCAATGGATTTCAAAAATACTTTACGGCGTTGTGTTCAATGAGATCCAGGCAGGTATCAAACAGGCCGTACTTTCGGGCGAAGAAATGAACTTCTCCCAAGCGCTGGTCCAAAAATTCCGGAACTTGCATGCCATGTTGCAATCCTTGATTGTTCCCATGGAGTTTGAACATAAAAACCCGTTTACCATTGAAGTGTTCCCAGTAGATAATCCGGAGAATACCTTTATGTATAGGGATGAGATCAATACCCTGATCTTTTCCTTGCGTATGGGTGATTTTGGTTTGATCGCTACCTTACAGGATAATGGCACCCATGCCATCTATCATGAAGAAGCATTGGCAACAATAAAAGGGGAAACCTTGCATCCCATTCAATTCGAGGAAATCTGTGCCCGGTATTTCTATTCGGCCTACCTGTTCAACCGACTGCCGGAATATACGTATATGGAAGTTCCCGATAAGGTTTTTGTAGAGCCGATGCCCTTGAACGACTGGACCATGAAGCCTATTTTTGATAATTGGCAGGTGAAGACCTACGGACAGGTCTTGGAAAACTTTTGGAAGCCTTGGGGATTTACCCTCTTTGAGATCATCAAAAATCCAGAGCAGCCCATGAGCTTTTTGACCGATGAAAACGGTGGATTTAAGAAAGATATCGATCTTCCTAAATAAAACAAAACCAGCTAATTGCTGGTTTTTTATTTATATTTAAATATATACTATGATTATGCGATTATTTATCACGACCATATTGGCTATCCTTGTATCTTTTGCTACTGCCCAAGAAAAAGGAAAAGTGGATACCAGCATCGTTAAGGATGTGGACCGTATCCCCGAATTTAATGGTGGATCGCGAACTTGGCAGCAGTTCCTCACCAACAACATCAAGCTAATGGACGCCATTGAAATGATGGATAGTACCCAATATGCAGATTTTGGAGCTAAACAGACGGCCATCATGGAATTTACCGTCTGTGAGGATGGATCGGTCTGCGATGTGGATGTCATCAATAAAGATAAACTAAGTCCCGCCTTTGTGGAAGAAACCCTTCGGGTGATGAAAAAATCACCGAAATGGAAACCAGCCTTGAAAAATGATAAACCCGTAAGAACTCGGTTTAGACAACATATTACAGCTGTATTGATCGATGATCTATAATCATCCAATACCGCAATATGACAAAGGGTAAATTACAAGCTTACATTTCCAGTTTCAGGAATCTTCCTGTTTCGCTGTTCTTCTGTTTGATCAGGTCTTCCGGAGTTCCTTGGAACAATACCTTGCCACCTTCTTTACCACCTTCCGGTCCCATATCGATCACCCAGTCGGCCGCTTTGATCATATCCATGTTATGTTCAATGATCATCATGGTATTTCCACGGTCCACCAGCCTATTGATCACCCCTAATAATACATTGACATCTTCAAAATGCAATCCGGTTGTTGGTTCATCCAAAATATAGAAGGTCTTTCCGGTATCTTTTTTCGAAAGTTCGGTCGCTAGTTTTACCCGTTGGGCCTCCCCTCCGGAAAGGGTAGTGGAAGATTGCCCTAGTGTAATATAGCCTAAGCCTACATCCTGCAGGGTCTTGATCTTCCGATAAATGGAAGGGATATTCTCAAAGAAAGTCACCGCTTCATCAATACTCATATCCAGAACATCAGAAATAGACTTTCCTCTATACCTTACCTCTAAGGTTTCTCTATTATAGCGCTTTCCATTACAGGTTTCACAAGGAACCTGAACATCCGGTAGGAAATTCATCTCGATGATTTTCATTCCGGCACCTTGGCAGGTTTCGCAACGCCCACCTTTTACATTGAAGGAGAATCTGCCGGGTTTATACCCACGGATTTTTGCTTCCGGGAGCTGTACGTATAAAGCTCTTATATCTGAAAATACACCGGTATAGGTGGAAGGGTTGGATCGAGGCGTTCTTCCGATCGGCGATTGGTCGATCTCGATCACCTTATCCACATGTTCCAAACCTTCGATCTTGCTATAGGGAAGCGGTTTTGCTTTTGCCCTAAAGAAATGATGGTTCAGAATCGGATATAGGGTATTGGTGATGAGGCTGGATTTTCCAGAGCCCGATACACCCGTTACCAGCACCAATTTCCCCAATGGAATATCGATGTTCACATTCTTCAGGTTATGCCCTTTAGCGCCTTTTAATGAAAGCGTATGGCCATTTCCTGCGCGTTTCTCTTTGTTATAATGAATCTGTTTTGTGCCGTTCAAATAATCCGTGGTTAGGGTATGCGCCTTCATCAATTCTTTAGGCGTACCTTGTGCCACTACCTTACCGCCGAATACACCGGCTGCTGGTCCCATGTCGATCACATAATCGGCATGCATGATCATATCCTTATCATGCTCCACAACAAGAACAGAATTGCCGATATCCCGAAGGTTTTTCAGGGCATTGATCAAACGTTCATTATCGCGCTGATGGAGACCAATACTTGGCTCATCCAGGATATAAAGTACATTCACCAATTGGGAACCAATCTGGGTGGCCAAACGGATACGTTGGGCTTCCCCGCCGGAAAGGGTTTTCGAGCTGCGGTTCAAGGTCAAATAATTCAGACCTACATCCAGTAGGAACCCGATACGAGTCTTGATTTCTTTGATGATCTCTGTTGCAATGATATTCTGTCGTTCCGAAAGTCTTTCTTCAATCCCATCGAACCAATGGAACAAAGCCACAATATCCATCTCCGCCAATTCGGCGATGTTCTTTTGATCCACTTTGATATGCAGGGATTCCTTTTTTAATCTTGCGCCTTTGCATTCCGGACAGACCACTTGGGTTCTGAATTCCTCCAAGGATTGGTTATCATCCTGGTATTTCCCGCTCATTTCTTCCAGCATCTTGAAAATGCCTTGGAACTGCACATTATATTCCCTAGCGCCATAGGAACCATAGGAAACCGTAAGGTTCACCGGTTCTTCGGCACCGAAGAGAAGCATATCGATCGTATCTTCCTGCAATTTTTCGATGGCTGTCGTTAAGGAGAAGTCAAATTTTTTGGCAACTGCCTTTAATACGGCAAAAGTCCAGGACTCTTTGGAAGGTCCGAGAGGCACAATGGCCCCTTTTTGTATGCTCAGGCTGCGATCCGGAATAACGATCTTCTTATCGATTTCATAGATGTAGCCCAAACCATCGCAACGAGGGCAGGCCCCATAAGGCGAATTGAAGGAAAAGGTATTCGGTTGTGGTTCATCGTAGGAGATGCCCGATTCGGCATCCATCAAATACCTACTGAAGAACTGTTCCTTATTCTCCTTATTGGCGATCTTGATAATCCCTTTAGCGGTTTTTAAGGCTTGCCCGATACTGTCGAACAACCTTTTCCTGGAATTGACCTCCACCAATATACGGTCTACCACAATCTCGATATCGTGTATCTTATAGCGGTCCACCTGCATTTTAGGTGCGATATCCAAAATCTCTCCATCCACACGCACTTTGGTATAGCCTTGTTTGCGGATCTGTTCGAACAGTTCGCGGTAATGTCCTTTACGGCCTTTTACAACCGGTGCCAGGATATAGATCCCTTCACCTTCAAATTCTTTTAGGATCCTATCGGTAATCTCATCATCCGACATGCGTTCCATCTTCTTGCCGGAAACGTAGGAAAAAGCTTCCCCGATACGCGCATAGAGCAGACGCAGGAAATCGTAGATTTCCGTGATGGTTCCAACGGTAGATCTCGGGTTCTTGGAGGTGGTCTTCTGTTCGATCGAGATCACTGGGCTCAGGCCCGAGATTTTGTCTACATCAGGTCGTTCCATACCACCAAGGAATTGGCGGCTATAGGCCGAAAAGGTCTCCATGTAACGTCGCTGTCCTTCGGCATAGATCGTGTCAAATGCCAGGGAAGATTTTCCACTTCCGCTTAAGCCAGTTACGACTACCAGTTGGTTTCTAGGAAAAGATACGTCTATGTTTTTCAGATTATGAACTCGAGCTCCAAATACTTCTACCTCACTTTGGTCACCAAGATCAATTGTTTTTTGTTGGGCCATCAAACTAATTTTTGCAAATGCAAAGTTACTGATTTTTATTACCTTTAATTAACAAATTTGATATTTTGAAGAAGCTGGACGTAAGTAAGAATGAGCGAGAAATCATTGAAGATGCGCTTAAACATTGGGAAGATCAGGCCTTGCTGCCTGGAGAGAAAGTGGCGGAGCTGAAAGGCAATTTGGATGATAAGGGTTTTGAGTGGGGCGTACTTGCGCGATATGCCATGTGGATCGCTTTAGCGTCCTTAATCCTGGCGGTCGTCTCCATGTTTTCCGATAATTACCTCGAGACTTTGGTGCAGCAGTTCTACGACACCCCGAATGTGGTGTTCTGTCTGTTTTTTGCTGCCTTGGCGGTGATGTTCTACCTCTGGGGCTTCCGGAATAAAAAGAAATATCCGGATAAGACTTTTTCCAATGAGACCATGATGTTGGCCGGATCTTTTTCAACAGCTGCCAGTATCGGTTTCCTCGGACAGATCCTTGACCGTACTGAAAACCATTATACGATCCTATTTTTGTTGTCCATTGTCATTTATGCCGTCCTTTCGGTAAAACTGAGTTCCAAGTTGATCTGGGTATTCACCTTGGTGGCTTTGGGGATTTGGTTCGCCACTGAAACGGCATACCATAGTAATTGGGGCTTTAAATTCTGGGGAATGAATTACCCGCTGCGGTTTACCATTTTCGGAATATTGTTGACAGCCTTCGCCTACTTTATCCAACCGAGCATCAAGAAGTTGGTCTACTTTCAGTCCACCTCTTTTGTGGTGGGCCTATTGTATACCATGATCGCCCTGTGGTTGCTTTCCATCTTCGGAAACTTCAGCGATTATGAACAATGGCTGAAGGTAAGACAGTTCCAGATCTTTTATTGGGGATTATTGGGTATCGGTCTATCCCTCGCCTTGGCCATCTATGGCATGAAAACTAAGGACCATGCCGCCAGGGATATCGGGTTTGTATTCTTCATTTTGAACCTATACACCCGTTTCGTGGAATACCTCTGGGATAACATCAACCGTACTATTTTCTTTCTCTTGATCGCTGTTTCCTTCTGGTTCGTTGGGCGCTGGGCAGAGAAGGTTTGGAAGGAGGGTAAATTATAGATGATAGATGTTAGATGATAGATGATAGAGTATGGCGTGTAGATAATTTTGGGTTATTTGCTTAATTATTTTTGTTACCTAATTTTGAAATTGCCTTTTATGATTGACAAACCACCTTTTTTATTTGGAACAGTAAATTCTATTAATCCTTCGCCTTTAGATCTGCCAGGATTGCCACTCGCATCAAAATTTGTAAAAGTGATATGACCAGTTCCATAATAGTCGGTCTTATAATCTTCCTTGTATCTTATAAACGCTAAATGTTTAAAAGTGGGGGATTCAGCACCTGAACCCTCCTCAAAAATCTCAACCCCATTCATTGGCTTTAATTCATATTTCTTATGTAAAACTACAGCATCGGTGATCGGTAGATATATGAGAACGGAAAATCCATCAGAATTTTTATTTCCCTTTTGATGCAAGTTTGCAGTAAAAAATAAATGGTCTATATTTTCCCCCAAATAACCTTCTATAGGGGCTCAAACGAAATGTTTAAATATCAAAAACGGCAAAAACGGCAAAAAGATTGATTAATGATATCAAAAACGGCGTTTTTCCCAAAAACGCCAGCCAAAGGCTGTTAAAACCAAATGTAAAATACTTCCATTTACTACCATTCTTCTCCCATTCAACACTCCAATTACAATGGATTGATGGATGGATGTACCATTTCAAATTTAAAAGCCGTTTAAATTGCCTTTAAATGCGTTCTAAAGATGAAATTTCCTGACTATTGAATACGTTGGAGTTTAGAAATAAATAGAGTTGATGTTAGTGGTCAAGTTCAATCCTGGTAGTCTGAATTTGTTAAATAAAACTATTAAAGGGACACTTAGTGGGACACTTAGTGGGACATTTTTTGGAATAAAAAAACCTCATTCATTATAGCATAGGTCTAATTTGTTTTGGTTTAGGTGGTAAAAACAGCAATTTACCCCACCCCATAAAACATAATGGTATATGCTATATCTAACTGGTGTTCAGGCTTTTGTTGGTTTTTTAAATAAACAAAGTGTGTGCGGGCTAAGTCATGCTGTTGATCCTTACTGATGCTTTTACCAACGCAGCAGCTCTTACGCGAGACAGATGGATGTCTTTTGGTGAATGGTGTTGATTATAACTAACCAGTTTTATATGTTCGAGACTAACTTCAGATTTCTGGATATACTTAACGGTTGTATAAGTGTCTCCGTCCATATCGATATGGATCAAGTACATCTCTCCCCAAAAAAAATCATTAGGAAGGTCATGGACCTGTTTATACATAACAATATCTCCTGATTTTAATAAAGGATACATACTGTCCCCTACAACGTATAGTGCTCCATCACATTTTGGCAAGTTCGGAATGCTGATAGTATCTATTGGAGAAACACTATTGCTGTCCTTAAATAACTGAACCAATCCAGCTGATGCTTCTAAATCATAAAGAGGTATTTCTTGATGTTTTATAAGATGATCATTTCGGAGTTTGAAAACTTTTGAACGATTTTCTTCTTTTAACATACTTCCTTCTCCAGTTAGTAACCATTCGGGATTAATCTCGCTATATGTTGAGTAAAATTTCTCAACAGTATCCATTGATAGACCACTTGATTTGTCTAAAACTCCATTAGATATGCCAGTCTCCTTATAAAACCTATTCTTACTAATTCCTTTATAATCAATGAATTTTAATATTCTTTCCTTTTGAGTTGAGATATTTTTCAAAACTATCTTGTTTAATTGAGACATTTATCTATATATTTGTCATATTGAAAACAACAATTAACAGTGGTTATCAAAATTGATGCAATGAAAACAACGAACAAAAGTACCAAAAAAACCAATTCCTACAATGGGTTGGTTTTAGATCGGCTACAAGAGAAGCATGGGTATTCTAAGGTGTATATCCGTCAATGTCTGGATGGAACACGTAAACCAGGGATTGCTGACACCCTTATTAAGGAATATAAACAGATGGAAAAGGCTGTTAAAGCTGCATTAAAATAAAATAGAAATGTGGAATAAGGCATATGTTATTCATGATGGGCACATTGGTGTCAAGGTAAGCTTCCTGATATCTGACGATATCATTGAGGGTAAACCTGATCCCGTTGTAGTTGCCCATGACCTGAGTATCAGAGTGTGCACCTATGACGCCTTAAAGAAAAGAGCTTCCAGAACCAAAGGACTTCGTCTGAAGGAAGGAAAGGGAAATGGAAATGAAGCTCTGTTTTCCTTTGAGAACATGCCGGATGAATGGCAAACAAAATGCATACAAAGTTTTGGGGACCCTCATAAGGTCATTAAGGAAACATTACCACTCGAAAGGATCTATGAATGGGATAGCAAAGCTTCAGATTTTTTTATGAGGCATAAACTTCCCAGTGGCAAAGAATTGCCTTCTGATCTCAAATCATCTTATACCATTAATGCTTCTGTGCTCAATGCCGTGATCACCGCCTTGAGCCAAAGAAGATCCTTCAGGAAGGCGTATGGAAATCCAAATAGTCTACAAGTAAAGTCCGTTTGGGACCTTGTCTGTGAGGACGTTGCTGCACTTGAGCAAAAGCTTGGACACACACTAAAAGTCAGATCCCTTAGAAGGATACTTTCCCAATACAAGAAGGAAGGATATCGATCCCTGGTATCAGGAAAGTTGGAGAATCAAAACACGGCTAAGGTAGTGAGTGAAGAGCAGCTTGCTGTGTTAGGAAAATTGATGAGAAAACACCAAAATTTTGATGATGTTCAGATATCGGTGCTATATAATGAGGTGGCCAACGCATTGGATTGGAAACCTATCTCTTCCGGAACAGTGGGAAGGTACCGCAAAGAAATGGATATCTACATTGTTGCCGGTAACCAGGGAACATCGGCACTGAGGAATACACGCAGCATGCAGGTGAGACGGAAAGCTCCCAATGTTCCAATGGTATATTGGACAGTGGATGGATGGGATGTCGAGTTACTTTACCAAGCAACTTCCCTTAACAAAGATGGCAACAAGGTAACTACCTACCATAACCGGCCAACCTGTGTTATGGTCCTGGATCCATACCTTAAATATCCGATTGGATATGCGATTGGTACGCATGAAACGACAGCACTCATCACTGAGGCACTTCGGAATGCTGCTAACCATACCAAAGAACTATTTGGCCAGAGGTACAAATCACTCCAGATCCAGAGCGACCATTATGGAAAAGGGGTTCTTACCCCGATCTATGAAGCTATGACCAAGCACTATACCCCAGCAAGGGTTAGGAATGCTAAAGCGAAGGTTGTTGAACCGTACTTCAAGGAGTGGAACAAAAGGCTTCAACTGATGTATACAAACTGGTCAGGTTTCGGCATAACCTCCAGGAAGGAAAACCAACCCAACACCGAATACCTTGATCTGATCAAGAAGGATTTCCCCGATTTTGAGGGAGTATGCAAGCAGGTCGTAGCAAGCATTGAAATGAAGAGAATGGAGCTCCATGACCGGTATGTCTCCAGGTGGTATGAAATGGCAGATGCGGACCATATCCCTCTCACAGATGAAGAGTATCTATACCTCTTTGGTGAAACTACCGGTTACACAAACAGGCTCCATCATGATGGCCTTACACTTACCCTGAACAAGCAGGAATACCACTATGACAGTTTTGATCTGGCATTCCGGGAAAACAGGCACACTGACTGGTGCGTCAAGTTTGACCGGGATGACATGAGCAAGGTTTTGGTTGTAAATGCCAAAAGCCGGAACGGAAGGTTCCTTGAGGAGATCGGAACCATCAAATTTATGCTGGAGGAGCAATATGTTCAGCCTATGGCCCTATTCGACAGACAGGATGGTGATGCTATCCAACTTTCGAAAGTGGCCGGTTTCAACAGGACCCTCGAGGAAAGGATCATCCAGAGGTACGATGATCAGGACAGGATCATAAACCAGATGATGATCGAGACCCCTGCTTTAAACGGTACCCTGTCAAAAATGATCCTTACGGACAGTGCCGGTCAGCATAAGGACCAAAGGAACCAGGGACGGATAGCTGAAGCATCAAGGAAGCTGAAAGCCAAACAAGAAAAGGAATTGACAAATGAAGACCTTGGAACTACAAGGGATCGTGAGTCATACCTAAGAGAGAAGATTAACCTAAATGACTTTATATCATGACAAACGAACTAAAGCACCAAATAATTGAAGCCCTGGAAGGCTATATAGCGGAAAACAACTTCAACCAGGATGACATAGCTTCCCTGGCCGGGGTAAACGCCAGGTACATCATTGAAATGAGAAAGGGAAACCTCTCCCTGAAGGTTAAGGACAGGGATGTGCCGATCAACGAGAAATATTTCAGAAGGATTGCTACACTGATCGGATTCGCGACCGAAAAGGAATATTGGAAAACACAGCCAACTCCCCAGCTGACCGAGATCCTCGCTACACTCCAGGATGCAAAGAAAACTGGAGAAGTGGCAGTGATCATCGGGGATACCGGATGCGGAAAGACATTTTCCCTGGAACTCTTCAAGTCCAAGTATAGAACCGAAGTTTTCTCTATCAAGATCGGGAGCTCAGACAACCTCGCCGATATCGTGGAGAAGATGATAACGGAGCTGAGGCTCCCAGTTGAGAGAAGGACCAAATCAGCAAAGCTTAGACAGATTGCAAAGCACATGAAATCGCTTTCGGAGAATGGTCTGGATCCAGTATTCGCATTTGATGAGAGCGAATATATGAAGCAGCCTGCTCTATGTTCCTTCAAGGAGCTTTTTGATCACCTGAACGAACATTGTTCCCTAGTGATGATCGGTACCTCCCAGTTGATCGAGAACATCGAAAGGATGAGAAAAAAGAACAAGGCGGGCATACCACAGCTATATCGCAGGATCAAGTTCAGGATCAGAAAGCTCCAGCCTATTGACAGGCGTTTTACGGATTTCCTGAAGGATGTGGACAAGGAAACCGCAAAATGGCTGAAGGACAACTGTGACAACTATGGTGAACTGAATGACGTACTGGTACCTGTAATGCGCGAGGCTGACAGGACGGGACGTAAGCTTAACCTTGAATTTCTGAAGATAGTACTGGGGATCCAATAATGGCAAAGAGAGCATATAGCGTTTCCGATATCCTAAATAAAAAGTACAAGGTCATCCCTTTCGAAGGCGAATGGGGAGCTGCGTTCTCTCAACCAGAATCAAATGGCAGCTGGTTCATCTGGGCAAACTCCGGAAACGGTAAGACAACCTTTGTCCTTAAGCTATGCAAGGAACTGAGCAAGTACGAAAGGATCCTATATAACTCACTGGAAGAAGGTTCTGCAAAAACAATGCAGAATGCCTTTCTCAATGCTGGTTTAGCTTCAGTAAAAAGAAGGCTTATTCTAATCCAGGAAAGTGTAGATGAACTATGTGTTAGGTTGGATAGACCAAAGAGCCAAAACGTCATCGTGTTGGATTCCTTTCAGTACACTGGGCTCTCATTTGAAAGATACAGGGATCTCGTGAGGCGATATCCAAAAAAGCTGTTCATAATCATTAGCCAGGCTGATGGTAAGCAACCCAGCGGGAGGACTGCAAAACGGGTGATGTACGATGCTAGCCTCAAAATCTGGGTGGAAGGCTACAGGGCATTCAGTAAAGGAAGATATATAGGCCCATTGGGACATTATACCATTTGGGAAAAGGGTGCCAAAGAATACCATGGAATGTAACAGAAACTTAAAAAACTATCATAATGAAAAAGAGACTATTGACAATCATCATCCTGGGTCTTCTCCTGGGGTCATGTGCAAAGGACGAATGTCCCCAGCCACGGAAAGAGGAAAGGGAAAAATGTGCGGGCTGCAGGCCCGGACGTAGACCGATCATTGACATAAAGAAATAGACCATGGGAACAGCATTGATAAAACCTAAAAAGATCAGCCAGTCCTCCAGAGTAAACAGTATGGGAAGGGATCAGGTCAATGAGATCTGCGGCTATCTGGGATGGACCGAAACGGAATATTTCCAGCACCAGTTCGAGCAGTATGAGGAATTCCTGAAGCGCCGGTTCCACGGTTGCCCACAGGAGATATTCAATACCGTTAGATATTCACCTTTGATGCGCGGCCTCTGGAACAATGAATGGATCCATCGGAACCGGACAATGTTCCTGGAGATAGCGCGCTTTATCCTCTTCGAAGGTATGGAGATCAATGACAAGGGGGAACTCATGATCATTGAACCTCCAGATGGTGCCAGGGAGCAGGTGTTCGATGATTACTGCTTTGCCCATAACGGTAAGCTGTTGGTGGGGAACGAGGAGTTCATGATGAAGTTCAATAATGTGGTACGGATAATCCTGGAAAATGAAGAATAGAGGATACAGCAGAAAGAAGGCGCGTCCTTCCGACCTGAGGGGGTTCATCAGGAACCAGGCAGGTTTTTACGGTGAGATCAGAGGCGTGGTGGACTACCCCATGATGCCCCGGTTTCCGGGACTGGTGAAAAGGGTCTATCCAAATGCCATGTCAATGGAGACATTCTTCCTTAAATATGAGGAAACAAAAGCGAAAAGATGATAGATGCCAACAACATTACCAAAGCGGCCCTGAGGATCCAGGAAACCGCAAACGAGGTCAGCCTATTATTGGGACGACCCGTAAGCCTACATTTCAGGTTCGAGGATGGTCAGCAGATCACCGAGGAGCTGATCGAACGGACGGTATCGGGAGTTACCGGTATCAGATCGGAAGACATCCTTGGCGATTCCAGGAACGTAGAGGTGACCATAGCCCGGTACATATGCTGGAAGCTCATGAACAAGTATATGAAGTCCACATACGTGGATATCGGCAGGCACTATGGAGGCAGGAACCACTCTACGGTGATCTCGGGACTCAGGAAACTGGAGGATGAGATTGCAACGGACAGGAATGTCAGAAAGGCATTTGAGGACTGTGAATCGCTCCTTGTAACCAGGATATCATGAAGATCCAGTTCAAGATCTCCAGGACACAGCTCATGGTATGGCTGGCCTTCCTGGAATCCAGATGGATAGAACCCTCGAATACCGACGGACCATACTCAAGACTGGTATACCATGCACTCTCGGATCTCCTGCACAAACTGAAGATCCAGGCGGTGGTCGCAAGTCCCAACTACCGGTTCTCGATCAGTTCTGTCAGTGGACTCGCTTTCATGGTGTTCTGTGAATATGCGAAGAATTACCTGATGGATCCGTCCGATGAGGCCATCATAAACGGGATAATCGGAACAATAGATAAGAAAACAAAATAGAAAATCCTAAAAAACAATAACATGTCAGAAAAATTAGAACAGTTCAACAAAGTGACCCAAACCATAAGCGAGATCAATGAAAGATCAGAGGGTCTGGAGATATTGGCCATAGTTTCCGCCGGTGCTCAGAAAGCTATCCTACTGAAGGGCCATCCGATCGATATGATGGCGACCCTTTGTAGCGCAATGGAACATGACATCAAGTTCAGGTCGTTCATCTGTACAGCTGTCGATGCCTTCCGGAAGGGGATGTCCGAAAAGAACAATTCCACTGATCAAAAAACACCGGCCAATGTCAACTAGGAAGTTTACAGGAATCACCATTATAATCCTTGCGATACTGGGTATCGTACTTGTTGGACTAAAATCTGAAGAGGTCATACATTGGCCATGGGCGATCGTGACAGCTCCATTCTGGACCTTTCCTCTACTATTGTTGACCGGAACGGCCATAGAAAATATAATACACTATTTCAGACGTAAAAAATTAAGAAGATGACGGATATCTCAAAAATGACACCTGAACAGCGCAAGGCGTTGATGCAGGAACTGGCCCAGGAAGAAAAGGCCGCAAAGCAAAAAAAGAACGAAGATCGGAAGGCCTTCAAGAAGCTATCCTCCGAATTCGTGGAAAAGAACATCGATGTACTAGTGAACCATCACATGGTAACAGATGGCCTGATCTCCGGACTTTTCAAGGAGTTCGGGATGATACAGGAA